>Ga0315277_10000049_pt1 | contig 173950 bp, 127 predicted proteins | sample YL17G05_15_MG_FD_203695 | JGI IMG/M metagenome (GOLD analysis project Ga0315277, IMG submission 203695) | Sediment microbial communities from Yellowstone Lake, YNP, Wyoming, USA - YL17G05_15 | ecosystem: Environmental > Aquatic > Freshwater > Lake > Sediment | place: USA: Wyoming | collected...
ACCCGCGTAGCGGGTGCGGCGTATGCCGTGATATGCGGCTTCCAGGGGTACCGCGCACATCAATAGATGTGCGCCACCCTTCATTCGATACTTTTTCAACAGCCCCACTATCCCGGTGTTTGTTATTAATATGTCATTCAAAAACTTCCAGAAAATAAACCTTGCAGCTACGATATTCCTCGATTTCGTCGTGCTGCTTTTTTCGCTTCTGCTCAGCTATTACCTCAGCATGCGTTGGGATCCCGCGAGCTACCTGCCTTTCAAGCCATACTTCAAGGCCGCGGTGGTTGTAAGCCTCCTGTGGATGCTGCTGTTTGCGTTCAACCGGCTTTATTCAACGCGCCCCTGGCAATCGTACTTCAGTGAGGCTCGGGGGATTATCAACGCGGTAAGCGTCGGGCTTATACTCATCTTCGCGATAGGGTTCTTGTACCGCGGGTTTTCATTCAGCCGCCGCGTTTTTATTCTGACATGGATTGTGGCTATCATCCTTCTTCTCGTTGGCCGTGGATTGCTCCGGCTTATTCGCCGCTATTTGGTTTTCAGGCGCGGCATAGCCAACCGTGGCGTCGCTATTGTGGGTATTAATTCGGCTACTATGGGCATCGCGCAGCGCTTCACACGCGACCCGTCGCTTGGGAAAAGGGTCTTGTATATCCTCTCGCGAAAAACGGGAAAAGGTGCAGGCGGTGATGAAGCATCACGATTTATTAACAGGATAAATGAATCAGGGGAAATGAAAATTTCCGGGTTGGAGAAATTGCCTGATGTTGTTTCCAATGAAGGAATCGACGAGATAATCGTCACAGACCGTTCCGAACTTGCGCCGGATGTTTTCTTCCACCTCGTGCAGGACTGCCGCAGGGAAGGGGTCGCGCTCAAGATGGTCCCGGAGATGATGGAGGTGACCATCTCGCAGCTCACGTTCGACAGCATCGAGGGACTCCCTCTGATGGAGCTCGGCAACGCCCTCTCGACATTCTATGCGCAGGTGGTCAAGCGCACCTCGGACATTATCCTCGGTTTCATCGCGTTCATCATCACAAGCCCCATCCTTTTGCTTTCGGCATTATTCATAAAGCTCACCAGCCCCGGCCCCATCCTGTTCACTCACGAGCGGCTCGGCAAGGGGCGTAAGCCGGTTCATGTCTTCAAGTTCCGCACAATGTACATCGACGGTGACCGCATCCTCAAGGAAAAAGGCCTGTGGGATGAGTTCCAGCGCAACTTCAAATTGAAATACGACCCGCGAATTACCCCCGTGGGACGATTCATCCGCAAATTTTCGATTGATGAGCTGCCGCAATTGTTGAATGTCCTTAAGGGGGATATGTCGCTCGTAGGCCCAAGGCCGATTGTTGAGGGGGAGATTCCCAGGTACGGCCCTTGGGAAGCTTCGCTGTTCAGCATCACACCAGGTATGACCGGTCTGTGGCAGGTTTCGGGCAGGAGCGATTTGGGTTATGACGAGCGAGTGAAGCTTGATATTTACTATATTGAAAATTGGTCCCTATGGCTTGATTTGAAGATTATTTTACAGACCGTACCAGCGCTGCTTTTTACGCGGGGGAGTTATTGAGTTGACCCCCTCCAACCCCTCCCTGTAAACGGGGGGATTTTTTTCAGGGCGATATATGTTGTAGCGCAGGCGTCTTGGGGCTGTTGAAAAAGCGAATATTAGAATATATCGCAGTAAAATAGTCGCGACCTTAGTAGCCCGGGCTACCAGATAGTAATGCTTTTTCAACGAGCCCGGGACGCCCGCACCACAACAAAGCATATCAATAAAAATGGCAGGCTGGAAAGCCTGCCCCACGTGGAAACAAGGCTGAATTGTCTATTCCCCTGCTGCTTTAATCCGTTTAAGCTCCTCGGTTAATTTCGGAACGACTTCAAAGAGGTCGCCGATGATGCCGTAGTCGGCTACCTGGAAGATGGGAGCATCGGGGTCTTTATTGATAGCGACGATGCACTTGGAGGTGGTCATACCAGCTAAGTGCTGTATTGCGCCCGAGATGCCGCAGGCGATGTAGAGTTTTGGCGATACCGTTTTGCCGGTCTGCCCGACCTGGTCGGGATGCGGTCGCCAGCCGGCATCGACAGCGGCGCGGCTCGCGCCCACGGCGCCGCCGAATAATGCGGCGAGTTCTTCGAGGATGCCGTAATTCTCAGGGCCTTTCATACCCCGGCCGCCGCACACGATGATCTCCGCCTCGGCAACATCAACTTTACCTGCGGCGGTCTTGAGCAGGTCTCTCACAACCGCGCGGATGTCATTCTCCGATATATCAACCGGCAGCCGCTCAACTTGCGCTGTTTTCCCGGCTTCCGGCTCCTCGAGCGGGAATGCCTTGGGCCTTAGCGAAATGATGAACGGTGATTTTTCGGGTTCGACCCAGATACGGGACTTGCCGGCATACACCGGCCTCAGCGCAAGCACTTTGCCGCCCTCGATCTTGAGCGCGATGCAATCCTCCGCGAGCGGGGCATCGAGGAGTCCCGCTAATGCGGCGGAGAGCTCACGTCCCTGGGTTGTAGCGGGGAAGAGGATTACAACCGGTTTGCATTTCTCATAAATTTTCGCTAATGCCCTGCCATAGGCGAGGGCGCTGTAGTTGGCTAAATTAGGGCTGTCGGCGACATACACCTTGCCCGCGCCGTACTCACCTAACTTGGATGGGTCACCGTCGTAAGGCCCGATAATAGCTGCGCATACATCAGCGTCAAGCTTGGCCCCCAATCGTTTGGCTTCGCTTAAGGCTTCAAGTGAGGCCTTTTTGATAGTCCCATCGCGGGTTTCGAGCACGGTTAAAATACAATCAGGCATTATTTCACTCCTGTATTATTGATGGATAGTAACCCACGAAATGGGATTCGCGGGTTACCTTTATTGGGGATGGATGGTAACCCACGAAATGGGATTCGGGGGTTACATTTATTTTGATATGGGAAATTCTCAATCATCAGACGACCTTCGCCTCTTCCTGAAGGAGTTTGACGAGGTCGCCTACGGCTTCGATGCCCTTGCCGACGATTCTCCCGCCCTTCCTCGGAGGCGGCAGTTCCATGCTGAGCACCTTAAGGCCGGGAGCCTCAGCAGGGAAGTCCTTGATTTCAAGAGGGGCTTTCATGGATTTACGCACTTCGATGAGGGTAGGGTAGCGTGGCTCATTGAGGCCTTTCTCTGCGGTGAAGATTGCCGGCAGGGTGACATCGAAAACTTCCGCGCCGCCTTCGATGTTGCGTCGCGCAGTCGCCTTTTTCATATCGGGGGCGATTTCGAGCTGGTTGATTGCGGAAACAACCGGTAAATCCAGCCTTGCAGCAATAAGAAGGGGGATTTGACCATAATCGTCATCGACATTTTTCTTGCCGCAAAGGATAATGTCATATTCCCGCCCCTTGATTTCACCGGCTAAAGCGCGCGCTACGCTCATCGGGTCAAGCGAAGCCGCTTCGGTCTTCATGAGCACGCCGCTGTCGCAACCCATGGCTATCGCGGTGCGTATCTCCTTGGTAGCCGCTTCCGGTCCGATACAGAGGATGGTTATATCGCCACCATACTTTTCCTTGAGCCTTACCGCTTCCTCGACGGCATATTCGTCGTAGGGATTCATGACATAGACGACGCCCGTCGGGTCGATGTTCCTGCCGTCGGGCCCAAGGCGTACCTGGGTCTCGGTATCGGGGACGCGTTTGATAACAACTATAATTTTCATCCTGCTCTCCTCTGAAAGTCCCATAGTCAGAATTAAAAGCTTCCGACAAAAAATGGGACAGGACTTTATAAGATAAAAGGTTTTGGAAAAATGTCAAATATGGGTACTGGGGGGGCATGCGGGATTTGTGATTGAATATTTATACGCGAGCCAAATAGCAGACCTTTACCCTCCGACAGATGCATTGCCTACCGGTAATCAAACTTGCAGCCCGCAGGCAATTTTCATATACTCACGCCAATCTTGATTGGGAGTATAACTATGAGAAAATCGTTGTTTATCCTCAGCTTGCTGATTTTGCTCGCGTCGGCACCGTCATTTGCCCTTGGTGCTGCTTCTATTGAGTCTCCCGTAGTGGGCGGACATTTCAAGCCATTCGCCGGTACGACCATCAGTGGCGGGCAATTCGACCTTAGTACATACTACAACACTGGGAAATATATATTCATCGACTTCTGGGCCTTCTGGTGCGGCCCATGCAAGCACGCTATGCCCGATGTGGTCAACGTATGGAAGGATTACAGCGGCGACCGGTTCACCGTGGTCGGCGTCAATATGGACACTCCTGCAACTGAGGAGAAGATGCACGCATACATCGAAGAAACCGGCATCACATTCCCATGCGTCACCGAACTTGCCGGATGGAATACTACCATCAGCGTCGAGAGAGGCATTCATTATATCCCGCAGAATTTCCTTCTTGCCCCGGATGGTACGGTGCTCTTCAAAGACCTGCACGGGGATGATTTGAAAGAAACGGTTAAAATGCTTTTATCAAGGGAAGATATGTACAAGCCAATTATCATGCAGATTGAGCTGGATAAGGACCCGCGGAATGAGCCGGGTTTCATGTCGCCTCCGCCAAAGGGCGACAGGAGCCTTTATTTAAATCCGTTCGCGAAGCCTTTGAATATTGCCCCCGAGGAGATTCAAGTAAGGGTTACTGTAGATAATCCTGAAGCTGAGAATTTTCAGGTGGTTCTTTCCTGCGAATTGACAAGGCCAACAGGGCGGCGAACATACATGGTGAAAGACCCGGCGACCAAAGAAGTCTATCGCTTGAATACAGGGGAGCCGTATATTTTCCACGAAGTCACAAATGAAAAGAAAGAAGCCATCCTCAAGAGTACCGGGGGGCACCTTGATACAGGTTTCATCATCCCGGTTGGGTCGGATGTCTGGGCGGTATCGTGGGAACTGAGGGTCTTCTCAACATTTCTGAACCGTGAGATCACCGGCGCATCGGACTCGATTGACTTTGCGGGTTATTATTTCATCTCACGTGAGGATATCGAGAAGCAGGGCGGGATTATTTACGGTAAAGAGGCGCTTGAGGAAAAACCGGCTGAGCAGTAATGAAATAACGTCTTTCTAATAGCGAACCGTAGTGAGAATTCTTACAGCAATAGCAATCATAGGGGTGATATTCGTCTTCGGGTTTGCCGTACGGCTTCTGCTTAGTCTGCGTAGCGATAAATAAGGATGGTAACCTATGAAATGGGATTCGCGGGTTATGTCAATATATATATAAGTCTCTTTTTAGGAGCGCAGGCTTCCAGCCTGCTTATTTTAGATAAATCTTAAAATAATCAAGCAGCCAGGGATGGCTGCGCTCCCAGGTCAGGTGTATTATTTAATGGGGGCCGAAAGATTCAGATTGTTAATACTGTACAATTATCTCAGCCCCTATACCTTCTTCCCCATAACCTTGGCAAGCTGCCTTATCTTGGCGACCATTACAGCGAATTGGTCGGGTTTGAGCGCCTGGGCGGCGTCGGATTTGGCAAGCTCCGGCTTGGGATGCACCTCGACGATAAGCCCGTCCGCACCTGCAGCGATGGCGGCATAGGCCATAGGCGCGACTAAATTCATGTCACCGGTAGCATGCGATGGGTCCACGATTATCGGCAGGTGGCTTAGCCGTTGCACCGCGGGGACGATGCTCAAATCGAGCAAGTTCCTCGCATGGTCGGAGAAATTGCGTACCCCGCGCTCGCAGAGGACAACTCTCTCGTTCCCGCTTGCAAGGATATACTCGGCACTCATGAGCAACTCGGTAATTGTCGCTGAACTCCCCCTCTTGAGCAGAACCGGCTTGTTGATGCTTCCCACCTTCGTAAGCAGCGAATAATTCTGCATATTACGTGAACCAACCTGTACCATGTCGGCATATTCAGCAACCATGGGCAGGGATTCAAGGTCCATTGCCTCGGTAACAACCTTAAGGCCGGTTTCTTTGCGTGCGGCATCGAGATATTCAAGCCCCTTCTCCCCCAAGCCCTGGAATGCATATGGGCTCGTGCGCGGTTTAAAAGCGCCGCCGCGAAGGCATTTAGCCCCTGCATCCTTAACTTGGTGGGCGACTTCGATGATTTGTTCGCGCGACTCAACAGCGCACGGGCCGGCTATGATGACGAAACTGCCCCCGCCAAATGCCACCCCATCCCCCAAGTCCACCAGGGTATCCTCAGGATGCCCCTCGCGGCTTGTGCGGGAGTACGGCCGTGTGACAAGCAGGACTTGGTCAACCGACGGGAGCACCTTAAAGACGGCGGAATCGACCGTGGATGTGTCGCCGATAATCGCGACAGCGATTTTGGTCAGGCCGGAGACATTGCTTGTGCGGAACCCCAAGCTCTTGGCTATGGCCTGAACTCTCAATACATCTTCGCTGGGGGCGTCTCTGCGCATTATTATAAGCAACGCAACACCTCGCCGGAATATTTCCGCTGCAGGCGGATCCCCGTGGGGCGGTTATTATATCACAAAGGTTGGAAGGGGGAAAAATTTCCTACGGATGTTTGCCGTTGGAGGCACCATCAAAGCTGAAGGAGCGCCAGAGAGTTTCGAAGACGGCTTTGCAGGATTCATACTCGTTCGATGGTGCTGACAGGCTTACGATGAACGGCTCTTTATCATCGGATATGAAACCCACAAATGAACCCTTCCAATCAGCCCCGTTGAAAACTGCATTGACTTCGAGTAAATTCGCGGCCCGTCCGTCATCAAGTTTGACAGGTTCCTCTTTGATTGTGTCGTAGCGGCTGAATGAAACGAGAATATCGGGCAGCATTTCTTTGATAAATACCTGCGGCCCTTTTCCCGTATCTTGGTAAGCCTGGAGATACCGTATGGCAATCTCGCCTACTCCTGTCGAAAGGACGACCAGCCCGGGTCCCCCAACTTTTTTGGGCGTAAACATACCCGGGTTCTCGCATGTATATCCGAATGTCTCGTTTCGATAGACGCATCTCAACGGGTCGACGAAATCAACCGGTTTGCCCTGCGCTGTATTTCCTGCGGTGGAGCCTTTTTCCACAAGCGACTTATCGATGGTCAGGCTGTCGAATGCCGCCTGCACGCTTGGCAGGTAATATTCAAAATCGAGCTTGTCGTCATAGTAAACAAGCATTACGGTAACATTCCCGAATACAACCTTGGCCCTGCCGATTGTAAGCTCATTGTCCAGGTAATATTCGAAACTGATATCGTAGGAATCCAAGCCGCTAACGGTTTGCGACCATCCTTCGTTATTGATGTTGAAACCGGTGTAATTTGATTTGAGGGATGCAGCTACGCTTGCCACGGTTTCATCCGGCAGGGGCTTGCCGTTTTCTTCACCGGGCTGGGGGATGACTTCGATGATGAAGCGCCCTCCCTTACCGAGCGAACAGACTACAACATTGGGGAAGCCTGATGTATCGAGTTGCCAATCCCGCGAGAGCTCGATTTCATAGCCATAATGCCCGTTATGAAACGCATCGGCGGCGGAAACCGGAATGATGCTGAATGTAAAAATGGCAGAGATAATCAGAATTGAGAAATAAATATTTCTAACCGAATACTGCAATGGTCTCCCCAGTATCGACCGCCATTTTATCAGGATTCATTTGTATTAACCAATATTAATTTCAGTCTAAGTCTATAAATATGGCACGCGGGGGTGCTATATCTCATTCATATCTCAGCGCATCGATGGGGTCCTTGCTTGCAGCCGCGGTGGCCGGGTAAACGCCAAACAGTATGCCAATCAGCGAGGAGAAAATCAGGGCGATTAATATGGCCGAGGCGCTGATATGAGGATCCCATGCCGCTTCCGGTGCGCTGGTTTTAATAAGCGCGGATAATCCCATCGCTCCCGCGTAACCGAGTGCTATTCCAGCGGCGCCCCCGATAAGACAAAGCACAATCGCCTCAATGAGAAATTGAAGCAGTATGTCCACCTTCCTTGCGCCGACGGCTTTGCGAAGACCGATTTCGCGGGTACGTTCCGTGACGCTTACAAGCATTATATTCATTATGCCAATTCCGCCTACGAGGAGGCTTACAGCGGCTATTCCCCCTAAGACCCCGGTCATGACATTAAGCAGCGAACCCAGGCTTTTGAGCGCGTCCTCCTGTGACAGCACCCTTATATTTTCATCCTCCGAGCTCTTGATGCGCCTTCTGCCCCAGAGGACATCTTTCACTTCCTCCTTGGCTTTTTCCATATCCTTAATGTCAGCTAAGCCGAGGGTTATCATGTGAATTTTATCGGGCTCCCCCAAGATTCGCTGTTGAGCAGTTGGAAGCGGAATATGGGCACGTTCGTCGGGCATATCACCCAAACCGCCGCCTTTCTCCTCATAGACTCCAACCACGCTGAATTTAAGGTTGTTGATTGTGATGCTCTTCCCGACGGGGTCATCCCCGCTGAAAAGTTTGTTGGCCGCCTCACTTCCAAGCACTACAACCTGCGAGCGTCCCTGGACATCAGCGCGCGTCAGGTCGCGCCCTTCCAACGGCCGAAAATTGAACAGGTTCCCGTATTCCTCATCTATCCCGTATAAATCAGAGTCGAGAGTTTTATTGCCGTAGCGGAGCGTAGCCCTGGCAGTGACCATTTTGGTGAGACGATGCGTCACCGTCAGGCCCTTCTCGATGGCGGTGATGTCTCTGTAATCGAACATCTCGACTTTATAGCCTCGCATTGAACGCTGGGCTTGCCTTTGTTCTTTGTCGGATAATGTGGGGATTATAAAAAGCAGGTTGGTGCCCATCTCGTTGACCTGCTTCTGGGCCTGGGCTTTAAGCCCGCCGCCTAAAGCGAGGATTGTGATAACCGCCCCGATACCGATGATTATACCGAGAAGCGTGAGGATGCTTCTCGCTTTATTTACCAGCAGCCCCCGACCAGCAACCTTGAATGCATTACCAAACCGCATATACAACCTCTGCGTTTTTCGCTATATGGTTTAGATTAGCATCGGGGGTGAAAGGTTGCAAATAGGATGGATTTCAGTCACCCAGAGCACGAAGCTCGGTTTTTGCTTTATGCAATTTCCAACTTCATGAATTAGCTGAATAAGCCCGCTCACTTATCTGGTTTAGCCTTCAGCCAGAAATATATAAAATGTAGTTCTTTGGCGAACTTATAAGCTCCAAGGCCATGTTCCTGGTCTTTGTCTAAAACACCAAGGTCGGTCATCTTCTTCAGGAAGTTGTCCAAAACCTTTTCTTCCCCAGGTTCAAGGAGTTTGGCAATATCTTTGCGCTTGAAAGCTAAAAGGCCAACACCATGAGGGCCATAAGAGAGCTTATCCAAAATAGACCTATATTTTCCGCTCTTCATAGCCGCGTAAACCTGGGGTTCTATATATTTCCTTCCAACAATTTCAACAGCGTTCATAACTCCACGGGGGACATCACTCAGAGAAATAAAATCGTCTGTATCGGCCTTGAAAATTGCGTCACCTATCTCCTGAGCTAATGCTGGGTATCCTGCAGTATAAGGGTATAAAGCCTTAAGAGCGGCATCTTCTACCTCTACACCGACCTTGGCAAAAGTTTGTGTGAAAAATTGACATGTTTCCTCTTCAGTCAGTGGTGTCACTTCGACGATGTCAAAAATCCGGGCCAATGAAGGTTGCGCGGCAATCATCTGAACGCGCTGCTCCGGAAGACCGGCAAGTATCAGCAATAGAGGTAGTGGCTTGCCGCTTGTCGCAATGCCGTCAATAAAGCTCTTTAGCCAATTCGCAAATTCCGTTGATTTCGCAAGCTCATCGAGATCGTCGAAAATCAGCAGCAACCCCTTCCTTCCATTTCCAACTTCCTTCAAGATGTTTCTTAGTGCGTCTGCAAAGTTGAAAACCAGCGCTTCGAGGTCGGCTTCATTAGCACTGAACTCAACCCTGACCCCGAATATATCAACTTCTTTTATATGCTTCTTGAAAAGTTCTTTAAGCCTTCCATACCATGCGCGCTCAATGCTATCATTCAACAACCTTTCAAAGGTACGGTGGACCACCTCCTTTAATGATTTTGCTCCCCCTAAATGGACATGCAACCCGAGTAAATTGTGTTCTTTCTCACTGACTATTCGGACCAACTGGCATAGTGAACTCTTTCCAATACCCCTTTCCCCGATAATAAATACTCTCTCGACACGCCCTGTTGCCGCAGCACCAGCTCGATCCAAAATCTGACTTAATTCCTTTTCACGCCCGACGAAAAATTCCAGCGGAACGGGGACCCCCGGTGTGAAAGGTGAATAGTCTTTTGCCATTTTAGCTCACTCTCCGAGAAGGCTTCGGGCAATCACCTAATTATACCAACCTTCCCATCAATCTCCCTCCTCATCTCATCTAAAATCTTCGCGACTTCCGGCACTATCTTGTCAATCGGGAGCTTTTTCCGTTCGCCCGTTGCGCGGATTTTGATTTCCGCTTCGCCGTTCTTGAACGATTTAAGGCCGAAGATGATTTGCACGGGTATGCCGATAAGGTCCGCGTCGTTGAACTTGAACCCCGCCGACTGGTCGCGGTCGTCGATAAGCGCCTCGATACACTGGTCCCACAAGTCGTTGTAGCATTTCTCCGCCGCTTCGCTGAGAGCCTTGTCGCGCGGGTCAAGCGGAATGACGATAGCATAGAATGGCGCTATTGTGACCGGCCACGAGATGCCATAGTTATCGGAGTGCGTCTCGATGGCAGCGGCCATTATTCTTTCCACGCCGATGCCGTAGCAACCCATCGTCACTTTCTTTTCGTTCCCGGCGGGGTCGAGGTAGTTTATGCCCAGCGCATCCGCATACTTCATGCCGAGCTTGAATATATGCCCAAGCTCGATGGCCTTCTCTATCTTGAGCGGCGCGCCGCATTCGATGCACGCTTCGCCTTCCTTGACCTCGCGCAGGTTGAGCGTTTCCGCAGGATGAACATTTTTCCCGATGACGATGCCCGAACGGTGATAATGGTTCCGGTTCGCGCCGGAGTAATAGTCCACCCCCGGCTGCAGCGATTCATCGGCGACTATAAGCACATCCCTGCGCTTCAAACCTACCGGCCCGATAAACCCGGCCTCCGCACCGGCCATATCTAAAATTTCCGCTGGCTCGGCGGGACGCCACAAGTCCCCGAAACGCGCGGTGAATTTCTCCTCCAGCACTTCCTGGTCGCCGCGTATCAGCACCATCACGGGCTTATCTGCGACGACATATATGACAACCTTCATGAGACGTTCGGACGGGATACCGAGGAAGGTCGATACTTCCTCAATAGTCTTTTTATTAGGCGTCTCAACATCCTGTTCGGGTAAGCCAAGCGGTTCGAGTTTGCTTATTCCGCCCTTGGCTACTTCCATATTGGCCTTGTATGCGCATTTCGTACAGACTACGCATCGGTCTTCCCCCGCGTCGCTGAAGCACATGAATTCTTCGCTGTCCTTCCCTCCCATCGCTCCCGATGACGCTCCGACAATAAACGTATCAATGCCGCAGCGGGCGAACGTACGTGAATACGCCACCCGCTCCTGCTTGTAACTATAGTCCAGCGCTTCGTTGTCCGCGTCGAAGGAATACGCATCCTTCATGATGAATTGCCTCGCGCGAAGCACCCCCGAGCGCGGGCGGGGTTCATCGCGGAATTTCAACTGGATGTGATACCAGATTTGCGAGAGGTCTCTATATGATTGGATATACGCTGCGCCTATCTCGGAGATTGTTTCCTCGTGCGTAGGGCTTAGCACGAGCTTTCGCCCCTTTTTGTCGACAAGGCGAAACAGTATCTGGTCAAGCGCTTCGGAACGCCCGGTCTGCTCCCACAATTCCTGCGGATGTATGACCGGCATCAGAAGTTCCTGGCCGCCGATACGATCCTGCTCCTCGCGCACGATCTGCTCAATCTTCCTGAGGACGCGCCATCCGAGGGGGAGATAATTATAAACGCCGGCGGTGAGCTGGCGTATAAGCCCCGCCTTGAGCATGAGCTGGTGGCTACGTACCACCGCATCGGAGGGCAGTTCTTTCGTGGTCGGCAATAGATATTTGCTTAGTCTCATATATGCCTCTCATCAGAAAATTGAATTATAAGTTAGCACGGGTAACCGGGCAAGGCGGGGAATAAATTGTATATTAAGGGGTTGTGTTGTGGCGCTCACAAGCGGGTATGTGAGCTATAGCCTTGGCGAAGGCTCATCTTCGAGCTGGTGGGTGTTTCATATTATTTATTTTATATATATTTAGCTTGTCAAATAATGTAAATGGCTACTGGGAACGCCGACTTTCAAGTCGGCATGCCGGTCTGAAGACCGGCGCTCCAAATATCGCCCACAAGCCGCATGCGGGCTGGAAGCCCGCGCTCCAATCAGGATTATCCATCCTTCTTCATCAAGTCGATGATATACCGGAGGGCCTTTTCGGACTCGGTATGATCAACCTGGCATGTGCCGACGGTACGATGCCCCCCGCCGCCGTACTTAAGCATCAGCGAGCCGACATCGGTCTTCGATGTCCGATTGATGATGCTGTGGCCCACGGTGAAGACGGTATTCAGCTTGCCCTTACCCCAGATGATTTGGATGGAGATGTTCTGCCTCGGATAGAGTGTATATATGATGAAACGGTTTCCGCTGAGGATTTCCTCAACATCGCGCAAATCGAGAATTATCACATTGCCATCAGCGCTGGAGTATTCGAGCAGCATCCTCTTGAAAGGTTCTTCCTGCTCGAAGTAACGCTTGACCCTCTCCTGTACATCGGGCACCTTTAGGATTTCATCCGCCGTCATCCTGCGGCAATATTCGATCATATCGTCCATAAGTTGATAATTGCCGATGCGGTAATCGCGGTAACGGCCAAGGCCGGTGCGGGCATCCATTATGAACGACAAAAGGACCCACCCTTTAGGGTTCGTGATTTCATCCGTCGTGAAGTTTGCGGTGTCGGATTTGTCCGCTGCGTTAATAAACTCATCGAGGTGGCCGAACTTGGCCTTACCGCCGTAATAATCGTAAATGATCCTCGCACAGCTTGGGGCGGGGCGGCTATCGCCCTTGAAGTGAAATTCTTTCACCAGCTTAAGGCGCTCTTCCTCGCTTGAATGGTGGTCGAACCACAAGCCGCAGCCGGGGACATAGGGTATATTGGCTAAGACATCGTTTTCCGTAACCTCGACGATGCCATCCTGGACATCCTTCGGGTGGACGAACTTTCTGTCGTCTATGACGCCTGCTTCCCTTAGCAGTACCGCGCAGGCCAAACCATCGAAATCGGAACGGGTGAGTAGCCTCATTTTCCGTATCTCCTTCTTCACAGTTATCAGTTTTCCCTATTTGGGAAAACCAGTTATTTTAACACGGATTAAGCCTGACGCCAAAATGTGAAATGCCCAATGGGTGCTTCTACGGAAGGATTTTAGCAGGGGCGAAGCACTTGGCGGGCCAACTGCTTCGCCCCTACAATACTACCCCCCTAATATTAACCATCTGTTCCTAAAATCAAATCACGGATGCACTCATGCCCAGTGACGATAGAATACCTTCGGGGAGGCAATTCAATGACCTAATGCGGAAATGCCAGGTCGTAATATCCGTATCGGGAGGCAGCTTCTTTTACTTCCAAGTTGCCCTGGATGTTATATTTATCCACCATGTGTCCGTCGAACCAGCATGGGGCGCCAAAGAACCGCTTTAATTCAAACGAAAAATATCTCGTCTGCTGTGTATAATCGGCATCCGCTTCATTCCTGATATAACCAGCCCCTGTACCCGATTCAACCGTAACATGGACCTTTGCGCCATCAAATTCGGAGAATGTCATCTTGAGCGGTTTATCTTCACCGTCGGCGAAGTGGATAGTGCCAGCCCAGGTACCGCCGAGGCTTTGCCAGCCGAAATAATCGGCTAAAGTCCCTTCCGATTTGTCGCAGCCGGTCAAGAAACAGATGGATGAAAGGATAAAAATCAAGGGCAATATATATGAGGTTCTCATCATTTGTTTCCTCCATGATAGATTACGCTTACTCCCATAATATTTTCTCACATCCTGTGCCAGTTTAGCATAGTCGCCCTTCGGGCGCCGCAGTTTGTTCCAGGGCCTTGTGCAGGATGCCCTCGTCGATATTCCCGACCACTTCGACGGTTCCGATGCTTCGCGGCAATGCGAAATATACGCCTTCATCGCGAGCTTTTTTATCGATGTTGAGCAGGAATCTTACATCGTCCCATGGCAGCCCTGCAATCAGATTCGGGTCGCTGACTTTGCGGCAGAGGTTGGCTATGCGCGCTTCTTCGAACTCCCCCAGCAGCCCGAGGAGGTTGGCAAGCTTTGATTCGGTGAGCATACCGAGGGCGACGGCCTCCCCGTGGGTTATCGCATTTCCCCGTTCACGCAACAGGGCTTCATAGGCATGCCCGAATGTATGGCCGAAATTCAAAAGTACCCTGTAGCCCCGATCCTCGTTCACGTCAGCTTCCACTACTTGAGTTTTTATAAGGAGTGTACGCTCTATGACCTCATCGAGCGCCCCGGCGTCTTCCATCAATATGAGCGCATCGAATTTGTCCTCGATAAAATCAAACAGCGATTCGTCGGCTATCACCGCCGCTTTGACAGCTTCAGCCATGCCGCTGAGTATCTGCCTCGGCTCAAGGGTTTCGATGATTTCCGGGTCAACTATTGCACCTTTCGGCTGCCAGAAAGTCCCAATAAGGTTTTTTCCTCCTTCGTGGTTGATGCCGGTTTTACCGCCCACACACGAATCTATTTGCGCTAAGAATGTTGTTGGTACATTGATGTAATCAACTCCGCGAAGGTAAGTGCTTGCGGCGAAGCCGGCGACATCCGAGACACTCCCCCCGCCGAGGGCGACGATAAGGCCGTCGCGATGCAGCCCGAACCGCACTAATTCACCGTAAATCTCTCCCAAAGTACGTAATTCTTTGGCTTCTTCGCCATCGGGGATTTTCACAACACGTACATCGAGGCCAGTCCCGGAGAATGAGGAGGAGATTTCATCTCCCCAGAACTCAAAAATCCTGTTTGATGTTATAAGAGCGACTTTATCGCCACGTATAAGATTCTTGTCGCGAATTATATGGCCGATTCGTTTAAGAACTCCCCGCCCGATTATCACGGGGTAGGAGAAATTCATCGTATTTACCCAATGTTCTCTCACGAGTCATCCTTCATAAAGCAATTATTTAATAGTGTGCTCGCCCTCCAATGCTTGGGCAATGAGCGAAGCAACTTCAACCGCAGTGAGTCCATCCGTATCAATTGCGAAATCATTTATAGAATATTTCCCCCCCCGCAAATCAATGAGCTTTTTCAAAACTTCGGTCAGCATAACCCCGCGTAATCCTTTTAACAACGGGTGTTCATCAACCATTTCCCCTGATTCAAGACGCCGGGCTGCTTCCGGGGCATTCACCTTAAGCCAGATAAGCGATGCCGATCCGTTCCGAATTAACTCCCTTGCTCGTCCCGATTCGATGGTCCCTCCACCGAGCGCTATAACCTTGGAGCCCTCTTCTGCCAGCAGGTCTTTAAACACATCCCCCTCCAGATTCCTGAAACCTGTTTCACCGTCCCGGGCAAATATATCTACAATGGTCCTTCCGGACCTTCGGACCACAATTTCATCAAGGTCATGAAATGGAATGCCCAAAATCTCTGCCAGAAGCCTGCCGGACTCGGTTTTGCCGCTACCCGGTATGCCGCATAGAAGGATACATCCTCTTTTGGAGGGTTTCCTATCATCAACTTTATTCTTTCTTTTGCCGCTGATGGTCTTTTTCTTCTTTTTCCTGGTTCCTCAGCCGCGTGAGATAATGTTCCCTGGCAGCAATGATATCGCTGAGGGCATCCCCGCCGAATTTTTCGAGGCAGGCGTCGGCGAGTACAAGGGCAAGCATATTCTCGAGGATGGTCGCAGCACCTATCGCCGGGCAGACATCATGCCTTACCGTGGTTGTAAGGGCGCCGCGGCCGGATCTCAGCTCAACACTGTTCAAAGGCTCATCGGAGGTCGGTATAGGTTTGAACCTGGCCGTCACAACCACAGGTTCGCCATCAGTACAACCACCTTCAAGGCCGCCTGCGCGATTGGTGGTGCGGCGTGTAATCCAGGGATAAGATTCATCGGGGACTATCTGATCTTGAGCGTGAACACTCTTCATCCGGTGAACTCCGGGGTCGCCTATATCGATCCCCTTTACGGCCGGTACGCTGAGGAATGCCCTACCGATGCGGCCATCGAGACGGGTTTTCCAGTCAACATGGCTTCCTAATCCCGGAGGTAACCCGATGCCGATTATTTGAATAACAGCCCCAAGGTTATACCCGCTGGCCTCAGCCTTCTCGAATATTTCCTCCATAAGGCCGAATCCACCTTCTGATATGTGTGTCGTGTTTGGGGCGTAATTACCGGGGGCTTCCACTACTTGTTCGTTTGTCGGATATAAAGGCTCCCAGGGGAATTCGTGCTCCCCCACCGATAATATCCGTGAACAGACGGATATTTCCAATTGCCTTAGAAGCAACTTGCAGATGGCTCCTCCCACAACCCTTGCCGCGGTTTCTCGCGCACTGGCCCTTTCGGCCACCGGCCTTATGTCATCAAGCCCATATTTAAGCGCCCCCGCCAAGTCAGCATGCCCGGGGCGCGGTACACGCATTCGCTTTAATTTTGTGGGTGTCCCTTCATCCTGCACTCGGTTGGGAACTGCAACAGCTATCGGCGCCCCGGTTGTTAAGTTGCGATACACCCCCCCCTGAACCTGGAAATCATCCGACTCGCGGTCCTGCCTCACGCTACGTCCGGGCCCCGAACGCCGCCGCGCTAATTCCACGGCTATGAACCCGGCGTCAAAAGGCAAACCCGCGGGCATCCCGCTAAGGATCATAGTAAGCCCGGGGCCGTGTGAATCCCCGGCCGTTTTAAGGTCTAAATGCATTAATTCTATGCCGCCAACCCCCCTTAACCCTACATTAACCTTTTACGGAACAATTCCAAACTCATTAACCTGTTTTGATATTGAAAAGGGAGTATATTCTACACCATTTTTAGAGCAAAAATTTCCTATTAGTATACTCCCGCAAGCAGAATCAACCCTTAAGTCCTTAAAAGCTCAGTTTCGACAAATCGACGTACTTCATCCTCCGATGGACGCTGGTCGAAAAATATCTCCGCGCTCAAAACAGCCTGGCGGCAGAACCAATCTACGCCCCCAATCACCTTGGCGCCGAGGGAAGCCATTCGTTTCATACCCGCGGTATATATGGGATTGTAAACAGCGTCATAATAATACTTAAACTCTTTGAGGTCTTCATCAGTCAAGCCAAAAGGTTCGAACGGATCATCACCCGCCTGGGGCCATTGACCGACAGGGGTTGCATTAATCAAAAGCCTGACGGATTCATCTTTATGGAAAAGCTCCTTGCGAGCTTCTTCCAAAAACCTTGACGGTATGAATTCAAGGTGGGATTCGGAATATCGCTGCCGGAAATGGTCAATCCGGTTTCGCAGCTTCTCGTAATTACGGGCTAAAAAAACGAGCCTGCCTGTCCCCCACGCTCGAATCAGCCCCACTGCAGCAGCGGATGCCGCGCCACCGGAGCCGAGTATGAGAGCGGCAGGTGGAAGGTTCGATTTTTCATTCTCCCACTTTATCTCGCTTAGAAAATCAGAGGGTGACATGAATCCCTCGATGTCTGCATTATACCCCCTCAACCTTCCTTGCCCCCCCGCGATTATGTTGACGGAATTGGCATCCTGGGCATCGCCGGAGATATATTCAAGATGCCCGATGACTCTTTCCTTGAAAGGGCTTGTCACGTTTAAGAAAACCTTCGGGCATTGGCCGAGCTGTTCAAAGAAACCCGGAAGCTCGTCAGTCGCTACTTCGATAGCGTCAAAGTGTTCGGAGCGGTTGAACAGAACCGCCAAATGGTTCATAAGCCTTGGCGTAAGCGAATGGGTGAGGCGCTCCCCGATAATACCGAAAATTCCGCCATCTCCTGAGATCATCTTTCACCTTCCGGTCGATATTGCTTGTAGCGGCGCATCCTCGACCTTATCCTGATAATGAAAATGAATACTACAATAAGGAGGAGTAAATCAAGCAGGATATTCCCATATCCCCAACCGCGGCCGGTATCCTCAATTTTTATCTTCGGCAATCGCCAGGAGGAAAGCACCTTGCCGCTGATTGGGTCGATCATATTGACCATATTGCTTACGGCGTCGGTAACAAGGACCGTTTCCTGGGGGCCAGGCGCAATGGTGTTTACAGCATAACGGGAAGGATTGACCTGGGCGAATACATTGGAGAGTATTTCCATGCCGTTAAAGGTAGAGAGGTAGCCCTTGTCATTAAGCAGGATAAGCCGTCCCTGGCTGTCCACAACAACACCAGTGAGGCTTCTGGCGCGTGATTCCACGAATGATTCATCCTCAAGTATATATTCCGAGACCACCCCGTCCGAACTAATGGCCTGGACTGTGAAGCGCCCCGGGTTGCCGTAACCTGCAATTTCCGCACCCAACACACCCTTCCTTGTCTTGCTGAGTCCCGGTTTCGCAGGCCAAATAACAATCCAGTTTCCGTTGGGATGTCTTGCTGCGACGGGAGATGCGAAGTCCCCTTGAGGGGGAGTGATCTCAATACTCCCATTGCTTCGCGATATTGTGATCCCCTTAGGGGTTGTTACTATGGTGCCCGCAGTATCTATACCAATAAATGAATTACCTTCGTTCAGATTAATTCCGGCCTTTCCCCAAAAGAAACCTGATTCGGTTTCTGAAATGGATAGCTCAAAAGGACCTGAAGAGTCCGTACCGTAAAACTTGGCATTCCCGTTGCCGTCGGCCTGCACAACCGGGTAAAAGCGGGTATGTTCATCCGGGCGATAGCTGAGGGCCCTGAACAAACCCTCTCCCCACTGCGTTTCCTTTAACTCATAAATGGTGCCGTTCACGCCATCAAGCACGAAAATTTTATCCCCTCCCGATGCAACGACCATTTCACGTTTTGCGGCATCAACCCCGGGAGCATACCTTGCGCAGAGTAAGATAAATATTATCAGGCCCGCTAATGCCAAGCCCGTCTGTAACATGTACTTCACTTCCGGAATTGTAGCATAACCCTTTGTGTTTAATTAAATTGGGGACGGGGGATATTTTCGGGCTTCTGTAACTCGCATCAAAGGCTGTTTGTGAAATTTATCACAGAAAAATATCCCCCGTCCCCAATTTTATTTAAATCCCCCCTCTTCGAGAAGCTCATTTGCGCGCCGGGTGAATTTATCACCGCTGAAATCTGCATCAGCTAATTCGAATAGGCCGAAGAGTTCGACATTGCCGTGCGTACCCGCGATTGGTGATAGGGCCAGATCGTTCAAGAAAAGGTCGTTTATTTCCTCGAGTTCCTTGAGCCGATGCAGCATCTTGCGAACCGGCTCACCCTTGCGCACAATTCCACCGCTACCCACATGCTCTCTTCCCACCTCGAATTGCGGCTTGATGAGGCTTATGACTTTACCGTCGGGTTTCAAAAGCAGGGCAAGGTTGACGAGGATAAGCCTGATGGAAATGAAGCTGACATCCATTACAATCAAATCAAGGGGTTCAGGGATATCGCTTGGCGCGAGATAACGTGCGTTGAAGCGCTCCATAACCGCGACGCGTTCATCCTCACGCAGGCGCGGCGCCAATAAGCCATAACCGACATCAAGCGCATAAACCTTCTTCGCTCCCCGTTGAAGCAGCAGGTCGGTGAATCCACCTGTTGATGCCCCGATGTCAAGGCAAACCATCCCTTGCGGGTCAATGTTGAAATCCTTGAGGGCGCCTTCGAGCTTCAAGGCCCCGCGGCCTACATAGGGGCATGGCTCCGTTATTTCGATTAACGCATCCTGGCTCACCTTCTCGCCGGCTTTTTCTTTTTTAACACCGTTGATGAACACACATCCGGCCATTATGGCCGCCTGGGCCAATTTACGCGTCGGGAAATAACCCTCCTCGGTGAGCAAAACATCCAAGCGGATTTTTTGTGGCTTATCAGGCATTCGGTGTCGATGAGCTCGGCAATAATCCTATCATTATATATGGTTATCATAAATGGGAATTGTTGGTTTGGGTGCATCCGGAAATTGATTTCTGCTAACTGAAACATGCGGGTAATGTACCTCTTTAACGTGCGATTTCAGTAGGGGCGGGGCTTGCCCCGCCCAGCAAGGGCAAGGCAAGCCTTGCCCCTACAAATTTATATTAAAATCACTTCACGGATGCACCCCGTTGGTTTTGGCAATATACAAGCGGTTGGGGCAGTGCTATTTGCATTTTCACTAAGATAAGAATATTCTAAAGAATCTATTCTTGGAGCCTATGGATTATAATGACCTGCGATGGTATTAATTCCTCTTAAAAAATCATCGAAAATTTGTAGGTCTTAAACCAGGACCGTAGTTGACCAGCAAGTGGGGTAATTTATGTGTAATTGTCTGATGCCGCTCTTGACGGTTTGGGGAAATATTTATATTCCGTGATGTTTCAGGGTAGGAGAAACCTTTGCCATAGAGTTATAGATATGGATTAGAAAGGTTACAGAATGAACAAAGCACTCATCGCCGGACTATTTATCACCATACTTGTCCCCCTGATTAACGGATGTTCAGAAAATCACGCGATTGTATTCCCGGAGCCTGGAACAGTCCTGGAATCTATTGCTGCCGATACATCGCATCAGCTTTGGGGGCTATGGCAATTTACTGCAAACCCTGCGGAGGATACGCTCGATGTAATTCCCCTGCGTGCAACCGATTTCCACTTGAACGTACTGCCGTTCTTGGAGCCGCCGGCCTTGAAGAACCTGACATTAGAGAGCTTGGAATTTAATGGGGACATTGTTGAGGTCACGATAGGTTTGACGCATCCGTTCATCGGCCTGAAGCAATTCAGCGGTTTCGATGTCTGCGGCATTCTGATAACCAAGGGAACATTCACAGGTTTCAATGACCCGTTAATAATGATGGCAGGCGAAGGTGACACGCGCCTGTTGAACCCCGATGGCTGGACGCGTTGGTGGAATGCGTCAGAATTCCCTGTCAATGACGGGACGATATTTTGTTATAAGGATGGGCTTTTGGGTACGCCCGATATGAAAGCGAACTACAACTGTACATTGAACGCATATAAATATTTCTGCGATGATTTGAAGGACCCCAATGACACTCTTGATAAAATAAATGCAAGCGGTCGTGGAGTATTCACCGCCGGGGTGAAAAATAAACGCCATTACACGATTGAACTTGGCGACGGGCTGATTTTCAATTACGCCGTTGATGCCTGCTGGCAATTCCCTGTTGGGATACCCCCATATGAAGTCCCCGATGATTTTGGACCTGACGCCAATCGTACTGAAGCTTATCGAGCTTCGGTGCATGAAGTCAAGAATACGCTGTGGAACGATGGCTCCGGTTCGGGCGGCGATTTAATTCTGGAGATGGATGTCTACGATTGGTTTGAGGCGGATTTAAACACTGTGCAAGTCGAATCACCCGGCAATTTTGATGCCGCTGTATCTTCTTCACCAATCGGCGGCGGCACCGGTTATGCAACTTACCAAATCAACATTGAGAATGCTCATCCCACTGAATCAGGAACCATAGGCCTTTTTATAACGGTTCAATCCAATGTTGCCGGCTATGGCGGGTTCCTCCCGGGGAAACCCGTCTGCGCTTATTTTTCCTCATCCGTCAATGTAAGCAATGTTGCCAAGATCATCGAGGTCCTTGTTCCCAACGGAGGTGGGATTTGGTATGTCGGTTCTTCCCACCATATTACCTGGAACTCGACAGGGAGTATTAGCGATGTCAAAATTGAGTACTATAAAGATGAGGATTATTTCTCCGCCGTCACTATCGTTTCAACAACTCCCAATGACGGCTCGTTCGTTTGGGATCCCATCCCGAATGACCCTACTACTAAGGCCAAAGTGCGTATTGCTGATGTTGACAACGCGACTACTTTCGATGATAGCGATGATTATTTCACTATCGAAACCCCGGCACCGCCAAACGAGTGGAATCAGCTTCAGAACAACCCGGCGCATATTGGTGATGTCGCAGGGGAAACCTCCTTCCACCCCCCCTTGGAGTTGGATTGGAGCGTATCGCTTAGCTCCGTCCCGAATTTATATTGTGGCCTTGAGGGAACACCAATCGTAGGTGACGGCAAAATTCTCATTCTGTATCCCGGTCCCGATGTTGGATTTGCCAATTGGGCTGAATGCCGTTCTTTCGACGACGGTTCATTCCTGTGGAAGTCTGACCTTAACCCAAGTTTAGCTCCGGGGCCATATATAGGCACCCAGACCGGGTGTTACGCCAACGGCAAATTCTTCGTGCCCGGCGATGCCATCCGCGCCCTTGATGCCGAGAAAGGAGAGGAGCTTTGGGATTATGTGACTAACCCCTTGGACACGATGAGCCATGGGCTTGTATATGAGGATGGGAAGGTCTATGCGCACCTGTCCGATGAAATACATATCCTCAATGCCGACACGGGGGATCTTGTCAAGACCATCGATTGCTACGCCGGTTTCGCTGATTTCCAACCCTTCACAATCCAGGACGGATGGGCGTTCTACCAGTCCGATAATGAGGTGCGAGCGTTGATATTAGCCACGGGAGATGAGCAATGGAATTTCCCCGTCGATTTCAGCGACCCTGATGATTCTGTACGGTGCGCGCCGACTGTGCCGGGTGATGGACGTGTATATTTCGGAAGTTTCAATGGGTATTTCTACGCGGTTAACCAGTCGGATGGCGCATTGGCCTGGAAGAAACCCATTCATGGCGGCGCGAAGTGGGTGTTTGATACTGCAGCATATTCCGACGACAGAATTTTCTACGGCGAAAGCGCGGGTGGGGTAGGGGCTGAAGTAGCGGACTTCGTATGCCGTGATGCCGGGGATGGCGCCGAACTCTGGAAGTATCCCGCACCGAGCGGAAATGAATTCGACTCATGGTGCTATTCCAGTCCGATCGTCGTCAACGGCGTTGTTTATGTGGCAAGCGAACTCAGTGGTTTCTTCGGTTTTGATGTTGAAACAGGCGGATTGGCTTGGAGTTATCAACCGAGCGGCATCGCTCAGTCGGACCCTGCTTTTGCCAATGGCAGGCTTTTGTTCCTGAGCAATGACTATAAAATATGGTGTTTCAAGATGGCAGATTAATGTGTCAGCTTATCGGAAGGGATTATAAATGCGTAACATTTTTAGGTGGTGATTTGTTTTTAGATATTTATGTTTGTGATTGGTTCGATGCTGCATGAATATTGTACAAGTCGAATCATCCCGCAACTTGGATGCCGCTGTTTCTTCTTCCCCTATCGGTGGGAGGCCGGATATTCCAGACTTCGTGTAGCTATCCAAACTGCCCGACCAATCAAAGGTGGAACCATATAAGAGAATTTTCAATTGGATGCAATGTTACGGAATTGCTGATCAGAGCAAGGTAGCGGCTCACCCACAGATGCCCCTTGCGTGAATATTTCCTGTTGAACCAACGGGAATAGCCTCCGATGGTTGCTTGCATGAGCTCATGAGCAGGCAATAATCAACAGTCGAGTCAGGCACGAATCCTCGGTGGTGGAAGATGATGAACCGGGTGGCTATATCCCCGGCAGGTTTTGTCCACAGTCTAAGGGATTTTGGCAATTGAGCGCAGGAAATTTAACCATGGTTTCACAGTTCTGATATGGGATTGAACCATATTCGTTGTTACAACCTCTCCCCTCTGCTAAAATATCCGCAATCGCGGGGGACGGCAATAAGCATCCCCCCGGAAAAGAAGGGCTTTACATGAATCGTTACCCGCATGAGGGACGGATTTCCACCGTCTTGAATGTAGTCGGGAAGCGCTGGCTCCTGATAAGCATCATCGTATTAGGGGTCATGGTCGTTTCCGTCATAATCAATTATTTCTTCCTCCCCCGTGCATACGAGGCGAAGGTCAAATTCATCTACCCGTTAAAACGCGGGGCGGGTTTCATCAAGGCTAACCTCGGCGCTCTCGATATCCCGATACGCGGCTTCGAATCCATCCTCGAAGCCGAACCCACAGTCTATAATCACATCGCCATCATCCAGAGCCGCACCGTAAGCGAGATGGTTGTCGATAAACTTGACCTGACAAATTACTATGAGAACCTTAGAGGTCCGAAACCGGAGGATAAGCGTCGCCAGGCAGCCAGATTCCTCAGGATGCGGATGACGATAAACGATTCAATAAAAGGGGCGGTAGTGATATCGATCAGAGACCGAAGCCCAAGGATGGCTGCCGATATGGCCAATGCAGTTGTCGATGCCACCAGCGATTATCTCACCGAGTTGTACCAGGAAACCCAGGGCAAGATGACCGTATTCCTGCGCGAACGCAGCAAAGAGGTTGATGCCCAGCTTGCGGATGTCGAGGACAGGATCCGGCAAAAGAAAGAGGAGACAGGAATTCTTGCCGTCGATACACAGGCCGAGCAATTGATAGGCTCCTATGCTGAACTGGAGAAAACACTTGCCGAAGTGGAGATAGAATATCGCGCATCACTTGCCTCGCTTAATGCAACAGAAGGTTTCTCCGAAGGGGCGCGAAAATATGTCGCCGCTGTCGAGAAGGGTGAAATACCGCCGGGTGAACCATATTCGACATACCTGCTCGGCGAAACGGGGAAAGGGGCGCCTAAACCGCCGCAGGCGATAGCAAAGGCGTATGAGGATTTGAATGTCGCATATCTCCGCAGGCAGCTAAGCGAACTCGAGCTGCAATTGGCCACAAAGCGCCTGGAATTTACCGACGAGCATCCGGAAGTTAAGGTACTTAAAGACCAGGTCATCCAAGCGCGGGAAGCTCTCAACGAGGAGCTTACGAAATTTTATGACGCAGCAATTGCATCCCTTGAAATTGAGAGCATAGGCTACTCCGCGCAGGTTGATGTCATCCACAACATGATGAATGAAATCGATAAGCAGATGGCGGAATTCCCCGCCGAGGAGAAAGGGCTTATCGAACTTGAGAGGGAGAAGAAAGTACGCGAAAGTGTGCTGCTGGTCGTGGAGCAGGAACTCGAGGAGTCGGAAATACGCGAGCAGAAGCTCGAGCTCCCGTTCACGGTTCTTGATGAGGCCATACCGCCAAGGGCCCCCGTGAGCCCGAGGCTTATTGTCAATACGGTAATCTCAGGTGCTATTGCGGCGTGGATAATGCTCTATATAACTTTCTGGCAGGAGACACGCCGTCGCCGCAAGGCCATTGGGACCTCCAAAGAGGTATCGTGAGTCCCGAAAAACATCCCGCGTTCATCTTCCTCCAGAAACGCCTCTGGATGTGGGAGCTTTTCCTCACCGTGGCCACCCTCGGCCTTTTCTGGTTCATCACTTACATGAAGGGGTCTGAACTCGGCTCAGCGAGCGTGATAGCGCTCGGCGTACTGACCATGTGCATCGTATATCCCCGCGGCGGCTTCTATGTCATCATCCTGCTTATCTTTCTCGAATCATACATCGGCGTCATCAACCAGGTCGTGACCATAGCGGATATATTCGACGAGGTCGGCATTTATCCCGTCATGCAGGCGGCATACTTCTACATCCTATTCCCCGCGGTCATCTTCACCATTATCCTGGGTTATCTTATCTCCCGCCGCATCTCGAATCCGGCCGCGTTCGGTATGCTCACCACGGAATACATTATGCTCGTGCCACCCCTTCTATGCCTCACGTTCGCGCCGATTTCCTTCGCGCTTCAATACCCGACCCTGTCGATTATCGCCGATTGCATGTTCGGCCTGTTCTTCATCGCCGGGATCATCTTCGGCAGGGTATTTTTCCCGATAAGAGGTATGTTCTATATACTGCTGAACTATGTCTGCATTGCGAACCATGTCATCGGCTTCGGGTTCCTGTTCTACGTCCTTAACACCGGCCTGATTTTCAGGAATACTCTTTTTGTGGTATGGGCGGGACGCTACCTCATGGGCCAGACCGATTTCAATATGTTCTTAGTGCCCATACTTTTCGCGGTAATAATCTGGCGCGGCAAAGAGCTGTCGCGCGGGTGGCGTCTCTTCTATGGCTTCAGCTTCTGGGCGTTTTTCCTGAGGCTCATATTCAGCCTTTTCCGAGGGCCTATCGCCGCGACCCTCTTCGCGCTCGTCATCATTTACTTCCTCGCGAAAGCCGAGCAGCGTTTTGAAATACGGCGTTACGCGGTCCGTATGGTTGCTGCAATTGTCCTTGCTGTCTTCCTTTTCCTGATTGTTGTCCCCCACGGGAGAATGGTACTCCAGGAGCTTTTCGTGAAACGCTTCACCGCCATATTCGCCCAGGATACCGAGGAGGGCAACTTATCGCTGCAAATACGCTCCGTCGAGAACGCCAAGATATGGGAGGAAATAAGGGCGTTTCCGCTGTTCGGCTACGGCCCCGGCGCCGAGGTCGAATTCCGCTTCTCCGACAAGGCCAACACGGAGAAGCGCTCGTTCTTCCACAACGGCTACCTCTGGCTGTGGCATAAATTCGGCATATTGGGCCCCATAAGCATGATCCTCTTTCTGCTGACCCCATTCTACCGGGGGTTACAGTTAAGGCGTAAAAAGTTGACTCCCGATGAAAGCGCCTTCCTCGCGGGGGTGATGGCATCGACTGTATGCATATTCCCCGCGATAGTCACCAACTCCATCATCGCCCGTCCCCAGGGGCTGCTTATGCTCATACTATGTTTCACCTTCCTCCTCACCATCGAACGCCGCGTCTTCAGGGATGAAGGTCTCGACATCAATCCGTATTTGTAAATCACCATCGTGGGGTCAGACCTAACTATGCAGCTCGGCATCGGGATGTCAGGTTACACTACTTGGCTGACCATGCTGTATATGGTCAATATTTGGTGGCACGCTTAGACTTGGCTGACCTCACTGCACTGAGGGCAGCGAATCTAAGCGTGAACCGGGGATAGATTGAAACCATACGGATATTGAGCGTTGCCTTTTTTATAACACGCTTAGATTCGCGAACCTTAATACAGTAAGGTTCGCCGAGTCTAAGCGTGCCACCAGCCGTGGAAACAATCTATTACATGTAGCCCGGCATTCCGATGCCGGGAAATTAATCTGATATAATTAACATGTTGATTGGTGTGACAACCGGAGAGGATGGTCATTATGAATACCAAAATACCTGCTTTCGTATGGATATTTCTATTGCTGCCGTTTTTTTCCTCTTGCTCTTCCGGTAGTGCCGTTATCCCTCCCGCTGAGAACATGATCCAGGGTTCAACAGGTATAACCGAGCCATGGAATTGGGGCAATTGGATAATCAATATATCTGAAACCCACGACTCAATTGAAGTTATTCCTATCAGGGAGACAAACTGGCACTTTAATGTCCTGAACTTTTTGGAGAAGGCCCCGTGCGTAAACTGCCTTAAGATAGGGCCCCCGGTTCCGCAGCCTGACGGCACGGTTAAATTCAAAGTCACACTCCGTCACCCATTCCCAGGGCATCGTGAGTTTACGGGTTTCGATGTCCGTGGAGTCGCCATTTTCCCGGCAACGAGGTACTGGAATTCGGGACCCGATCTTTTTGTTTTTAACCATGACTGGAAGGAACGATTATATCCGGAAGGGTTTCCCTTTTATTTCAGCCTCCCCGAGGATGGCGGAGCGTTCCTGCTGAATAATGAGGGCTTTACATTTTATTTCGCCCCCAATATTGGTATGGGAGAAGGGCTTGAACAACCTATTTTTAATTACCAGCAGGGGAAGTACGCGACATCAGAATGGCCTGATGGGACTATCAACCCTTACATACTTTTCGATGACGGCAGTGACCGGCACATGTTCAAGACAACCGACACCATTCAGCGTACCTATCACCTGCAACTTCCACCCGGAAATTTCGCCTTTGGTTATTCCGTCATCGCCGCTTGGGTGCCGCCTGAAAAAATGCCTGTCAACAACCCAGCCGAGGATTTCTCAATGCGGGCCAATTCAGAGGACGTAGTCAATTTGACCTTCGAGCAATATGCGCCTTTGGATCCTAATTCCACATTGCCCCAGGAAGAGAATTTCTTTGCAAGGATAACTGGAAGGTCGTATCCCCCTGCGGGAGGAGCGCAGTTTTTTTGCGGAGCGTTGTTTTCTCTTGATATTGGGTCGATGATTGACCCGCCGGAGCCAATTATCGGGGTAGCGGCACAAAGTCAGGCAAGCGATATTGGGCCATTTACCTATGAAAATCAAATGAGATGTAGGCTTCCAAAATTGACAAGCCCAAACCCGTATATCAATGGCTTATATCCTGCTTTACTCATCTCTGGGAGTGCATCGGGTAAAGGTCCACACACAATGGCTCAGGCTTTTAGCTTCAAGGTTGTTTATGTTAACCTCCAAGCTTCGGACGGTTAATATCTAACCTGTATTGCCTATTATCTAAGCCGGTTCCAAACAACCGGCTTTTTGAATTGGACTATTATGTACCACGTGAACCCTGTTGCCAAAGAAAAAAATTCGTTGTTTCGGGTCACCCTGACCCGAAACTGGCAGAATGAAATCAAGTGTTTCGGGACAGGGGTGTCCCGAAACAACAAAAATCCAATGCAAACATAACAGAAGCCCGCGGCGTAAATCAACCGCGGGCTCCATTATCATTAGGGGTGAGGAGGGGTCCCGTTATTTTTCAAAGATTCTTCAGGTCCTTCATTCCGGTTCCCGTCGCGCCCCGTCGTAATCATTCGGCAGGCTTGAAAGCCCGCCCCACACTCATGCGCTTAATTCGTTAAGCTGCTTCGCGTCCTGGTTAATCATCTGCTGCATAAGAGCCTCACGCTGCCCCCCAAGATACTCGATCTGGTCTTCCTGCTCGGCAACCGCTGCGTTGTATATCATCTTCAGCGTCGGGTTATTTGCGGTGTTGGCCTTGCGGCGGAAAAACTGCATCGCGCGTATCTCGTTATCGATGGCGTAGCGCAGGATATCCAGCGGGTTGCCCTTCGTGAACCAGGTGCGTCCCCAGCCCATCTTGCTCAAGCCAGTATTGGTTCTCGGCTGATAGGCTCCTAACTCGATAAGCTCCGGATGCTGGTGCAGGATGCCCCTTCGGCGCTCGGCGAAGCGGCGAAGGCGCGTGCCCTCGACATTGTACAGCCACGCGAAAAGCGCCCTCGGCCCTTCATGGTCGGCTTCGTGGGCAAGTTTCTTGTATGTCTCCGCTGCGTTGGTCTCCATCTCGATGAAGACATCGAGGGTTTTCAGCATCAGTGTCAATCCATTATTCGAATATTCAGAGTTCATTTTCGTCCTCCCGGAATTGGAATCGTTCTCTATGTTAATCAGGATTGATTCCTTAACCGCCGCTGCCATTGGTTAATGAACAATAATCAAGCCAAATTCCTATTTTAATGTTATATTGTTCGGCAAGGGCTTATAAAGGCTTATAATAAAGGGCAATCGCGGAGGAAATATTTTCGGCTTGCGAATATTTTAATGCTGACACCCTCTAACCGCCCCTAAGGCACCCTCTTTATGTTGCAACAATTGAGGCTTATAAGGAGTCTATGTCGCAGGTTGATACAGGAGGGGGATTGGTGGGTGGGGGATTGGTGTATGAGGGCGAGGCAATTGGAAGACCGAATGCTTCGCCCCTACGAGGGTTGTTGGTATACTTATACAAAACCTTCGGAGGGGTGGAGAGATGCCGAAACTAATTAGAATGCTTGCCGCGTTAATGCTTATTGCATGCACTGGCAACAGTGGATGCATGATAAGGATGAACCCCGGGCCACTGGGTACGCGGTCAGAGATGCAATTAAAGATTAAGACGTTTACGACAAACCTTGATGACGAGGATCCAGCTGTTCGCGAGAAGGCGGCTTATGGGCTTGTGAATGTTTTTGCTGATGTGCCATATTACAATGCTGAGGATATGCAATCTGAAATAATTAATGTATCGCCCAAGCTGTATCACATTATTACATCCGATCAGAACACCAACGTCCGCGTAGCAGCCATAAGGGCGATCGATAGAATTCTGCAAGGGGTAATGAGCAAAACATCCGAGGTTGTGCCTGTACTCGACAGCGTGATAAGGGGGGTGGATAACCCGACCGAGGTACGTCTCGCGGCGATAGAGGCAATCACCCATTTCGCAAAGTGGACAGATGTCGGGCGAGAAAATGTCCTCGCAGAAATGCTTCGTGACGAAAGCCCGAAAATACGTGCCGGGGCATTGGAGGGGTTGGAAACATCGCGTATTGCCAAAGAGACTCTCACCCCCTTGGTAATTAAGTGCCTTGACGATGAGAGCGCTCCTGTACGGGCTCAGGCTGCATCGACCCTTGGGAACTTTTATAATCAGTATCCCGGCAGCGGTTTGCCCACACCACCTGAGGAGGTATTGAAGGCATTAACTAAGGCCCTTGATGATTATGACCCTGAAGTGCGTTTTGTGGCGGCGGTTTCACTTGGCTTGCTTAATGCAAATGAAGAAAGAATCTTACCCATACTTATCGGCGCATTGGATAAACCTGAATGGCAGTTTGATGCCATAAGAGCCCTTGAGAGGATTGGGCCGAAAGCCGCTGGGGCTGTGCCGCGTTTGATTCAGATATTGAAACTATCCGCAAATGAGCCGAGTATTTCCGAGTTAATCAGAACCTTGGATCCCGGTGTGGACTTCTTGGAATACTTAAAGGAACACTATCCCGATTCCTTATTTCTTGCTGATTTGGAAAAGGAGGGTGTTGAGTCCATCAAGGTTGTATCGGGCATATCGGATGAAAGGTCGATAGAAATGTATTGGGCAAATGGCTTAAAGGGTAATATTTATCCGGGAGATAGTTATGTCTTCCTGCATGCATCAGCGGTATATACCAGTGGTAGCCCTTTAATGTCCAGACTTTACTTCTATGATGAAATTCGCGCTCTTGCTGCATTGGCGCTTGGTGAAATCGGGCCGGAACCCGGAGTTGTTGATGCTCTCATTGAGAGTATAAACGATAAAGAGAGCACCATGCGCTTTGTGGCACTGCTGGCTTTAAAGAATTTCCCTGATAAAGCAAGAAAGGCGTTGCCGCTGATTATTGAGCGGCTTAAGGATGAGGATGATGAGGTCCGCCAGAGTGCCGAATACGCAATCGCCGAATTCGGGGCGGATGCTGCTGATGCTGTACCGGCTTTGATCAGCGCTTTTAATGATAAGCAGCCATGGGAAAAAGCTGCTGTTTTCTCCGCTCTTGCGCGCATCGGTCCTAAGGCCAAGGCGGCATTACCGATTATCAATGAAATACTGGATAACGCCGACATATCGAACAAGAACCTTTACGGCGACCTATATGAGCACGCGGCTCAGGCATTGATAAATATCGGCCCTGAATCGGGCGACAGGGAATCTTTCCTGAAGGAATTGTTGAAGCATAAGAACCCGTACGTACGCGGAGCCGCTGTTAAAGCCTTGGGCGAGTTGGGGCCAAAATCGGTGCCCGTTATGCTCAAGCTTATCGGCGATGATGATTCTTATGTTCGCGAGAGTCTGCTTGAGACCCTCGGTAAGGTTGGTGAGCAATCGGCCGAAGTCGCAGGATACATCTCCGGTCGGCTTTTGGACGAAGATTTAAACATACGCTACAAGGCGGCTGATGTCATCACGCAAATGGGACCAAAGGCTAAAGGGGCGGTGCCGGGGATTGTCAAAATTCTCGAATCGGCCAACGCCAACAATGGGATGCTTCCGGCGGCGAAGAATTTCAAGCAGGATGCAAGCAGCAAGCAGACAATCGACCTTTGCGTGGAAGCGCTCGGCGCAATCGGTCCGGGCGCCGCTGATGCTGTAGAGGTATTGAACGCTCTCCTGTCGTATGGGCAGCCGGATACGAGGGCGCATGTTATATATGCGCTGGTTAACATCGGCCCTGTGGCGGCAGAGAGCATTCCTGCGATAATCGACAACCTGACTGACAGTCAAGGGAATGTACGCAAAGCTGCGGCATACGCCCTCGGGGTTTTCGGCCCGGCCGCCATAGATGCAGTGCCATCTCTCATCCGCTTGTTATCCGACGCAGACGATGGTGTACGATGGAACGCAGCAACGGCGCTTGGCCTTATTGGGCCGGGTGGGGAGGAAGCCATCGAGGCGCTGCAGAAAGTTGCCGATGAGGATGCCAACGGCGAAGTCCGCAAAGCAGCCAAGGGAGCGGTTGGGAAGATTGGAGGGGCGTAAATATGATTGGGAGCGGGGGAAATCATGTAAAGGATTTACTCCGGAACCAACTAATGTATTGCAGGAGGAATGATGGTGAACACATTTAGGATAATGACTGCGATTTTGCTTGGCTTCACATTTTTCACAGGGGGATGTGTTATGCCAGGCCGGGAAGCAATCCCACCTCAGTATCCAGGCTCGTATAGCCTTGTACCCCAGGTTGATCCGGCAGTGTTGAAGGCAATGATGAAAGGGCTGGATAGTCAGGACCCTAAAGAACGTGAAAAGGCCATCTATGACCTTGCCCGTATCAGCCCTGGTGGAAGGCAAGCCATACCGAAGCTTGTTGATTTATTCAACAATGATGAGAGTAAAGAAATACGCATTGCGGTTATAAGAGCCCTTTCGATATTGGATACCGAATTGACATCCTATAGGGAAGTGCTGGCCCAGGCCCTTAAAGGTGATAATGCGGATGTAAAGATCGAAGCATTATATCTTCTAAGAGAAGCAGGGCTATCGGACCCCCTTGCCCGACTTGTGAACACCCAACAGGACCTGCTTCCGGTCACAGGATTGAGGCTGCCGGAAAGAGTCCCAAGCGGTCTTGACAATGACACGGAATTGATTGAGCTCTTGAAGGGGGCTCTTGAGGATGAGAATATAGATGTGCGAATCCTTGCCGCAAGGGCTTTGGCAGACCTTGGAAATAACGACAAGGATGTAATCCCGGCTCTTATCGAAGCTTTGCAAAACCCGGCATACCTAACATGGTCGATAAATGTCGTCGCGAAATATGGCCCGGATGCGGCGGATGCTGTTCCGAGTTTGCTTGACATTCTCAAGAGCAAGCATTCAGGGCCATCTTTGAAAGAATTGGCTTCAATCGTTAAGCCGGAGATTGATATATTGCCGGTGTTGGAGGAAAAATGGCCTGACGCTACGCTTTTGGCGATGCTGGAAAAAAGACATCCTGACAGCGTGGAATACAAGAAGGAACCCTTAGGTGGTTTAGGACTTATTTGGAACAGCGGCTGGGAAGAGAGCATGCTCGTAATGGATGTTCTTGATTTGCCCAGGAGAAACGCGGCAGTTGCGCTGGCTGAAATCCGCCCTGATGATGACACCGCCCAGGTACTTGAGCAGGCACTTAATGATGAGAATCCTTCCGTATGCGCTGCAGTGATATTATCTCTTTCCATGATTGGGAAAGGCGCGGATGTTGCGGTGCCGCGAGCGATTGAGCTGCTCAAAGCATCTTATAATCCTGAGGAATACATTTTTGATGGGCGGAACATCTTCGAGGGGCTTAAGAATTATGGGCCAAGAGCCCGAGAGGCGGTACCGTTTCTTATCGATAGGCTTAACAGCCATGATGATTTAAGCCTTTCGGATATTATAGAAACCTTGGGGGCCATCGGCCCTGCCGCCAAGGACGCCCTTCCCGACTTGGAGAAGATTTACATGGTCAATAGACCCGGAATGCCTTATGCGATTGCAATAGCAAGTGCAATAATCAGAATTAAAGCACCGCAGGGTAAGGAGAAAGCGTATTTCGCGCAGGTACTTAAAGATGAAAGCCCGACCATGAGGATAGGGGCAGTCCGTGCTCTTAAGGATTTTTGGCCGGGATCATTCCCATTCTTAATAGAAGCTGCCTGCGATGAGAATGAGCAGGTAAACAGTTACGCACGTGCTGTAATACAGGAACTGGTGTACTATGGCAAAGATATAAGTGAAGCAACTCCATATTTACTCGGAGCACTGAAGGAGGGTGAGGGTCGAGTTGAGGAAGCTGCCCTTGATTGCATCGATAACCGGGGTGCTTGGTCGGAGATTGATAATCGGTGGAAAAACGATGCCGATAAATTCATTCCTGCACTCCTCGATATTATCAATAAAGCTGATTTAGAAAAGACCGAAGTCGGTGCGGGTGGTCGGGAATATTTTCCCGGGGCATATCTCGCTCAGAGGGCGGTTCAGGTCTTACGGAAATTCAGCCCGAAACCGGTCGATATGGCCCCTGCGCTTGGCAGGCTGCTTTACAGCAAGGATATGGATTTGGTGAGGGAAGTTGTGAATTATTTCTCGGTCGTCGCCGGGCCGGATATTGCCCCTGCGACTGGCGGCTTGGCGGACGCCGCCATAAATGGGCCTGATGGTACGAGGGATAGAGCCGCGTATGCCCTGGGCCTAATTGGCCCGGGGGCTGTTGATGCAGTTCCGGCCCTTATGGAAGCTCTTGGCGATGCCGATGCCAGCGTACGATGGAACGCTGCAACGGCACTTGGTTTGATTGGGTCAGGGGGGGAGGAAGCCATCGAGGCGCTGCAGAAAGTCGTTGATGAGGACGCGAACGGCGAGGTACGCAAAGCGGCCAAAGAGGCTGTTGGGAAGTTGCGAGGTGGGGATAATTAATAATGCAGTTTTTCTATATCTGAAAGCACATATAAATTGATCCATGGGTAGCACCCTTTTGACTTTGCAAAAGGGTGCCACCCGGAATAGAAAGGAGCATATGTGACAGTTTTGATGTCGGGGGACTACTATATCTCAGAGCTTGTAGGGACTATTAGTCATTTTCAGCTATAATTCTGGATGGCACGGCCTGCCCGAGTCCACGAGGGCTGGCCGTGGTCTTTATATAACCTTAACCACGGCCAGGTCTCGAAGACTCGACCAGGCCGTGCCATCCAATGTGGTCGCTACATATGGTTAATATTCCCTATGATATTCCAATATTAAAATATATTAGGCCGATGTAACCCGCCACCAGAAACGGGCTAAGGTTGCCAGACCTTTAAGGCGTTTGCGGGGTTGGGAGAGGATACGCACTAACCATTCGAGTCTGAGTTTGCGCCAGATTGGAGATGTGCGCTTGATGCGTCCTGCGAAGACATCGAGGCTTCCGCCTACGCCAATACATATCATCGGGGGAATGGGAGAGTTGTCCCCAGTGACGCCGGCGTCTGAACCCTTACGCGCTCCCACACTCGCACCGGTTTCGGAGGGTTCGCATATGATGCCGGATGCGGGGTCATAACAGGGTGGGGGTTTTCCTGCGGCGATTATTTTCTCTAATATTTCATCCTGGCGCGGGAAGCCCATCCCGCACAGCACAAGATGCGCCCCCGATGCATTGACCAGCTCGACGATGCGCGAATCCTCTTCGGGCGGGAAGTAACCGTGGTGCGTGCCCACGATTCGTAAATTCGTTTTAGTGGCTGCAAGATTTTCAGCGGCTTCGGCGGCAACTCCCTTTTCGCCGCCGAGCAGGAAAACGGGATGGCGCGATGCAGCGCATTCATCCAACAGGGCTGAGGCAAGCTCGATACCGGGAATAAGGGGGACATCGACGCCGCGAAGCTTTCGCGCCGCCCATACAATGCCCACCCCGTCGGCGACAACCATATCAGCCCGGCGAATCAGTCCGGCTATGTTTTCATCCTTGAGGGCAGCTTCAACCATAAGCGGGTTAAGTGTGATTATCCTCAAACGGCTGGGCTTACGCCATGCTGCGCGGCAGGCATCGACCGCCCCGGCGAGGTTGGTTACATCGAGAGGAAGCCCGAATATATCAGTCCTATTTTGCCCGGTGTCAGGCACGAGGGGAATTATATATTTTTCCAAGGGAAAATGTCCGTCCCTTGCTTCCCTTTCGGAAGTTCTCATTGGCCCTTCGGTTATAGTATCCCTGCTAAATGACATCAAAATATATGTAGACAGAGAAAGGAGAGGTGCCGGGATGATACGCGGATTATGGGGATTGCCGGGGCTTGTGATGGCTGTCATCTTATTGGCTATTTCAGCGGGATGCTCAGGCGTCGCCCCGACCAGCCCCGCAACATCTTCAATGCCTGCATCGCTGCAGTCTTCGGGGCCTGGCCGGATTTTGTGGGGATATTATGATTTCCTCGTTGATCCATCCAAAGGTGAAGTGGATATCGTTCCACTTCGCCAGGTGGAAAAGCATTACAACGCCCTTCAATTCATGGAAACCCCAACCACGACTCAGGTGAGCCTTGAAGGCCCGCCGAAATTCGGCGGTGGGAAATTGTCGGTCGATATTGGCCTGAACCATCCGTTCCCGCAGGCTATATATACCGGCTTTGATGTGCGCGGCATCCTCATGAGCCGAGGGAGCCTTGATTTTGGTGACGGTGTAAGACTCCCCGGGACGAATGACTTCCACCTCCTGAACCCGGACGGTTACACGCGTTTCTGGAATCCCACGGAATTCGAGGGGGCAGGATATCAGGATGGGATTCTTGGTGTTCCTTATTCGGTTGGCAAATATGATGCCACCATCAACGGTTTCAAATATTTTGCTCAAGAATTGGAGGCCGATGAACCCATCGTTGGGTTTGCAAACCCCTGGCGCGGGGCTTTTTTCGCGGGACATAAAAATGTAAGGCATTACGAGATAAAAATCGGGGGCGCGGGAATCAAGTTCAATTATGCGGTTGATGCATCCTGGGCGATGCCCGATGCGATACCGCCTGCGATTCCCGGCGATTTCGACCCCGATAAAGCTAATTCCAAGGAAGCTTGGCTCATAGTACCGCATTTTGAAAGCCAACTTACCCCGACCGGCGGCGAGTGCAGTGTGGCAGTCGATGTCTATGACTGGCAGGGAATCGCCACGATTGATGCTGTACATATCCAGGCTCCTGATTTCTTCGATGGCGCCATAGAGCTTGGTAATCCCGTGGACAACGGGAATTACTTCACGTTCTCCGGGAATTTCACAAACGACAATGGCGGTTATGGTGCGGATATTCCGTTATTAATACGGGTTGTTGATACAGCAGCCGCCGGGAATCCATATATTGAAGCTTTCCAGTTGGCGCATATCAGCAATGGCGATGTCGAAATAACCCTCCAAGAGGATGCAATATATAAGACTCCCGGCACTGATTATACTTTTGGACAGACGAGCTTCGAGCTTTCGGTTGTTGAGCCGCCGTTTGATTACCTCGATATGGACGGCCCATGGGATTTCATGAACTTTACCCCGGCTTCTAATATCCATAGGGTGATTTTCGCCCCAACTGACCCGGAGGTCAGCGGATTCGCGAATGCATTTCCCAAGGCTGTTGATTGCTTCGTACGTGATCCTGGAACAGAAGGGCCGGTGTATCGCGCCGAGGAGCATAATCTGACGCAGGGGGTGCTGTTCGTGCATGGGATGTATTCGCTGGAGGATTTCCAGGGGGTTGTGAAATACTCTCCGCCTGCGACTTTCCCTTACCCTTATAATAAGGCAACGGATTTCACTGCCACGAAAATTGTCTGGATAATCCCCTCACTCCTGTGGATTAAGTTTGACTATCATATCAAGGCTGTCGGGCAGGGGTGGGCATATGTCCCGCTTGAAGGCGGAACATGGCACAACTGCCTTTACTTGAGGACAACCCTCGACCTTACAAGCGGAGGGGATTTGGGGCAGGGCTGGGTTGGTACGCTGTTGTATCTCGAATGGATTGCCGATGATGGGACAGTTGTGGGGCAGGTGCTCACCGGCAATGACAGCGACGAGGGCTTCAACTTCGACCCGGATACGTGGGAGATTACAGGTATTGCGACATTTATGGGGTTGAAGGAAATTGCATCGTTTTAGGGGTTGAATTCGGGAATATTTTTTGTGTGGGGCAGGCTTTCCAGCCTGCCTTTTGCTTGTGACTGAGATGGCTGGCTGGAAAGCCTGCCCCACGCCAATCTTGGCTTAAGAAAAACCGCATTATTCTGGTAAAATTGATATCAAAGAAGTTAGGGGATGAACGCGCATGAACTGAGGTGGGAGCAGTGAAAGAATATATACGGAAAATAGCAATTATCACCGCAGCGCTATTCTTTCTCGCCATGCTTGCAGGCTGTTCGAAAGGGCTTGATGCATATCCTACCGAGCCGGCATTCCAGGTCAATTCACAGGCCACCGGTGCTGGGGACAGGGTGCTCTGGGGTTATTACGAGATGTATATTGACCCCGCTGTACCGGATGTGAGCATCATCCCGCTCAGGCAGACCGCTATGCATCTCAATGCCTTGAAGTATCTCGAGACACCGACGACAACTCTTGTCAGCCTCGAAGGCCCGGTAAAAGTCGTCGGGGATGTCCTTAAGGTCAATATTGGAATCACACACCCATTGCCTCAGAAAATCTATACCGGATTCGATGTGCGCGGCATACTTATTACGCGGGGCAGCGTCAATTTCATTGGGGGTTACATATTACCGGGGCAAAATGATTTGCGCCTGCTTAACGCCGACGGCTACACCCGTTATTGGAATCCCACTGAATTTACGGGCAGCGGCTACCAGGATGGCATACTCGGCACCCCGAATTTCGTGGGGGACTTCAACGCCACAGTGAATGGTTTCAAATATTTTGCCGATGGGCTTGGCGCGACGGATTCGTTCGAGGATTTCAGTTCCCCGTTGCGAGGGGCGTTCACATCGGGGAAGAAAAATGTAAGGCATTATGAAATTAAGATTGGCGGTGCAGGGTTACTATTCAACTATGCCGTCGATGCATCGTGGGCTATGCCCGATAAAACGCCGCCGACCATCCCGGATGACTTCGATGTGAACAAAGCCAACTGCAAAGAAGCATGGAAAGTTATTTCCCGTATCGAGAATCATCTTTCACCGGGTGGAGGGGAATGCAATGTGTGGGTTGATGTCTATGACCGGCAGGGGATATCAACTATCGACGCGGTATATTTAAATGCACCGAGTATATGTTTGGGGCTTAAACAGTTTGGTTCTCCCGTGGATCATGGCGATTATGTCACATATTGGCTCGCAATAACCAACGAACTGAAAAACATAGGCCCTGATTTCCCTATCCTCCTCGAGGCGAAAGATGAAGAAGCTGCGACGAATCAATACTTGCAGGCATTCCAGCTCGTGAGCGTTGCCATCCCCGATGTCGTCATCACCCTTGACGATGATGCGCATTACAAGACCCCCGGCACTGATTATAACTATGCTTACAGGGTTGTTGATGTCAGCGGTGAGGATCCACCGGTGGATTATTTGGATTTTGACGGGCCGTGGGATTTCACGCAGGGGTCATACCCGGAGAATGAGCATCGTATTATTTACAGCCCCAGTGATCCTGAAGTTGCGGCATTTAAGAATGATTTCCCTGCAAGTGTGGAGTATTTCCTCTGCGAAGGCAGCGGGGACAGCAGCGCCTACCGCGCGGAGGCGCATAATGAAACCGCCGAGGCGTTATATTTGTATGGCATCTATTCTAAGGAGATGTTCAGCGGCTCATTGGTATTCAACACGCCGGCGGTATTCCAATATCCTTTGAATATGATTTCCGACATCACCATAAGCAAAAAAGTCACTATTATTCCTTTCATTTTGATTGTACAGGTGGATATCCATCTTAAGGCGATTGGCTGCGGCTGGGTCAAGGCGCCGATAGGCGGAGGCACGTGGTACAATTGCCTTCTCCTGAGGGAGACGGTTGACATCAAGACCAGCGGGACAGCGGGCCAGGGCTGGGTCGCCACTCTGCTGCTATATGAGTGGGTTGCTGATGATGGTGCGGTGGCATCTATGGTCCTTTCGGGGAATCGAAAGGACCAGCCGCAGAATTTTGACCCTGACACATACGTGCTGACCGGTGAAGCCGATTTCTCCGGGCTGGCGGAGATTACTCATTTTTAGCTTAGTGATAGGTCGCTTAGTAATATGTATATGTTACACCACTGGTCCGCTTGCTGACGCGCGCGGTTCGGAGAGGGATTCAAAAATAGACATAGCTATCCGAACCGCGACCGTGAGGGAGCGGACTTGCTACTGCTTCTCATAATACTCCGAAGGACATCCCCCTACGGCTAAAGAGTCGCTTCTTTTGTTCGATTATTAACCTGTGGCCACAAGCAATGCATTATCCTGCCCCATCAAACTGCCTCCCCTGGACGGCAGGCGGTTTTTTCCTGTCGAGGCTAATACCGATCTGAAAACAAAAACGGTTGCGGGGGAAGCAAAGCCTTCCCGGAGAACAACCTCGTTCAAGCAGGTTCTTGCAGATGCTAATGCAGCGAAGTCAAAAAATACCTCACCTGCCGCTGGGGACAAGGCTGAAGAAGCCGGGCGGGAGATGGAAGCTTTCCTTCTTTCTTATGTATTCAAGCAGGCTTTCAACAATAGCCTCTCTTCCGGGCTGTTCGGCAACAGCTATGCCTCGCATATGTACCTTGAGATGTTTATCGATGCCGCTTCTGAAGAGGCGGCTAAGTCAACACCTTTAGGAATAGCCGAAATGATTATTACGGATATTAATCGTGACAGGCAATCGGAAGAGGAAGAAGGCTATGAAACTCAGGAATTGCACGGAATGCGGCAGGTTGATGCCTATGGGGCTCAGGGATATATGCTCAACCTGCGCTGAAGAGAAGGAAAAGGAATACCTCAGAGTGAGGGAATTCGTAAAAGACCACCCGAAAGTTTCAATAGAGGTCGTTGCTGAAGCCACGGGGGTCACAGAAGCCCACGTACGGCAATTTCTGCGTGAGGGTCTTATCGAGGCGGCCGACTTGGACGGTTCCCCTATCACATGTCAGCGGTGTAGCAAGCCGATTTCAAGAGGTGTGTATTGTCCCATATGCCAGCTTGAATTCGGTTCCGGAAAGACAGAGGCGAGAACCGACTACAAGGGGGATAACTCAAAAGGAAATAGGCGGGTTTCCCTTATTCTTGAGTCGAGGAAGGGCTCTAAGAAAAAGAGGGAATGGGGGTAGCCTATTGCGTTTCGCATCATGACAATATATCCTGAAAGCCGGTAGCGGAAAAATGCTGCCGGCACTCAAGTGGGGTGTGATGTTTCCGATAATTGATTATAGGGGGTGAATTCGTATGCGGCACGGATGCCGGTGTTGGAAATGAAGATAACGGAAATATTTTCGGTATTATTCCCCAAGATAGGGAAGGTTCAGGCTCAAAAGCCGATAAGCCTCAAGAGGACCGATTCGACGCTTCTCAAGCGCCCTGATGAAGTCAAACTCGCCGATGAAGCGAAATTCATCTCCAGCCTGCGCGCTGAGATGAGCAAGAGCAATGCGTCTCGCGATGAAAAGTTGGTTGAGATCAAGCGACGGCTTGACGAAGGGACTTATGAGGTCAAGACCGATGATTTGGCGCGAAAAATACTTGGCGATTGATTTTTTCCAAACCAAGGTTTAAAACATCAGGCTCCGCAAGGAGCTTTTTTTTGCGCTTAGAGAATTTATTGCGAGAACCATGCAGGCAGGATGCCTGCGCTCCCAGCAGCGGCATTTGGATATGGTGTGGTGAATACGAGGGGACTTCCGAACCTTATAATTGAGCCTGTAGTCTGGCATCAGAAAGCCGAGCTACAGGCTCAACTTTCACCCCTTAATGCCGATTAAATCACCGGGGGATAATTTTTGCATGCAGGGCCGGAACCTCCGCGTACTATATGGGAACGGAGTAACGGTATGGCTTTTGAATAAAAGCCTGCATGATGATTTCCCCCTTAATCGCTCCGGCCTGGCCGGGGAGGAGGAGTGAATGGTAACCGACTTGCTGCCGAAATTCAAAGGCCTTGGGGCTATCCTGTCCGAGCAGGTTGATGCGCATAAGCATTTGACTTCTTCGGCCTTGGAGTTACGCGATGCCCTTGTAGCCTGCGACCATGAGGCCATCGAGCGTCTTACCCTGGAAAATGAACGAGATGCCTCGAAGGTCCGCCAGCTGGAAAACAAGCGGATAGGATTCCTGAAGGATGCCGGTCTTGCCGTGGACGGCAACATCTCCTTCAGTTCGATTGAAGAAGTCTTAGCCGGGGAGGAGCTTACTGCCGAAGGAATCATGGTGCTTGATGAATTGCGCAACACAAGGGCCGAACTTGCCGCGTTAATTAATGAATTGGACCATCATAATCAGCTCAACATAACGCTTATAGGCCAGGCCCTCGAGTATCACCAATTATCGATGCAGCTTATTCTAAACGCCATAACAGGGGAACCCGCCGGTTATACGCGCGAAGGCACATCGCGTCCGGATGAGCGTTCAGGTCTTTTTGACGGTATTGCCTAAGGAGGTTTGTTCAATTGCCGGGGACATTTTTCGCCCTTGAGATAGCCCGTCGCGCTATTTTAGCCAGCCAGACCAACCTGCAGGTTATTTCCCATAACATCGCCAATTCGAGTACACCGGGTTATTCGCGCCAACGGGCTGAGCTCCGCACTGGGCCGCCGCTCGCATATCCATCTTTCCAGCGTGGTGAATTCGCCCAGCAACTCGGCGGGGGAGTTGAAGTCGCAGCGATTCAACGCATACGGGATTTCTTTCTTGATCATATCATAAGAAACCAGATAGGCGACTTGAATAATTATGATACCGTCAACCAGGTCTATCAGAGCCTCGAAGTCCTCTTCAATGAGCCGAGCGAATCGGGACTTGGTACGGCCATCAACGAATTTTTCGTGGCTTGGAGCGATTTGGCCAATGACCCCGAACTTACGGGAACCAGGGCCAACCTTCGTGAAAAGGCCATTACGCTTGCCAACAATTTCCACGACTACAACAACCGGCTTAATGAGATGGTCGCAGATGCAAACACACAGATCACGCTTAAGGTCAATGAAGTCAACAATTTACTCGGGCAAATAGCTGACCTTAACAAGCAGGTTATGCAGGTCGAAGGTCTGGGGGACAAGGCCAATGACCTTAAGGACAGACGAGATCTTCTGGTTGAGCAACTATCCGAAATAATATCAATCAACACGCTCGACGAGCCGGACAGTTCCGTAAGCGTCATGATCGGCGCGTTGCGTATTGTCCAGAAGGATACTTACAGGGGGCTTGAGACATATATCATCGGGTCGGATAAGGTCGGGATTCGTATCAGGGGGGTAACATTCCCCGAAATCACGGCTGGTACGTTGAAGGGATTATTCCAGGTACGCGATGAGACCATCCCGGAATTCCAGCGGCGGCTCGATGTCCTCGCATCCGCCATTGCAAACCGCGTGAACCGGTATCATATTCAGGGATGGGGCCTTGACGGGAGGCGGGGGCGCACGTTTTTCAGTGATACCCACACAGCCCAACTCAAGGGGACGATTTTTCTGCCGGCGGCAACAACCGAAAAGACGACCTTGTTCGATTTGGGTGTGACACAGGGCTTCTTCGAGGTGCAGGATACAAGGATAACGTTAACCAAGGATGAGGTAAGCTCCGATAATTCATTAGCCCTTAGTGACCTTCTCGAAAGGATTAACCAGTCTCAACCCACAGTACGGGCATCGTTACAATATGACGCGCTTGATAACCCATATATAAGTTTCGATTTATACAACCCCGCTCAGGAGGATGACGGCATCAAGCTGTTCGTTGGTTCCTCCAATTTCCTGTCATTAACCGGCTTAGACAATGCCACATTGGAGTTTTTGGCGGGTAATGACTTTTACGCCAACGCATCAGCGAAAGTCAGCGTATCCGAGCTTCTCCAGAGCAACTTGGATGTCATCGCTGCCGGCCTTGACCCCGGGGATGATATCTTCCCCGGCGTGGGTGACAACACAAACGCATTGCGTGTAGCCGCCATTGAAGATGATGCTAAGGCTGTAGAGGGGACGACCATCGGGGATTTCTACAACAGCATCATTGCTTCCCTGGGTGTGCAATCACAGGCCAACACCAGATTAGTGGCCAACCAGGAAGTGCTTGTCACCCAGCTTAAGAACCAGCGGGAGTCCATAAGCGGGGTCAACCTCGACGAGGAAGCCATCAATATGATTGAACATCAGCGCATGTATGAAGGGGCTGCACGGGTTGTATCGGTTGTCGATACGCTTCTGGACACACTTATTAACCGAATGGGAGTTTCGTAATGTTTACAAGGATTACACAAGGGATGCTTACGGCGAATTTCCTGCGCAACCTTAATTCGATATCAAAGCGTATAGCCTACACCCAGGAGCAACTCGCCACGGGTAATGCGCTGCTGAAGCCATCCGACAGCCCCCTGGACATGGCGAGGATACTCCAATTCCGCCTTTCGCTTGGCCAGATAAACCAATTCAAGAAAAATGTCGAGGACGGCATTTCCCAGGTGGAGAAAACGGGCGCGACGCTTCTCGATGTGACGAACGCCGTTCAGGATGCGCGCGACCTTGCATTGGACGGTGCATCGGATAACCTCAATAGCTACGACAGGGCTGCCATAGCCAACACGATTAACCAGTTGCTGGAGGCTAACCTGCAATCCGCAAATGACAACTTCAGGGGAAGGTTCATCTTCGCAGGATATCATACGCAGGCTACGCCTTTCATTGAAGACCGTAACGTCCGTTCCGGTTATGTCGACAATGTACGCTACACGGGCAATCTTGGCTCAATCAACCGGCGGGTCGGCAGGGCTTCAATGCTGCCGGTCAATTTCAATGGATATGATGTATTCCTGCACCGGACGCACACATATGAGGGGGCCATCCTGCCCGCTGACAAACCCCTTGGCTTTTCCGGCACGCTCAGCATCAATTACCGTGATTTCATCATCAAGCCTGAAGATACCCTTACAGATATTGCCAATATGATTAACTCCGATTCAAAGGCCGAGGTTTTAGCGGATATACAAATCAATCAGCTCGTATTACGCTCGACCAATTCAAGTGAGGATATCGACCTTTCCGATTTGGAGGAAGGCAAGCTCCTGCAGAATTTGGGGCTTGCCCAGCGCGGGGCATATATGATTGGTACGGCGGCACCCACGTTGCCCCTGATTGACAGCACACCTGCCATTTTCACGGGTGCCGGAGTGGTCGCGAATTTGGTTTATAATTCAACTAATAACAGGTTAAATATACGTATCGGCCCTGATGCCGACCCCGGGGGCGGGGGGCAGGTGCATAATATCTACATACCTGAGGGGACTTATGCTTCGGTGGCTGACCTGGCGGCAGCCATTCAAACTGAGATAGATAAAGCCTTTGGGAAGAACGTCCTCGTCGTGAGCGAGGTCGGTGGCGTGCTTGATATAAGAACCGTCGCTACCGGTGATGAAGTTGACCCGGGGGACCTGGTGATTGGCGGCGTTATTAATGGACTCAGCGATAACGCATCGGATTGGAATGACCTGAATTTAATAGCATCACCTGACCCGGCGCCGGCTACACCGGCGGGAATTGGCGGAACCGACGGCAACGACAAACTCGTGATTGATATAGGCCCGATGCTGTCAATCTCGGGGGACGATGTTCCACCGCAGGTCATAGACCTTCGGGCTGCATCGACACTGACCATCGATGACCTTATAAATGAAATCAACTATCAGATATTCAACAACTCATATCTTCGTGGAGTAGTCAAAGCTTCTGTCTATGACGGCCGGGTGAAGATTGAATCGGTTGACACGGGCGATGATATAACCGCATCCGAGCTTGTCATCAGTGAGGGGGCTACCGGCACACTTGCCGCCTTGAATTTTGAGGCTGCCCTCACACCCGCCCATATCGACGGGGCGGTGCTGGCCGGGTTTCCCATAACCATAACCGCGGGCGTAAATGACCAAATGACCTTCGACCTTGGCCCGACGGTTTCATCGGACGGCATTAATCCCGACCCGATGACAATCGAGCTCACAGCAGGCAACTATGCCACCATCAACAGCCTTGTAGACGAGATAAACCTACAGATACGTCGCAACCCCCACCTTTTCGGCTCTATCCAGGCAGTGGTCGGGGGTACTGCGCCGAATGAATTTATACGCATCGAGAGCCTAAACCAGGGATCGCGTATCAGGGGGGAAGACCTCAACATTTCGGGTTCAGCCCTTGCCACACTCGGGTTGCCGGCAGGGATTGCAATCAACGGCGGCGGGACTACTGATGGGGAAGGGATACATCTTGAGCCGCAGAATATCTTCAACACTTTTATAAATTTACGTGATGACCTTCTTGGTGTTGCGGGGAACAGCAGTAAAATGGTTAATTTGTTCAACGATTCCGGGATATCATTGGGGCTCATGGACAGCGATATCATCACAATCTCAACATCAACAAAGACGACTGACATTAAACTCATGTCCTTCCACCGGGTTGAGGATTTGGTATTTGCCCTTAACGAATTTTTCGGCACCCAGGCCCAGGTCAGTTTGACGCACGATGGGAGGCTGGAATTTGAGAATTTAGAGTCCGTGCAAATAGCCAATCTCTCAATAACCGCAAAGAGCCCGGGCGGGGTAGAGCGTAAGGAGTTTGACGATTTGTTCAAGAATTTCCCAGTTAATGTGCCCGGCGGGAGCAGAGTCGTCAGCGAGAAGATGGTTGACCCCCAACGCTATCGGCTGATAAGCGATGTCGAACTCGGCAAGCTTGACATTGAACTGGAAAGCGTACTCGGCTACGAATCCATGGTGGGGGCGCGCTCCAACCGCATGCAGCAAACGAGGAATCTCTTCGAGGACAGTGAATTGAATGTCAAAACGCTTAAGAGCGACCTTGAGGACGCCAACATGGCCGAAGTGGTCACGAAGCTGTCTGAGATGGAGTCGGTACTTCAAGCGGCCCTCAATACCGGGTCCCGTGTTCTTACTCCAAGCTTGCTTGATTATTTAAGCTAAAGGCGGACGCGATTTAGATTAGTATCCACATGCATATAATCCGGTGATGGGGTAATATTCAGGTTGGTGAAATAAATGCCGGCGGAGGTACAGACATCGCATGGCGGTTTTATGGCCGCCGCAATCGTATCAACCTTGATTGGGTTGTGGTTGAGTTTCTTCTTGGTACGCCTTTTCCGCAAGCGTCTTGGTGAAACGAAAGCATATACCACACCGCTGGTGGTTGGACACCTCATAGCTTATACACTCCTTCTATATAGCTGGAAGTCAGGGTCAATAAATGAAAGCACCATACGGGCAGGACTTATAACCCTTTCAGTTATGCCGGCATTCATCATCGCATCAACTGCGGGTCGTGCACGGGAGATAAGCCGCCCGGAGCCTGTAAACCCTGAGGGCACCGGCGAAAAAGAAGATGGGGTTGCCGTACCCGAAGGGGAAGCCAATCCAGAAATTCCGCAGGATAAACCGGCCCGGGATGAAAAACCTCAAACCTTCTCCGAGGGCTTGATAAAGGGTGTATGGGCGTTTGTAGCTATCTGGATATTTTACTTGTTTTATTTAAGCCTTTTCGGGCTCATCCTGCGAATCGCCACAGTTGTTTCACCACAAGGATGATGATGTTGCGTATCGGATGCAGGCGGGACGCCTGCGCCACAAAAGAGAGGTGTTGTAGCGCAGCCGTCTCGGCTGCTTTTATTTTATATACATTTGTATTAATCACTCACGGGGCTTGCGACGAGCAAGGCTTCGCTATATTTACCCCAGGCGATTATCTTATCTGTCGGTTTCGATGTTATCACGTATGACGGCAGATTCCATTTTATTGTGCTGCAGTTGGCGAACATCGGATGATCATGGTCGAATTCGTCGGTTTCATAGACATCGCCATAATCGGGATGGATATAATCCCCGCCCCATACGCAACCCGACCCGAGCCGTTTTATCATATCGTTGAATGTTACCTTCGAGCCCCATGCATAATCGACTTCACCGGTAATTATGAGCATGCCGCCATCCTTCACAAATTGCTTCAAATCCGCGATTTCATCATCTGAATAAAGGCTGGGTGTCCACCGACCCGGCATGACGGTCATAATCATCCTGCAGCCGGTGGTATCAATCGGTTCGATATCAGATTTAACCGGTGTATAACCATCGGCGATTATCGGGGCAAAGAACTCAGCTTCGCCCATTTCGGGCATCTCGTAGCCGCCATGCCCGTGGTAGAACATGACGATGTCATTCTGCCCCGCAGCGCCGGTGGCATTCAGGTAAAGGTTTCTGAACCATTCAAGGTTATCAGCGGAGTACAACTCCCAGCCCCAATTTGATTTATCACCGCTTATATAGAACTCCGTTGTTGACTGTTGCGGACCTTCGCTGTCTACATTGACTGAGCAGACGAAATAGTTGCTGACGGTTTTGCCGGGAAGGATTCCGCCGTATCCGGAGTAGCTCGACGCGGCTGTAATGAGGATTTCGATATCCCCATTCGCCGCAAGCTCCGTTCCCGGCAGGTCGATTTTGTATGTCGAATAATTCTCGCCGCCATCAATTGGCCCTGGTGCGGTAGTTGAGGGGATTCCGGTCAATGATTCAGCTGTAATTGTGTAATCGTCAGCGTCATACCAGTCATAGAGCTTTAGCTCAAGTGAAAGCTCGCCGCCGCCTAATCCGGTGGATTCCTCAAAATACAATGTGTTTTCCAATTCGGTTATGCTTGCCGCCCATGCCTCCGGCCTGTTGGCGCCTGGGGAGAAACTATCCGGCGGATGTATTTCCTGCGGCGGAAGCCCGCACGGTTTCCAGTTCGCATCGATGGCATAGTTGAATACAAAACCGGCATCGAGGCTTATCTTGTAGTGCCTTATATTCTTCTGCCCGGCTGCGAACATGCCACGAGTCTCAAACGGAACGGCCCATGCGGGTGAATTTGCATCAAGGGAGTCGGCGAAATATTTGTAACCGTTTATGGTGGCGTTATAGTCCGCTGCTGAATCCAGCATACCCATCAGGCCGTCCACATAACCGTATATCGGATGCTCCTCATCATATGGGAACTCAGTGGGATTCCACCAGCGCGTGTAGCCGTCGGCGTTCAAAAGGCGTGTATCGCCGTCGCCCGCGTAAACGATATCCGGGTCGGAGAAGCCGGTCACGGAACCGCGGGAGATAAATATGCCGCATACATCGAACCCCGTGAATTGCGGCGCGCCAAGGAAGGGGTGGCGAAGTCCGATATCGATATCCAATATTTTGCCGGTGTAATGAGGTGGTGATTCCAATGTAAGGTACATCCCGGCAGGGGGTTCGAGGAATTTCAAAGCATTAAGGTGGAAGTCCGGGTCCCTTAAGGGGACAACATCGACCGTGCCCGACGCTGGGTCGCACACGAATTGCCACAAACCCCAGCATGAGCGGCTTTGGTATTCGCCAATATTGGCGGCAGGGATGGTTCCCCCGTTGCCGTCAGCAGGGGAGGTTGGCAGAGTGCTTCCTGAACAACCGGCGATGCAGAATATGAGCACAATAAGCGTAGACAAAATATTCGGGCGCAATGTTTTATCCTCCAGAATGCGCGAATCGATGCATTATGGCGTCTCATAAACATAAACGCCATTTTCATCCGGGACAACCAGCCGGCCATAGGCAAACGCGGCTGCACTGGCGACGCCGCCGGCTGTTGGCTGGTAGAACACCTGGGTTCCCGTAGCTACGTCGAAACCGCGCAATCCGTAGGTTGCCCTGTCACCGACATAAATAATGCCGTCGCAATATGTAGGCGATGAATCCGCGTAGATGCCATTAGTCACCCGCCAAAGCAAATATGGTGAGTCACCGAGGTCTTTCACGGCATGCACTCCCGCGCCATACGCCCCGCCGAAATAAATAACCCGGTTGCCGTCCGATGGGTCAACCCAGTATGTCATGGCGGTCATCCACACATTGTCATACCCGCTTCCAGGCTCATTGTACTCCCAGACTTTATCCCCGTCGGCAATGTCCAAACATACAAATTCTTGCCAATAAGAACAATAATACAGCCTGCCGCCAATGACTAATGGGGCGATCCAGTGATCAGCAGTACTTCCGGTATTGACCCGCCAAATCTGTGACCCGTCAATGGCGTCCAGGCATGTCCAATAGACATCCCAATTGCAATAGACCTTGCCATCGGCAACAGCTGGGATAAACTCACCCCCTGTGATATCTGGGTCACTTACCCATATTTCGGCGCCAGACTCCGCATCGACACAATGGATCGCACCTCCGGCTGCTGCGTAGATTCTGCTGTCGACGACTTTCACTGAAGTACTTATGAATGAGAGGTCCTCACGGTATGTCCAGATCTGGACTCCGGTGACTGCATCAAAGCAGTACAACCTGTCGCCCCCGACGGCAATTCTCCCCTGTCCATCGACCTCAAAATATGTTGGGCTTGCTAAGCCTCGACGGTACTCATTCTGCGGGTTGATGTATTTCTGCCAGGCAATGGAACCATCAGCGATGGCGAAGCAGGTTATGTGATAGTTCGTGGATGTATAGACACCATCAGGGTTGGTGACAACATAGACATAATTCTCCGTCACTGCAGGGCCGGTATATTTCCTGCCAAAATCTGCACAGTACGATTTCTGGATATAGTCTGAGGGGTCGAATGATTGCGGATGTGTGTTTCTGCCATAGTTGGGAGCGTTGTACTGGAAGCACCACCATCCATAGGGGTCCTCTTCAACCGGCGGGGCTTCATCATCAACCGGCACGCTGGTCATGAAATAGGACGCTTGTGCCTTTCCGGGAAGAAGGCCGCCATAACCGGACATGTCGCTCTTGACGGTTATGAGTAAATCTATCGCATCTTGAGCCGGTGTGGCGGATATTATATCGACTTGATATGTCGAGTAACCGACGCCGCTGCCGGTTGGGGTGACATCCTCTGCAGCCGTGAAGTTGTCGAGGCTTTCGACCGTGACCAGATTCGAACCGGCGTTATACCAGTCATAGACATCGATGGATAGGCTCAAATCCCCGCCGGAATCAACCCCATCATTCCACAGGGTGTTTTCAACAACTTCGACGGTAATATTCCACGCCTCCGGGCGATTCGCCACGGGCGGGAAATCATCGGGCACCTGCCACGGTGGAGGCCCGGAGGGGAATACCCAGTTGGCGTCGACGGCATAGTTGAATATCAACCCTGAATCGCCAATCTGGATTGAATAATGCCGTACATTTTTCTGTCCCGCGCCGAATATGCCGCGCCCGGTCGGGTCAATGTCGGACATGGGGCTATCAGGGCTGGTGAATTCGTCGCAGAAATATTTATAGCCGTTAAGCGTGGCGTTATATTCTCCGGTGGATTGCGGCGTTCCGAGCAAACCGTCCTTGTAGCTGAATATTGTCCCGTTATTCACCGGGAATTCCGCAGGATTCCACCAGCGTGTGAAGCCATCGGGATTTAAAAGGTGAAGGTCGTCGGGCCCTGGAAGTAGGATATCCGGGTCGGTGAAGCCGCTTATGCTTCCACGTGAGATAAGAATGCCACAGACATCAAACCCCGTGAATTCATTCAACCCTAAAAACGGGTGCCTTAGGCCGATATCAGCCTCGATTATATTCCCATTGAATTCAAGGCTTTCCAAGGTGAGATTAAGTAGCGGAGGGGGTTCGAGGAATGGGAGGGCATTAAGATGCATATCGGCAACCCTAAGGGGCACAAAATCAAGGGTTTTCACGAGGGGGTCCGCAGTGAATTGCCACATACCCCACAGCATATGGGTAGAGCCTGATGCCGCATCTCGGGTTGAAGTATCAGCCGGGGATGTCGGCAGGTTACCGCCTGAACATCCCAATGTGAAAGCGATGAGCAATAAAATAAGCCCAAATGTAATTTGTTTCATTGAACAAACCTCCTAACAGGGGACTATTTATTTTGATGCGAAATAACTTGTTGTGCATCGACAAAAGGCATTACTTATTGATATAAGTCTCTTGTGAAAAGAGTAACAGATTGGCCATGATAGCAAGGGTTTTTGTGATAAAATGAAAATACCTTCCGGGGAATTGAAGCCGGAAGGTCTTGTATCTTAAGGCAAGGCGTGATGAACAGTGGCAAGTACGAAAAATGTTGTGGCGCTCGGCGATGAAGCTGTGGGGCTCGGGGCGATTCACGCGGGTATAAGCGGAGTCTTCGGCTACCCCGGAACGCCATCGACGGAGATATTCGAATATATCCAGAATTATGCCGGGAAGGACGGCGGTATCCACGCCCGATGGTCGGCTAACGAGAAGGTGGGCTACGAGGAAGCCCTCGGGATGTCGTATGCAGGGAAACGTGCAATGGTGACCATGAAGCATGTCGGGCTTAACGTCGCAGCCGACCCGTTCATGAATTCAGGCGTTACAGGGGCCCACGGCGGGTTGGTGCTCGCTGTCGCCGATGACCCGGGGATGCATTCCAGCCAGAACGAGCAGGATAGCCGCTACTATGCCCAATTCTGCCTTATCCCCTGTTTCGAACCGTCCAACCAGCAGGAATGTTACGAGATGGCCCGCGAGGCGTTCGATGTCTCGGAGCAATTCGGCGTGCCGGTTATGCTGCGGCTTGTGACACGCCTCGCGCATAGCAGGGCCAATATCAAGGCCAGCGAAGGGCGCGAGCAGAATCCGCTGAATATCAGCACCGATTGGAAGCAATGGACGCTACTTCCGGCCAATGCACGGATACGCTACAAGCGCCTTACCGACCTCCAGCCCGAATTAGACAAATGGGCCGATGAGAGCAAGTGGAACGTGCTTGGGTTGAAAGGGAAGAGGGGAATAATCGCTGCGGGAATTGCATATAATTATTTAATAGAGAATTTAGATGCGAGCCACGATTTCTCCATCCTCAAGATATCTGCATATCCATTCCCAATCGGAAAAATCCGTCAGTTGGTTGACCATTGCGATGAAATTCTTGTCTTGGAGGATGGTTATCCATTTATTGAGAAACACCTCGCCGGATTCTTCGGGATACCGGGCAAGAAGGTTACCGGCAAAATGACGAAGCATCTTCCACGTACAGGAGAGCTTACACCGGACCTTGTACGTTCAGCGCTTGGATTTGAGCCGAATAAGGGCATAACCGGAGCGGTGACCGATATTCCCGGTCGCCCACCCGCATTATGCAAGGGATGCCCCCACGCGGATACATACAGGGCAATCAACGAGGCGCTCAAGGATTTCCCGGAGAGCCGTGTGCTGAGCGACATCGGATGCTACACCCTTGGCGCGCTGCCGCCGTATAACGCCATCCATTCGTGCGTCGCGATGGGCGCCAGCATCTCTATGGCCGCAGGTGCGGCGCATGCAGGCGTGAAAAATGTATGTTGTGTCATCGGCGACTCGACATTCACGCATTCCGGGATGACGCCGCTTATCGGCGCCGCGAAGGATAATGTGCCGATGACGGTTTTCATATTGGACAACACCATCGTGGCGATGACGGGTTACCAGGAGACAATGGCGACCGGAGATAAGTTGATAAAGCTTATTGAGGGGCTGGGAGTCGAGCGGGAGCATATCGTTACAATAATCCCTATTCCAAAGCATCATGAGGAAAATGTGGAAAAGATAAAGAAGGAAGTGGCATATGAAGGATTGTCGGTTGTCGTTGCACAAAGGAGCTGCGTGCAGATAAAATGAATTCCGAGCCACGACCGTCAGGGAGCGACAAAATGTGGGGCAGTCTTTCCAAGCTGCCCGATAAATGGCAGGCTGGAAAGCCTGCCCCACACAAGATGACACTTACGTAGATACAGATGATGTTTGGTGAAAGGCTGACGATGCATAAGAATATAATACTATCAGGGGTTGGCGGACAGGGGATACTTACGATTTCCTACATCATATGCAACGCCGCACTCAAGGTGGGATGGAATTTCAAGCAGGCTGAGGTTCATGGTATGTCCCAGCGCGGAGGGGCGGTGCAGGCGCATCTGAGGCTATCCGATAATTCAATAAACAGCGACCTTATTCCCCTTGGCAAAGGCGACCTTCTTCTCAGCGTGGAACCGTTGGAGACATTGCGCTATGTCCAGTATCTCGCCCCTGATGGGTTTATTGTCGCAGGCATAACGCCCTATATCAACATCCCCAATTATCCGGCCTTGGATGATGTCCTCGATAAGATTGCATCAATAAAGAACCACGTGCTGATTGATGCCGAGTCTGTTGCGCGGGTTGCGGGGAGTGTGCGCGCCCAAAATGTTGTAATGCTTGGTGCGGCATCGGATCATATCGGGTTGGAGGTCGATAATTTGAGACATTTCGTCGCTGAATTATTCGTGGGTAAGGGCGATAAGGTAATTGATGTCAATATAAAGGCGCTCGATTTGGGGCGAAGTGTCAGCCGGTTTTTTTCAGCATGCATCTCAGCCGGTATCGACCCGCTTGCTACGCGCCTGCTCAGCGCCAAGGCCCACCCGGAGTCGCTCGATATCGAGAGCATCCAAGCGTGGGATAAGGCATTCGATGCGAATCGCGCATTGCTTATTGAGGCTCTTCTCGGGTTACAGGAGCTATTCCATGCGACCGGCAAGAAGGCCGGGTTATTGGCTGAAGCCTGCTCCGCTTCAGCGCGTGTTGAGGAAATCCTGGCTTCTCAGGCAGTCTGATATTGATTGACAAACATAAAATCGATCTCATCCTGGAAAATGCGGCCAAAGAAGGGCGCAACCGCCTGCTCGAACAAGAGGGCTACGAGCTGATAAATCTCATCGGGGGTGGCAGGCCGCCGAACTATCATTTCGTACGGCAAGGCGAAGAAGTCCAGCCCAAGGATTTGGCGCAATTCAAATCCGACCGGCTTGTGCTCAAGGTGCAATCGCCGCTTATCGCCCACAAAACCGAAGCCGGCGGGGTGGAATTTGTCCCGAACGATATCAATGTTGTGCGGCTCAGAATACGGCATATGCTGGAGAACGCCCCCGACATGTATGCTCAATGGCTTTCTTTGGGATATGCACGGCTCCCCGCTGCGCTAAAGGATAAAGGCCCCGAGCGAATGACATTCGATATCAGCGCCTCAGTACAGGGCGTATTGATAACGGAATTTATTGTACCCGACACAACTAAATTCGGCGCGGAGTTGCTTGTCGGGCTACGTTGGACGCGGGAATTCGGTCCGGTAATGACCGTGGGGCTTGGCGGCACTGATACGGAGATGTTCGCCGAGCGGTTCAAGGGCAAAGCCGCGGTTGTTACGGCGTCACCGCTGCTCACTACCGGTGAGGGTTTCCTGGAACTCTTCGAGCAGACAACCGCATACCACTTCATCTCAGGAAAAGCGCGGGGCCGGGAAAGGATTATCAGGGATGATGATTTACGCCGATGTTTCGATGCATTCATATCACTTGCAAGGGCATATGGCGATGCCGAGGGGGGAACGGTTATCAAGGAATTGGAGATAAACCCGTATGTCGTCTCCGGCGGGAAATTGGTGCCGCTCGATATGCTCTGCACATTCGGGACGGTTCCCAAACCGCCGGTTAGACGTCCCGTGCATAAAATCGGCAAGCTCCTCAAGCCGAAGACGGCAGGGGTTATCGGCGTATCGAGCAAGGGGATGAATATTGGGCGTACAATATTGCAGAACCTGATCAGCTCCAGTATGAAGCTGGATAAATTAATCATCGTCAAGCCGAACGAAATCGAAATCGACGGCGTCAAGTGCTACCCAAACGTCAGCGAGTTGCCATTCAAGCTCGATATGCTCGTCCTCGCCGTCGATGCGCAGCAGGTGCCTGAGCTATGCAAGGAAATCATTCGCACAAATTGCGCCGAGTCGGTCATACTTATCCCCGGCGGCATGGGCGAGAAGGAAGGAAGCCAGGAACTCGCCGCTGAAGTCGAGCAGTTGATACAGCAGGCGCACCTTACGGCGGATGGCGGCCCGGTGTTCGTCGGTGGCAATTGCCTTGGGATTCTTTCGATACCGGGTGGATATGACACCCTTTTCATCTCACCCCAGAAGCTGCCGAAGCCCGAGAAGAGCACACCGGTAGCGTTCATAAGCCAATCGGGCGGATTCATGATAACCCGGATGAGCAACCGTGATATTAAACCGGTTTATGCCATCTCCTACGGCAATCAAACGGACCTGACCGTTTCGGACTATATACATTACTTGAAGGATGACCCGGAAGTTGAAGTGCTTGCCGTGTATGTTGAGGGGTTCAAGGATTACGATGGCCTCGATTTTGCGAGGGAAGTGCGCGACGCGATTACGAAGGGGAAGGATGTTATCCTGTATAAGGCGGGACGCACTGCCGAGGGGCGTAGCGCCACAAGCGGGCATAGCGCCTCAATCGCCGGAGATTACAAGGTTTGCGAGTCCGTTGCGGAGCAGGCGGGGGCGCTTGTCGCTGATGATTTCACCGAGTTCGAGGACCTTATCGAATTGGCGGTCGCATTTCACGGCAGACCCATTACAGGCAACCGCGTATTTGCGACAAGCAATGCGGGTTACGAATCGGTCGGTATTGCTGACCATACGATGGGGCTTGATTACAAGCTCAAAATGGCTGAGTTCAAGCCCGATACAAAAAGGCGCATCGCTGAAATTCTTGAGCAGGGGCATCTTACGGGGTTGGTTGATGTCAAGAACCCGATGGACTTGAACCCGATGGCGTCGGATGAGGTGCATATACATGTGCTTGAGGCGTTGATGGATGATGATAACGGTGATGCGATTGTTTTTTCCGCCGTACCAATGACCGGTATGATGCAGACATTACCGCCGGGGGTAAGCGATTATGATTCCATTGATAACAAAGGCAGCCTTCCGAACCGGTTGAAGGCAATCGGCGGTTTGAACAAGCCTGTTGTCGCGGTTATCGACAGCGGTGAGATTTATGACCCCTTGGTTAAGCGCATCGACGATTTGGGCATACCCACCTTCCGCTCCGCGGATCGCGCAATGGCTGCACTTGGGCGCTATATATGTTACCGGTTGAATAAATACGCCGACAAGCAAATAGTTGCATCGTGTAGGCCTACAGATAATCAACAAAATAGCTGACACTTTTTACCATTATTGAATAGTCAATAGGCAAATATATACAATTACATAACAATCAACCATAATACATGATATCATTTGCTAACATTGGGTAATCATGTTCGATTAATCATTTTATTGAATATTTCCCGATTATTTTGAAAAATCAGTATATATACATTGATTCCAAATCCTTATAAAGTATAATCAAAAAACCAATTGGTATATTCAGGTGGTGTAATTGTGACCCTGCAATTCTCGCGTCAAAACAGATTATTAGCCCTTTTGTTTCTGGTATTCCTGTCATCATCCGCTGCAGCCCGCAATCAATCTTTGTCATGGGGGATTGAGGGGATTGAAACGCGTCTCCAGAACGGGTTAAGGGTGGTGATGATTGAAAACCATGCTGTACCGATGGTATCGATACTTGTCGCGATAAATGCCGGGTCGGCCACGGAAACTTACCGGCAGAATGGCATGACCCACCTGCTGGAACATATGCTCTTTAATGGCACTGAAAGGCGTACGCAGAAGCAGATATATGATGAAATCGACCTCATAGGTGGTTATAACAATGCATACACAAGGGAGGATTACACCGCATTTATCCTGAACGTTCCATCGCGCAACCTGGAAACAGGTTTGGATATACAGAGCGATATGCTCTTCCACTCCACATTCCCTGAGGAAAAAGTCAGAAAGGAAAAAGCAATCGTCGAGGAGGAAATCCTCCAAATCACCGGGAACCCTGAGTTTATCGCAGAAGCTGCTTTCAACAGTTGGGCTTTCAAAGGTACGACATACGAAAAAACAACTTATGGGACCAGTGAAGGCATCAAGGCCATTACAACTGAGGAGATTATCGATTATTGGCGGGTGAATTATTGCCCAAATAATATGACTATGCTTGTGGTAGGGGATTTCGTACCGAAGGAAATGCTTGCGCTTGTCGGTAAATATTATGGTTCGGCGCCACCGCAAGATATTTCAAAACGTGATGCGACCCTGATTCAACCGATTGGAAAAAGTGAGCGGCTTATTGAGTACCTGCAGGGGGCTGAGGGTACAATACGCATGGTGCTGAACGCACCATCGCCAACCGATAGTCAAAGGCCCATATTCGACCTCCTTACTAAAATGCTTGGGGATGAACTCAATAGTGCGATGCGCGAAGCCAACCCGGCTGAGCCGTTTCAGATATCCATCGAGACTCGCGATTACCTTAGCGGAAGCAGGCTGATAATTTTAGGCAAACTCACGGACGGTATGTCCGAGGAAAAAGCGGAGGCTGTTTTGCAATCAGCCTTGGCTGCTGCAGGGGCGCAGAAGACATCGGTTGAAAAGATGGATGGGGCGAAGGTCTCATTGTTGGCTGAAGAAGTCAGGCTTTTGGAGAATGTTATTTATGGAGGGATGTTCACGGTAGGCGATATCTCCCTTTGGGGATGGAACAATTTTTCGCAACGATTTGAGCACCTCGACGCTGTAACTCCGCCAGATGTCGATGCCCTTCGGATTGAATATCTGAGCAATCCCCCGGTGATGACTTATTTGGAGAGACCCATCCCTGAATCCAGGGGAACTGGGGCAAATGGAGAAACAGTATGGCTTCGCAAAACCCTTCCCAATGGGCTGAAGGTGATCATCTGGCAGGATAATGCTTCCCGGATATTTGCCCTGCATCTATTATTCGAAAACCGCTGTTATATGGAGCCGGTGGGAAAAGAGGGTATCGTTGAGCTGCTGCACCATTGCCTTACGAAGGGGACGGCAGCGCATAACGGCGAAGAGATAATAGGAATACTTGCCGGGATAGGTGCGGAAATAAAGACAAATGATTCCCCTTATTTCCCATTTGATGATTACTATCTCAGCCCTGAGTACAGCTACATCCGCTTTACCGGCCTTGACGAGTTCTGGCGGGAAAACATCGATATTGCAGTGGAACTTGTGACAAGCGACGGGCTTACAGAAGATATCATCAGCGGTGCAAAATCCGGGATGCTCCAGGACTTGCGCATGAAAGGTATGAATCCCTATTCGGCAGGTCAGGCGGTTATGTTGGCAAAGCTCATGGGGGATTCACCTAAGACGCGGCCTATTTTGGGGACTGTGGAATCCCTTGGAAGCATTACTCTCGAGGATTTACAGGAATTTCGGAAGGTATACTTCTCTCCTGACAACATTATCCTCTCAATTGTCACAGGCATCGACGCCAACATTATCTTTGCACAATTGGAAAAGGCTTTTGGCGGCATGCGGAATGCCGGTTCGAGGAACGAGATGCCTGCAGCACCTTATATAAGCCACCCCGGAGAGGAATTCATCAAGGAAATGGGAAGCCAACAAAGCCATGTATTTTTCTGCTTCCCTGTGAATAATTTGGCTGAAGAAGATAAAATCCCGCTCAAGGTACTTGGCTTGATTATCAACAAAAATATAAGCTTCGAATTACGCGAAAGACAAGGGCTTGCATATTCAATCGGCGGCGGCTTCACAATTGAGAACGGTCAGGGTTATTTCACTGTTTATATGGGAACCGCCATGGCGAATATCGGGCAGGCCATACAGGGCATCCTGGATAACCTGCGTGATTCTAATTCGTGTTCCCTTACTCAGGATGACCTTGCCCTGGCGGTCAACTCGGGGGCTTCGACTATTATGCGACGCCGCATGAGCCGCGAAAATGAGGCTTACTTCCTCGGCTATGATGAATTTACAGGCTATGAGCCTGCACGCGATATATATGCCCCATGGTATGCGATAACCCTTGATGACCTCCAACGGGTGCGGGAGAAATATTTCAAACCGGACGACGGCTTCTTTGTTATTGTAAAATAGAGAGATGATGATGCACAAAATATTAGTGTCCCTATTTGCAATTATCGTTCTGCTGGGCCCGATAGGAGAGTATCCTGCCGCAGCTGAACAAACCCCTGATATTTCAGGACACCAGCTCAAAGTGTCACTATTTCCCGATGAGAAGAGGATTGAAGCTGAGGATGAAGTCAAGCTTGTTCTTCCAGCTCACGGGGAATTTTCATTCACATTGAATAAGAACCTCTCAATTTCCAGGATGACATCAGGCTCACAAACCATCGATTTCGAATCGGTTCCCTATAAAGGCCCTGAATCGGGGGAAACCGGGCATACTGATAATTTCAACCTTATCACCGTTCACCTGCCGGAAGGGGCGGAGAGTTTTGTTGTCAAGTATTACGGTGTAATATACGATCCCCTTGAGCCGAGCAAAGCACTTACGCATATAAGGGGCGACTTCACCAGCGGGATAATTTCCCCCGAAGGTGTGTACCTTTCGCCGGAAACAGGATGGTACCCCGATACTCCCAATGCAATGGCAACATATCATATTGAAGCTTCTGTCCCGCCAAACTGGTTCGCAGTATCCCAGGGAAACCTTCTTGAGGAAACGGTAACCAATGAAGGGACGAACAGTGTCTGGGATTGCGATGTCCCATTCGACGGCTGCTCGCTTGTCGCAAATGCATACTACAAGAGAACGCGAAATATTGATGGCGTCGATTGCAGCACGTATTTCTATAGGGATAACCCTCAGCTTTCCGATTCGTTTCTTGATAAGCTTGAAGGATATATGCCGGCTTATCAGAAGCTGTTTGGGCCTTTCCCTTATTCGCGGTTCGATGTGGTCGAGAACTTTTTCAGCACGGGCTATGGCATGCCGGGTTTCACATTGCTGGGCTCGAGGGTGCTTACAATGCCTTTCGCCACAGCCGAAGGCTCCCTCGCGCATGAGATGGTTCATTGCTGGTGGGGGAATTATGTATTTCCGGATTGGGAGAAGGGAAATTGGTGCGAAGGGCTGACATATTATTCGACGAATTATTATTGGAATATTCTCAGCGGTAACCCCGAAAAGGCAGCGGATTTCCGCTTCACCGATATGGTTAAGTACACACTTCAAGTTCATGAGAGCGATGAATACGCGGTGCGCAAATTCCGCACGAAGTTCACTAATGTGGATGGGAACATTGGGTATGGCAAAGCGGGAGCGATATTCGGGATGCTTCATGGAATGTTAGGCGATGAGCAATGTTTTGACTCGTTGAAGCTTGTTATAAAAAGACAAGGTGGAAAGAAAGCGACATGGGATGATTTCCAAGCGGCATTCGAAGAGGTAAGCGGCAAGGACCTCGATGGCTTCTTCTCAAGCTGGCTTGATAACAAGGGGACGCCGAAGTTGCAATTCGATTCGTTGCGGCAGGAAGAAAAGTATGGCAATTACAGGGTCACAGGAAGCATCCTGCAAAAAGGGGAACAGTTTAACATGACACTTCCATATGTCATAAAATCCATGGATGGAGAGGAAATGGGGGTAATTGAAATCGGCACCAAGTCAACTGATTTTGCCGTTGGTACTGACGAAAAACCTGTATCGCTTGAGTTGGATCCCGAATATTACATTTTCAGACGTTTATCGCGTGACGAGATACAACCTTGTCTCGAGTCGACAATGGAAGCGGATTCGCTGTTGGTAGTTCTCCCGAGCGGCGGGGGGGAGGATTTCCTTGAGGTGATGGATCTTTCGAGCATGCCACCGGGCAAGAAAAAGATAAGTGTCAAGGCGCATTATGAGGAATTGGCGCAATCGATTTTGGAAAGTGGGACGAAGGCTAAGGTTAAGTATGATAAAGACATCAGCGAAGCCGACCTTGAGAAATCGTCAGTATTGTGCCTCGGCGCTGCTAAATACAATTCCCTTGCTGCAAGCCTTGCTGATAAAACCGGCGATTTATTTACTTTCAGAGATGATAGTTTTACGGTTGATGGTACCGAATATGCAGGTGAAACCCAGGCGGTATTAATAACGGTGCGTAATCCGTATAATGACAATTACGATCTGACTTTATATTCGGGTAATTCACCACAGGCGATTTTTAAGGCCAATTATATATTTTTCTACAGCTTATATTCTTATGTCATTTTTGAGAACGGCAACCCAATAAAACGTGACAACTGGGAAAGGGGCAAGGGGCCACTTTATATTGTTTTAAATTCTGAACAACAAATGTAACCCACGAATCCCATTTCGTCGGTTACTATCCATTAATCAAAACAATACACCCCGCTACGCGCCATGATAATCATACGCCCGAACGCGAAGCCGACTTCGCCACGGACATCGCCGTCAACCCCTTGATTGAAGACCTCAGTGCCGGTTGCGCAATCGAACCCGTGAACAGCCGCGGTGCTCACATCACCGCAATACACGACGCCATCGCATAAGGTCGGCGATGCATCGGCATAGAAATCATACGATTCCCAGAAAAGCTGCGGCTGGTCACCCATATCCTTTATAGCATGCACGCCGCCGTCGCCGAAAGCGCCGCCGGTGTAGATAACCGTGCGGCCATCGGATGGGTCAATCCAATATGTGCACGCTGTTACCCATGCCGATGAACCTGTGTGCGTATATTTCCAAATTAAATCACCGTTATTTTTATCCAAGCACAACAAATGCTGGTAATACGATGCGTAGTACAACCTGTCACCTACAATAAGGGGCGCGTCCCAGTGGCTTGTCTCGGCATCGTAGTTGACATCCCATACCACACTGCCGTCATTGATGTCGAGGCAGACATAATGCTTGTTTAATCCTCCGACATAAATGTGATCGTCCGCAACAGCGCAAGTGGCCTCACTCGCTGTAATACCGGGGTCGCTAACCCATACCTTTTCGCCGGTATCAGGGTTGATGCAATGCATCCTCGAGCTGCCTGCGATATAAATCAAGCCCTTGTACAACTTGGGCGAACAATTGACGAATATATATTCCTGTCCATATTCCCAGGCTACAGAGCCATCATCAGCGTCGAGGCACCATACCCTGTCACCGCCGACAATGATTGTATTTTTCTCCTTATAGTAGAGGGGACTTGTAAATCCGCGGGAATAATCCGATGTAGGATTGATGAAATACTGCCACTTCTGTTCGCCGGTATTAATATCCCAACACGTCAAATGGTAATCGGTGTATGTATAAAATGTCTGCGGGTTGGCGACTGCATAAACATATTTATCCGTGATAACCGGGCCGGAATATTTCGTCCCCTCATCAGGGGTATACCAGACCTGCGTGTAATCATTGGGATCAAAACCCTTCGGGTTATTCATGTTCATGCCGATGTTATAGTTGTTGTAATGGAAACAGCCCCACTCTGGGGGCCATTCATCCTGTATTGGGGGTTCGGTATCTACAGTAACAGTGATGACTTTGTATGCCGCCTGCGTTTTTCCGGGAAGCAGGCCGGAGTAGCCGGATACTTCGCATTTTGCTGTAATGAGAATATCAATTTGCGCATATGAAGGGGTTGCGTTGTATATATCAATTGAATAAGACGAATAACCAACTCCACCACTTGAAGGAGTGATATCGATGACCGCGTCGAAATTACCCGGGCTGTCCGCACAAACCAAATTCATTTCAGGGTTGAACCAATCATATACATGAATTTTGAGATCCAAATCGCCGCCTGAATTGATGCCGTCGTTCCACAGTGTGTTTTCGAGCACATTCGCCGAGATATTCCATGCTTCCGGACGGTTCGCGCCGGGGCCGAAATCATCCGGAACTTCCCACGGTGGATTGCCGTTAGGGAATTTCCAGCACGCATCAACGGCATAGTTGAATACCATACCTATATCCCCTATTTGGATAACATAATGGCGCACATTTTTCTGCCCCGCGCTGAATACGCCCCTTCCGGTTGGGTTAACCTTACTCATCGGATCGTTTGGGTCAGTGAGGTCATTGCAAAAATATTTATACCCGTTCAGTGTTGCATTGAATTTCCCTACAGATTGCGGCGTGCCCAGCAGACCATCGATGTAGCCGAACATCGTCCCATTGTTGATAGGGAACTCAGCCGGGTTCCACCACCGCGTGTAGCCGTCGGGGTTCAGCAGGCGGAAATCGCCGTCGCCGGGAAGAAGCAAATCGGGGTCTGTGAAGCCGCCGATGCTTCCCCGCGAAATGAGGATGCCGCATACATCGAAGCCGGTGTATTGAACTAACCCCAAGAACGGGTGCCTGAGGCCGACATCACATTCTATCTTATTGCCGAGGAATTTTATGTTTTCGACTGTCAGGTATAAATGCGGCGGAGGTTCAAGGAAGCGCAAGGCGTTAAGATGCAAATCGCCTGCGCGCAGCGGCGTGACATCGATCGTCCCCGCCTGCTTGTCGCAATAGAACTGATATAAGCCCCATAACATGTGGCTTCCGGCGCCCGCGGCATCGCCCGAGACCTGCTCCCCCGGCAAAATCAGCGTCCCCTGTCCGCCGGAACATCCTATTAGAAGGCTTACAAGGGAGATGATGCATACCCCTAAAAACCTTTTCATCTACGTGACCTCCAGCTAACCGTCTGATTATTTTGATGCGGGGATTGGTTTAGTCCATAGCAAATATTGAATACAGCCTGACTTGATATCACATTAGCCGTTCGCGAGCACTTTTTCCTTTAATTCATTGATTTCCTCCTCCAAGAAATATCCCATTATCCTGATTGTTCTGGTTAGTTCCGCTTGGCTTTTATACTTGATTATCAAGCGTGGCATCGTCTTGAGTTGATGAATTGATTCAATCCTGTCCCACCTTATGAATCCCGGGAACCCGCCCTTTGATATCCCTATCCCATTTTCGTAAACCCCGATTCCTATGCGCGGATGTACGATCATTAGGTTTGTAAGCAATATGGCAAGAAGAAGAGGAAAATATATCCAACGCTGCTGGTCGAAATACCCCGTGAATAAAGTCAGACGATCCGCAAGAGACTTTCCTGTCAAAAGCGACACCAGTTCACCTAAGCCTAAAATGACCAATAGAATCCCAGCTATATTAAATACAGCAAATATCACCATCCAGGGAACCAACTTTATTGCTGAGAACCTTGGTTTTATAATGTTAATTAACCTTCCTAATACGCTTCCAGTTAATGAACTGCAATCATGATAAACCGGAAGGTTCGGGAAAGTGGTATTAAAGGCTAACTTGAAATGGATGCAAATGTTATGGCGAAAGGGTAATTGCATTATTTCTACCTTACCGGAAGAACCCTTGTAGAATAGTGCATAAATCGGGTTATGGTGAGGATCTATCAGGCATACCCCTAACAAATTACGAGCGGGGATGAAAGAGTTTCCATAATAGGTGGTGACATTGCGCATTCTCCCTGCTCGTATTGTGATGCCTTCAAGGTTGATGATAAATTCGGCTTGGAAAAGAAAGTAGATTGGTATAATAAGCAAAGGTAGTAGTGCAAAGAAAAGGGAAACTGCTGAAAATGATATCATCGACCGGCCAATTGCTCCGATAAGATATAGTATCAGGATAATGACATAATAAGTAGGCTCGAAAACGTAGAAGATTTTGCTTTCTTTGTTTCCGGCTGACATATCAGCACCCCAATATGACGTATGAATAAAGACGTTGAACTTGACTGTTCAATTAAAAAAAATCATCTCTTCCCTTGGCGCTCCTTTTCCTTCTCCCTCTCCTTTTCCCTTTCCGCCTCTTCGGTCCATAGCTGCTCTGCGCTCTCTGCGGGTTTTTTCTCCTTTTCGGCCTCACTCGTGATTCTCTTCTTGCCCTTAGTATCCACAACAATCCGGCCTGACCAGTCGATGACGTAGAAAACACCATCGCGAAAGCCGTCCGGGGCGCCGGCGATAATCTTGTGTTGCTCACCCCAGGGCGGCCACATAGGTAGAAGGCTTTCGTGCCCGCCGCCGTATAGCTCAGGAAGCCGCAGGGGAACATAAACACCGGTTTCAAGATGCGGGATATAAAATTGGTCCTCATAAGTATAGGGAAATTCCGGCGGAACATAGCCGTTGATATCCGTCCAACGTATCACATCCCCTCCCTCGGTATCCAACGCCCCGAATGCGCCAATCATATATGCCTGGTACTTTGAAGGCTTCCAGTTCAAGGGGGATTCATTTATGGATGGATGGTCGTTCTCCGGGATTTTATAATCACCGTAAGTGCTGTAGAAAAACTGCCCCGGGCACAGGCGGAGATGCTTAGGCTTAGTAACCGGACCCGGCCCGAGGAATATGAATTGGGGGATCATAGCATTGCCCATTTTATCGCCTTGCGCGCCGAATCGCGGGTCGAACGGACCTGATGCGAGTGCCTTCTGAAATTCCTCAATGCCTTTCCTGTATGCCGTTACGCCGCTCTTCTCGATCCTGGAACCGGGCCTCATGAACGGGTTGGTGGGATAGGTTTTCAGATATCCGCCCTCGATAAGGGGGTCGGTAAGATGCCCCTTGCCTGCCGGAAGGTGGGCATTATAAAAATCCCAGCCCTCCTTGTCGCCGCCATATATCATCTCCGGGTAACTGCCATGGTCCAATTTATATACCCATACAGCCCGGTATATCTCGTTGATGCCCTCTTTAGCCAAATCCTCAAGCCGGTCGATGGTGTTCTCTTCGGCCGCATTATCCTTGGGTTTCTCGCAGCCGTTCAGCAGGATTAGGCCCATTATTAGAAATGAAATATATAGAGAGACCCTCTTCGGCATACCCCGCCTCCCTTGACGGTGATAAGATCGGGGACTATTCAATTTTAGCCGCTATGATGATTGACAGCAAGCCTGCGATATGGTTGCAGCAATTTTCCCACGAACCATCAGGATAGCAGCTGCTGTCCTGAAGACATCCGACAGTCCATTCCACGTTATTGGATGGAAATTATGTATGGAGAAAGATCTTATAGATGTCATATCAGGTGCGAACTAAGGTGAATATGATGACGTTCAAGAGTACCTTCGCGAATAATTCCATCCATATCGATGCGTCCCTCGTGGAGAGCCATTTGAGCGATGCACAAATCAACAGCCTGCAGGGTGAAATTGATAAAGCCGCCCAAACCCTCCATGGCAAGACAGGTCCCGGCTCGGATTTTCTCGGATGGCTTGAGCCGGCGATGATTATCCCCAATGAGGAACTTGCGCGTATCAAAGAAACTGCGGGGCATCTCAGGGGGAAAACCGATTTTCTCGTCGTTATCGGAATCGGCGGGTCGTATCTCGGAGCACGTGCCTGCTACGAGGCACTTCGCAAGCCGGGAAGCGCATACTGCCTGAAATATGCCGGGATTAATATGTCCGCTGATTATCATACCGACTTGATTGAATCGCTCAAGGATGCGCGGTTCGCAATCAATGTGATAAGCAAGTCCGGCACGACAACGGAACCGGCGATTGCCTTCATGGCATTCAGGGAGAAGTTGGAATGGCGTATCGGACATGATAATGCGCAGTCGCTTATAGTCGCGACAACCGACGCGAAAAAAGGGGCGTTAAGGCGACTTGCAGACGCCGAGGGGTGGACATCGTTCATCATCCCTGATGATGTCGGCGGACGTTTCTCGGTTTTAACTCCTGTCGGTTTATTTCCGTTAGCCTATGCCGGTGTTGATATCGATGCTTTACTCAACGGTGCGACTGATTGCGCGAAGTACTGCAAAGAAAAGACATTCAGGAAGAATCCTGCAAGGCTTTATACGGCAATACGTTATCTCCTCTATAAAAAAGGGCTATCGATTGAGCTTCTCGCTTCATTCGAGCCGCGCTTGGCGCAGCTTGTCGAATGGTGGAAGCAGCTTGCCGGTGAGAGTGAAGGCAAGAACGGCAGGGGCTTGTTCCCGGCGGGGGCGATATTCTCCCGCGACCTGCATTCATTGGGGCAATGGATACAGGACGGCCCGCGCATCCTCTTCGAGACATTCCTTTCAATAATGGGGGGGGAGCCGTCGCTGAAGGTGCCTGATATAAATGATCCCACTGCCGACGACGGCCTTTCCTATCTTGTCGGACGCGAGTTGTCCGATATCAACAGGGTTGCATGCGATGCCACGCGGGCGGCTCATGCACAGGGGGGATGTCCGAACCTTGAAGTGTCTGTACCAGTGATGGATGCCTATAATCTTGGGGCATTGATATATTTCTTCGAATACGCAATCGCTTTAACCGGCTACCTCCTGCAAGTCAACCCATTCGACCAACCGGGGGTGGAGATATACAAGCGTAATATGTTCAAATTGCTTGGGAAGCCGGCGGAGGACAATGCGAAATAGGGCATAAGTTAAATTTCAAGTTGTAAATTGAACCAGAAACATGGATTTGGGGAGGCTATCTTGTAGGAATAAAAAAGATGGGTGCCGCACACTTTAGTGTGCGCTGGTACTGCATTGTAAATCATGTTATCGCACACTGAAGTGTGCGGTACCCCTTGTTGAGTTGGTTTTGAGACATACATGGGAATCGTTTGGCACTAAACCAAATATTACCCATACCCCTCGATCTTCGATATGGCTTCGCGCAGGGCTTTTTCGAAATAGGGATCTTCGCTGTTGAGCATGCTTCTAAGGATGGGCAGTGCCTCACGGGCGTCCTCCCCCATATCACCGAGCGCAGCAGCCGCCACGATGCGCTTCACCACATCCGCGCTGCCCAGGAGCTTGATGTAATGCTGACGCTTCAGCCTGTCAAGCTCAACGACGTCGAACTCCTCAAGCTGCATGCCCCGCTCGATACGTCGCGCTTTCTGTTGCATCAGTTCTTTCTGGCCGTGGAATGAGTAAAATGCCAAGAGCAACAGCATTATAAAGCATACTGCGAGGCTTACCGGCACGAACCGTCGCAGCTCCGCTTCGGTTTGGTATATGGAAACCATGTTTCGCTTCTCACGTACGACATCAAGCACATCCATTACGCTTTCCGTCTCGGCATAGAGATACGGCCTGCCGCCATACAGGTCGAGGTCCATCCGTAGCTGCCGGTTGAAAACATCGCATGTCAATTTTCGGCCCGTGAGGATTTCCAAGAAATGCAGAACCTTGAAAGCCCCCATGCTCCACCTACCTATGTAAACATGAAGGTATGCGTCATAGCGGTAGCGGTGCGGGTAAGCGAAAATATACGGTTCGGCAACCGCAACAGTAAGGTCAGGTGAAGCCGCCTGGTTGGTTTCACAGCCGAATTTCACAAACTCCACCCGGGTCTCCTCGATGAAGTTGATGTCGTTGAATCCACCCTCGGCAAACTCCTGGACCTTGATGGGCTGAGGTGTGAAGAAAACCCCGCGCCTGTCCTTGAATTTCTGGAAAGCGATTTGTACCCTTGAATCATTGAAGAATTCGGATTCGAGCATCCGTATCGTTAAAGGCATCATCACCCTGTAATTATCAAGTATTGACGGGTCATCAATCAGCTCACCGGCATCGACAAGGTCATACGGTATCCCTGCCTGGTTGAATATTTCAAGCTGTATGCATGCATTGGCAAGGGAGTTATCCTTCTCAGCGTAATATTTTCCGAAGAGGAAAGGGAAATCCAAAACCGCCACCCTCCTCGGCTGGCGCTTCTTGGGCAGCGGTAAAAGGCTATTGACGCTTGCCAATTCAATTTCCTTAGTAAGGGGCAACCCCCAGCGCTCAGATGTAGTGTATCTCACAGGATGGGAATAAAGAGGACAAGCACCGACAACCTTAAGCCATGCAGCAAATGCACGGACATCAGCAACCGAAGGCGGCTCTTTGGAATTCTCCACCCAGACGAGCGGCAATTTGCCGAAACGTATCGCCACGCCAATGGCCGCCTGGAGCGGTATGAGTTCCCCCTTGCCGGGATGACATCCCTGGGCAAAAGTGTATGGCGAAATCTGGAACGGGATGATGACCCCGTCGATATATCTCTGCTTCACATAATAACCCCAGTCGAGGGCTTCACACTCCGCTAAATAACCGTTGTCCTTGACATAAGACAATATCTCCCCAGGGTAAAAGAAAACCGGATGGTATGCATCAGCGTTTTTTATCTCTTTACCGACAAAATCTATGAAACTCCGCCTGCTGGTTATCCTGAAAAGGGAGAAATCGAGCCACTCCGCTCTTTCATCGGGGGACCCCTGGGAATAGCGTATCAACGGGTCGGGGATTTCAGCCCCCTTGGCTTCGAAATATGCGTCACGCCGGGCATCGGAGAAGTCGGCCATCCCAAGTATGCCCTCGATGCCGCCACCGGCGTAGCCTAACGGCGCTGCAGGAGTGTTAAGGCCCCAGGCGATGAAGCTCTCGTGTGATGTGCATTGGTGGTACAGGGCTTTTATTGTATCTTCCCAGAAAAGACGTACCTTTTTATAGAGCTCCGGTTCTTCTTCGAAGGGGGACTGCTCCAACCAGTGGAATCCTATCACCCCGCGCCCATCGTTAAGGATAAGCCGCCCGCGCAAGGCGTTGCGCGGCTGGTCCCCCTGGATGATATCCAGTTGTTCATCAATATATTTCGTCAGTGAAACGGCCTCAGGGTAGCGCTCGACAAACCATGCCGGGGCGATGTCGAATTCCAGGCCAACGATAACCTTCAAACCGATAGTATCGGCATATGAGAGAACCCTCTGCAAGGTGTCAAGACGCATGCCGCCCTCGACGGGTTCGATGGACCTCCAACCCACTCGAAGAAGGAAACACTCGTATCCCTGTCGTACGCACTGGTCCATTTCTTTGCGTAATGTGCCGAAACCGATGGATAAAGTGTGGGACGCCACCCATCCCGAGGGGTTGAAAACATCACCATTGACGACAAGCTGGGGAAAGTCGGAATTTTTGGGAACTGTTACTTTGGCGGTGCTCGCGGGTAGGGTGAATGCCATATCCTGGGCAGCAACCGGGGCCTGTAACGCAAGGAGCGTTAGGCCTAATAGCACAACTGATATTTTATTGCCCACCCGCACTCGTTCGTGAGGACCTCCAAAATGGAAATGGTCTCAGCCGTCATAAACCAAGGTCTCCCCGGATGCCCTGCATAGCCTCGATGACATTGGTTATATGCTCATCAAGCTGCAAGCCGAGCAGTTCCGCGCCGCGCCTTATATCCTCCCGGCTAACCTGCCGTGCGAAGGCCTTATCCTTCATCCTCTTGACCACACTCTTGGGCATTAGCCCCTCGATTTTTTCCGGCCTGACTAAACTGCATGCGACAATAAACCCGGTAAGCTCATCCACGGCAAATATGCATTTTTTCATTTGACTGTCACGGGGTTCCCCAGTATGGTCCGCGTGCGCCAGCATCCCCGTGACTATCTCCTCCGGCCAACCTTTTTCCCTTAGTATTTTTGCGCCTTCTATGGCATGGTCAGCCATCGTGGAAAATTTCTCGTAGTCGAAGTCGTGGATGAGTCCCACAACGCCCCATGTCTCAACATCGCCACCGAATTTCGCGGCATAATGCCTCATCGCGGCTTCAACCGCCAAGGCATGCTTGATAAGACTCTCGTTCTTCGTATATTCATTCAAAAGTACCCACGCTTCATCACGCGAAACCATGTTGCACCTCGCAAACGAATTTGCCCTTACCCGCGAAACAATTTAAAGCCCATATCGGCTATTAAATCAAGGGAAACCAGCCCCTTACTCAAGGAATGATATAAGTTGGGTTATATTATCCCCGCCCGTCAATTCAAGGAATATATCCTCCAATGACGCTTCGCCGCCCACACCATCGCCTCGGGCAGCCTTTGCGCGCAGTTCCCCAAGCGTCCCCTGTGCGACCAACTTCCCCTGGTGGATGATGCCTATCCGGTCGCACATACGCTCCGCTACTTCCATGATATGCGTGCTCATAAGCACTGCCATCCCTTGAGCGGCGAGTTTCCGCAGCAGGTCCTTTACAAGTTTCGCGCTCTTTGGATCAAGGCCGTTAGTCGGCTCGTCCAAGAGGAGCGCTTTCGGGCGATGCATCAACAGCGACGCCAGCATCAGCTTCTGCTTCTGCCCCCCCGACAGGCTGCCGCACAGGGCGTTGGCTTTGCCGTTAAGTTCGAACGCATCGAGCAATTCAACGGCACGCGCCCGTTCCCGGCGGAAATCGCCTCCATAGAGCTCGCACGTGAAACGCAGGAATTCCCTGACGGTAAGCTTATCGTAGATAAATACATCCTGCGGCATGTAACCGATAAGACGTTTCGCGCGCGATGGGTCAGCGGACATATTGACGCCGCATACATCCACCTCGCCGGAAGTCGGCTGCAGTATACCCGCCATCATTTTGATTGCCGTGGTTTTCCCTGCGCCGTTTGGGCCGAGGAAGCCGAATATAACCCCGCCTTCGAGGGATAGGTCGAGGTCAATCACCGCATGAACCGTGTGATAACGCTTATTTAATTTATGGCACGTAAGTAACTGCAAAGCATCTCAATGATAGCGCAGGATTTGGTATATTTATAGGCGTGGCCGAAAACAATGAAAAGCGGCAAGAGGATATCAAGCGCCGGTTCGCGAGGATAAACATTGCCTTGGCTGTGCTCATAATCATCGCCACAGGTTTGGGTGTCGTGAAATGGTTAGCTGTCCCGTCCGGTGAAAATCCACCGAAATCATCCGTCCCCTGGAAAACCATCACGGTCAACATCTCTGGGGCGGTGAAAAATCCTGGCAGTTACAAACTCTTCGCGGCTGATACCCTTCGCGAGCTTGTAATGATAGCGGGTGGTTTTGATGAAGGGGCTGATACCGAATCGGTGAACTTATCAACGCCTCTTGAGGGGTACCCCGGCAACATCATCATCCCATACGCTATAAAACCTGAGCCCCCTCAGAAACCGCCTGCACCGGGTGAGGTGAAATTCCCGCTCAATATCAACGAAGCAACCGTCCTCGAATTGCAGGCGCTGCCCGGCATCGGGCCGGTATTTGCGAAACGCATAGTCGAATACAGGGAAAAGCATGGGCCTTTCCAGAAGACATCGGAGTTGATGAATGTGGAAGGGATAGGGGAGAAAATATACGAGGATTTGTTCGGGCTGATAACCGTCGGTGGAGGACTTCCCTGGGAACAGGAGCCGGAAAAACGGCGATAATCTCTATCCGGGTAAGGCAGTTCTCTGATACGTGATTCTTTCTGCAGGGGCGCACAGCATCGGCACTGGGCGCGCCACCGGGTCGGCCCTACAGTCAAAATATACTCACAATACATTGTCCGTTGATATATAATTATCTCCAAGCGTGAGAAAACCATGCGTGTGGCATATGTACAAACCGAGCCTTTAATCGGGCAAACGAAGCTTAATCTCGACAGGGCTATTGACCTCGTCGAGAAAGTGCGCGAAGCCGACCTCGTCGTGCTGCCGGAGCTATTCCACTCCGGCTACAATTTCGAGTCGCGCGACGAAGCCGAGGCGTTGAGCTGCGAAATTCCCGCAGGCGACCCGTGCCAGGCGCTGCTTTTCGCTGCGAGAAAATGGGAGATGCATATCGTCGCGGGCATATTGGAGCGCGACGGCGACGACCTCTACAACTCCGCTGTACTCATAGGGCCATCGGACGTTGTCCTCAAGTACCGGAAAATCCATCTCTTCGATAAAGAGAAGGAACTATTTAAGCCCGGGGACAAACCGCCGCAGGTCGCGCAAGTCGGGAATGCCAAAGTGGGGATGCTCATATGCTTCGACTGGATTTTCCCCGGCGTATGGAATTACCTCGCGCGGCAGGGGGCGCAGATAATATGCCATCCGGCGAATTTGGTTTTAGAAGGCAAATGCGAGAAGGGTATTCCGGTCAGGGCTATGGAGAATCGCATATTTATCATATCCGCTGACCGTGTGGGCGAGGAGCGCGGCCTTGAATTTATCGGCACGAGCCAGATCGTTGCCCCGGAGGGCAATGTCCTCAGCAAAGCCCCGGCGAAGGGGGAATATTTCGATATGGTAAATATCGCCCCCGAATTAGCCCTCAACAAAGACATTACACTAAGAAACAATATCATCGATGACGCAAGATGGGAATTATATCCGCCGCTGAGAGAGGATGAGCCGTAAACGTTTCATTATTCATTTCCCCAGATTCGCGCCTTGTGTAATCAGCAATTTCTGCAATTCCGCAACATTTAAATCCCTCGGCTGCACCTTGTCCTTCACGCACAAGGCCGCCGCTGCGCCAGCGGCTTGGCCTGTCGCGGCGGCGACCGGCATTATGCGCACCGACCCAAATGCGATGTGCGAAGCTGATATGCATCGCCCCGCCATCATTATCCCATCGACTTCCTTCGGCACGAGGCAACGGTATGGTATGTCATACGACTCCCCCTCCTCCAATTTCAGCCCCGTTATGCCGCATCCTGAAAAATCCGCGCAATGTATATCTATCCCAAATGCCCCTCGCGCGATAACATCATCGAACTTGGCCGCCTTGAGGACATCGCGCCCCGTCAGCATATACTCGCCGACAATGCGCCTCGACTCCCGCACGCCGATTTGTATCGCCGATTCCTGCAAGAACGCACGCTCAAAGCCGGAGATGTATTTGATGAGAAACCGGCCAAGCTGGTGTACTTGGTCGCGTGCTTCGATTTCGGCGTATGACAAATCAAGGACATCAGTCGGGTTTATCTTGAAGACGCGTGTTGCGTTGACGCTTACCACCCCTGGGGATAGAGTGCGTTCAAAATAAATAGTGTCTATAGGCAGGTCGGCATCCAAATCCCCCCCGGCTTTCGCGGCGTCGAATTTATCTTTGAAAAGGTACTCTGCGGGAATATCATTCTGTGTACGCGTGATGCGCTTATACAATTCCCCTAAGGCTGTGCTTGTATTGACATTCCCCATGCGGAAGAAAAGGGTCAGCGATTGTGTATAGGGGTCATAGCCGCGCCCCTGTTCATAGGGACATCCTGCGGCGGCTGCGATATCCCCATCACCCGTGCAATCGATTGTGATATCCGCGACCACGGCGATGCGCCCGGATTTATTCCCCACCATGACCCCTTCCACACGTCCATTTTCCTCATTCCATGGCTTCAACGGGCCTTCCGCCCAGGTATGGAGCATAAGCTTCGCGCCGGCTTCGATACACATCTCCTGGAGGATGTATTTCAATTCCTCCTTGTCGAACCAGATAATGCCCGGCCTGTCCTTGTCACGCTCAGCAAGCCCTTCAGCAGCCATACGCCGGTATATCTCAAGATATATTCCCTGGATTATATCCTCATTCCCCGCGCGGTTGCTCATGAATGGGAACACCATACCCGCTGTCGCCATCCCGCCGAGGAAGCCGTATGCCTCTATCAGCGTCACATCGGACCCGGCCCGCGCAGCCGCGATTGCAGCGCAACAGCCGGACATCCCGCCGCCGACCACAGCTACATCGCACTTCGTCACACCGGCTATCGGACCGGGATCATATCTCGTGACAACTTCGTTAACCGCATCCCAGTCATTGGAAATACGCGGCAGATAATCCGCCCTCGGCCCGGCCCCAATCCCCTCAAGCTCCTTTTGGCTTGCCGCTTCGGCTCCGCTCTTCATTGCCAGCAAAGCATCCTTATCCTTACCTGTAAGTGAAAAATCATCAAATTGAAGCGTCGCGATGTCGCGTATCTCACTGTCGACAAGCCATAGCGTTAAACGCTTAGTCTGCGAAACATTAAGCCCGGCGGCAGTTAACTCGTTAACCTTCACGTGTATTGTCTGTTCAGCGTTTGGCCCGAGTTTGATTTTGTTCTCATATCCCCCCCCGGACTCGTCATCTATTTCGAAATAGAGGGTGACATCGAAGTCATTCACGTTCCGCACGAAGAAACTGAATTCATCGGACGATGACCAGTCGGCATATCGCCCGCGCAACGGGTGCATCAACACGTAGAAATAAAGCCGTTTCCCCGATGCCTCTGCCGACCGGTAGAATGTAGCCTCGGCGACATAGTTCCCCTCGACTAATTCATCGGGTGTGCGCTCGATATAGACATTTACATTCCCATATACAAAGCGCCCGATTTCATCTTCATCGTTGAAGCGGAATATCGGCAGCGCCCACAGGCCGCCCTCAGCCGGTTCGATGTCATACGCCGTAAACGCCTTCGGCCCTTCGGGCGGGGGTAACTGCAGCACCCAGTTCTCTCCCTTTTTCTCCGTCGACGGTGATTTAGCGCATCCGCCGGCGCACATGGCAGCGCATATCGTAATGATAATAAGAACCACAAGGATTATGACCTTTCGTCCCATAAAGCACTCCTCAATATTTTTATACGTGGGGAATTGTATCATGAGACGGTTGTGATGCTACGTGAATCCACCAGTCAGCCCTGGGTGCCGCCCACAGCCGAGCTTGTGAGCCGTAGGCTTGGCGAAGGCTCATCCGCGAGGATGTGGGTGTCTTCACTGGGAACGCCGGTCTTCAGACCGGCATGCCGACCTGAAGGTCGGCGTTCCCATACCGCTCAATTTGAATTACAATTCTGATATAATCATTCCCTTAAGAGAATACGCAGGCTTCTGATTGCTGATATGACCCACTTCAGGCGTGGCATAGGTGTATTTCTTTTTTCGGCGGCATTCCTGCTGCTTGAACTGACGCTCACCCGCATATTCTCCGTCATCACCTTCTACCATTACGCCTACATGGCCATCACCCTTGCCCTCTTCGGGATGGCGTTCGGCGGCGTGCTTATTTTCATCAGGCCCTCGCTTGTATCGCAAAGCCGCACCGATGAGCAGCTGGCGATACTCGCTGCCCTTTATGCCGTCTTCACCTTTGTCGCACTGGGCATCATCTCCAACACCAACTTTGACCCCTTCCTTCCCGTATGGCCTATGCTCGGCAACCTGCTGTTGCTCTTCCTGATTTGCATGTTGCCCTTTATGATTGCTGGGGTAATCCTCAGCGTTGTCTTCATGCGGTACCGCGAGAGGATTGGGACGATGTATGCCGCCAACCTGGTCGGTTCCGGCATCGGCTGTCTCCTTGTGATTCCTGCTATGGACCTCCTCGGCGGGCCCACCACCGTTATAGCTGCGGCCTTCATTGCATCATGCGCGGCGGTAGTGTTTCAGCCACCCCGCCTTAGGACCCGCTCCTATGGTTATGCCCTATTGGCTCTAATCCTCCTCGCACTGACCATCATTAACCCAACAACCCACCAGGTCGATCTGCGTTATTCCAAGGGGAAAGATACAAGGGAAGCTGATGTGATTTATTCCCGGTGGAATTCATTCAGCCGCATCCTTGTCATCCGCGACTATCCCAAGTTTCTCGGTCTGACAACAGGCGCACGCGAACTGCTTGAACCCAGGCAGGCCTTCCGCTTTTACAACTGGGGCCTTTCATCGAAATATAATGGTCCCATCGTTGATGGCCGTAGCCTTCTGATAGACGATCTTGCCGGAAGCCCGTTGATACATTTCGACGGTGATTTGAGCAAGCTTGAATTCCTGCGGTACGACATCACATCCCTCGGTTATTACCTGAAGCAAAACCAAAAGCCGAACGTGCTCATCATAGGCCCGGGCGGCGGACGCGATGTGCTCACGGCGCTATACTTGGGCGCCGGTAATATCACCGGCGTGGAGATAAACCCTATAATCATCGATGTAACCCAGAATGTCTTCGCCGACTTCACCGGCAGGCCGTATTCCCAGCCCAATGTCAACCTGCAAATCGACGAGGGGCGCAATTTCATCTCACGTTCGAAGGATAAATACGATATCATCCAAATCCCTCTTGTTGACACATGGGCCGCTACGGCCTCCGGCGCTTTCAGCCTTTCCGAGAACACGCTTTACACGGTGGAAGCATTTGCCGAGTACTTTGGACACCTTAAACCCGATGGGATCCTCGCCATAAGCCATTACCATTTCGAGCCGCCAAAGCAAACCTTGAGGATGCTGAGTCTTTTCAGGAAGTATTGTGAGGATAGGGGCATTGAGCATCCGGAGCGTAAATGCGCAGTAATAGCGTTCACCGAATACCACCTCTACAATGTCGCCACGGTGATAATGAAACGTGATGACCTCACCATTGCTGAAATGCGCACCCTCCGTGATGTCAGCGATGAGATGGGTTACAAGGTGCTCTGGATGCCCGATGGCGGTGAATATGTCGATGAGTACAGTAAGTTGCTAATGACCGATGATTTTGAAGGTTATTTGGCGGGATACCCATTCGATGTTACGCCTACAACAGATGACCGCCCGTTTTTCTTCCACCTTGTACGGCCCGGTGAATTTTATAAGGCGATTTCAATTAGCGATGAATCGGGGCAGCCATACAACTATATGGCGATATTCACCCTGATGGTTCTCCTTTTCATGGTGATATTCCTGACAATAACAGGAATTTTCCTGCCATTGTTTATAACCCTGCGCCGGCGCAGAGTAGGGCTTGATAACCGGCGCGTCAACCTGCTGTTCTATTTCGCGCTCATCGGCGTGGCGTTCATGCTGTTCGAAATCGCGATGATACAGAAATTCATCCTTTTCTTGGGCCCGCCGATTTATTCGCTGGCTGTGGTTTTATTCAGCCTGCTCGTATTCACCGGTATCGGGGCGTGGCTGTCAGACCGCATTGCGCGCAACCGTCCCACACTGAAACCGGCGGTGTTCATCATCGCTTTGTCGGCGGTGATTGTTATCTTCGCCTTCTTCCTCACGCCTCTATTTAACGCTCTTATCGGGTTACCGATATTATTGCGGTGTACACTGGCAGTTATGCTTCTCGCACCGCTTGGGCTGCTTCTTGGTTTTCCGTTCCCGTTGGGAATACGGTTGCTCGGGTTGGGAGGGGAGGATTTAATCCCCTACGCTTATGGCCTTAACGGCGCATTCAGTGTGCTCGGCAGCGTTGTTGCCCTTATCCTCGCCCTTACTTATGGTTTCACATTCAATGTATTTATAGCAGTCGCACTGTATTTGCTGGCTGCCGTAGCGTCGCGCAATAATCCAACTAAATCACCAATAACAACGAATCCCATTACTAAATAAATGTAACCCGCGAATCCCATTTCGTGGGTTACCATCCTCAAATTCATTTTGTCGGAGTCTTTCGATTATTCCGGTGTGGTAACATTCCCGGTTTCCCCGATCCGGGCTTGGAGGTCGGCAGCGAGACTTATTTGGCGGCTCATCTTTTCGGCGAAGTTCCGCTGCACTTCAGCATCGGTCATACTATTGAATACACGCGAATAGCGCTCCTCGAAAGCGTTAAGGAACCTTGCTGCTTCGGATGTCATATCATTTTCAATATAAATCTTGGCTGCGGTGAGATAGAAATCCAAAAGGACCATCGCCGGGTCACCGACCATACCTTCCTGAGTTGTATTCTCCTGCAGAATTTCAAGCGCCGCGTCCGGCCCATCCCTTTCCGATATTGCGCGTATGGTCTCCGTGATACTTTCGATAGTAAGTTTAGTCCAGCCTTTTTCCTTAGCCCTTTCCGTCACCTCTTTGGCTAAGCCAATGGCTATATCGAACTTCGCTTCATGCATTGCCACCCTTGCTAAACGCAACTTGGAGTGGCATATCCCCATCTCGCTGCCTATCTCTTCCTTCAGCTTGAGCGAACGCTTGTGATATTCCTTCGCAAGGTTATATTGACCGCTATCAAGCGCTATGTCACCTAAAAGCGACATCGTTTCGGCCTGTCCCTGCTTGTCCTTCATCTCAGTGAAGAGGGTTAGGGCGGATTCCGCACTTCGCGATGCGTCCTTTGTCAGACCTATTGAACTCTGCACCTGGGCTAATGAAAGGCGTGCCTTTGCTTCCAACCCGGAATTCTCGTCCGGGTCAAGCTGGTTCAGTATGTCCTCGAAGCATCGCTTGGCCTCGTCGAATCGCCCCACCTGCTGGTGGAACAGGCCCAAATTGGCTAACGGCAGCCTTTCCCCGGTCCTGTCGTTGGCCTCGCGGTATTTGGCGACCGACATACGAAGGCTCTCCTCCATGGGGGCATAATCACCCATCTGTTTGTAGACAAGTCCAAGGTTGTTGTATGTTTTGGCTGCTGAGTGAACCTCTCCAATCTCATCAAGAACTTTCGCCGATTGCAGGAACGCCACTACAGCCTCTTCGAATTCCCCTTTCAAGTAGCGTACAGTCCCCAACTCCCTTAATGCTTCCCCCTCGAACTTGGGGTGGTCAAGACGCCTTGCGAGTTTTATGGTTTCCAGGACCTGCCCTTCCGCGACGGAATATGCGCATTTGAGCCTGAGGGCTAACGCCTTACGTAAGGAAGCCTGGAGGGCAAGCTCAATATCCCCATTCTCATCCGATAGTCTTGAAAGCTCATCGCATATAGTCAGCGTCTCATCGTATCGGCATAAATTCATCGATGCGTCGAGCTTGGCCTGCAATGCTATTGATTGCAGTGCTTTGCGGGATGTGGCTGATGAAACAAACGGCAAGGCCATGAGAGCTTCTTCGGCGGCATCCAAAGCCGCTTCATATTCACGTTTCCGCAGGCAGCCCCTCGCCGCGGCAACAGCGAAACCTCCGGCCTGCATATAGCGGCCAAGAGAATTCAAATTTTGTGCGACCTCCATAAGGAAAGCAGGGGCTTTAACTTGCCTTGCCCTACCTATCTGCCAGCGTGCGACCGCTTCCAACCCCGCACGCTTTTCCCCGAATGGGATGCCCTTGAGAAGTATCTTGCGCACCGGGGGCTGGGCAAAAGCCCACCTTGTATCATCAAGCTGTTTTATCAGATGATGCTGGTTCGCCAAACTCTGTAAAGCCGATGCGAATAATTCGTCTTCCAAACCGCATGTTGCCCGCACTCCTTCCGCTGGGAAAAGAGGGCCGAAATAAGTAGCCCACTTAATTAAGCTCAGCTCATGCTGGCTCAACCTCATCATGCGACGGGCGACATGGGCCTCGATGCTTTTAGGCAGGACGAATCCATCGGTATCGCGCCTGAATTCCCAACGTTTGGAGCCATCTCCGCCTATCAACCCTTCATCGATGCACGCCTTAATTATCTCTGAGACGTAGAACGGCTCGCCACCCGATTCAGCCATAAGAAACCTTACGAAACGTGAATATTCCGGATGCTCTATAAACGTGAATTCGCTGGAGACAAGGTCTTCAACATCCTTTGAGGATAATGGCTGGAGTTCGACAATGGTTGTGTATGGATCTCCCTTGGGCAAAGACCTCAGGGGGCTTTCATCAGCCTTGTATACAAAATTCAATTCACCGGGTGCCAACGTGAAAAGACACGCGAGCGATACCCCAGCCTCTCCGGTTTTGAAATTTAGCAACCAGGATAATGTATCGTGGTCCGCAGTATGTATGTCGTCGAACGCTATGGCAATGGGAATCAGTTTTGCCGCACCAATTAAAAAACTATTAAGTTCCTTGGCAAGCTCCGGCGCAAGCAATCCCCCACCACTGCGCAATTCGTCAACAGAAAAAAGGGAAAACATTTCCGGCAGTTTATCTCTAAAATGTTCCCAGACATGCGGGAAATTTTCCAGCGTTGCCTGAAGACGGGTCTTTCCTCCAACAGGGGTGATAATCCGCCGCCAAAAACCAATCAGGGCTGAGAATGGTTTCTGTTGATCCGCCTGGTTGACGGAATAATCGAAGACAACCGCTTCCCCGGTTCTGGATAGCTCATCTATGACTCTATGCAATGCCGCACTTTTTCCGGAGCCGGTCTCACCCAGCAGGAAAATATGTCGCGATAGCCGATGGCTGAACGCCTTACGGGCAGCCTCAAGCAGGATTCCCATCTCTGCCCGGCGTCCGAAGAAATCCGGCAGCTGTTCGCTTCTACCCTGGGTACGATGCGACAACCTCAGCATCTCATTGCCGTCCGGAACATCACCGGAAAGGTTGAAATGCTGCTGCAAAAGCTCAATGCCGGATTGAAGTTCCGCCAGGCTCATTTTTCCAGCCGGCAGGAGGTTACCCGCGCGACGGACAAGGTCCCGCATTTCGAACCCGGCTGCGGCTTCCTTCTCGGCAGGCCCACATGAAAGGTACTTGTCAACGAGCTGGCCGAGGATTTTTAATACTCCCGAGATATCATCTTGGCGTGCCCTCCCGGTAAGGACATTCCTCGCCACACCGAAATCAATCAGTTTTATTGTCCTCTCCCCTTCGGGAAGATCAAGGAGCATCACATTTCTTGAATGCAAATCACCGTGGGAGAGTTTTTTGGCTTGGAGAAATTGAAGTGTGCTGCATAGTTGAAGGGATAATTCAAAGAGCTCATGGAGACCTAATTCTTTATCGGATGTGAGGAATTCCTGGAGGAGGGTTCCATCAATATATTCCCAAACGATGTAGGGTATCCTTGTTTTTTCCTCATCGCTGACGGCATCCTCATATCCCAAATCGAGTATTGCAGAGATATGCGGATGAGAACGCACCTGCATCGCCTTCTTGGGTTCTTCGGTCCATTCCTCCCCGAGGGGAATAGGAAATCCTTCTATCTCATCCTTGATTATCTTGACAACAACCCATCCCTCAAGCAGGCTGTCATAGGCGAGGAATGCCATCCCGCTGATTCCTTCACCGAGGAAACTCTCCAAGCGGTACCGGCCTTTCAATGTAAGGCCGAGATATTTCTCGTTGTTGCTAAACAACTCTTTTCATCTCAAATAATATCTTTAGCCGAAGCCCCAAAACCAGCTATAAAATCTAATACGGTCCAGAATATCCCGTTATTAAGCCTCATTAATAATAGGAATAAGTCTGCAGGGGAGATTATTTACAGCGACTGTAGGGGCATTGGAGGACCGATATGAAACTTGTCCGGTGGTCGATTTTCATTGCCATCGCCGCAATTCTTTTTTTGGGCATATATTTAGCATGCTCGAGGAACTCTGAGGTGGCGACTGCACCTCAAAACCTTTCCGACACGGCGGGGCTAATCTCGGCGCGAGAGGGTGGCGGGAAAGGATATACTGGATTGTGGGGTTATTATAGCGTCGCCGTATTTCCAGCGGACAGGAAAGTTGAAATGACTCCCATGCGCACTGCAGGAATGACCATCAATGTCCTGCCCTTCATGCACGGCCCTGAAGGTGAAATGGCTTGTTTGACAATCGAAATACTTGAATACAAGGATCTCGGTATTACGGGGGACTGCTTGATTGGCGTTAACCTCAAGCACCCTTACCCCAACCTGCCGGAATTTTGCGGGTTTGATGTAATGGGCCTTTTCATTACAGACGGTTCGGGAGAAGGGGTCCAGGACCCGTCCCTTAAGTACCCGATCCAGGGGAAGGACCCGGTACTGGTCAACGCCGACGGTTACACGCGCTGGATGAATCCGACGGAATTCCCGGATGATGCGCCGTTCGGATATGTTGACCCGATGAGTGAAGAAAACTCGGGCTTCATTGCGAACGCTACGGTAAACGGCTACAAATATTTCGCCGACGGCTTGGGGCCGGAGGAACCGGTTGAAGAATATTTCAGCGACCCGGCAACTTGCGCCAAGCGTGGGCTCTTCCCCAACGGGGGAGAATGTACACGCAACTACCAAATCCAGTTCCCCCTTAAGGGGTCAATCCCGCAGATATTCTTCAACTATGCTGTCGTCGCATCCTGGGCTGAACCACTGCCAAGCCCACCGGAACACATACCGATTGACTTCCCCCGCGAAGCCAACGCCCAGTTCCCGATATATGCCGCCGTCACCGATTACTCAACGCTTTACTATACTGATAGTGACGCGGGAGGGGACATCATCCTCGATGTTGAGCTCTTCGACTGGATTAATCTCTGGGAACCGGATTCCCTCAAGAATAGGATCACTCGCGTCGTTCTCGAGAGCGCAGACGGTCTTATTGAAGGCGACCACTGGGAGATGGCAAATCCAAAAGTCGTAATGTTCAAGGGCGAGGCGCAAATATCCTCACATCTTGTTATAAACGTCCCTGGGAATCCATCAGCCGATGGCTTTGAAGACCTCTTCCTTGCTGTGGAAGTCGAATCGGAGTCAGGTTATTATCAGGGTTTTGGTGAGGCTGTTCCGGCCGGGCCGCTTGCTTTATATCTTAAGCCGCGCGTTGAGATTGGCACGTGCCCAGATGCGGTAATCATCAGTATGTCGGAAACAAAGGTCAGCAGCGGTGAGCAGCTTAACGGGGTCGAAATTTCAGGTACCGGGTTTATCGATGGCCCGGATCTTAGCGTGCGCCTTGAAAATAGCGCCACCGGAGAGACTGTTCAAGGGGACAACACCGAGTTTGTAAGCACGAAAAGAATTAAGACCGACTTTAACCTCGCTGGTGTTGCTCCGGGGGTTTTTGATGTCGTATGCACAAACGGTTGCGGCACCGAAAGTTCACCACCGGACGACCTTCCCAACTGGGATGGTAAAGTCCAAATCGTGAGCGAAATTCCGAAGGATGTAACCCTATCAACACAACGAACAGGGCCTTCTGCTGCCGTTGTTAACAGCTTGCACATTAGCTGGTCACCTGCGGAATATGCCCAATCATATAGGATCTATGTTGATAAAGATCCGTACTCTGCCACCGCTATAAACGGCATGTTAGATGGGATGGAGTTCCTTGTAGAAACTACAGCCACGACATATATACACAGTGCATCGTCGCCAATCCCGTTTAACAATCACAGCAACTACACTTACATTGTAAAATCATTCTCAGATATCGGTTCCGGCAGCGGGGAGTCGCAATACTCAAATGTCGTCTTGTATTGCGGACAGGATTTCGCACTATTTAACCCGGCTAACGGCACAGGCTTGAATTGTTGGGGTTATTGCATGGAATATGGCAATCCCCTCCAAGGCTATATTAGTAAAAACGGTTATTCCGGTTATGGCTTCTCCTTTGATAAGGACTTGAAACTTACCTATTCGGTCTGGCTGATCATCCACACCCCCTTAATAACCTCTATCCCGGGGACTACCAAAGCTTATTTGGAGTTCAACCATCGACATGAGAGTTTCAAACCCCCAAATGGTTACTTTGCGGGTTATATACACAATGGTCTCCCTTCACCAACCAATAGCACTGTTATTGGCGCAGTCCCCATCAATGCAGCCGCTTATGGTGCCGCATATTGTGACACGTCTTCCCCGGCTATCCAGTACGAGTTCAACTGGCCGACTTACAGTATAAACAACTTCCAAAAGACCGACAGCGGATGGTGGGGTTGGTACTTCTCAGGCTTCGACCTTTCCGAGGCGGTCACAAGCGGTGGTGATTACCGTGCCATTATAGGTATGGCTTTCTCTGAAGGAGGCGTTCATAGATTCGAGTTGGATGACTGCGCACTGCTTGTGTATTGATGTGTATGTTAGTTTTTGAGATAGCGTAATATGGGAAGGGGTTAATAACCGGGCTTGTCAGGGGTAGTTGCAATGAACCGGCTCTCTGAGCCGGTTTTTTGTTGTTATTTAATATATAATGGCCAGTACTAAACTTGTGGGGTAATGCTTATGTTTGATGATTTTCTCTTAATGTCTATTGAGAAGAAATGGAAAGATTTCGATATTGAAGTGCCGTCCTGGGGTCTTGGCCGTGGTGGCACCCGCTTCGGTGCATATCCGGCGAAAACCGACCCGCGCACACCGGCCGAAAGGATCGCAAAAGCTGCTAAATTCCATGAGCTTACCGGTAAGGGCGAACGAGTGGCATTGCATTTCCCATGGGACTGTGAAAGCCGGACTGATGCAAAGGCCCTTGGGGAAATGTTATCGGGCTATAACCTCAAGGCAGGGGCGATAAATGCCAATTTCTTCTCACCACGCGGAAAAAAAATGGACAACAGGCTCCGTTTCGGCGGCCTGATCTCACCGTTCAGCGATATTCGCCGCGCCTGTATGGATCATGTGGTTGAGTGCATCGACTACATGCGTCTCCTTGGGAGCAATGCACTCGTATTGTGGCTGCCCGACGGCATTAACTCACCAGGCCAGATGAGCCTCTACGAAATGACGGACAAGCTCGATGCGGCTTTCGCCAATATAGCAAAATTGCTCAAACCTGATGAAAAAATGATGATTGAATATAAGCCTTTCGAACCGGCTTTCTACGCATCAGCGGTTCCGGATTGGGGTTCCGCGCTTGGCTTTTGTCAGCGCGCAGGCTCTAATGCGTCTGTCCTGGTTGATTTGGGCCACCATCTTCCCGGGGCTAATGTCGAACAGGTAGTGATGCATCTGATATGGGCCGGTCGTCTCGGGGGATTCCATTTCAACGACAGGAAATACGCCGACGACGACTTGGCATCCGGTTCCATCGACCCCGCCGGGCTTTTCCGTATTTTCGCCAATTTAGTCGAAGCTGAGAATCGTAATCTTATGCCTCTGTCCGGTATAGCTTTCATGATCGATGAAAGCCATAACATCAAGGATCCTCTTGAGGAAATGGTTGAGTCGTTGTTGAATATCGAAACCGCTCTTATAAAAGCTCTCATCGTCGACTGGGAGAAATTGCGTAGCGCCATGGATGCCGCTGATCCTGTTTGGGCCGATGCAATCCTGCGTGATGCATTCCTCACCGATGTCCGCCCCGTCCTTGAGAGATTCCGTTCTGATAGGGAGCTTCCACCAGACCCGCTGAAAGCTGCGATAGCGGGAAGAAGTTAGGAGGTTTCAATGAATTATGTCACATCTCCTTGCGATTGATATAGGTGCTTCAGGCGGCAAGGCTTTCGTAGGTGAATTTACAAGCGATGGGTTCATCCTCACAGAAGTGGGGCGGTTCAGCAATGTCCCTATCGACTTGGACCGCCTTAAGTGGAATATGCCGACATTGATTTTATGCCTTAAGAATTGTATCACTTGGGCGGTTGAAAAATTCGGTAAAAGCATCGACTCAATCGGCATCGATACCTGGGGTGTCGACTTCGGCCTTATTGATGCAAGCGGCGGTTTGATCGATTTTCCAACGGCATACCGCGACCCCGTCACCTCAACAGCGGTTGAAAAAGTCTTTGAGATTATTCCAAGGGATGAGCTGTTCGCTCGCACAGGCATCCAGCATCTTCCGTTCAATACGATCTTCCAATTATATTGGATATTTAATTCCTCTTATTATGCTGCTGATAATGCGAAGCGCATGCTTCTCATGCCCGGACTATTCACCCATTTTATGGGCGGCAGCCCATGCAATGACTCCACCATTGTCTCAACTACGCAACTGATCGATATTGAAACGGGCGATTGGGCTGTTGATATTGCCGACAGGCTGGGCATACCGGCGAGGATTTTCCCTAAGATTGTACCGCCGGGCACAATCGCCGGTAAACTTGGCGGCGAAATCGGCAAGGGTTTCAAACTCTCATCGAATGTGGTGCATACTGCAGGGCATGATACTGCAGCCGCGGTTGCCGCTTTCAATTTCATGAGGGATGATGATGCCTACATCAGCAGCGGGACATGGTTCCTCGTGGGGTGTTTGTCCGAGAAGCCTTTTTTGGGAGAGGATGCATATGCGGCGGGGCTTACAAATGAACGGGCCGCCGACGACAGGTTCCGCGTCCTGAAAAATGTGACCGGGTTTTATCTCATGGATGAATGCCGCCGTAAATGGGGGGAGGAGGGCAAGCAGACGGACATTGCAAGGCTCGTGGAAAGGGCGGACGGTGCAGAATCATTCGGACCGCTGATCGACCCTGATGATCCATCTTTGCTTACGCCCGGTGATATGCCTGAAAAAATAGCGAAGCTCTTAACAAATACCAAACAAAAAATCATACAGGATCCCGGGGGGCTTTTGCGCTGCATCTTCGAGAGCATTGCGGTAAAAACCGCCCTGGTCCTTGATGATATTCGTCGTGTGGCCGGGATAAATCCGCAATGCCTGCATATCGGCGGCGGGGGCGCACGAAACGAGCTGTTGTGTAACATGCTTGCGGGTGCAACCGGGCTTAGAGTCATTGCGGGCCCCGTCGAAGCGACGGCCGTGGGGAATATTATTGTACAAGCCGTTGCATTAAAGAAAATTCCCTCGCTGGCGGAAGGAGCGAAAATTGCTTCAAGAGCTATGCAGGTCAAATCATTCGAACCAACCGACATAAGCGCCTGGCAGGATGCCAAAGCAAGGTTCACACGGTTGTGGGTTTATCAGGCATGATGATTGCTGTGAACCTGTAACGATATATAGGGTAACCCAGGGTCAGTCTCAGGGCTGCATATAAAATGCTAATATTTAAACATGGTCAACGTATCTCCAAATGCTGATAGGCCCATCCTGCTTGACAGCTTCAAGAAAGCCGCTCAGGCAGTTGATGCCGATGTTTTCATCTCTATGGGCATAAGGGAGCTTGCTGATGAGATAGGCTCCTTCTGCAATAAGAATGGCATTGGGACTTTGCCTTGCGCCTTTCAAGAAACAGGGATTTGGGGGGAACTTGCATCGAGCTTAATTGGAAACGGGCTGGCTTTATTACACGACCTGACCCGCGACCTTTTGGATGACTACGATGCAGGATTGAACGCCGCCACTTTCGGGATCGCCGATACCGGCACGCTCGTGTTCCTCGAAACCTCCGCCATGGAATTACATCCCGGCACAATCCCCCCGCAGCATATCGTGATTCTAAGGTCTTGCGATATACGGCAATCCGCATCGGGCATTGCCGATGAGATAGACGCCTTTATTTTGGAGCACATTAGCACCGGGAAGCCGTGCCGGGTTTCCTTAGTATCCGGCCCTAGCAGGACTGCCGATATTGAGCGCACCCTTACCGTCGGCGTCCACGGCCCCAAAGCATTGGCCATATTTATCCTCGATGAAAATCCCCAAATCTCCGAAGGGGCCTCTGTTTGAGACGCAGAACAATACAAGCCCTCAACGATGCTTTCCTGTGCAAAGCGCTTGAGTCATTCGCGCAGGGGTATCGCGATGCGCGTGCCGAGGCGTTGTCCAATAAAGACTTCGGTACTTTGAGAGATGAGCTTCAGGCTATAAAGCTTGATGCAATCGCTCATTACCGCGACCTATGGCTGCAATTCGCTGGTAATGCCGCCAAGGCAGGCATCACCGTCCACTTCGCGAAGGATGCTGACGACGCGGTAAGCATCATCAAATCAATCCTGACCGATGCAGGTGCGCATAAAATCGTCAAGAGCAAATCAATGCTATGCGAGGAAATCCGCCTTAACGATGCCCTTGCTGCCGACGGTTTCGAGGTTATTGAGACCGACCTTGGCGAGTGGATTGTCCAGCTTGATAAGGACCGTCCCTCTCACATGGTCATGCCTGCGATACACAAAACCGCTGATGCCGTTGCCAATACCATTGAACATGAAGCCCAACGGGAATTGGGGCACGATATCCCGTCGCTTGTCGCTTACGCAAGGCAGCGCCTGCGCAGGGAATTTTATTCCGCCGATGCCGGTATAACCGGCGCAAACGCCGCCATCGCATCGACTGGCGCAATTATGGTTGTCACCAATGAGGGCAATGGACGTATGGTGACCATCGAGCCGCCGCTGCATATCGCCGTAGTGGGTCTTGAGAAAATAGTACCAACAACTTCTGATGCCTTAGCCGTTCTGGAATTACTATGCCCTTGCGCGACTGGGCAGAAAATTTCCTCCTATGTTAGCTTCATCGCAGGGAAATTCGACGGCACGCAGCATATCGTCGTTGTCGACAACGGGCGTTCGGCCATCGCCGAAAATCCTGCATTCCGCGAAGCGCTATGCTGCATCCGATGCGGGGCATGCCTTAACAACTGCCCCGTCTATCTCGCTGTCGGCGGCCACGTTTTCGGCGGCGTTTATATGGGCGGTATGGGAAGCGCCGTCGCGGCGTATCACGAGGGAATCGAAGCCGCCGTAGGCCCGATAAGCCTATGCACCGGATGCGCCGCATGCACCGATAATTGCCCCGTTGGAATCGACATCCCGAATTTGGTAAGTGAAACGCGCAGGCGCATCGTAGCCGAGAAGGGCCTCCCACCTGTAAAAGCGTTCATTCTGCGCAGGATACTTCGTAATCGTAAACTTTTTCATACGATATTAAAAGCCGCATCACATCTGCAAAGTCCTTTCACGCATGAAGGTTATATCCGCCACATACCCTTATCACTTGCGGGTTACAAATCCCTTGGCGCTCTACCCGCCCTTGCTACCCGCCCCCTTCGCGAACGGCTTCAGAGCACTTATAGTGTGGGGCAGGCTTTCCAGCCTGCCATCTTCGTTGGTGCAAGGGGCGAGAAGCGTATGCGTGTCGGATTCTTCTCCGGATGCCTCATCGACTTTGTCTATCCCGAAATTGGCGAAAAGATCATCGACCTGCTGGCGCACTTTGGATGCGAAGTCGTCATCCCCATCGAGCAGACCTGCTGCGGCATACCGGCATCGCATATCGGTGAAATGTCCGTTGCAGCGGAAGTCGCCAAGGGTAATTTGGCCGCGTTTGCAGGGGCTGATGTCGATGCCATCATCACCGGATGCGCCACCTGCGCGTCGGCGATCAAGGGCTATCCCGAGCTGCTTGCCACAGGCCCTTATCAAGATGATGCAAAACATTTCGCTTCGAAAATATATTGCATCTGTGATTTTCTCAGTGATGTGCTCAGCATCGACTTCTCAAAATATTCAGCCGGAACATCATATGCTGCAATCACATATCACGATTCATGCCACTTGAAGCGTCACCTTGCGGCTCACACTCAGCCACGCAAGCTCCTTCGTGCCGCCGGCTTCAATCTCGTTGAAATGTCGGGGTCGGACCGATGCTGCGGCTTCGCTGGAACCTTCGCCTTCGACTACCCGGAACTCTCCGCCCACATACTCACTCACAAAATGGATTCCATCAATGCGACAGGCGCAAATTGCGTAGCCACCGATTGCCCCGGTTGCCTGATGCATTTGCGTAGCCGGGGGGGTACATTGCAAGCAGCGCACACTGCCGAGCTGTTGTGGGAACTATTGTTCGCTTAATTGGGGACGGTCCGACTTCATTGCTCTGCATCAGGACCATCCCCATTTTAGGTATTGATTTTGTGCCTGACACCATTCATAGCCAAAACCCTCTTAAAACCTCACAAATCACCCGTTTGTGTCTGACACCAATCTCCATTAGGGAAGTCCTGCTTCTATGCTCCCTATCCATCCTTCACCACATAGTAGTCTAATGCTATAATTTGAATATGGTAGGGTATCACCATATAAAGCGAGCTAATCCCAAGTTGATTGTTCCTGGCATCAGAAAGCCGGGCTTTATCCTCACCAAAAAGGCCATTCCAGAATGTCGAGGTGGAATATGGGACCATTAAAAGCCAATCCGGCATATCCCCTTGTATTGTTGATTCTCGCTATTGCGATATTAAATTCAGGATGTGATTTTTCTAATTCCGGTTATACCAGCCCACGAGAGAGAAGGGAAATCAGGGGGTTAATTGACCAACTCGGGGCAAAAGATGAATCCCAGCGCGAATCGGCAATTTATAGGCTTGAATTTTATGGCGACAAAGCAATCCCCTTTGTGATTCAAGAGATAGGCGATGAGAATGAATTGGTTCGCGCGGGGGTTATCCAGGTTCTACACAATTCCCGGAGTGATGCTCTTCAACAGCTGATGCGCCTGCTGAATAGCGATAATCCGAGAGTCCGCGCGGATGTGATTTCAATCATCAGGCCAATTGATTACTGGACAGAAGAAGCAATTCCAGAAATCACAAAAGCCTTGAATGACGAGGACCAATCGGTACGTTTCCAGGCTGCGTTTGCGCTTGCCGATGTTTCCCCATTGCCTGAGGGGGTGAGACCAATCCTCATTAAGGCCGCTAATGGCGTGGATGCCGCTATGCGAGTTGAAGCTGTTTCCGCTTTTACCAAGATGAGAATTTACCCACTTGAAGCAACGCCGGGGTTCATATTAGCCCTTGCGGGGGGAAGAGACTTGCATGAGGAGGCTTCCAAGGCTCTTAGTGGAATCGGAACCGATAATTTGCTTTCATTGATAAAGATGCTCCGAAGCGATAATCCTGATGTCAGGAGGGTTGTAACAGACACACTGAGCGGAGTTGGCTTTGATCCTTCAGGAATCACAAAGCTTCTTGTCGCCCTGCCATACTCGGATGATTTGGAGGTTCGTCGGGAGGCGGCTTATTCGCTGGGTTTGCTCGGGCCGGAAGCGGCTGAAGGTGTGCCTGTGCTTATCAAGTTATTGTGGGATGGCGATGCTGGTGTCCGGTGGAATGCCGCTACTGCCCTTGGTAAAATCGGCGCAAAGGCTTCCGTGGCAATTACTGCGTTAAAGGAGAAAGCTGAGAAAGATGCAAGCCGCGAAGTGCGTCAAGCCGCGGTTGCCGCATTAGGAGCACTTGAGCCGGTCGCAAGCGACCCTATGCCGGCTTTGATAGACATGCTTAGAGGTGACGATGAGGGATTGCGATACTGGGCTGTGAGCCAACTCAATCAGATGGGCTCTGATGCGAAAAAAGCAGTGCCCGCGCTGGTAGAGTTGTTGAATGCGGATATCGAAACAGAACTTCGTCGAGACGTCGCCTATGCATTGGCGCAAATAGGGCCTGATGCGGCGGACGCAGTACCTGCGTTATCCATATTCTTGCTGGATTGGGATTATTCCACTGTAGCCGCCGGCATCAATGCTCTTAAGAAAATCGGGGGTGACCCGCTTCCACGTATTACTAATTACCTCAAGGACACACGACAGGACCTTGTTCTTTTTATTTTTCAAAGCGGTTCTGCTATTGGGCGTTTTTGCGATGATGCTTTCCCTGCTTTTGTTGACGCAATGAAGGGCAATGATTTTGGAACGCGTATGGGCGCTGATGCAATACATCGAGGGACTTATCCCGATTTGACCTATGCCATTTCTGTGTACAAAGAGATGCTTGAGAATGATGACCCGGTTGTTCGCCAACACGGGGTCTTTTTGTTAGGCTTGCATAGCTCCAAACCTCGTGAATTGTTGCCAATAATCGAAGGAGTCCTCTCTGACCAGGACCCGTTCGTTCGTGCCACCGCCGCTGTCACCCTTGGCTATATAACCCCTGCCTCGAATGAGGCTATGCCCGAATTGATAAAGATGTTAGACGATAAAGATGGTTGGGCGAGAGGGGGTGCCGTTTATGCACTTGGTATGATGGGGAAAGCAGCTACAGAGGTCCTTCCGAGGTTAAGGACAATGCTTAATGAAGAGCCTGGCGGGGATTCCCAAGGCCCTGCTGATTTTCTTCACCATAATCTCATGAACGCCATCCTTAGAATTGAAACAGGATTTATTTCTTATTACCCAAGGGCTCATGGCCTTGAACGCAAGTAGTATCCGTTGGGGATATCCATTGGGGACGGTCCTACTTTGACGCTCCGCAGTAGGACCGTCCCCATTTTTGAATGGACAGACACCAGAAAATGCATCTGCAGCCCCAGCCTAATTTCGTTGCGCCCTCTTAGCAATTTCCGATTTTTAAGGTTGATATAATTTTCACAAGGTATATAATTAGGCTGATATTAATGGGAACTGAAGGCATTCCCAATGTTAGAGTTCCCCGAGGTATGCAAATGAGCAGTCATCTTAAGCCAGATACCCTTCTTTCAAAGGCTTATGAAGAAACCGGCGAAAATTATATGGATTGCTACCAATGCGGCAAATGCTCCGCCGGATGCCCCATGGGCCGCATGATGGATATACCCCCGCACCAGGTCATACGCTTAGTCCAATTAGGCGGCAAGGAACTTGAGGAGAAGGCCCTTCGGTCGAGGTCGATATGGGTATGCCTCAGCTGCGAGACCTGCTCCACCCGTTGCCCGCAGGAAGTCGAACCGGCACATATGATGGATTTCATGCGCCACGAGGCGTATCGCCGTAAAATGGTTCATCCCGATGCTAAGCGAATTCTGCGCTTCCACAAAATATTCCTCGAATCAGTACGCCAGCGCGGCCGTATCTATGAAGTTGACCTTATCGCACGAATGAAAATCGGTGACGCTTTCAGCATAAATCTTAAAGAGATGATGCGCGATGTAGCGACGGCACCGCAGATGCTCGCAAAGGGGAAGCTTCCCATCTTCGGCGACACCATCGGCGGCCACTCAGAAGTCGCGAGAATTTATGAAAGGTGCCTCGGTCGGATAAAGTAGTGAGGATTTGACATGGCTCGTGAATTCGGATATTACCCCGGTTGCGCCCTGCACGGCTCTTCATCGGAATATGGCCTCTCGGTAAGCGCGGTATTCAAGGAGTTGGGCGTCGAACTGAAGGAAATCAAGGATTGGAATTGCTGCGGCGCATCGAGTGCGCATATGCTCAACGCGAAACTTCCCGTCGCCCTCAACGCCCGCAACTTGGCGTTAGCCGCGGAGCAGGGGATTACCGAAATCGTCGCCCCGTGCCCGTTATGTTCCGAGGGCATGCTCGGCGCGATGAAGAAAATCGCCGAGAGCAAGAAGACCCGCGCGGATATCGAGCGGATTATAGGCCGCAAATTGAGTGGAGATATCAAGGTGCTTAATATAGTCCAGGCTATTGACCTTACGCGTGATTTGTGGGAGCCAAGGGTCAAGGATAAGAAATCCCCAATTAAAGCCGCCTGCTATTATGGCTGCCTCCTTGTCAGGCCGCCGGATATTGTCGAGTTTGACGAAGCTGAAGACCCAAAGTCGATTGAAACTCTGGTTAAAGAATTCGGCTTCGAGCCGGTTAATTGGGAATTCAGGACCGAATGCTGCGGCGGTGGCTTCACGGTAAGCAACGCTGAGGATGTAGCGACCTTGGTTGGGCGTATTTATGAGGATGCAATGCTCCACGGTGCTGATTGCATCGTGGCGGTATGCCCGATGTGCTTGGCGAACCTTGAGATGAGGGCGGGGGAAGCATCGAGGAAATTCGGGCGGAAATTCGAACTGCCTATCGTTTATCTCACCGATTTGCTCGGAATGGCAATAGGCATGAAGCCCAGTGATTATGGGCTTGATAAGCACTTATCCAACACCCATAAGTTGCTGGAGGTTTCACAACTGTCCGAGCCGCGACCGTAAGGGAGCGACACGTTTCGGGACAAGAGTGTCCCGAAACAACAGGAAAAACAGCAAGACGTTTCGGGACAAGGGTGTCCCGAAACAACAGGAATATCGGATTGTAGCTTCAAATAAAAAAATCTCCCCCCCGCGAGTCTTCGAGTGGGGGGGATTAAGGGGGGGCCAACGAATAGAGAGGATAAACATGGCGCGTATAGGTGTATTCATATGCCATTGCGGCGAAAATATAGCTCGAACGGTCGACACCGCGAAAGTTGCAGAAGCCGCCCGTAAATGGCCTGGAGTTGTCTATGCCGTCGATTATAAATATGTATGCTCCGACCCCGGCCAGAATATGATTAAAGACGCAATCAAGAAATATGACCTTACCGGCGTCATAGTTGCGGCTTGCTCACCCAAAATGCACGAGCCGACATTCAGAAAATCGGTCGCATCGGCCGGGCTTAATCCGTTCCTGTGCGAATGCGCAAACATACGCGAGCAATGCTCATGGGTACACGATAAAAGCGACGAGACAACCGAAAAGGCCATCGAGCTCACTCGTATGATGGTCGAAAAAGTCAAATTCAACACAGCACTCACGCCAATAAAAGTCCCCGTCACCAAACGCGCCCTCGTTGTCGGCGGCGGCGTGGCGGGAATTCAGGCGGCGCTTGATATAGCCGACGGCGGCCACGAGGTCATTTTAGTCGAGCGTACCCCATCCATCGGCGGACGCATGGCAGGTCTCTCCGAAACGTTCCCGACCCTCGACTGCTCTCAGTGCATACTTACGCCGAAAATGGTGGACGTCAACAATCATCCCAATATAAGGCTCATGACTTACACCGAAGTCGATTCGGTTGAAGGATATATTGGCAATTTCAAGGTAACCCTTCGCAAGAAGGCTAAATATGTCGACCACACCATCTGCAACGGCTGCGGCGACTGCTGGAACAAATGTCCCCAGAAAAAAATACCCAGCGAATTCGAGCAGGGACTTGGGAATCGCACCGCCATTTACATCCCCTTCCCGCAGGCCGTACCCCCAAAGCCGGTCATCGATGCCGAGCATTGCCTCATGGTCACAAAAGGCAAGTGCGGACTATGCGAAAAAGTGTGCGAGAGGAAAGCAATACACTTCGATGACCAGGACGAGCTTGAGACGGTCGAAGTCGGCGCGGTTGTCCTTGCCACCGGCTATGACCTGATCAAATCCGACATATACCCCGAATACGCCCACGGCAACGACCCGGATATCATCGACGGCCTGCAATTCGAGCGCCTTGCATCCGCATCCGGCCCAACAAGCGGCGAGATTAAAAGGCCGTCGGACAAAAAAACGCCGGAGAAAGTTGTCTTCCTGAAATGTATTGGCTCGCGCGACCCGTCGAAGCAGATTAACTACTGCTCCAAGATATGCTGCATGTATATCGCCAAGCACGCGATGCTCTATAAACACAAGGTGCACGATGGGGAGGCGTATGTGTTTTATATGGACATACGCTCCAACGGGAAGAACTATGATGAATTTGTGCGCCGGGCTATTGAGGAAGACGGCGTCAAATATCTTCGTGGGCGTGTGAGCCGTATCTATCGCCGTGGCGAGAAGCTTATGGTGCAGGGCATTGATACGCTTAGTGGCGAACTTATCACCATCGATGCCGACATGGTTGTACTTGCCACTGCAATGAAAGCATCCGAGGGGGTGCAGAAAATAGCCCAGATGTTCTCCGTAGGTTACGACGAGCATGGTTTCATCTCCGAGGTACACCCCAAGCTAAGGCCGGTCGAGACCGCCGCTGCCGGGGTATTCATAGCCGGTGCATGCCATTTCCCGAAGGACATCCCCGAAGCGGTGGCCATGGCGAGTGCAGCGTCATCCAAGGTGCTCGCGATGTTCTCATCGGATGAACTCACGCGCGACCCGACCATCGCACGCGTCAACGAGATGACCTGCATCGGATGCTTCGCGTGCGAGAGGGTATGCCCGTACAACGCCATCGAGCGCAAGGATATCCGCGACAGGGCGGGCAATCTCATACGCCAGGTAGCCCAGGTCAACGAGGGCCTATGCCAGGGATGCGGCCCATGCAACGCCATTTGTCCATCCAATTCGATAGAGGTCCAGGGATTTACGGACGAGCAGCTATATGCCGAAATATTGTCCCTTTGATTTCGAGGAATAAATTATGGCTGAGGATTTTCATCCTAAGATAATCACCTTTGTATGCAACTGGTGCACCTACGCCGGGGCCGACCTCGCGGGGACATCGCGGTTGCATTATCCCGCCGATATACGCGTGGTCAAGTTCCCCTGCACTGGGCGCATCGACCCGGAGATGGTCGTCAAGGCGTTTGAGCAGGGGGCGGACGCCGTGTGGATATCCGGCTGCCATCCCGGTGACTGCCATTACAACACCGGCAACTACTATGCCCGCAGGCGTTGGGCGATATTCCGCAAGGAGCTTGAATTCCTTGGCATCCCATCGGAGAGGCTTAAATTCACCTGGATTTCAGCCGCTGAAGGGCAGAAGTTCGCGGGCGAGGTAGCGAAGTTCGTCAATTCGGTACGCGAGTTGGGTCCGTTCAAGCAGTATCATTCAATATTGCCGACTGAGGAGAATGCTGCTGTAACAAAGGGCTCATGAGAAATGTAAACATTCGGGTACGGGTATGGGTGCCGCACACTTCAGTGTGCGAAAAATAAAATAAATGTAACCCGCGAATCCCATTTCGTGGGTTACCATCCGAAAAGCTCTTACGGAGAAGGATAGTTGATAGAGGAACTCAGAAGAAAAGCCGCCGAGCTGCTTACATCGGGTGATGTGAAGGTCGTCATCGGCTATGGCGAGGGGCCGTCCAACGGCCGTATCACTCCCATATTCATCACCGACCCCGCGAATGTCGATAAACTCATCTTCGACACCCGGTGCAAGAACAACCTTGCTTTCTATTTAAAGAAGCCCGATGTCACAAACCTTGGCAAGATGGCTATTGTCGCGAAGGGCGCCGACGCGAGGGCCATTAATGTACTTCTCCTTGAGAACCAGCTTAACCGCGAGAATCTTGTCATCCTCGGCGTGACATTAGATGATGCCGAGCAAGCCAAGCTCGACCCATCCGAGGCATTTCGTTTCAATACGCCACCGGTCTATGATTTCCTCTTCGGCAAAGAAATCCCCAACAAAGGCTGGGAGGAGACCACATTCTCCCTGCTTGACGAGCTTGAGAAAATGACCCCGGAGCAACGATGGGAGTTCTGGCAGGGGCATCTGAGCCGATGCATCAAATGCTACGCCTGCCGCCAGGCTTGCCCCATCTGCACCTGTACGCGATGCATCGCCGACAAGAACCAGCCGCAATGGGTACCCACAAGCCCCCACGCTATGGGCGACCTGCATTGGAATATCACGCGCGCCTTCCACCTTGCGGGGCGATGTATAAGCTGCGGCGAATGCGCCCGCGCCTGCCCGATGGATATCCCGCTTAACCTGCTTAACCTGAAAATTTCCAAGGAAGTGTTCGAGCAGTTCGGCTTCCAGACCGGTATGGACGCCGAAGCTCCACCGCCTATGGCGACATATAAACAGGAAGACGACCAGTCGTTTATTGGTTGATACTTGATATAAAGTGAATGATGTGTACCGCACACTTCAGTGTGCGCATTCTGAACCGCGACCGTCAGGGAGCGGACAAAACTTTCGGAGCAAGATATTGGCTACAACTTTTCATCGAAGGGATTTGCAGAAATTAATCGACTCGGCTAAAGCGGCCGGCTACCGCTTCATAGCCCCCGTACACGATGGCGACATCACACGCTTCCGCGAGGTAAGCAACGCGAACGACATCGTCCTCAACGAAATCCTGCCGACCAAGTCCGTGAAGGAATTCTTCCTCGCCGAGCACGAGTTGATACTCAAATACAAATTCGGCGAAGGGGGCAATGTCGAGATCGAGCCGGTCGAGCCGTCCGATTTCGCCAAACCGGCGGTCATATTCGGCTGCCGCCCATGCGATGCCGCCGCCGCGCCGATAATACGCGGCGTGATGACCTGGGACTATGACGACAACTTCTTCCTCGAACGGATGAAGTCAAACATCGTCATAGCCATCGCCTGTGTAGAAGCCGATGAAGCCTGCTTCTGCACATCGGTCAATGTCCAACCCGACGGTTCGGATGGCTCGGATGTCCTGCTGAAGCCAACGCAAGCTGGGACAGGGGTGGAGCAGGAATATGTAGCCGAAGTCATCACCGATAAGGGCAAGGAGTTCATCTCCAAAACTCAGGGATGGGGCTCCGGCGATGCCAAACCGGCATCCGCAGTCGAAGAATTGAAGGGCAAGCTCAAACCAAGGTTTGACGCGAATAAAATACACGACTGGCTCGTTGCAAATTTCTACGACCCATTCTGGAAGACGGCATCGCTGCAATGCATCGGATGCGGCACGTGCACCTACCTCTGCCCGACTTGCCATTGCTTCGATATCGTCGATGAGGGCGATATCCATTGGGGACAGCGCGCCAAGAATTGGGATTCCTGCCAGATGAAAAATTTCACGCTGCATACATCCGGGCATAACCCGCGCGATATACAATGGGAACGCTACCGCCAGCGCATAATGCACAAGTTCCGCTATTACCCCGACAAGTTCGGGCGTATTCTCTGCACCGGCTGCGGTCGATGCCAGCGCTCCTGCCCGGTTGATATGGCGATGGTTTCTATTATCGAAAGAATACGCGACCAGGCCGCTGGGCCTGCCGCGAAGTGATATGGAGCGCGGCCATCTTGGCCGCATTATTAAAATGGGTACTGCACACTTTAGTGTGCACCAATTAAATAAACGTAACCCGCGAATCCCATTTCGTGGGTTACATCCAAATTCTCTGGTGCTTTATGGAAAATATCTATTTACCATCACTAATGACCCTTGAAGATGCCCGCTGGGAGACATACGACACCGTCTCCTTCCGGCTCAAATTCAAAAACGACGATGAGCGCAAGCGCTTCTTCTCCCAATACAAGGTCGGCCAGTTCGGCGAATACTCCGCGTTCGGCTACGGCGAGAGCACATTCTGCGTAGCGTCGCCCCCGACCCGCCAGGATTATATTGAGTGCACATTCCGCCGCGTCGGCAAGAACACCAAGGGGCTTGCGAACCTTAACCCCGGCGATACCGTGGGCTTCCGCGGACCCTACGGCAACTGGTTTCCCATCGACGATTGGAAGGGGAAGAACATCCTCTTCATCGCGGGCGGCATAGCGCTCCCCCCGCTACGTTCGGTCATCTGGAACGTCATCGATTTACGCAAGGACTACAACGATGTCACGATAATCTATGGCGCGCGCACCGTGGCCGACCTCGTGTACAAGCACGAGTTGGAGCAATGGGACAAGATGCCCGATGTCAACCTTATCCAGACCGTTGACCCCGGCGGCGAGACGCCTGATTGGAAGCATCATTCGGGCTTCGTACCGACCGTACTCGAGAAAGTGGCGCCAAAACCTGACAACACAATCGCCCTCGTATGCGGCCCGCCGATTATGATTAAATTCACATTCCCGGTGCTTGATAAACTCGGCTTCAAGAGGGACCAGATATATACAACCCTTGAAAACCGCATGAAATGCGGCCTTGGCAAATGCGGTCGATGCAACGTCGGCGAAATTTATGTCTGCAAGGAAGGCCCGGTATTCCGCGCCGATAAGTTGGCTGAATTACCGCCGGAGTATTGATACTAATTTGGCGTCAAACATGGAAATGTAGCCCGGCATTCTGATGCCGGGTTAAATGTTTAATGGTAAATATTCCCGGCATCAAAATACCGGGCTACAGCTCTTTGCTGTTGTTACTTTTTAATTTACTTTCTTCTTCAGGAAATATCCTTCCGGGTCACATACTTCTCTTAAGAGCCGCAAATCCTCATCTGTGGGTTCTTTCATTTCCTTCAATTTAGGTGACATCAACAATTCGAAACTCACTTTTTCCTGTATTTGCTCCGCACTCCTGCCCTTTGCCACTTCGAGAAGCATCATTCTTTTTGTTTTTCTGTCGAAGCCAAATAAAGCTTCATTGGTAATAACCCTGTATGGTCCTGACCCCATGACACCAGCCTTTTCGCGGTAACGGGGGGAGCCGTCGCCAAATCCGATGCTCGTCAAGAAATCCAATTTATCAACAAACCTTCTTTTTTCCAACCCCATAATAATAATTGTCTTTTCACAATTTGCAGCCATAGCACCCGCGCCGCCGGAACCGGGGAATCTCGTCCCTGTGCTGGAATATTTACCCCCTTCGAATGTTGAGTTTACATTACCATAGATATCAATTTGTGCGCCACCAATAAATGCATAGTCGGCATAACCCCTCTGCGTCAGCTCAAATACGGAGCATAAACCTTTCAAAAATAAAGCCTTACGGCAAGCCCGTGTATCTCCGACCGATAAAGGTATTCCAATGTCCATGATAGGCGATAAAGCCCCGGCCTCGTAAATCATATGAAGCCCCGGGGCATGTGTAAGCTGGGCATGCATCGCAGCAATTATCGGCAACCCTGTTCCGACAAATACTATCTTATTATTTTCCAAGACCCTCGAACCTGTAAAGGCAATCATCTCAACCGGCGAATATTCAGACATTATATATTCTCCTTAATATGTGGATTATCTATAAATAGACTTCATGATAGAATCACAGGCTGACCTCTATCCAGTTCGGTAATTCTTTTGAGTTGATCAGCGGGTATCTTCCTCAAAAAATCATTGGTTGTTTCGCAACCGAAGATATAATCCTCATAATATTTCTTTAGTGCGTCGGCATTCCCTGTTTTTCTGAATTCATCCGATGCATGCCTGAACATTTGTATATGTTCTATGTCGAACCAGTAAAATCCATAGCAGACCCCCGGATATGCCCCATACGGTTGCTCGATTACCGCATCAACAGCGGCATATGGAATCTCAGTCAAGTTGGGATAAACCCGGATATTTTCATCCGGGATGATTTTTTCCGCTGTAGCTATTGTATATGTCGAGGCCATGGCTATTTCAGGGCATGTACATAATGGCCCGAATATCCGGCAGTTACCATATAGGTCGGCACCGGTGACATGTATAATGCCGACATCGGGATAACATGCCGGGACGAGATATACATTCTTACGTGAAAATGGGCTTCTGATCATGACTCCTCGGTTGACCTGTTCCATATCAGACCCCCCATGGTCTCTCACGGGAATAAATTCAACACCCATTGCACCCGCTTTGAATCGTGCAGCCATACCGTAATTGGTATAATCGTCAAATCTGACCATGCCCTTGCTGGCAATAATGCGAAGGAGAGGCGCAATACCCAATATTTCATAACCCCACCATGCCAACTCGACTCGTTTAAATGAAATATGGTCGGGGTACAGCAACATTGCCCCGGCCAATAATTCAGCACATATGGAATTGGAATGGAAGGACAGTGTAAGGTCCTTTGCCCCCTTGCGTATTATTTCATGAATAATGGCCACGGGGATACGCGAATTCACAAATCCCCCGATGGCTATGTTGATTCCATCGTGTATATATTTCCCTACGGCATCTTTTAATGTTGTTCTTTTGTCGTACAAGGCCTTTGACTTGTTGACCATTATTTTCCTTGCTTCTTCGGGGGACCGTCCCCACCATTCGAAGGGCTCATCGGTCACCTTCTGAATTTCGTCAAGGCCTAAATTTGAGATATTCCTTGCAATTGACCTGGTTTTCTTTTTCATATTTGCCTCTGAAACGGAATGTCAAATTATATAGTAATATGCAATATATGTAAGGGTAAAATATGGCTTATTTGCCGCTTCCCTTATGGAATATTGTGAAAACTATAACAAGTGGGGAAATCAGTGTCAATCACCGCCCACAATCTCATTGGCATTTACGGTACCTGTTTCAGTTGTATCTTCCTTCATTAGACAAAACGAAAGACCCGGCCTTCTGCCGTCAGATCATCCTCTGCATCCAGACGACATCGAACTCCTTGCCGAATTTTCGGCCGATTTTGTGAAACCTGCCGCATTCGGTGAAGCCGTATTTCAGGTGGAAGTTGATGCTTTCAATATTCAACGAGGATATGCTGGCCAATATTGTATAAATTTTCATCTTACGGGCTTCAGCGACGAGATAATCGAGTATGGCTTTACCGATGCCTTTCCTCGTATATTCGGGTGCGAGGAAATAGCTTATTTCAGCAGCCCCATGGAATGAATCCGCTGGATTGGCGGGACGTATGAACCCGAAGCCCACAATCTGACCTGAATCGGTCTTAACCGTGATGGCGGGGTAGCCTCTTATCAGGTTGAGCAACATGTCGAAAAACTCGTAGGTCACTTTAATAGAAGGATATGCTGCGAAACTGTTTTCAATATAGTAGTTGAAAATGTCGATAATGGGCTTCCGGTCCTTGTCAGCGATTTTTTCGAAATGGTATTCCATAGGGCATCTTTTATTTCAGAATGTAACACGGCATCTGCATACTCTAAAATTATGATGCTTGATTCTTGATGGTACATATTAAAATCCCGGCTCAAAATGCCGGGTTGTAGGTTCCCGGGAATTGCCAGGTGAGTTTATAAGCTACTCCTTCGGCCAATCCATGACGGCAACCTTTGCCAGGTTTTTCATGGCCTTGACTTCAGCCTCGCGCGCGGTTTTGAGCAACTCAACCGCTTCATCGATGATTTTTTCATCGTCGATTTTCTTCCCCCCCTCAGCGGGGAAGGGGAAGAGCTTTGCGACCTTGGCCATCGCATCGGCGGCTTTGCCATATTTCTTGGCACTCTTGCCAAGCTCCTTCGAGGCGAATTCATTTCTCCCCGCGAGCCGCTTGACGAATTCGTGCGCGAATGACCGTCCCTCCGCGTAGCATTGGGCGTTGTACGCATTGCCAAACGAGACAGCCCGTTTTGCCTTGAGCGCATCGATCCACAAGTCATATCCAGCGTCACCGTATTGATATGGATAATACGCGAAGTTGAAAAATTTCAGTGCGTTTATCACGGCATCACGGTCGCGAGCGAGCGGCTTGAAAGCCGTCGGCGTGGGGAATGCGAGTGTAAACGGTCCGCCGGGGGCGTCGATTTCATCGTACTTGATCGGCGGCTGGTCCTCGCCGATATTTCCCTTGAAGCTTCTTACAATATAAGAATCCCCTTCGATGCCAACGCATATCGCGAATTCGGGAACATATGCGCCCCATATCACGCATGGCCTTCCCTGCCGTATTTCACGCTTCGCAATCTCGAAGGCATAGCGGCAATGCGCGCGCGTACGGTCATTTATAGAATCACCCGTATGGCATTCACCGGAGATAAACGCCAATGTTGACCTGCCCAATGCGCGTACGCCGCCATTGAGCGCGTCCCAATCGAGCACGGTCGGCCCCGACGGGCATAGTTCGGGATGAATGCCTAAATGAAATGCGTAGCCGCTGTAGCCGGCAACATCGACTAAGTCACACTCCACCCCCAGCGCATTAAGGCATCCCCCCACCGACGTCACCCATGTGATCCACGCCGGTTTGTACTGCACATCCATCGGGACCATCATTTTTTGTTTTGCTTCCATCATCGTTTTCCTCCTGTTCAAACGGGAGGATTATAACATTTAAGATGTATTAGGGCACTGCTGTCACAATACAAGGGAGTGTAACTGAGGAGTTTCGGGACAAAAGCGGGCCGTAGCATCGGAAATGCCGGGTTAATGGTGTGATTTTGCGCTGGTCAAAAAGAAACGCCCTTATCGCATAGTGCTTTAAGGGCGTTTGTTTATCTTAAAAATATGGCCGCGTACCTAATCGACAGTAAAGCCGCCGGGTTTAACACCTATACTCCCGCAACCGTTAGTGACCTGAACGTCCCAAGCCCCGAGCTCGGCATTTGTTAGGTCGAACCACAAACCTATCTGACCCATGTTGTAATTTTGTATCATACCAACGATATCCGGAAAGCCTGATCTTGTGAGACGCACATCGGCATCCGCCATAAGTCCTACAAAATTGAGGCCATTAATTGTGACGGTAAAATGCGGGTTACCCTTATTACCGTGGTCTGGTATGACCATGTTGATTACAGGTGTTGGGCAAATTACTTCGAACAGGTCATTCCCCACTCCGTTCTGCCCGTCACCGTTGATGACTTCCACGTCATAAAGCCCTGCCCATGCGTTCACAGGAATATTGATATCACATGTTATGGTGGTTGAGTCCACGACAACCACGTTTGTCGCTGTGATATCGGGCTCCGATGGTGCTTGGAGAATGACACTTGCTACAGAGCCCACGAAATATGAACCGGAGACAGTAACTCCGGGTAGGTTGGTGCCAGGCGTGGCGTTATCAGGGTCGATGCCAGAAACCTCCGGTGGGGGGCCGAGAACCCGGAAAAGCTCCTGCCCGGTACCAGTCTTACCGAGGTTATTGGTAACCTCGACATCGTAGATCCCAGCTGGTGCATCGATCGGGATGCTGATGTCGCACCCCATATTGGACTGGTCTGTCACGGTTACATTCGTCGCCAAAATATCCGGCGCTGAAGCCATCTTGAGTACGACCTGCGATGAGGGTCCGACGAAGTTGTCACCGAATATGGCTACATCAACCAGATCAGTTCCGGCGCCCCCCTCGTTGGGGTCGATACCGAATATCAGCGGGTTTGTGGTGAATACCTCGAACATATGAAGTCTTTCGCCGTATTTGCCGTCGAAGTTCGTTACTTCTACGCTGCGGAAGCCGATAGCCGCATCGTTCGGGATGCTGATATCACAGGTGATGGTGTTGATATCAACCACGACAACGTAGGTCGCCACGATGTCCGGCTCCGGGACCATCTTCAGCTTGACCTGCGCGTTGGGACCTTCAAAGTTGCCACCGGTAACGGTGACATTATAGACGTCGGTGCCTGTTTCGCCTTTGGTAGGGACGATGCTTATTACTCTCGGACTCGTGTCTATAATGTTAAATAAACTCTCGCCCACCCCGGATTTGCCCGTACCGTTGGTGACTTCCACATCCCAGAGCCCAATTGCAGTGTGGTAGGGGATGAAGATGTCGCACCTGACCGTTGTGGTGCTCGTTACAACGACATTCGTTGCCTCGATATCCGGCTCCGTGTCCATTTTCAGCTTTACCTGGGCGCCGGGACCCACAAAATTATCACCGGTGATGACAATATCGGGAATATATGAACTCGTCTCGCCAAGGTTCGGGTCGATGCCATTGACGACGGGAAGGATTTCGAAAACTTCGAACAAACCCTCACCAACGCCCGATACACCGGTACCGGCAGTCACCTCGACATCGTAGAAACCGGGAACTCCGTCAAATGGGACGAATATATCGCAGGTTATGGTGCTTATGTCCAACACGACAACATTTGTTGCATCGATATCGGGTGCTGACTCCAATTTCAGTTTCACCTGCGCGGGGTCGGAGAAATTATCTCCGGTGATAGTAACGTCGGTGAGATATGTGCTTGTCTCTCCCATGTTCGGGTCGATGGTCCAGACCTCGACCGGTGGGCTTTCCATAACGGTTGTTGTGTAGAGAAAGCAGTTGAAGACCTGGTCGTTATACATGGCGTGGTCCTTATTCAGCAAATCCATGAACCAGTAGCCCCCGAAGGTCTTGCTATCCGTTATCGTGATGAGGATTCCATGCTCGCCAGACGCATTCGGGCTGACCGTTATGTCGTCGAACGAATAGAGATAAGAATAGTTGGTGGAACCCTTCCCCATGGAGAGGGTGAAAGGTGTCTTGGGTATACCTAATGAAGGTGACTCAATTGTCGCGTCGGCAATATCCCCCTGCCAGTCCCAGGCCTCTACATTAAGGCTTATCTTGCCGCCGCCCATACCGCCTGAGTACCACATGTTATTCGCGGCCTCTGTAACCTTGCAGCAGAACGCTTCGGCGCTGTTGGCGGTGTTGATATCGAAGTCCTTAACACCCGAGGGCGGCCCTGAACTCGTGGGCCAGTCGTAGTTCACGTACATCGCGTAGTTGAATACAAGGTAATCCTGGTTTGAGTCGGTCCAATCGAAAATGTAGTGCCTCTTGTTGGCGTTTGGAGCTTGTTTGAATACTCCGCGTTTGTCAAGGTTTGCCGGTTTGGAGAAGAAATCCACCAAATCGGCGTCTTTGCCAAGGCCGTCGCAGAAGTACTTGTAACCGAAAAGCCCCGCGTAGTCCCCATAGCTATCCGGGGCGCCTAAAAGGCCGTCGATATACCCGAACGCTTCATCCTTGAAATACTCCGGACCCGTGAGGATCGTCAATCCATCGGCGTTAACAACCTTGGGACCGAATACCACCCCGCGCACATCGAACCCCATGAATACCGTATCCGGTATGGGGTGCGACAGGATGACATCGACCTCGACGATTGGCGGTTCGATAACTAATGATGCCAGGTCGATATTCACCCCTGACAGAACCGGGGGTTCCATGAATCCAAGCACATTCAGTATGAGCTTGGAAGTCCTGAGGTCGGCAATGTCCACAGCCCCTGTATTCTTGTTGATGGCGATGTGCCATACCCCGGCAACCATTTTTGTCCCTACGGCTTCCTTCGCCGGCTCCTGGTATTTCAAATCAGGAGCGACAGGATCGCCCTTCCCGCCCGAGCAGGCGACGGTAAATAGTACCAGAAGGGCGAAGATCAGGTAGAGGGTGATGCTTTTTGACATTTACTTCTCCGAAGAAAAAAATTTGATTGAGCGCGGGAAATCCTATCATAAAGCAGGATTTTAATCCATTAAAAAAATTTAAGGGAAGCATTGGGAGTTGGGGACGGTCCTACTTCTGTGCGCGGGAGTAGGACCGTCCCCAAATCCTCATAATCCCGTGTGGAATAGACAAGACTTAATCAACTTGCATATATCGCATTCCGGCTTTCGGCTATGGCAAATCTCGCGGCCAAAATGGATGATGTCCATGTGGAATTTGTACCTGTCGCCGGGGTTTGTATGCTGCCGGTAGATTTGAGACGCCTTCTCCGCGCTATCCTTCGCCCCGATTATCCCCAACCGCCGGCTTACCCTCAGAATATGCGTATCCACCGGGAACGCCGGCTTGCCGAGCGAGAACAGCATAACGCAGCTCGCGGTCTTGAGCCCGACGCCGTTGAAGTGGAGCAGGTATTCGAGCCCGTCATCGAGCGTCATATCGCGGAGATGCTCGAGGTCATAGGCCCCGTGCTCGACATGCACTTCGTTCAATATTGCCTTTATGCGCGGTGCCTTCTGCTCCGCAAGCCCCCCCGCGCGTATTGTCTCGATAATCCTCCCCACATCTGCTTTGGCCACTTCGTCCCAGGACGGGAATTTCCTTTTGAGCTTCTCAAACGCGCCTAAGGAATTTGAGTCGCTGGTATTTTGCGAAAGTATCGTCAGGATGAGCTCATCGAGTGCGGGAAGGCGTTTCCGTTTCCGCACGGTGGGGTATAGCTCATCCATGTAACGCTTAAGACGCCCTATCCGGGCGGCTATTATGCGTCGCGTTGTAGATTGTTTTGTTTTTGAACGGGTTGGTGCCATTGTGGTGGGAAAGCCTTATAGTGACTGTTTACGGAATGTTGAAACTGTAAGTGTTGCTATGACGGCGAAATAAAGCAGCGCCCAAAAAACCCACTCAATCAGGGGGCCAATTGAAACGAACCGGGTTGCATTGGGGTCAAGGATTTCGGTGCTGAATACCCATGACAGGTTGGGAAGCAAAACATGGATTGCTTTAAATGACTGGTTAAGGATTGGAATACCGGCGAAATCATCGGTGGCAAGGTCAAGGAGGTATTCGCTCATATGTCCTGCGATAAATATTACCAAACCGATGAAACCGGCAACCGCTTCGGGTAGCCAAAGGCTGAAGTATGTGATCAGGGCTATGAGGATACCGAACTTGATGGGCATGAGCAGCATCGCGTGGAGTATATTGGGTATGTTATCCAAGGTCTGGCCGTGGTAGGGGATGGCGAAACCGAGGGACACTATGGCCATAACCTCGAAGCATACGGCTGCAATTATCCAGCCGCCCAGGATTTTGCCAAGAATATATTCCCCCCGTCCAATCGGCTTTGGGAGCACAGTAAGCACCACCCCGCCCTGAATCTCCCCTCTGACGAGGAAGATACTGAGCGTGAAGCATATAAGGGCTATGAAAAATTCCCCGAAAAGGAACGCTGCAACCTGAAGCCTCAAGCGGAAGAGGGTTTTTTCATAACCGCTGCCGGAGAAGGCCGCCTCATCAGACCTGACTCCCGTTGGTTGCCCTTCTTCTTCCAGGTTTCCGGCACGGCCTTGGGCTATTTTAGCCGCTTCCTGTGATTTTTCGAAGAACTGCAGCACTGGTTCGCGGACAGCCGGTACATGCCAGAAAGAATTGAAAAGGATTATAAAAACCATGCTTATCAGGAAGAGTATTACAACCTCGAGCTTTGAGAACGATTCCTTTAGTGTATTAAGGGCCACCGCCCAGATGGGGCCGCGCGACCGGATAATGGTAAGCATTATTAAAATCGCATAGAAGACAATCCCGCCGATAATAAGCCACTCCGGATAAGCCTTAACACCGCCGGGACGCCCTAAAAAGACATAGCCGATGACATTCAAAACCCTGAACACGACTGCAAGCCTGCCGAAAACATCCCAGACATTATTTGATGAGATGAAGTTGTATGGGCTTTTCCATTTGCAGTATTTCCAGCTTAGCCTGTTGGCCTTGAATCCGTAGTATGTCAGCAACCCGATTTCGATGATTGAGAAGGGAAATACCGCCCACTTCACCATTTCAGCGTTTCTGCTTCTGACAAACAGTATCACGACGAAGGCGATGCCTAAGAGGATTATATGCATCAATCCGGCGAGGTAGAGCCTTCGCGGGAAGAAATAGAGGAAACCGAGGTATGATCCCCATGAAAATTCGCCGACTTCATGCCTCTCCCCGGCGTTCACTTTTTTTCACCCCCTCGTTTCCCCTTGGATGCATCATCCACGCGACATTCCTCCCTGCTTTCTTCCACTGCGCAGATGAAGAACTGCTCGAGCGTAGCGCGCTTGGGCTGTACGCTCAAAAGCTTCCCGCCGACTGCACGTACAATCGCCATCACTTCCGGCACCGATTCTTCATCGGACATATGCAGGATAAGCGCTCCAGCCTCGATGTCCTCAACGAACCGCAGGGACATACCCGCTAATTTCTCACGTACAGCGCTGTCATCAGGACGGGTGACCTTGACCTCTACTCCCCCCTCACCGGCTAATAGTTCATTCAAATGGCCGGTACGCAGGAGCTTGCCCTGGTCGATGATGCCTATCCTGTCAGCGAGCTTCTCGACTTCGCTAAGCTGATGGCTGTTGAGGAAGATGGTTTTATTGCGTTCCTTTATTCTTCCTACGGCGTCGCGGAATTCGCGCACACCTACCGGGTCAAGCCCCGACGACGGTTCATCGAGTATGAGCAGATCCGGGTCATTTATAAGCGCCTGCGCAAGGCCGACACGCTGGACAAGCCCCTTGGACAGGTTGCGCAACTTTTCCCCCGTCTTGCCGCGCAGCCCGGTGAGGTCAATCACTTCATCGACCGATTTCCTGAGCACCTTCCCCCTGAGGCCGAAGAGGTTGCCGTAGAATGAGAGCACTTCCCTCACCGTCAGGTGGGGATAAAAAGAATGTTCCTCCGGAAGGAAACCCACGCGCTTGCGTATCTTCGGGTTCTTTACATCGCCCCCCAAAATATGAGACCGTCCGTAGGTCGGAATGGTGAGCCCTAACAGCATTTTAATCGTCGTTGTTTTGCCTGCGCCATTACGTCCTAAAAACGCGAAGACTTCACCCGCCTCCACCTGAAGGTCAAGGCTGTCCACGGCGCGGAACCATCCGCCGGACCCGCGGTACTCCTTAGTCAGGTTCTCGATCTCGATGAAATGCTTCATCTAACGTTATTATATCAACTGCAAAGGTGCTTTGGGAATAATCAGGAAGCATAGCCACCCTTTTGAAGACAAAAGGGTGCCACCCGGATATGGATTGGAAATGAATGGGGACATAACACCTGGGCTCCATAACAGGTATAATTTCCGCGGTCAGATGCCGGAGGGTTTTTGGCTGAGAATCTACAGGTGGACAAAGCCCGTACATTTGCGCATGATTTCGCCGCATATTGGCGGCAGTCTGCCGATACCGTGTTGAAAGCAGCGATAATCATTGGGCTATTGCTGCACGCATCGTTCTTCATTTCCATCCGAACCGGATGGTGGGACACGTATTTTATCAATTCCGCAAGGTTCGAATCCCGTCAGGCGACCGATTTCTTCGCCATATATCTTGCAGGACACGAGCTGTTGCGCGGGCGCACCATCTACACAATCGAAAGGGACCGTCCCGAATATAAAGAGGCGGTGCCGTATTTCGACCCATTCCGCTACCTGCCGGTGGCGGCATATTTGGGAGTTCCGCTGAATGCCCTGGAACCATGGGCAGCATATAAGCTTTGGATTATTTTCTATGAATTCCTGTTTTTCATGAGCATCCTGTGGCTTGGGCATCATGTCGGCACTATGCGCGGGTTGCATATTGTGGCCGCGCTCTATCTGTTTTTCACGCCGTGGTATCCGGAAATTTACATGGGGCAATACAGTTTCCTGCAATCGGTGCTCATTTTAGGGATGCTCGTTGCGGCTGCAGACGGCCGATTCACGCGCGCAGGCGGATGGTGGGCCGCATCGGTGCTGTGGAAGCTCAACACGGGGATATGCCTTCCGGCGATAATTCGCTGGAGACTATGGAAGCCAATCCTGTGGCTTGTGGTCATCCTTGTTATCACGTGCGCCCCATATTTTATTTTACATCCAATCGATATTAAGAAATTTTTCCTCATCAACTTTCGCGAGCCCGGCCCGGCATTCGCGGGGAATTTGGGCTTCCAGGGACTTATAGCCAAGATATTTTATACCGCCACCGGGAATGAGGAGAATCCTGCGCAGTATGCAACCCAATATGTAACGATGGCCATATTCATGTTCATCAGCCTGTGGGCGACAATACGCGCCAAGCAGGATAGATTCACCGAAACGTTATGCTTGTGGGTAGCGGCATATTTTCTTGTATATATCGATGTATGGGAGCATCAGTATGTAATGCTGCTGCCGGTTATCGCAATCCTGTATCTGAAGCGCCCCGGTATTATCCCATGGCTGATATGGTTCATACTCGCTTGCCCTACAACTTACAAGTATTTCTACGACATCCTGTTGAGCTCAATATACGCAGGCAACCCTATTGATATGCTCAAGGACACTTCATTCTGGAATGACTGGCATTTCACGCTGATAAAACCGATGGGGTTATTGGCTTTGTGGTTGTATTGTTTATGGGTGACTATTGGCCGGGGAAACAAGAAGATGCCTGCACGTCCAACAGAATAATAAATGTGATTCACCGAAATTCGGGACACCCTTGTCCGGAAACCAACCCGGGAGCGCAGCCATCCTGGCTGTATTCTTAATTTATTGTGAATAAGCAGGCGGAAGCCTGCGCTCCCAATAGGTTAATAGCCCTCTATCCCTCTTCTTCTCCCTTAGTCACCAAAACCAGGTTATACGGCGGGTACTGCACATCTGCATCAAGCGTAGCCTTGATTCTCGCTTCAATCTCGGATAGATGCGCCTGGGTGATGTAATCAAGTTTCCCCTTAGTCAATGCGCGGTCAATTGCATCGGCGATATACACTAAATCCATCCTTGCCAATGCCCTCGCGTCGTCGGGAGTACCATTCGGCGGGTCGACAACCAGCTTTATCAATATATCCAATTGGTATCGCTGCAAATTCCTTCTGAATGAATTGATATTTATGCTCTTATCAACTTCATCCCATATTGCATTGCGCACCATCACGAACATATCTTCCAGATAAAAAGGCTCGACACCTTTGGGATATTTGTATTGCATATCCAACAAACGCGTCATGATAACCGGGTCGTATATCCATTGCAGCGTTTGAGATTGCGTGCTAAGCACGTCCGCATGTATCGGGAAATCATGCGGCCCCAAGAATACATTCCAATCGAAGCCACCAAGCCTGTCGTTGCCTAATTTATTGACAATATCGGGATTGAACTGGAACGCATCGGCGGACCATATATATTTATTCATAAAATCTATGGCCTTGCGCTGAACATTCCCAGGGGTGGGTACATAAGGCGGAGTTGAATTCGGGTCACCCACAAAATACCGGTTGTGTACAATGCCGCCGATATAACGCTTGATAGTCCGCCCCGCCATCCAATATTCAAAGAAACCGCTCAAATATGTGCTGCGAAACCACTTGTAATCAGTCCCCGGCTTATTCCAGTAATCCTCAAGCTTCTTCCATAATTCCTTCGTTGTTTTAAGGGTGCCCTCGTAATATTTAAAAGGGTCGTTGCCCATATCCCACGATACGCACTCCGGGTCCATTGACCACGCGCCGGTATGCGCATCTTCATCGGTGCCATAGATGTGGAACGGTTCAGCCCCGCGCGACGCGATCTCCTCCAGCGCGGGCAGCTCGTCCTTCATGGTCGGGGCGTTCAGGATTGTATAGCCGTATTCGATAGCCCAATTATCATAATCCCCGACGCACGGTGAGAAATAATCGCCCTGCTTGACTCCGGGTGGTGCGATGTTGGCCACATCATAATCCATAATTGATGATACGGTCCCATGCACCGATGTGAACGAAGCATCCTGCAATTTCTCGTAAGGTATCCCCCTCGAGCCCTTGAAATTATGCCGCAGTCCCAGAGTATGCCCGACTTCATGGCAGGTGATAGCCCTCATGTATCCATAGACATAATTCTCCTCCTCCTTTGAGCCGGGCTCCATCAATCCTCTCGCTCTCAAAACATTCATCGAGTAAATGTTGCTCAGCATTTGGATATCTCCGAGACGTCGCTCAACCCCCGCATCGAACCCGCCGTCCTTCGGAAGCAATGGTTTGGTATCATCAAGAAGGCCGATTTTCACGAGGTATTCAAAGTAAGTGTACCAGGGCATCTCAATCGAAATGCTTATGTCGGCGTCATAAATCTCCCCGGTGAACGGGTCCACCCTGGATGGGCCTATCGCGAAAGACGCATCGTTAGCCGCGTACCAGCGTATCGTGTGATACCGCACATCCGCCGGGTCCCAATCCGCGTCGGGCGGCATATCCCTGACCTCGATGGCGTCCTTGATTCCGATGCGCTCATACGCGGCATTCCACATGAGGATGCCGTCGCGTACAGCGGGCTTATATTGATCCGGAATTGTATTCTCGAGCCAGAATACTATCGGTTCCTTCGGTGGTGAGAGGGGCTCATCGGGATATTTCTTCTCTAAATTCCATCTCTGGACATAGTATCTGAACCGTTCCGGATTTTTATCATCGCCGTAATCCTTGAATGTGGTTGTGAAATACCCGACCCGCGGATCGGCGTAGCGCGGCTTGTAGCCGGTATTCGGACGTTCCGAGATGTCATAGCGGAATTCGACGCGGAAGCTTCGCGCATCGGGCAATGTTATGCTCGGCGGCGGTGTTTCGCTGGTGAAATATAAGGTGGCGCTTATATTTACATTTTTTGGAAACGCTTTAAGCATACCTATTGTGGAATCCTCGGCATCGAACTGGTATTTGTTATCCGGTGAAAGTCCCAGCAAATCCACAGCGAACATCTCTTTAAGGTCAACCAATATGATGCCCGTATCTTTCTGCTCCGCTTTAATCGCGACGCGTTTCAAGATGGAATCGGAATACATCTTCTTGAGTATCGCCGCCAACTTCGGGTCATCAGCGCGGAAGAGGGTGTTTATAGTTATAAGCTGGATGTTTCCGGGTTCCTTATGGAAAACAATCGGCCGCTCATAATACATCATTGTCCCCCACATGCCGGCCTCGCCGGAGCCCGCTTCCAACGTTGGTGAGAGGAGATAGATGACATCGAGCTGCTCAGGCTTGATGCTCATATAAACCGTCCCCTTCTTCGCATCCCGATAAAAAGTGAACAGCCCCTCGATGACCTCCAGGTCTTTGACCAGCTCATCGAAATCGGGCTCTTCCTCCTTTGGCTTTTCGGCTTCCGCCGCTTCGGGTTGTTCAGCTGTCGCGGTTTCACTTTGCTCGACGGCTGCCGCCTGGGGTTCTTCGCCTTTGGGGGCGATTTGCCCAAATGCCGGGAAAGTGAGGAGCAGGATCACTGCTGCCGCTAAAAGGATTGTCCGTATAGTCATACTCATAATTCCCTCCCGGGAAAAACAGGTTGAGAGAATTGTAGCTTTAAGAGGGATGGTGGTCAAAAGCGAATGGTTACTATTTCCTGAAAGTATTTCAGTTTATTAGAGGGTTATCTCTCTGATGGGTATCGCGTATCTATCATCCCGTTTAGGATGTAATGTATATTGTGATGCGCTCCTCACGCTCATATCACGCTGCTCCATATGCCGCGATTAACATTGTTTCATCATCATATAATCTCCCTGATACCTTGGGAAATCGCCCTCATGGGTAAAAATATTATGAACCGTATGATAAAAATCATCAAAAACTAAGCGGGGGATGTATGGGGGATTCCCTCGGGTAGTAGTGGGCAACCGTCAAGCTGTACAAATCTCAATCGCTGGTGGTGACCAGGAAGGTGAGGCGCAGTGATTCCATCGAGGGCGCCTGACAGGAGGAGAATATGCAATTCAAATCGTTTATTATTTTGACCTTCGTCGCATTAGTAGTCTGGATGGCAGGATGCTCCAGCGGCGGGGCTGATGCGCCCATGCTTCCCTTGGACGGGTCCGCCAATGTCACACATGCAAGAAATTATGGAACCGATGTATGCCTCGGCACATGGAATGTTGTCGTGGATATTGCGAGAAATGAGATTGACGCTCTGAAACTGAGGGACAGCGACCTTGCGCTGAATGTTTTAAGCTTTCTCGAACCACCGGCGTTAGAAGGCCTGAATATCAACTTCAGCACACTTGTGGTTGACCCGGAGAATAAACTCGTCAGTGTCGATGTCATGCTCACGCATCCCATAAATGACCCTGTATTCATGGGGTTTGATGTACGGGGCATTGTTTTCGGGCCAAGGTTATTGAACCCCGATGGGTTTACCGAATTCATGAACCCCGACGATTTCAAGGGAGTGCCGTTCGGCTACAAGGATGGCCTGCTCGGGACCCCCGATTCTTATGCCAATTATTCTGATAAATTCTACGCTTACAAATATTTCTGCGATGGTCTCGGCGTTGACGATAACCTTGCTGTATTCATGTCCGATATGAGCAACCTCCAGAAACGAGGGGTTTTCACGAACGGCTCAGTGAATACCAGGCATTATGACCTTAGCTGGCAGGAAACAAACGCGCCGATTAGTTTCCTTGTTTACAATTATGCTGTCTATGCGAACTACAACTGGCCTAACGGCGATGCGCCGATGGACATCAATGATTTTGAAATAACGACCGCCAACTCCGCGGAACCGTTTTGTGCAAGTATCGTGGAAATCGCGAACGGCCTTTATTATTCGGGAGGTTCCAGTGGCGGGAGTATCTTCCTCGAGGCTGAGATCTGGGACTGGCAGGGGGCCCAATCACTCGAGGTTACCGTTGAATCCCCTGGGGTTATTACGGAGACTCCTGCAACATCCTCTGGGCCTGGCTCACTTCCCACTGACATGGTCTGCGAGTATGATTTCATAGATATCCCCGGCCACCCGAAGGCAAACGGCAGTTTGGACATCTTCATCATCGCAACAGACCCATCGGTCACTTTCGGCGACGCATGGTTCATGGGGCTTTTAAGCCCGATGCACGATTTGTATTACACGCCGGTTTATACGGTATTCAGGCATACTACTGAGGTACTCGCCTGCCCCAAGCCGTATATCATCACAATCAATCCTAATAAGGCAGTGCCGGGGAGTGTTTATAATGATGCCGTAATAACAGGGGATTTTTTCGTCAGCGGGGCTGATCTGGCCGTAAAAGTCGTGGCGCCGGGTGAACCGGATATTGTTGCCACCGATGTGAAAGTCATCAACACTACCAAGATAACTTGTGACCTTAATTTCACCGGCGCAGCGTTTGGCAAGCGTGATGTCGAAATCACCAACGGATGTGGTACCACGGCCACGTTGGCCGATGGCTTTGAGGTTGTGACACCTGCTAACCCAGCAGGTAACGTGATCCTCGAAGTCCAAAGGATCGATCCCGCAGGACCGAATTATATGGCAATTGATTCAAATGACAATATTTACCTCCATTGGGACCCCGTTCCAGGTGCGGAGGAATACGCAATTTATTCGGACCATGAACCGTATGATGGTTTCAGCTTCACTGCATTTGAAGGGTTAAGCCCGACCTCGGAATTCTATGATACGCTGTCCTCAGATGAAGCAGCTGTTTATATAGTGAGGGCACGCTCCGTAGCAGGTGAACCCTTAAGTGAATCCCCGGACAGCGAGACGGCATTTGTCGATTTCGAGCAGGCTGAAAGCCTTACATCAGCCGGTACATGGTCCGACAACAATGTTTTCGACTCAATCCTTCTCCAAACCACACGTTCATCCATAAGTGCGGATGTGAACTCAGGTTCCTACGGCTGGTATGACTCAATGGGTGTCGGTTCGCAGTATTGCAACGTCTATGAGATTTTTTACTCCGAGAACATCCCGGTTATCAACTCGGCATCCGTCTACAGGCTTGAGGTCGTATGGGACCTCGATGATTTCAATACCAATGCGAGTTATGAAGACGGCTTCACAATCGGGTACTTTATCAACCAACCAGTGCCTGGGTATGTTACCCCAAACAACTTGAATTTAAGGGTCGCTCCCATTTTGTCAGGGCCGTCATACACAACCGGTCTCGATGCCATCACCGACGAATTTCCTCAGAACGGGGCGAGCGGCGCCGGTTACACAGGGAGCACATCAACATGGCAGTACTCGGTGGCGGATGTCAGCGCGGCATTCACGACGGGTTATCCGCGTGTCGTATGCGTGGCCCACGCTACGGATACCTGGTATGCGGGCTCCGGCCCGACCCGTTATTACCGCGTGGATGACATCGCGATTGTTGTTTATTAAAACTCACCGAAAGCAAACAGTAACATTTTGCCCATTTGAACATATGTTCCGCGTGGCACAGTCTGGTCGGGTCTTCAAGACCCGACCGCGGTCTTGGGAAATCCAATTAAATATACATTCAACCATCCAGTGGTTATGATTCATATCGCGGCCGGCCCTCCCGGACTTGGGCAGGCCGAGCCATCCGGTAATTAGCTAAATTAGGGCTAAACATGAAGAACAGTCATACGAGTGAATTATTACAGCAAACATCCCTCCCGCTCCCGCCGGGGTTTCTTGTTGCATTTGTCGGCCAATAGTCATTCCAGGTCCAGAATATCCTGGTATCGCATATTCATCCTGCCAATAACCTGCTCGCATAAGGGCCTGTCAGCCACAGGAATACGCACCGCCGACCCGCAATCGCTGCTGTACTGCCGCGGCGTCGGTATCAGCTTGACCTCGATACCCTCTTTCTTCAACGCTTTCTCGATTCGAATCGCGTGGCTTATTGAATAAACAAGGATTACGGCGTATTTCGGTTTGTCGGACATATCACTTCTTCAAATGGATATGGTATTCATCCTCCTTCTTTTCCCATGTTGCGCTCCAGCCGAGTTTCTCCGCCAACCTGATGCAATTCTGCACCTGGGTCATCGTATCGACAATCACCGTCAACTCCCCCTGCTTCGCCTGGTTTATGGCGTTCTTAGTGAGTATAACAGGTTGCGGGCAGGACAAGCCCCGAGCATCGACTATATCAGCCATTGTTTTTCCTCCTATTTCTCACGGGCCAAAAGGCCGATTACGGCCACCACAACAAGGCCGATGATTACTGCGGGCAGGGCATAGGGCGCGTTGCCGACCATGTTGAAGTTGTGCGCTACCGCCGCACCGATGAGCATCCCCAAAACAAAGACACCCGCATCGCCGTCGCCTTCACCGCTCAAAATAAGCTGCCGTCCGGGACACCCTCCCGCAAGCGCGAACGCCATCCCCGCGAGCATCATCCCCAAGAAGTTGAGGTATTGTACCGTATGCGCAGCAGGCTGCATTACTGCCTTACCCGCCGCATCAACACCCAACGTGAACCCGGGATGGAATTGGCCGTAAACAAGGTTCATCACAAATGCAGCAACGATGAACGCAATAACGCCGCTCATGAGATGTGTATCCCCCATCAGTACTACATCACGTATCGAGCCCATTGTGCAGAAACGCGTACGCTGGGCGAGAAATCCGATAACCAGTCCGATGATAAGCGAAATCGCCAAAGCCGCGTGTTGCGAGCCCGGTCCTTTCTCGCTCATAAATATAGGCCCGATGGCTTTCCCCTCGGCATCGCGTCCGAATTGGGGGTTCATAACAGCCAAGAGCAATATTGCAATCATTATCGCAGGCATTATCCATCCGATAAACGGACGGGTATGGCTCGAACGCCCAAGGTTATATCCATTCCTCAGAAATAAAACCCCGGCGCTTACCCCCACAATAAGCCCGATTAAGCCAATAATTGCGTTCCAGTCGCCACCCGCCAAGCGAAGCAGCGCGCGCCACGGGCATCCGAGGAAGATGAGCGCGCCAATCATCGCGAACATCCCAAGTACAAACCGTACTATCGGCGCCGAGCCGGTTCTTGCCTTGTATTCGCGAAACAACATTGCTGAGATGAACGCTCCGAGTAGGATAGCCGGTATCTCGGGCCTCAAGTATTGAACCACTGCGGCTCGGTGCAATCCGAGGGCGCCGACTATATCGCGCTCGAAGCACGCCATGCAGATGCCCATATTCGCCGGGTTCCCGAGCCTCTGGAGGGTTGCCGCAAGCCCGCCGATTAACAGCCCCGCTGCGATTATCCCAATCCGCAGGGCGAAGAAGTCCTTTGATTTCGCCATAATCATGTTCTCCCTTGCCAAGATTGCATAAATAAGAAATACATTTGCGCCACGTATAATCGTGCGAATAGGCACTTTGTTTCAAGGCATACGAAGCATGCCCCGAATCGCCGATGGCAAACAGCGGCTGCGGTTAGCGGAATTGATGGTTCTCTGTCATGAGGGAACCTCCTGCTCGTCTCCCCGCCGGTCCACGCGCTTAGAGACGTTGAGGAGGTCAGCGAATCAAAGCGGGAATGCCGCGGGAAGGTGCTTATCATGGGGCCGCACCGACCCCGGATGTTTGCATCAGAGTTTTACCGAAATATTCTTCAAGGTCTGCTGCATAATCGCACACATCCCATATAAAATGTGAACTGGATTATAATTTGTGCTTTTATTAATGTCAAACTGGCGGAATAACCTCTCACGCGAATTATGAGCATTCTCAGTGTCAAGTCGCTTGCGGAAAAAAATCCCCTGAACAGCAATGAATCCACCTACAGTAGGGTTATGAGGGGAATTCCGTAATTACTATTTATTGTCGACATAACTTCTCAACACGCATTTATCTTCATCAGGCAAACGCAGCAGACAATACATACCCCCATCCCCCCCAAGCGCAACCGTCGATGGGTCCCCGTCAATTTCCCATATCACTTTATTCAATTTCACATCGAAACACCGTATTGAATCGGTGCCGCCGATAATATAACCGTCCTCGGTCATAATCATATATAAACAACCCTTCACGAAATCGATAACCTCATCGCGAATGTTATTTTCAGCCTCCGATTGCACAAACGCCGGGGCGTATGACTCAAGCCCCTTGGCGTTATATAGAAACCGCACCCTGTTGAAATGCCTTCGGTATTCCTTGTATGTCCCTGCCGATGCCTCCTCCGGTGTCATCCAGGGCCAATGCTCTTTTCGGACTATGTTTTCTTCGGGGTTATATGAAAAGAGCAGAACCCTGTATACAAAACCAAATTCATTAACAGGAGCATTCAATTCCTCAGGATATGGCTGATGCTCTGTGTGCCCGAAAAAGTGAATTGTCCCTTCACGGTCAGCAAACATATCCACTATGCCGTGCTCGATTCCCTCAATTGGTATTTTCCGGCCTGTTGTGAAAAATACCAGGTTGGTTTTCCATTTAACCGGGTCGGAAGGCTCATCCACTCTCCAACTGTCAAAAAGCTTAGGACCGTAAAAAGCAAAATCGATGTAGTTCTTGAATGGCGAGATCCTTATGGGGCAATTAATAATACCGGTCTTGATATGAAATTCTTCTTTAAGTTCCTTCGGCTCATACATATATATATGCCCGAGAAATGTCGACTGGGCCGCGAGGTCCGCTGGCGGCTCGGGTGCGAGTTGCTTCATATCGACCGGTTCCATGCAATACACATAAATCCGCCCCAACGCATCCACAGTCGGCTGATGGGTTGCATACTTGGTTATTGTCTTCGTGGTGATTGTTTTTCCGTGCCTATTGAGGAAAACCAGCTTTTCTCCATAGGGGACAATAATACGGGATTCATTATCCAATACAGGCAGGCATTTTATATGCGTGCTGACATCGGCAGTCCATACCTGTTTCCCTTCGGGGTTAAAACACTGCAGCCCTTCAGATGTCCCAATAATAATATTCCCTTCGTGATTGATAATTGGCGGTGTACACTCATTCCCCTTCAAATCAATTTCCCATGATATCGCAGGGGCTGTTGGGCACTTGAGTGATGTGAAATTATCCCCCTTGAAATTACCTGTAGGGCAGGCCCATATAGGCGCATCAGGGCTAAGCTTTGCTGCTTCGCCGGATTCGGATTTTCCCCGGCAACCGGTGCAAACGACAAATAGTGCTGTGACAAAAGCAATTATAAATATTAAACGGTTCATGATAATTTATTGCTATGCGGATAAATATACCGGCTCACTCGCAGGAACCCCTTGTACGGACTTCCTCAGCCTCCAGCATTTCTTTCCCATATTTAATCCTCATCTGCGCTTTGAAGGGGATGGGGTAGTCGCCGTTAAAGCAGGCCATGCAAGCATTCCCAAGCGATAGCCCTGTAGCATCTATCATTCCCTCGATGCTCAAATAGTTCAACGAATCGGAACCGAGAAACCCGTTTAATTCATCAAGTGACTTGACCGCCGCCGCGAGTTCCTCCCGTGTGGCGGTATCGATGCCATAGTAACAGGGGTACTTCACTGGCGGGCTGCATACCATCATATGCACTTCAGCGGCACCCCCGACTTTGCGGATAAGTTCGACAATCTGCGATGATGTATTCCCGCGCACGATGCTGTCATCCACCAACAGCACCTTCTTGCCCTCGAGCACATCGCGCAGCGGATTAAGTTTCATGCGTATGCCGATCTCGCGCTGCTTCTGGTGCGGGTTGATGAATGTCCGCCCGACATAACGGTTCTTGATAAGGCCTTCCTGGAACGACAGGCGAAGTTCGTGCGCAAGGCCGATGGCGTGCGGCGTACCGCTGTCAGGTACGCTGATGACAATATCAGCCCCCTTATTCCCCGCTTCCTTGGCAAGGTTCGCGCCTAACCTGCGACGGCATGTATGCAGCAACCGCCCGTTGAGGTAACTGTCGGGGCGCGCGAAATATATATACTCGAAGATGCATATGGAGTTGCGCGTATCCTTCGCCCACATCTCGCCGTGAATACCATGGCGGTCGATGATGACAAGTTCGCCCGGTTTTACCTCGCGTATGAATTTTGCCCCGATAATATCAAGCCCGCATGTCTCCGAGGAAAGGACATAATTGCCGTCGGATTCACCGATACAGAGCGGGCGGATGCCATAGGAGTCGCGCACGCCTACAAGTTTCCGAGATGTCTGTATGATAAGGCTGAAGGCACCCTTGAGCAGGGGAAGCGTTTCATGGAGCGCCGGAAGAATTGATTCACCGGAAGCGTGACTGTGGATTAAACGCGCAATCAATTCGCTGTCGCTTGTCGCTTCGAAATTATATCCTTCCGAGCGCAGCTTCTCCTTCAGTGACAGCGTGTTGATGAGATTGCCGTTATGGCTTACCGCGAGCTCGAACCCGTTCTCCATCAGGAATATCGGCTGGGCGTTCGCCTCCACCGATGAACCGGTGGTGGAGTAGCGGACATGCCCGGATGCCGCCCATCCCTTTAAAACACCGAGTATCTTCTCGCTGAAAACCTGGTTGACAAGCCCCATCCCCTTGTAGCATGCAAGTTCGCCGCCTGTGCTTACAGCTATACCGGCGGATTCCTGCCCCCGATGCTGCAGCGCGAACAGCCCGAAGTATGTCAGCCGCGCTACATCCTGCTTAGGGGCGTATACTCCAAATATGCCGCAAGCCTCACGCGGCTTGCCCGGGTCTGGAGAGTAAATTCGACTGGGGGAAATCTTTGAATTCAATTCGCCGTCATCACCCGCTGGAAGATATCCGAGTATGCTTCCTCCACCTTCCCCATATCGAAACGAAATCTATCTTTATCCACCGACTCGCCGGTCTGTTTATCCCAGAACCGGCACGAGTCCGGGCTTATCTCATCCCCTATATATATTTCCCCATCGAGGCCCCTTCCAAATTCTAATTTGAAATCGACAAGGTCTATGCCGATATTCCCGAAGAACTCCTTCAAAACCTGGTTCACATGCCGCGCGCGCGACTCTATCAACTTCAAATCCTCCGCTGTCGCAAGGCCCAACGCGATAATCTGCTCATTGTTCATAAGCGGGTCGTGATACTGGTCGTCCTTCAAGTGAAACTCGAATATCGGCCTCTCGAACCGCTGCCCCCTCGTGAAGCCATAGTTCTTCACAAGCCCCCCTGCGGCTACGTTCCTCACAATCGCTTCCACCTTAAACATCTTGAGCGCGCGTATGCCCATCTCGCGTTCGGAGACGAGCTCGACAAAATGCGTACGGATATTATGTTTCTCAAGCAGTTGAAAAAGCTTCGCCGCCATCTGATTGTTAATAACGCCCTTCTGCCCTATCTGCCCTTTCTTCGCGCCATCGAACGCCGTGGCGTCGTCCTTGAATTCCTGTATGAGGACCCCGTCCACCTCCGTGGCATAAACCCGCTTCGCCTTACCTTCGTAAAGCAATTCTTTTTTCTTCACAATAGCGCCCGTCCGACATCCATCTACCCCCTCTACTATACCAAAAAACGCCCTCGTTGCCCAACTTATTAACGCAGTACCGTGGGTATTCAATGTGAGTACTTGTACGAGTTCCGGGTGCCACGCCCATTCGAGTCTTCGAGAATGAGCGTGTCTCCAGCAGGAAAGCCTCTTTCCGACCGGCATGCCGGGTGCCGCCCACAGCCGCCTATGCGAGTCCGGGTGGCGCCCACAGACGCGTCTTCGCGGATGTGGGTGAAACTGGGTACGCCGGTTTTCCAACCGGCATGCTATAATATTACTAAGGTGTAAGCCATGAAATTAAAGGTCATACTGCAACAGGATGAGGACGGGCGCTACAACGCCTCCTGCCCTGAACTCAAGGGCTGCCACTCCTTCGGCGACACTGTCGAAGATGCATTGAACAACCTCCGCGAAGCAGTCGAGCTTTATTTAGAGGATGTACCGCAGGATGAAATCTCGGAGCATCTGCTGAAGATAGAATTTATGGAAATAGCCGTATGACAAAACTTCCAGCTATCACTGGTGATGCGGTTATTAAAGCCCTCGGAAAAAATGGCTGGGTAGTTAAAAGCCAGAAGGGGAGCCATGTCAAGCTCACAAAGCGGGGTATCAAACACTTTCTTATCGTCCCTGTTCACGGGAAAACCACAATACCTAAAGGAACCCTCTCCAACATTATCAAAGACTCAGGGCTTACTGTTGAAGAGTTTATGGGCCTATTGTAATAACTTCTTGAGTTCATATTGAAGATCACTCAAGCGTCTCTTTGTTCTTTGGTGGATCCATTCTTGCCCAGGTACCCAAAAGCCTGGCAATCCATATGCCCAATGAGCGATTAGGCCTGCATTATTAATTAGCAACCCTTCCCCATTTTGGACATTTTCGATGATTTTATTAACTTTGCTTTCATATCGTTTTATTTTATCAGGTGAATCCTGCCAACCTTGGACCTCTTTTTCCCAGTTTTTCCTTATATTCTCTTCTTTTTCTAAAAGTTTCGTTTTGCTGTCATCAGTAAAAACCAACCACTTGTGATGTTTGTCCTGAATATGATGAGGGTCAAGGTCAGGGACCGCCTCCAGTTGAACACCTTCCTTTGTGTTTACATAGAATATATCATCTTCTTTTATAATACCTTTATCTAAAAAAGGCTGCCAGCCAAAAAACGTCTTGTGTGCACTATCAATGATGTCCCCTAATTGGTCTTCGATTATAATATAGTGTTCGTGTTTTGACCCTCCTGTGAAACGGGCAAGACGGATTGCTTGGAAGCTATGTTTCTGGGCTTCGTTGATTGCTTCAAGAGTAAATTTTGGGCCTATCAGGATACCTCTTGGGTGATTGATGATTTCATCGATGTTGGTTTCATCAACACCCTCCATTTGAAGTCCTAAAACCCAATCGCGTATTATTGATTTGGCACTACCTTCAGCCTGCCATTTCTCTAGATACTTGAAGAGCTGATTTACGGCATCGATATTCACTTCACTATTTTTTAACTCAAATATCAGCAGCTCATAACCCTGATCCCCTTTCCTTAGTCCTATAAGATCAATTCGGCCACTGCCATCTTCCTTTTTCGTATGTATTTGCTGACGAATCATTGTAGGCATTGATGAACTTTTTTCATCTGCTACACAGCCGGTGATTGCTGGGTTGTTCATCAGGAAAGATTCCATATCAAATTCTGACTTGAATGATTGTAATTTCCCGACCTGCTCGCTTCTAACTCGCCATATTTCGGAATCCATTTTAATTACCTCCTGAATTGCTTTCCTTGTTCTTCCCGTTTCTCCCTCAAATACCCACCCTCTTAAAAATCTCATTCACATGCTTCAGGAAAAATCCCGGGTCCATTGCCGCCTTGATTTCATCCTTCGACAAACGCGATGTGATTTCCGAATCCTTTTCAACAAGCTCCTGAAACATCTTCCTCTCATCCAGCGCCTTATGCGCCAGCCTCTGCACTATCGCGTATGCATCCTCCCGCGTAAGCCCCTTCGCGCATAACGCCAATAGCAGGCTCTGGCTGAATACTACGCCGAATGAAAGGTCCATATTCGCCTTCATACGCTCCGGGAAAACTTCCAACCCGTCCACTATCGACTTGAACGTTCGCAGCATATAATCCAGCAGAATCGTCGCATCCGGGAAAATCACCCGCTCCGCCGATGAGTGGCTTATATCGCGCTCATGCCACAGCGGGATATTCTCCAGCGCCGCCTGCAGATACCCCCGTATCACCCGCGCCAAGCCGCTCATACGCTCGCTCCGCATCGGGTTACGCTTATGCGGCATCGCGCTCGACCCCTTCTGCCCCTTGCGAAACGGCTCAAGCACTTCGCCCACTTCGGTGCGCGCCAAGCCCCTTATCTCCACCGCGAATTTATCGATGGACGATGCCAATATCGCCAGCGCCGACATATATTCAGCATAGCGGTCGCGCTGAATAACCTGGTTCGAAACCGGTGCCGGTTTCAGGCCGAGTATCTCAAGCGCGCGGGCTTCGATTTCAGGGGGGATGAGCGCGTATGTTCCGACGGTTCCTGAAATTTTCCCCACCCGCACCACTTCTCTCGCGCGTTCCAATCGTTCCCGTCCGCGTTTGAGCTCTTCATACCATATAGCAAGCTTAAGCCCGAATGTAATCGGCTCGGCGTGAACACCGTGCGTACGTCCCATCATAATTGTATGCTTCTGCTCAACTGCGCGCCGTTTGACCACATCAATAAGCCCGTCTATGTCTTTCAGCAGAATATCAGCGGCTTCGATTAATTGAAGTGCGAAGGATGTATCAAGCACATCCGATGATGTCATCCCGGCATGGATATGTCTCGACGCCGGGCCGACATATTCCGCGACTGCCGTCAGCAGCGCAACTGTCTCGTGCTCAACTGTCGATTCGATCTCGAGAATTCGCTCTAACTTGAAATCAGCTTTGGTGCGGATGCAATCCCAGTCGTCCTTGGGAATTTCCCCAGCTTCGAATCGAGCCTGACATACAGCCAACTCCACATCGAGCTGCTTGCGGAACTTGTTCTCTTCATCCCACACCGCCCCCATCGCGGGATGGGTGTATCGTTCGATCATAATACCCCCTCCTTGGAAGTTTCGGCCTGCGGTTCAGGCATAAGGTCGGAAATCATCTCACCTACTGTAACCAGCTCGTATCCGCTTTCCTGCAGCGCATCAATAAGCGCCCCCAAGCCCAACCGCGTCCCCTTGGAAAAATCGTGGCAGATGATAATCGCCCCCGGTTTGACCTCTTTCATGATGCGCTGCCTGATTTTTTTCGCGGATGGCTTAGCCCAATCGGTCGGGTCAACATCCCACTGAACCATTATCATGCCGGCCCTGTTGACATAATCGAGAATGTCTTCATTGAACAGGTCATACGGCGGTCGGAACAATCCCGGGAGAACCCCGGTTGCTTTATAAATAACCACGCTGCCCTGGTCGATCTCATATTTCCACAACGCCGGGTCCACCTTTGTGAGGTGTTTGTGGGAGTAACTGTGATTCCCTATCTCATGTCCTTCGTCAACGATACGCTTCGCCATATGCGGGAATTTCTCAACCTGGATCCCGACCAAGAAAAACGTTGCCTTGACCCCATGTTCAGCCAGCACATCAAGAATTTCCCCGGTATATGCAAACGGGCCGTCGTCGAAGGTGAGCGCCACTTTCATTAAGCGTCGCGACCCATGTTGCAGGACCGTGACATCCGTCGGTTTAGGCTCGGTGCCTCCGTTGCCGAATGCGCCTATATAGTCGAGTTCATCATGGGCGGATGCATTGGCAAATGCCGATGTATACACCATAAAGACCAACAGGAAGGAAAATAAAATTTTTTCAGCAACCCTTACCATAATTTTTTCGCCGAATATTCAGACTCGAACTGTATTATCCACGCTTTTGAATTTTGGGACTGTGGCATCAGCTACTATATACTCCCAGAACGTATCACCAATGAACATACTACCATATTAAGCCGGATTTTCATCTTGCGGAAGGACACGCCATTTCAAAAGGAGGTACAATCGTGCTAAGTCGTCCGGCTGCACTTCCTCCGGGCGCGTGAGCCTGTTCCCCCCAACCTTGGATATCTCCTCAAGCAGGGCCTCTTGTTCGCCTTTCTCCGTTAAACCCATCGATGTGCGCAGATTATTGAAGAGGCTTTTGCGCTTCTGGGAAAATGCGGCCTTGACGAAACCACCATAACCCGGTATGTCCTCATGCATAATAATGTGGTCCTTACGGTGCTTAAGCCGCATGAACGTTGAGTCCACTTTTGGGGTCGGGTAGAAAGCCCCGGCAGGGACGTCGAAAAGCCGGTTGATGCTGCAAAACGTCTGGACCATGGCTGATATGCGGCCATAATCCCCTTCCCCGGGCTTGCAACTCGCTTTCGCGCCGACTTCGCGTTGAACAAGGAAATGGGCGTGTGTATATGATGTATCGGTTATCGCCGTACGCACAAGGACTTCCGCTGAAATGTTAAACGCAAGGTTTCCGCAAATCTTTACAGGCCTTTGGCCCCCCCTGAGGTAGGCTTCTACAAAAAGCCCCAAATCAACTTCGAGAAAATCCCGGTGAAGGACAGTCAGGTTTCTTATTTCGGCATGTAATATGTCGCATAATCGCTCATCTATTTCAAAGGCCAGGACCTCCGATGCGGCGGCTAAGTGCCGGGTCAATGCACCCAACCCGGGACCTACCTCAACGATGAAATCCTCCTCGTGAGGGGAAATGGCATCGACCATCCGCAAGATATGGCCTTCGGATATAAGGAAAACCTGGCCCAGCGACTTCTTTGGCGTGAATTCGTAGGATTTTATAAGACGTTTCGTATATGCAGCAGTATCGCCCATTTGACTTTGCAAAGGGGGAAATTCTATCGTTTAATTACTTTAGAGGCAAGCCCACCTTTGACAGTTATGCATAATTATGCTTATAATTAACCTTTCATTATCAATATTAGGATGAAATCCTGAAAATGTGTCCAATTAATATCAGGTATTACTTATTATTTGCAACCCTGGCATTAGCTTTGTCAGGTTGCACTGATAGCGGCAAGCCTAAATTGCTGATGTACGACGACGGAAAGATGGAAAACAAATTCTGCCTTTATGATAAAGGGCACGCTATTCATTTCTCTAAACCCGCGGGGAATTGGGCTATCAAGGGAGTACGATTCTTTGCCGTACGCCAGGGCTCGAGTGCAGGCGTCGATAAACGTATCATGATGACAATCTGTGATAGCGCTGTCCAACCCATAAGTGAGTATTCCGCGCTCCACAATCTCGTCGATGCTAACATCGAAAAATGGTGCCCCATTAATGTCAACCCGCCCATTCTTTGCCCGGATGACTTCTGGGTTATCATTGATACAAACAGCTCCAAGGATTCCCAGATTTTTATCGGTATTGATACTAACGTTAGAGCAAGCCATTCGGGGAAAGGGAATCCGGGAGAAACACCGGCTGAATTGGAAAGTGTCTATGACTGGATGATAAGGGTCGAATTGCAGAAGCTGACGAAGGAGGAGTTGGACGAATTAGTGGGGAATAAACCCGCGGAATAGGGTTGAGTAGTACGGGGACTGTAATAGCTTAATCTTACCGGCGTTTGGGTATCTTCCCTGAACTGCCGGCCTTAATAAACTTAAATTATCGCTCCATCCACTAACAAAGGAGCGGACGATGGCGAAAAAGAAAAAGGATAAGACTAAAAAGGCTCCAGTGAAGACCGGTAAAAAGGCATTTACTGCGCCCAAACCCAAACAAGGGAAATCAAAAAAACGAAGGGCAGTAAAAGCAGCTCCCAAATCCCCGGTGAAAGCTAAAACCCGGGCCAAGGTTTCCTTCAAAGCGAGAACGGCTAAAGCAGCCGTCAAGAAAGTGATGGCTAAGAAAGCACCGGTCAAGAAAGCGCCACCCAAGAAACAACCTGCTAAGAAGCCCGTTGTAAAAAAAGATGTACCTCAAAAGAAAGCTGTTAAAAAAGAACCGGCTGTCAAACCCACTGTAACCAAGGAACCCCCTGTACCCGGCAAAAAAGCCAAAACGCCTTTTCATGGAATAAGGGCCTTCTTCCACCCCCGGACCATAGCTGTATGGGGAGCAAATGAAACCCCGAAGAAATTAGGCCGGATTATCTTAGAAAAAATCCTCTCGGGGCCATTTAAGGGTAAGGTTTTCCCCATCAGCCAGAGAAAAATGGTGCTGAAACTTAAAGCGTATTCATCCATACGTAGAATCAAAGACCCGGTTGACTTAGTTATTTTCGTCTCCAAGAAGGACGCATCGCGTGCCGCACTTCAAGAGTGCGGGAGGAAAAATGTCAAAGCCGTTATGATATTGACCGCCGGGGAGGCCGAGCATGATAATAAAGCGGACAAAGAACTGAAGAAATTCGCTTTAAGCTACGGCTTCCGCCTATTGGGTCCCGGTAATGTGGGGGCTGCAAATACTGACAGCAGAGTGATGCTTAACGCCACGACGCTTAATTCAACAATACCGCTCGGTAAAGCATGCCTTGTTACGGATTCGGGTTCAATCGGGGAGACGATAGTCCACCAGGCGCAGATAAGGGGTTTCGGGATAAGCAGATTCATCTCCTTAGGCAGTAAAATCGATGTTACGGAAAATGATTGCCTTGAATATTCCGAGAAGGAAAGCTCTGTTGGTTACCTCATGCTTTTCCTGAGGAGTATCTCCAACTCACACAATTTTGTTGAGAATTGCAGGCGGATCTCGCGGAAGAAGCCGATAGCCGTATTGAAGGCCCCCGAATCAATCCAGGAGGTGCTGTTGGGGAAGAGCATTCTTGCGGGCCTTAGCAAGAAGACATCCCCCGACAAGTTCATCTGGGATAAGTGCGGTATCATTGCCTGTGACGGATTGGAGGATTTCATCAATATGGGGGTGGCCCTGGGCAAGATGCCGATACCTGCTGGCAACAGGGTCGGGATTATCGCAAATGGCGTTGGCCCCGGGACGATGGCCAAGAGCGGGTGTCTCGAACGTGGTCTTGAGGTGAATCCCCTTCAGGTAAAGAATTTGAGCGGCTTACCTCCGGTTATACAAAAAAATCCCAAGAAAACGAATCCCATAGTCCTGCCGGCCGGTTTGGGCTCCCGGGGTTATTGGGATGCATTGCAGGCGATGATTAAGGAAAAAGGCGTCGATATCATAATAACCCTCTTTTCTCCTTCGAGGGGATTCGACGATATTGAGACGGCGAAGTTCATCTCGAAAGCCTGGCGGGAGATGAAATCCAAGCGTAAGTACCCGAAGCCGGTTTTCCCGGTATGGATGGTTGAAAAACCCGAAACAGGCGAGGGGCCTGTCGGCATACTTCGCGATGCGGGGCTGCAGGTATTCAAATTCCCGCTTGATGCGATCAAGGTCGCGAACGGATTCGCCAAATATTGGAGATGGTCGAATAAAGCTGAGGGCGCGATTCCGAAATTTGATGTTGATGTCGAGAAAGCCGAGCGGATTATATCCAGGGCGGTTTTGGAAGGGCGGGAATTCCTGTCCGACTCAGAGGGGCAGGCACTCCTCGAATGTTACGGCATCCCGGTTGTTCCCACTGTCGTAACCGGGAGCCTTATCGCCGCCAGAAAGCACGCCGTAAAAATGGGATACCCCCTTGTCCTCAAGGGCAGCTCAGACGGCCTCATCAACAAGTCTGATATGAAGGTTGTGTACCTTGATATTCCAGTTGAGCGGGAGTTGGTGAGCACTTACCAGAAAATCGAAGGGCAGTTGAGAAAGAAATGGGATAAACCGTTCAGGATAATGATGCAACCGATGGTCGATGCCGGGGTCGACTTGATTATAAGTACGGTGAACCTTCCTAACTATGCCCCTATGCTCCTTTTAGGTTTGGGTGGCGGGTTAATTGGTGCGGCACATAGTATAAAGCTTATTCCTCTCTCAGATATTGATGGGCGCGAATTAATCGATGGATATGCAACATACCCCATGTTCAAAGGGACTGGGAATAAAGCAGGATTGGCATTGGATGGGCTCATTGAGCTTGTCCTTCGCTTCAGCCAGCTTGTCAATACACACCGGGAGATTGTTGAGTTTGATTTGGACCCGCTCCGTGCTTTCCCAGGGGGAGGGTTTATTGTGCTTGACCAGATGATTCATTTGGCCTTACAGAAATAACATGTGCTTATGAACATTGCCGCATATTCTGGAATCCTTATTGTCAAAAAGATTTTCTATACCATATATGAAAAAGCCACGAAAACGATTTGAATATATTATTGTCTTAGCTATCTTTGCCACCGCGTTATGCTTTTGCAATGCTTCGCGGGGGGAATCCGGGGCTATGCCGCCCGACCAACCCGAAGGCGGTGACACTTCAACCGAGGAATTACCGCCCCCGACTCAACAGGATGTATCGGTTGAAGGTTTGCGCGAACAGCTTAGAGCCGAGCCCACGCGTCCGGACCTCTATTTTCAGTTAATGGTTGCCCTCATGGACAAGGGGGATTATAACGGTGCCCTCGCGTTACTCGAGCCCTTGGACAAGCTTGGCGACCCGCTGTGGCGCTCGCAGGGGCATATGTTGGCCGGCAAAATTGTGATGGAAAAACTGGCTCCTGATGCCGGGGAAAAGAAGGAAGAACTTCTGAAACAAGCTGTTGAACAATTTTCGATGGCAATTGACCTTGAATACCCGTACCCCACCAATTTGGCCGCATATTGGTATTTGGGGGACCTTCAGGCAGAGTTAGGACTTACCAAGGACGCTATAGAAACTCTATCGACCTATCTCGTTCTAAAACCGCATGCCTATGAGGCACGGCTGCGGTTAGCTGAATTGTATGTTCAAAAAGGCAACATGGGACGGGCCAGAATATTGCTTGCGGATATGAAATCAGACCCCGATGACACACGGCGCGCGAAGGCATCGGCAATGTCAAGACAACTGAGGTTGAAGGGGCTCAGGAATTACTTCATCACCTCCGGGGCGATTATCGTCGTGGCCATTGTTGTGTTTGCATTCTTCCTCGTAAAAAAGCGGATTGCGCGTAAAGCTGGAAAGGAGGCTTGAGGCGAAATGCTCGAAATGCCGTTTAAGATAGGCCTTGCGCAGATGACGCCCAAGCTGGGTGATGTCGGCTCGAACCTTGAGAAATGCTTGGCCATCATCGAGGAGGCCGAGGAGAATGGGGCCGAGGTGGTGGCATTCCCGGAACTCGCCCTCAGCGGGTATTTCCTGCGCGACCTCGTACCTGAAGTCGCCCTGAGACGTGATTCGGGGGAACTGGATGAATTGAAACGGGCAAGCTATAACATTGATATATTGATAGGATTTGTAGAGGAAAGCCCCTCATATCATTTCTATATAGCGGCAGCATATCTCGCTGATGGGGATGTCAAGCATATTCACAGGAAGGTCTACCTGCCGACCTACGGTATGTTCGAGGACTCGCGGTATTTCGCAAGGGGAGAAAGGGTGCGCGCTTTTTCGGGAGGAAGGATGCACGCGGGGATTTTAATCTGTGAGGATGCGACGCATCCGCTTATGGATTACCTCGTAGCAGTCGATGGGGCTAATATCATATATGTAATGTCCTCAAGCCCATTACGGGGTTTCGGCGACCCTCATCCCTCAAGCCTCGATAACTGGGTCAAACTCAACCAGCATATTGCGCATACATATGGCATCTATGTGGTGTTCATCAACCGCACGGGATTTGAGGACGGCATCGGGTTCGGAGGCCGCTCGCACGTGGTTGACCCGTCAGGCGAGGTGTGTTTCAAGGCTGACGATCTGGAGGAGGGGCTGTATTACACGGAAATCGACCCGGGACAGATTCGGCGCAGCCGTATCATCACGCCGCTTCTCAGGGACGAGGATATCCCTCTCATGCTGAAGGAATTGGAGCGCATTTACCAGGAAAGATAGTGAGATATATTGTGGTAAGAATATTCGCTTATCCGGTCTGGTTTGGGAGCAGAAATGAGAAATAGACATATTTTATTGATGGTAATAATTCTTATTACATTTTCCCTGTCCGCTTGTACCGGGAATTTTGTTAAGAAGGGCAACTCAAACGAAGGGAACGGGCAGAGTGCGCAGGGGGGAGATGCGGCGTCGCAAAAGCCATCCTCATCTTCCAAGAAAGAACAGGATGTGCCGCATCTTATTGGGACATCTCAGTTCAATGATGAAGTGCTGAATTATGAAGGGCCGGTCCTTGTGGATTTTGGCGCGGGATGGTGCCCGCCGTGCAGGATGCTTACGCCGCATCTCGTCAAGTTGGCGGGTGAAATGCAGGGCAGGTTGAAGGTCGTTAAGGTTTATGAGGACGAGAAAGGGAAACCCAACGCTGAGCTCTTGAAGAAATATAAAATCAGCGCTTACCCGACATTGGTGATTTTCAGATCGGGGGAGGTCATCGACAGCAGGATGGGGTATTTGGATTATGGCAAGCTTAAGGAGTGGGTGGAGAAGAATTTGTAGAAGATTAATTATTTAGGAATGAATTAAAAGGGGGCCGGCCCTGGGGAAGGGCGCTTGATTATGGCGGGGTCATTTCCTGACAGCTTGATAAGGCGGTTCAATATTTTTTCTTTCAGCGCGGCATCTTCAATCACCTGCGCTTGGTAGTTCGCCCTGATGGGGATAAATTCCAAACCGACGATGCCGTCATCACCAAGGGTTATCCCCGCGGCCAAGCCATAGTCCGTCCAGTACATCCACCCTTTCTGGTAAAAAGTGAAATTGCCCAATGAATACACTATCAGCCGGTTGTTATACCATTCCACGCCTTGGAAGAAGTGCGGGTGATGTCCAATGACTATATCGACCCCGTTATCAACGGCCCAGTGCAGGAAGTCGACGGTTTCGTGCGTCGGGATAGGTGTATATTCAACTCCCCCATGATATGAAAGGATTATGAAATCAGCCTTCTTACGAGCTTCCTGGAGATTGGGCAGGAGGGCATCGCGGTCGGCCCAGTTCAGATGGTTCTCGAGTTGTGTCCCCTTAACCGGGCCGTTCATGATATCGGTTACGGCGAAGAAAGCCATGCAATACCCGCAGGCATATAAATATGTCGGTTTATACAGCCCGTCACTTTCCAAGGCCGTGCCGTTGCAGGCAATATGCGCGGCATTGAGCCGATGTATGGTTTCTTTAAGGGCGGAAAGGCCATAATCGTAGCAATGGTTGTTGGCAGTGGCGACGAAATCCCATCCGCCGATGGTTAACGCGGTCTCAGCCCCAGGTGGAGCGGTGAAGATAAGCCGGTTGTCGGGTTTCACCGTTTCACCCCCCTGGTCGGAGATGGTCGATTCGAGGTTGCAGAATGCAAGGTCGTAGGACTCTATCCAGTCCCTGAGATGCGCGAACGGGTATTGCGGCCCTTCCTCAATAATAGACTGCCCGCAATTGCGCCCGAGGTTGACATCACCTACGGCGAGAATGGTTATATTATGCCTTGGCTCACCGGCAGCCTGGTCCGCCGCATCTTTCGCTTCTTTCGAACCGTCAGACGTGAACGGATATAATCCGTTAAAGGACAAAAGCAACCATGCCAAGGCTAAGATTGTATATATTCTCCACGGTTTTAGAGTCAAACTCGCTAAGTCACCCCGTGCTGTGCATATATGATTACCGCCTCAAGCAATAATATCAACAAATTCGGTTTTGGGAAAGCTCAGTGCCGAACTCCATCTTCCCAACCGGGTTCTTTGGCCTTTTTACATCCCGCCTGATTTATGTTAAATTATGCCGGCAACAAATGAACGTGTTTAATTCAGGATATTTATTCTATTAATTTTGTATTAGTTTAAATTAAGCAACTATGAAATATAGAACCATATGGGTGTTATTGGGTGCCCTCATCTTTGGGGCATTTTGCTGGCACGCCATTAATTTTACATGGGATGACCCTTTCATAAGCTTCCGATATGCCGATAACCTTGCGTCCGGCAAAGGCCTTGTCTTCAATGAAGGACAACATGTTGAGGGTTATAGCAACCTGCTATGGGTCCTGATATCTGCTTTCCTGGGCTTGCTCGGCTTGGGCAAATACAATCTCGGCCTGCTGATTGCAACTAAGATACTCGGTGTCATGTTTGCTATTTTTTCATTTGTCCTTATCGTCAAGGCATATCGTAGAATACATCCTATACCTAAAGGCATAGGCGCACAAACACCCGACCCGACAGCCTCATATTATGCTCTTATCCCGTTATTGCTGATGCTGACCAATATTTACTATGCCGTATGGGCTGTAGGTGCCTTGGAAACAACCTTTTTCAGCTTCCTCGTATTGGTAGCCAATATCCTCCTATTTGCGGACATTGACAGCGGAACGGCAACAATGGAAACAAACTCAACCCGCGGCCATCCTCGATTTATTGTATGGCGCCCCATTATTCCTGGCTTTGTTTTTTTCTTGGTTGCCATCACCCGGGCTGATGGATTCATTATATTTGCTTCAGCTTTCATAGGTTTATTGTTTATGTATTTCACAAGACTTATAAAGTGGAAATATATTTTGTATTTAACTTTATCGTTTATGGTGCCTTCTGCGCTTGTGCTGATTCTTCGTATTATGTATTATGGTGACATCTTCCCGAATACGTATTACCTTAAGGCCGGTTTTTCAATCGAACATATATATTGGGGTTTAGTTGATTTGAGACATGCGATATTTGATATAGATAAAAATGGGATCCCATATAGCCTTTTCGGGACATCAATCCCTTTCTTACTTATATTTGTTCCTTTCTTTTTTAAAGAAACATGGCGTAACCCGAAAATTATGGCCATTGGTTTTCAAGCCGGGATATATTTAATCTATATCGTTTATAAGGGGTTGGATTGGATGGGGATGTTTCGCTTCTTTATACATATCTTCCCGCTTTTCGTCCTGTTGGCATCAGTTGGTTTTGCAATGCTGGTTAAAATCAGTATAAAGGGAAACGGTAAAGGGGAGATTTATAGGCAAAAGGTCGGGACATATTTTATAATATTTGTATTTATATGTTCAATTAGTGGTGCATATAAATATTTTACTCCCCGGATTGACCACTTTATAAGCGGTTTCGTCAAATTCCCGCCTCCTCTGATGATAGAATATCATTACAATATGGGGATATGGTTAAGGGATAACTATAAGCAGGGGGAACTCGTGGCAATTGGTGATGCCGGGGCAATTCCATATTTATCGAAGGCTACCATAGTAGATATGATGGGAATTATGGATAGGCATATAGCCCGGCTTAGTGCCGGCCAATATTATCAAAAGTTCGATGCTGATTATATTTTCTCAACAAAGCCGGATTGGATACTGATAATGGGGTATATAACCGACGGGGGGGCCAAGTTCAAGAATCTGAGTTTTTTGGTTCCGTATGGCGAGACAGTTTATGAGCATCCTGATTTTAAAACATATTATCGGCTTGCCCACCAGGAAGGCGAGCTTCTGTTGTATAGAAGATTAAAACCGGGTGAGAATGATCCACCTGGATGGGAAGCGAAATATAATCCTTTGGATAGGATGGAGATTAACCTCTTGCCGGGAGGAGTTTCGTAGCTCGGTATTTCCTTTGCCGGGGATCTTTACATATATATTATTTCCCAGGCAAAGGAGATGTCGGGCTACATAACTTGACTACCGGAGTATTGCAGGGATTCCTAAAATTGATATAATTTCCATATAGTAGGCTACCCCCTGAAAACCTCGGCAAGGGAAAGGTCGTACAGCAAGGCTTACCAAGCGGTTTCCCGATAGGGGTCTGGGGCTGGCCATAAATAACGGTCTTCGTCGAGCGGAACAAAAAATGCTCGCGCAGACCCGTCAAGGAGTACTGCATGAGGTATTTCATCCTGCTGGCCTCTGTACTGGTCCAGCTGTGTTTAGGGGGACTATATGCTTGGAGCAGCTTCGTTCCCGCTTTGCATTCAACTTATGGGCTGAGCACGGCCCAGACTCAGTTTATTTTCGGCGTGATGGTCGCGATGTTTGCGATAATGACGGTCCCCGCCGGAAGGCTCCTGGAACGCCAGGGTCCGAGGCTTGTCGCAGCTATAGGGGGTATCCTGTTTGGCGCAGGATATTGGATCGCGTCCTTGTCCCATGGCTCCATGGGAATACTGATCTTGGGAGTCGGTGTTGTTGCCGGGACCGGCACCGGGTTCGGTTATGTGTGTCCTTTGGCCACCTGCATGAAATGGTTCCCCAAACAAAAGGGCTTTGTCACGGGCATTGCGGTTGCCGGGTTCGGCGGAGGGGCTGTCCTCATGTCTAACCTGGCCGAAATACTCTTTGCCCGGGAAATGGATGTGCTGAGGATCTTCTGGTGGATTGGAATCACATACGGAATTACCATTTTTCTGGCTTCCCTTGTGTTGATGTGCCCGGTTCATCCAAAGACCATGGCTCCGCGCCCGTTCCCCAAGGTGGGCATCCTGTTTAAGGACCCCTATTTTGTGGCACTGGTAATTGGGATGTTCAGCGGAACATTTGCCGGGTTGCTGGTTATCGGAAACCTCAAGCCGCTTGGCCTGTCCAGTGGCATACCGCTTGCCATGGCTGCTGCTGCGGTCAGCGTCTTTGCCATAGGCAATGCCACAGGACGCATCGGATGGGGCTGGGTGACCGACAGGCTTGGAGAGCGGACAGTCGCGCTCTCTCTGGGCTGGTTAGCCGTTTCTCTTGGTATATTGGCTTTGGTAAAGGCATCACCGGTTGGCTTGCTAACCGTCGCGTTCCTTATGGGTTGCGGATTCGGCGCATGCCTGATCGTTTACGCAACCATGGTGGCTTTACGATATGGCGCAGACCAATTCGGCAGTATCTATCCAATTGTACTTCTCGCATATGGAGTAGCTGGAATCACGGGGCCGTGGATCGGTGGCCGCCTATATGACGTCACTAACAGCTACATTTCCGCTATCCTTGTCAGTATCGCGGTTGTGGTTGTTGGTTTGCTGGTTTGTATCTGGCTGTTGCGGAAAGCGAGGTCTTCCACAGGCCCAGGAATTAAGTAGCCCGGCACCTTTTTTGACGGGAATCGCTATATATCATATTCCTTCTCAGCAACGGCGTTCTTTTCGACGTCCGATCAATTAGAAATCCGGTGGCTCGGTATCTCCCTTGCCGGGAATTTTAACAAATATATTATTTACTCAACAAAGGAGATGCTGGGCTACGCTACTACTGGACTTAGGTCGCTAATATCACACAAGAGGTGGTATATGCAAATGCTAAGGAAAATGATCATTTTCTTATCAGTGGTCGTACTGGTTCTTGTCATCGACGGACATAGTAGCGCAAAAAAAACAATCGAGAGTGAGGACGGCCTTACTAAAGGGTATGCTGGATTGGCTAGCTCAATTCAGCGCATAGGCTTGTTCACAATTTGCACAATCCCAGGGTCCTCGATACATGCCAACCCCAGGGATTATTTTCATTGGGCAAGCGAAGAGTTTGTGAGATCGTTAGTGAATACACACAGGTTTAAGGTGACTTGGATTGATAAGGGTTTGGACTTTAAGAAATTGAGTCGTATCTCTAAGGCGCTGCACTGGGTTAAGTCTTATGGGGTTCAAACACCAACACCTGCAGATGTTGTAAAGATTGGGAAGAAATATAATTTAGACGGACTCCTATTGGGTATACTTAATGTGAAGGAAACAAGGATCAAGAAAAGCAACTTTTTAAGCAACCCCACTCTGGTGTTGAGGCTATATGAGACTAAATTGGGTACATTAGTCTGGAAAAGGCAGTTTTCTCGGTCCCCTGGAGTCTATATTATTGGAGACACTGGTGGCATGATCGCAGAAGCCATTTCGTCACTCATCCAAGATGGAGTCACTGGATCTCCCCTGGCAAGTTCAGAGAGTGGGACCATCACGTATACATCGAATCCTGAACATCCATTTCTGGCTTTTTACTTTTACTACTCTTCCAATAGCAACAGGGAATTAGACCCACTCTATGTAAACGGCTTGGCTGATATGGCGATTTCAGACTTGAACAAGTCAGGGCAGGTCGAAGCTTCAAAAGGTTATAAAATTCCCTTCGGTTTGCTCGAACGATGCTCTCTCAACATGTCGGTCATCAATTTCGCGCTAACCGACCGCAAAGCCTTCGTTGAACTTGAGGCTCATGGCAATATTTTCACGTCTACGACACCGTACCACTTTTTCAGCGGTGTTGGAAAATGCAAAGAATCGCCGATTGGCACTCCCGTTCCCGTGGACAACTTTGATAAGTGGATTGCCAGTGTTGACTTTAATTCCCAGGAATTCAGAGAAAGTACCATTGGGCATGCGGCCGCAACAGCTGTCAGAAGCCTTGTAGACCAGATCCTCAGTCAGTTTCCAGTCAAGTCTTATGTTCAAGCAGTATCATCAGAATCAGTGACCCTGGGAATTGGATCTGAAAGAGGGGTCAAACAGGGAGACATTTTCAATGTCTATCGAGTTTATGGGGTCGAGAACATTGAGGGCAATACTGTTTTAGAAGTTCCGGAACTTGTGGGGCAGGTCCGGGTAACCGTAGTGGACTTGATAAGATGCGATGCTATTCTCATCTCTAGCGGGAATATTGAGAAGGGCTATATGGCCGTATTTTCGAAGCACTCTTAACTTGCCATAACACATAACATCTCAATTACATTGCCCGGCATTTTATTTGCCGGGGGTTCTTATATTTCATATTCCACTCCAGCAACAACGTTACTTTCACCGTCCGACCAATCGACAGGATATAAACCGTCCTCGGCAAATTTATGAAAACTTGAATATCTCCAATCGTAGGGGATTGACGATCCCCGTCGGGGTTTTGAGGTTTATTTCGACGATACCCAACCATAAGCATATTATAGCAGAACTGAAGGCAGGAGTAGCTCCCCCTTTTGTCCCCCCCCCCTTCGCGCGGGGGGGGGGGAGACATCCCACCGGTTCAAGGGAGTTGACGGGCTACAAGACTCCCCCCCTTACTCAAACCCCACCAAATGTGATAACATCTATGCGCGTAATTGGGGAAAGAATTATGGAACCGACGACCATGACAATGCTTCTTGCCGGTGGTGCAGGTACGCGTCTGTATCCGCTCACCGCGCAACGCGCCAAGCCGGCAGTACCGTTCGGCGGGCGCTATCGCATCGTTGATTTTGCGCTCAACAGCCTGCTCAACTCGGGGTTCTACAGGATAAGCGTACTCATCCAGTTCAAATCCGACAGCCTGATGAAACATATCACGCAGACCTATCAGCTAAGCCGCCTGCTTGACCAATATGTCGACCTCGTCCCCGCCCAGATGCGCCACGGGGAAAGCTGGTACAAGGGGACCGCCGACGCGGTTTATCAAAACCTCAACCTGGTATCCGACTGCAACCCCGAACATGTGCTCATCTTCGCCGGTGACCATATTTACAAAATGAATATCAGGCAGATGTTCCGCTACCACCTTGAAAAGGATGCCGATGTCACGATAGCCGCCATCCCGTGGCCGATTGAGTCGGCGAGTGGTTTCGGCGTAATCCAGGTTGATGAGGATTACCGGGTCATAGGCTTCGAGGAGAAGCCGGAACATCCGAAGCCGATGCCGACCAACCCGGCAAAAGCCCTTGTAAGCATGGGGAATTACATCTGGCGAACCGGGGTCCTTGTTGAAGAGCTTGAAAAGGACGCCAAGGCCGATACGGCGCACGATTTCGGCCGTACGCTGCTTCCCGGCATGTATAAGACGCATAAGCTATATGTATACGATTTTGAGCAGAATTCCCATCCGGGGATGACCGAGGCGGAGCGGGGCTATTGGCGCGATGTGGGAAGTATCGAGTCATATTGGGAAGCGAATATGGACTTGGTAAGCGTTTCCCCTGTATTCAACCTGTACAACCGTCAATGGCCTCTACGTACCCCGCACTGGCAGCTCCCGCCGGCCAAGTTCGTTTTCGCGGATAAGGACCGCAGCCGCCTCGGCATAGCCACCGACAGCCTCGTAGCCGAGGGGTGCATAATATCGGGCGGCCATATTAACCGGACAATCCTCTTTCCCAGCGTCAGGGTAAATTCGTTCACTTATATAACCGACTCTATAATTATGGATGGCTCCGAGATAGGGCGTTATGCCCGCGTGAAACGCGCTATAATCGACAAGGATGTATCCATCGGATCGCATGTTGTCATCGGCTATGACTCCAAGGCGGACCGCCGCCGATTTCATGTAACCCCCGGCGGCATAGTTGTCATCCCGAAAGGCGAAGTTATTGAGGCGGAGAAGAGAGTGTTTCTTCCCGTGGGTGAGATCACTTGAAGCGTCCCATTTACCTCGGCTTCTTATGGCATATGCACCAACCGTATTACCGTGACCCGATAGAGGACACGTATATACTTCCATGGGTACGGCTGCACGCGGTTAACGCCTATTACAACCTGCCTCGCATCGCCTCCGAGTACGGCAACCTGAGGATGACTTTCAACCTTGTCCCTTCGCTTATCGAACAACTCGAGGATTACGCCTCCGGGAGGGCAAAGGATCTGTACGAGCATTTCTCAAGAATTCCGCCCGGCGGGTTTGACCCACCCACCAAATTGTTCATCCTTCGCAACTTCTTCATGGCCAACTGGGACACCATGATACGTCCCAACGGCAGGTACAACGACCTGCTGCTCAAGCGTGGTTATACAATTCATGAGGGCGAGCTTGATACCGCGGTAAGGAGTTTCAGTGAACAGGATTTTATAGACCTTCAGACGTGGTTCAATCTCGCATGGATTGGGCCCAAGGCGCGGGAGGAGGACAACGGTATCGGGGAGCTTATTAAGAAGGGGCGGTTTTTCAACGAAGATGAGAAGAATTATGTCCTCGATTACCATTATAAAATAATCGGCAGGGTCTTACCGGCATACAAGCAAATCCTCGACAGCGGCATAGCGGATATATCTTTAAGCCCATTCTATCACCCGATATTACCCCTTTTGTTCGACAGCGATATTGCGACGGAAGCCCATCCCGGTGTCAAGCTGCCCAAAAGGTTCGAACACCCGGAGGATGCGACAGCCCAAATCCAGCTTGGCATCAACAAGCTGAAGGAGGTTTTCGGGTTCAATCCGAGCGGGATGTGGCCCAGCGAGGGTTCTGTAAGCATGGCTGTGGTTGAGGCAATATGCAGGGCAGGCCTTAAATGGATAGCCACGGATGAAGGCATACTCCTCAAATCGTTACAGGGCCCGAAAGTACGCGAGCAGGTTCTTTACCGGCCCTATTTAATCCCGACACAAGCGGGTGATGCCGCGATATTCTTCAGGGATACACGCCTTAGCGACCTTATTGGGTTTACATATAGTCACAGCACCGCTGAAGCAGCCGTAGCTGATTTCATCGCAAAATTGAAGCAGGTTGCGGGGTCGGTACCTGAAGGGGATGCCCCCATCATGGTCAGCGTAATCCTCGATGGAGAAAACCCCTGGGAATATTACCCTAATTGCGGCCGGGCATTTCTTGAGTTGCTTTTTAGTACGCTTCAAAAAGAGGATTGGATAAAGACAACGACTTTCAGCGGTTACCTGGAGGAAAATCCGCCGAAAACAAAGATTAAGAAATTGGCTGCGGGCTCATGGATAAACGGCAATTTCGATATCTGGATAGGGAAAAAAGAGGCAAACCAGGCATGGGATTCCTTAGGGAAGGCAAGGGAACTGCTGGTAAAGAACCTGAAAGAAAATGCTGAAATCGAGCCGTCCGCGCACGAGGAAGTCCTTCGCAGCATATACCGCGGCGAGGGCAGCGACTGGTTCTGGTGGTTCGATGACGATTTCACTTCTGAGAATGAGATGGAATTCGATTTTTTGTTCAGGAAACATCTCTCCTGGGCGTTTTACCGGCTTAACATGGCGGCCCCTGATTTCCTGAACCAGCCGATAAAGGAATCGCAGCGAGCGGTTGCAGTAAGGAAGCCCACCGATTTCATCTCCCCGGTAATCGATGGGGAAGTAACGCATTTCTATGAATGGGCCAACGCCGGATCATATACGGCAACCGAGCCGGGGAGCACCATGTATAGCGCCCAGCGTTTCCTGAAAGGGATACAATTCGGTTTCGAGTTGAAGAACCTCTACCTCAGATTCGACTTGTTGCCCATCACCGGAGTTGAAGGGACAAAGCGGCTTGAATTCAAGGTCCATTTTGTGTCAGTGGATAAATTGCTGAGTTTCATATGGACTCTCGCAAGTGCCGGCCCATCGGAATTTACATTGGGACAGCGGTCCGGTACTGGCGGGCAGCAGGAAGCAAAATCATTTTCGAGTATAGCGGGGAAGAAGATCATAGAGTTGGGCGTCCCCTTCGCGGACTTGGGTTTGAAACCGGGAGATGAATCCCGGATATATATATCAATCCACCAGAACGGCTTAGAGCTGAAACGCTACCCTCAGAATGGATTCATAACCTTCAATGTCCCTGATGAGACTTTCCACCTTCAAACGTGGTCGGTTTGAGCTCCATGAAAAAGGGCAATTGAAACTGGGGTCATTAATGGTGTATATATTATGAAAACTTTTAAAGGGAAAGGTTGATTTAAGGAATTGAACCTAATATTTGTTATACATAATCACCAACCGGTAGGCAATTTCGGTTTCGTCTTCGAGGAAGCCTACAGGAAGGCATACCTTCCGTTTTGGGAACTCCTTGAAAGCGCCCCGCATGTGAAGATGGGCTTGCATATATCCGGCCCCCTTTTGGATTTTTTCCAGCGTGAGCATCCCGATTTCATCGAGCGCGTCGGACGTTTAGTCGCCGAGGGGCGCGTGGAGCTTTTGGGGGGCGGGCTTTACGAGCCGATATTAACAATCGTCCCAACCCGTGATGCAATCGGACAATTAGACGCTATGGGGGATCGCCTGCGGGAGCTTTTCGGTGTAAGGCAGAGGGGCATGTGGTTGGCGGAACGCGTATGGGAACCGGAATTGCCGGCATTATTAGGGCCGACGGAAATCGATTATACATTAGTGGACGACAGCCTGTTCGCCTATTCCGGCGTGCCCGCGGAGAAGTGCGTGGGTTATTGGATAACCGAAAGCAAGGGTATGCCCCTGAAAATTTTCCCCATTTCCATGAAACTACGCTACCTCTTGCCGTTTAAGCCTGTGCATATGGTGAAAGAGTATTTCCAGGAGCTGCATCAGCGCGACAGCGAAATGGTTGTGACATTCGGAGACGATGGCGAGAAGTTCGGCATCTGGCCGGAGACATACGAATGGGTTTATGGCGAGAAGTGGCTTGAAAAATTCTTCTCCTTCCTCGCGGATGAATCCGGATGGGTGAAAACCCAATTGCCGAGTGAATATTTATCGTCGGCCCAACCCGAGGGGAGAATATACCTGCCGCAGGCTTCCTATGAAGAAATGTTGGAATGGGCGTTACCCACCCAGGCACGTCTTGCCTTCAAGCGTTTCAAGGATGATTTGAAACGGTGCGGAATCTATGAAGCCGGAAGGCCTTTTTTGAGAGGGGGAATTTGGCCCAATTTCATCTCCAAATATCCGGAAGGGGATTGGATGCACAAACGTATGATTTCGATAAGCAAGCTCTTCCCCGACCGGAAGGATGGAGAGGATAAGCGCTGGGCGGATGCGCGGTCGAATTTATACCGGGCCCAATGCAACTGCGCCTATTGGCACGGGCTTTTCGGTGGGCTTTATTTGAACTATTTGCGCCACGGCGTATGGCAAAACCTTATTGCCGCCGAGAGGGCTGCCCGTGAAATAAGGGGGGAGAAGGATGCCGAGACGTTTGTCGCATCCGATTTGAATTTGGATGGAGTAAATGAGCATATTTTTGAAAATAAAGATATGTATATCGCCATCACTCCCGCCCAGGGCGCCTCTGTTGCTGAAATAGACTTAAGGCCATGGAATTTTAACCTCACTAATGTGATGATGCGTCGCGAGGAAGCATTTCATGTTGAGTTCATGGAAAAAAGCGGCGACGGGCATAAAACAGAGGGAGTAAAGACCATACACGAAATAAGCCGGGCGAAGGTTGAGGGGTTGGATAAGCTGCTGCAATTTGACCCTGCGCCGAGGTACTCGTTTCAGGATTTTATTCCCTGGGCGGTTTTGGGCGACGCAGCGGACGGCGCAGCTTGTAAAGTGATAGAATGGCGTGGGGCAATGCCGACAGGATGGCGTATAATAGGCGAGGGGAAATTCGCAGGCATCGTCAGGCTTCAAACCGACGAAGGCTGGCTTATAGTGGAAGTCATTAAACGATACAGGTTGAAAGGTCCGACAATATCTTGTCTGTATGAAATCCAGTCCGACTGGCCCGGCGATTTCGGGTTCGCCACCCATTTTAATTTGACCCTGCTGGCCGGCCATGCTGATGACAGGTATTTGACCGCTAATGGAAAAAAACTCGACCCGGCATATATGGATGCCGAAGGATGCATCCCTGACCTGGAAACTATTGAATTGCATGACAAGTGGTTAGGTTTGAAAGTTGAAATCATCGCTGATCCGCCGGTGGAATGTCTTGAGCATTATCCCATCATCACGGTATCCTCATCCGAGGACGGCCTTGAGCCGACATACCAGGGGACATGCTTCTCTTTCCTCAGGCGCATTTCCAGGTTGGGAAAAACGAAAACGCGGTTTGAGTATAGGCTTACCGCTAAAAGAGAGGGTTGAAAAATGAATAATCCAAAAAGGTTCGCTCTTGTCCTGCACTCGCATCTGCCGCATGTCTTGAACCATGGCCGCTGGCCGCATGGTTCCGACTGGTTATGCGAGGTTGCGTGTGAGACATATCTGCAGCTTATAAAAGCCGTTGAGGAGCTTCGCAGCGAAGGGATAAAGGCGCGGATAACAATAGGTCTCACCCCTGTCCTCTGCGAGCAGCTCGCAAGCAGTACATTCAAACGTGAGTTCGCAGCTTTCCTTGCGTCGCGTACGGCAGCAGCCATTACTGATGAAGCCTGGTTCCGCACGCTCCCTTATGAAAAGCACCTGGCGCCTTTAGCGGCTATGTGGGGCGATTATTACCGGGAAGCAAAGAAGCACTTCGATGGCCTTGGCGGTGATATTATCGGGGCTTTCAGGAGGCTTGAGGAGGAGGGTTACATAGAGGTGATCGGGTCGGCGGCGACGCATGCTTACCTGCCGTTGCTTTATGACGACAAACGCGTGCGGGAGCAGATCAGGGTTGGCCTTGAAACGCACAAGAAACATTTCGGAAGGAAACCTGACGGTTTCTGGCTGCCGGAATGCGGCTACCGGCCCACCGGGCAATGGCAGCGCCCCATCGCAGGGGGTGGTGAAGTCTCCCGGGCGGGGATTGAGGAAATGCTCGCTGCGGAGGGGGTCAAGTATTTCATAGTCGATTCCCACCTTGTAACCCATAGCCGTCCGCTTGGGACATATAAACAGCTTATCGCTGAAAAGCAGGGCCAGATATTCCCGGAGGAGAAAACATCGGGCGCACCCACGCACCGGTCGTATCTTGTCGGAATGGGGCCTGTGGCTTGTTTCGTACGTGATGCCGCCTGCGGGTTGCAGGTATGGAGCGGCGAACACGGTTATCCCGGCGACCCCGCATATCTGGAATTCCACAAACGAAGATGGCCCGGCGGACTGCGCTATTGGAGGGTCACCAGCGGCGATAAGGATCTCGGCACCAAGGCCCCTTATGACCCGGCCGCGGCATTGAGGGTGACATCGCTGCAGGCGTGGCATTTTGTCGGGATGGTCAAATGGGCTGTGCGCGAGGGGGGGATAATATGCGCACCTTACGACGCCGAGCTCTTCGGGCATTGGTGGCATGAAGGCGCGGAGTGGTTGAAGGAGACCTACCGCCTTATAGCCGCGGATAAAGAGCTCGATGCGGTCACCCTTAACCAGGACCTGAAGGAACATCCCCCCGCCGATTGCATTGCCCTGTCGAGCGGCAGCTGGGGTGCGGGCGGCGGCGATGATGTCTGGCTCAACAGCGGTACGGATTGGATATGGAATAAGTTGTACCCCTTAGCCGAAAGACTGGAATCGGTTCTCTCGAAACATCAGCCCGGCAAGGACGAGGAACTTGATGCATTGGCCGAGGCGGCAAGGCGCCAACTCCTGTTTGCCGAGGCGTCCGATTGGCCGTTTCTTATCACTACCGGCCATGTCAAGGATTATGCCGAGCGTCGCTTTAACGAACATTCGTCGGCCGTAAAAAACCTTCTGGATGCTTATGAGCGCGCATTAGCCATTGGCGGCCTTGGGCCGGGAGATGGGGCGGAATTAAAAAGGCTCAATAATGATGACTTCCCATTTATCGGCTTGTTATAACTCCCCTGCGGTGGTATAAACATAATTCCTGAAAGCCGATGAAGGGAATTGCAGCAGTATATGCCCGAACTAAGGAAGGATCCCATCAGCGGAAGATGGGTTATCATATCAACTGAACGGTCAAAAAGGCCGGATGCTTTTGTGCCCGAAGCTCAGCCGTCACCGGCGGATTACGGCGATTCCTGCCCGTATGATGAGGGACGTGAATATATGACGCGTCCGGAGATAATGGCCCTAAGGCGCAAGGGAACCGGCAAGGACGGCCCGGGGTGGTGGGTAAGGGTTGTCCCGAACAATGTCCCTGTTTTGCAGATAGAAGGAGACCTTGGACGCACCGGGGTTGGGATGTTCGATATGATGAACGGCATCGGGGCGCATGAGCTTATTATTGAAACGCCCAAACACGGTGAAGTCCTTCCGGATATGGAAGAGACACAGATAGAAAGAATATTGTGGGCGTGCCGTGACCGTATTGTCGATTTATACCGCGACAAAAGAATAAAGTATGTTCTAATTTTTAAAAACAGCGGTATTAATCCTGAGACTACTTTTTTTCACAGCATTATCCAGATTGTCGCAACCCCTATCCTTCCCAAGCAGATCAAGGAAGAAATGGCCGGGGCAAAGACTTACTACGATTTCAAAGAGCGATGCCTGTATTGCGACATCATGCGGCAGGAACTTGCGGATGGCGACAGGGTGATAGATGAGAACAACAGTTTTCTCCTTTTCGCGCCTTATGCCTCGCGTTCGCCGTTTGAGGCCAATATATTCCCGAAACAACACGCCTCATCCTATACATCAATCACGAAGGATGAAGTAACCGACCTTGCCGTCATATTGAAGCGATTCCTGAGAAAGATAAGGGCCGGTTTAAAGGACCCGCCATATAACCTGATGTTGCATACCCGTCCCGCTTTCGTTGGCCAGCGCCAGGAAGGTGCCACAATAGAAATGGATTACCACTGGCATGTCGAAGTTGTACCTAAGCTGACGAAGTTGGCGGGGTTCGAATGGGGTTCGGGTTGTTATATAAACCCGACCTCACCGGAGGAAGGGGCGAAGTTCCTTAGAGATTTTAAAGACTATTGACCGGAGGGCCGACTATGCCGACCTTGCGCAAGGACCCGATTACCGACCGCTGGGTCATTATTTCACCGACAGGTTCCAAGAAACCCAGTGGTATTGGGCAGGTGTGCTCACGTATCACCCCTGAAGACGGGCCGATTGGATTTTGCCCGTTCTGCACCGGGAATGAAACGGCCACACCACCTGAAGTACTCGCCTACCGTCAAGCCGGGACAAAACCTAATGAACCCGGTTGGACACTCAGGGTGACGCCCAATAAATTTCCCGCCCTGCGCATCGAGGGTTCCCTCGATCGTACCGGCGAAGGGGTTTACGACAAAATGAACGGGGTCGGGGCGCACGAGGTCATCATCGAAACCCCTGACCATTACGGCCGGCTTTCATTGCTGGCCCAGAAGGAATTCGAGGATGTCATCTGGGCTTACCGTGACCGTATCATTGACCTTAAGCGCGACAAACGCTTCAAATATATTTTGATATTCAAGAACCAGGGGGCTGAAGCGGGGGCAAGTCTGCCTCATACGCATACCCAGCTTATTGCTCTCCCGATTGTTCCCCAAATGGTCAACGAGGAATTGGAGGGGGCAAAGCGTTACTACCGCTACAAGGAGCGATGTATATTATGCGACATCGTGCGCCAGGAGATAAACGACGGTTCGCGGGTAGTGAGCACCAACGATGATTTCGTCGCCTTAGAGCCTTTTGCACCGAGGTTCCCATTCGAGACATGGATTCTGCCCCGCCAACATGACAGCCATTTCGAGGATATTAAGAAAAATGAGGCCGAGAACTTGGCCCGTATATTCTCCGATACCCTCAAGCGGATTATGAAGGCACTCAACTGGCCGCCATACAATTTTATGCTGCATACTTCCCCCTTTGATGATATGGTGGTTGAATATTACCACTGGCATTTTGAAATAATTCCAAAATCGACAAGGGTGGCTGGCTTCGAATGGGGTTCGGGATTCTTTATCAACCATACTGCCCCCGAGGAAGCTGCGGCGTTTCTGCGCGATGTCGATTTGACCGATTTCAAATGATGGGATCACAATCGGAATAGGAGGAGGAAATGAAAGTCTTATTTGCCACAAGCGAGATGTCCCCATATTCCAAGACCGGGGGACTTGGAGATGTAGCGGGTGCGTTACCTGATAAACTTGCCAAAGCGGGAAACGAGGTAATCTGCATTTCCCCCAAGTACCGCGCGGTGGAGAAGGGCGGTTTTAAAACCACGGACACCGGCCTGCAGGTTGGGTGCTACATCGGTGACAAACCCCGACCGGGGCGTATTTTCACCCTCGATGAGCCGCATCCGGCAAAACGCTACTTCATTGCCAATGAATCTTACTTCGACCGTGAAGAGCTTTACCAGACAGCGGCCGGGGATTACCCGGACAATTCCGAGCGGTTCATATTCTTTTCCAAGGCATTGCTTGGCGCGGCTAAGGCAATCGGGTTCAAGCCTGACATAGTCCATCTGAATGACTGGCAGACGGCTTTGGCCGGTGTTTTCCTGCGGACCAACATGCGCAGCGACACCTTCTTCAGCGGTGCGAAAACCCTTCTTACAGTGCACAATTTGGGTTACCAGGGGCTTTTCTGGCATTGGGACTGGCCGATGCTCAACTTGGGATGGGAATATTTCCATCCTGATACCGGCCTGGAATATTACGGCAAGATTAATTTCCTCAAGGGAGGCATAATCTTCGCTGATGCCGTCAACACCGTAAGCAAACGTTACGCTAAGGAAATCCAGACTGAGGAGTATGGTTACGGCCTCGATGGTCTCCTGCGTAAATATTCCGGGAAATTATTCGGCATCCTCAACGGCATCGATATGGATGAATGGAATCCCAAAACCGACCGGTATATAGCGGCGAACTTCTCGGCTGACAACATGTCCGGTAAAGCCGCCTGCAAAGCTGATTTGCAGAAAATCATGGGGCTTCCGGTCGCGCCGGATATCCCGCTCATCGGCGTCATTTCGCGGTTTACCGAGCAGAAGGGGATGGACCTTGTTATCAGCGGCGCCGCCGACCTTATGAAATTGCAGGTCCAATTGGCCATCCTCGGACGCGGCGAACCTGAGTACGAGGAAGAATTCAAAAAATTGGTAAAGGCCTATCCGAAATCGTTGGCGGTTAAAATCGAGTTTTCCCAGGAATTGGCTCATAAAATTGAAGCCGGATGCGATTTCTTCCTTATGCCGAGCAAGTACGAACCCTGCGGGCTCAATCAGATGTACAGCCTTGCCTATGGCACAATCCCCATCGTACGCGCCACGGGCGGGTTGGATGACACCGTTACGAATTTCAGTGAGAATACCGGACGCGGTAACGGCGTGAAGTTCCGCGATTACTCATCACAGGCTATGGCCAGGGCACTCAGGAAAATGGTTACCATTTATAAGAGAAACAAGCCGATGGCAAAGCTCAGGCAAAATGCTTTCGCATGCGATTTCAGCTGGGAACGCAGCGCCAAGGAATATCTCAAGCTATACCGCAGGATTCACAGGTGCAAATAAATATTTAACTTATGAAGTGAGAATATATGTGTGCAGCGTCAGCCCGTTAAAAGGCATTTGATCGGGGCCGAATTTAATGATAAATCAGAATTAGTCCAATTTAATGCCACATTGCTTAGAATGGCTTCCAATGGCCTTCAGCGGCATATTTGTGCAATTTCATAATTATTCTCATTTGCTTGAAACCATTAAGCTGCGGATTTGAGGGAAAAATTACCCCCTAATAGAAGATAATATGATGAATATGCTGAAGGCCGAGATATGGAAATTCAATGTTGTATTTCAATATGCAAAAAGGGCCTTTTACCAATATAGAGGTATGAGGTGTGAAAGATGATTCGTAATCTGATCTTGGGCATTGTGGTCGTTTTGCTGAGTTGCTTGGCGCTTCTCAGCTGCGATGCAAGCCGTGTCCCCACGGGACCGATTGCACCTCCCGGGGATACTCCTCCCGCGGCGCCGCAGAACCTTGAGGCCGCTGCATGGAACTACCCCTGGCCTACTCGTATCCACCTTGATTGGGACGCCAATACCGAAAGCGACCTGAAGGGCTATCTTATCTATCGTTACAGCATCAAGCACAACATTTCAGATTATTCCACATTGGCGCATTCTATTACGCCGTATGTGGCAAGCTTAATCACTCTGATCAACACTCAAACGTCCAATGACAACGCCTTTATCTACCGCCAGACCATTGATAAGAAATTCGCCCAGTACGACGATTGGGGGATCAAGCCTAAATACGTTTATGGCTACAAGGTGAGGGCAGTGGACAAATACGGCAAGGTTTCTCTTCCGAGCGAAGCGGCATTCTCTGCCACGCCTTAAGGGAATGGAGGGGAGGCTGGAAAAAACCGCGGGCAAATCCCGCGGTTTTTTATTTAGTTAATACTGACTTAAAATCAAAGATTTACTAATGAATATTTCTTCAAAATAAATGTAACCCGCGAATCCAATTTCGCGGCTTACCATCCTTGCCTGCTTTGCCTCTACTTCAGATCCTCCGGTGCTTTGCCGTATTTACTCTGAAGCTCCTCTCGCGAAAGAAACCAATCCTCCTGGGCTACATGGCGGTAACCCCACTCCTTGGGCATTGGACGGAAAAGATTGACGGCCCAGAAAAAGATAAACATTACGAAAAAACCTGCCCACGCCAATATCCAGCATCCGAGCCAGAAAACGATGCTCAAGACCCAGTAGATTATGGACGCCGGAATACCTATGAGATATATAAAAAATAGGACCATTATCCGCCCGAAACCATGCTGTGCGCCTTCTTCAGGCGTCTGGCCTATCTCTTTAGCCCGTCCTTCTTTTTCCATGGCTCGGACATTTTATCAGCATAACATGATGATTTCAATCGGGCCATCATCCCCCCGAATCGAATGCCTACCCCGGGGCGGGGCCGTAGACTATATATGCGATTACATTGAGGACGATTATACCGATCCCGCTCATCATGAGGACAAACGGGTAACCCCTCTCGGCCATCGTGGTGTAATCAGTGGCGGCGCTAAGGCTCTCCATCATCTTGGCATCATCCGGGTCGAACTCCCCCTGGTTAAGACGCCAGAGTACCTGCTGCATCTTGTCGCCCTGGCTTCGTTCATAGTATGCCCATATAGCCACTATATATAGAACCAGCAGGCCGAAGATATCGATAACCTTTACGACCGGTGAACCTGCAACCAAATCAAGAGCCTTAAGGTTGAAGAATGAAAACGCAATCACCGCGAGGGAAAAATAAATCATGTAAGTAAGGTCGCGGCGGTGTACCGGCCAGAATTCATTGAGCCGGTTGAGTTTCTTCAAGGGGTCATTTGTCGCTGTCTTTTTAGCTTCCATCAAACGCACCTCATGGGGGTTAATTTCTCCAAATATGAAACCATATTAACACGTTCCTATGCAAGGTGTCCAAGACATCCAGCTGATATTCAGATATATCGGCATGGCCAGGCGAATCGTGATGGCCTTTCACGTGCTATCACCACCCCTTTGAAGACAAAGGGGTGCCACCCAGGCTGAGTACATATTCATTTTGACAATCCGCGCAAGTCGTTTTATGCTCGATATGTCGATTCCAACTACTTGAACGAATTGATTCGTAACAGGGGATATCACGATGCCTAAAGAAAAGAAGCCTGCCAAACCTGAGCGAGGTGCAAAAACATCGCTTGGCGCTCCGATTTTTGTGATACAAAAACACGATGCGCGAAGCCTCCACTACGACTTCCGCCTTGAAATAGGCGGGGTCCTCAAATCGTGGGCAATCCCGAAAGGGCCATCCGTTAACCCTAAGGAGATGCGGCTTGCGATACAGGTTGAGGACCATCCGATGGAATACGCCGACTTCGAGGGAGTGATTCCCGAAGGGGATTACGGAGCCGGAACCGTGATGGTTTGGGACAGGGGCACTTATACAAACATAAGCAAGAAGGACGGGAAGGAAGTACCGATTGAGCAATCTCTTGAGGAGGGGCATATTATCGTACGGCTCGATGGCGCGAAGCTTCAGGGCGGCTACGCGCTCATCCGTACGAAATTTGGACGACCCGGCGGTCAGAAGCAATGGTTGCTCGTCAAGAAGAAAGATGACTATGCCGATGCCCGCCGCAATCCCTTAATCAGCCAACCCGACTCCGCTTTAACCGGCAGGACGATGGAACAGATTGCGAGGGAGGGGTGAGGGTTGGTTTCCTGAGTCCCATTTATAAAACGTGGCTCTTTCTCGCTGCTGCCCTAAGCCCATCTTGTTTATTTTCTGCGTCGTGGTTAATTTCCCAGCTTTTGATTATGAACCCCGCGGACTTGATTTCATCAAGGATATCCTCGGGCTTGCCGAAATACCGGCCCGCGATGCCGTCTATAACCATGCATCGAGTTGCGGGGTCGATGTATTTTTTCACCTCTTCTTCACCGGGGTCGCCGCACATCGTCATCACTATGAACAGCCCTTCATTTTTCAGGACCCGGTAAGCATTTGAGAAAAATGACTTCCTGTCATCGCCGATGATGCAATGCAGGCAATGGCCGTCGACAACTATATCGAAATAATCATCGGGATATGGCAGGTCGAGGACATTGCCTTCCCTGAAATCGGCTTTAATAGCCTGCTCTGTAGCTTTTTCCTTTGCCCATGTAATCGCTGTGGGGGAAATATCTATCCCGTATACTTCAAAGCCCCTCTGGGAAAGCCGGAGGGTGAGACCGCCGCTGCCGCATCCCAATTCAAGCAGCTTGCCTGATTCCGCATGTTTCTCTTCGAGGAAGGCCTTGTCTAAGCAGGCAAGCATCTCGTTGATTTCATCCTCGGAACTCCATCCCGGCTTGCCCTCTTTCTTGAGCTGCCTGAATTTATTTTCGTGTATTCCAAGATAGTCCGCTTTAAACATGATCGATAACCTCCTGATTTAGGTGAAAATTAGTAGATAGGTTATAATACCATTAAGGTTGACTTTTCCAGAGACGAGTTCAGGAGGTAAATAGAATGAAAATCGGCCGATTATTTGTGCTTGTCATCTTTGTGGCATTATTTGCGGCTTTTCTTACGGGATGCTCCGCCGCATCGACCCCGGTAGGTACGGTTAAGGCATTCAACAAGATTTCTGCCAAGGGCGACCTTGACCAGGCGCAGAAGTTCATAGCCCAGGAAAAACGGGTGGACGCGAAGAATTTCAATTTTATACAGGATATGATGAAAGACATGCCTGCCGGCACGAAAGAGACAGTGGATAATATATTGCATGATATGACTTATGAATTGGTCAGCCAGGAAGGCATTAACGCAACAGTACGTGCGACGATGGACTTCGGCCCCATGATGAAAGACTTGACCGGTACTTCCGGTTCACCCTTGATGGGCTTGACGAAGATAAGTATTAATTACATCCTCGAAAAAAGGGAAGGCCGGTGGCAGATTGTAGATGCCAAGCCTGCCATGGGGATGTGAAGCCGGGTAGGGGCGAAGCATTTCGCCTGCAAAATGCTTCGCCCTTGCTATCACCCGATTCCGGATGCAATTTCGTGATGCGCGCATCACGGCATACACAGCGCCCCTCCGGGGCAATGGATACGCGATACCCGATATCCAGATGATTGACGCATCATTAATGCCAACCAAAGACTATTCGCAACCTCTTTATGGCATGACGCGCGGGGATTGTTACGACATTAATCGTGATATGGTCTGGCGGAATATGGCAGCGCTCTGTCTAAATGTACATAGACTATGATACACAAGGAGGCGTACGATGCGAATCAACTACTCAATGATTGTCTTGATTGTCACGTTTCTCTGTGGTTGTATTGGTTGCTCCCAAGCCGCAAATGGGAATTATATCACTCAGCCTGATTTTAATGGCCTTCAAAAAGCAGATACAAATATACCCCTGCTATGGGGCATTTGGGATGTCTCCATTTCTCCCGAGGGGGCAATCGAGGTGGCGCCGCCGCATACTGCAGCCTTTGCATTGAATGTGAACGGACTGCTGGGGCCGTTTGTTCCGGACATTGATTTCCACCTTGTCCAAATCAGCCATCCATCGGGGTTTACAGATGTCATGGTCGATGTCGGCATAACCAACCCGCAATCAAGCGGCGGGATTTACACGGGCTTCGATGTATGCGGCATCGTGATGGGCACAGGCGGCGCGGTGCATCCGTATGACCCGACACTCACTTATGGCGGCCAGTTTATGCTGCAACTGCTCAACGCCGACGGTTACACACGCTGGATGAATTCCCCCGAATTCTCCGACACCGACCCTGCATGGCTGGGTTATACTCCCGGCCCGCAAGGTTCTCCCGGATTCATCCCCGCAGTTACGCTGAACCCATATAAATATTATTGCGATGGCCTTGGCAGTGAGGAAAATGCTTATGATTACTTGGCCGTGAACTCATCTTCACGCGGGATATTTACCGAGGGGGCAACAAACTGGCGGCGATATATCCTGCGTTTTCCCGACGCGACCGGCATCCAGTTCCAATATGCCATTCTGGCCTGTTATGCCTTCAACATCAATCATCCAAACCCGCCCGTGAATATCCCCGATGATTTCCCGCCCAACGCCAATGCCAAGGAAGCTGTTGCGATAGATGTGATCAACGACACATCCGATATGTGGAACGATGGCTCATCCAACGGTGGGAATTTCAGTGCTGATGTCTCCGTCCTGAACTGGAACGCCAAGCCCGGTGCGGGCGATGTGATGAGCGAATATGTTATTTATATATATTCAAATGCATGGGTTGGCGGTGTAACGCCTGATATGACGGTGATTTCGCAGGGGGATAATCATTGTACATACAATGTGAATATTCCCGCCACACCTGCCGCCGCAGGGGCGCTCGATGTGTGGATTACCGTGGCGCATCCGGGGGCGACATACGCGAATCCGTTCGGCGTCGCTACGGGTGCCGATGACAAGACACTTGCGGCGCATTTTAAATACACCGCGAATGTCTCGAATCAACATCCCAGCGGGGAATTCTGGCAGCCGCCCGTCGGCCACGCCCCGCGATTTCTTTTCATACACCATTCAACCGGCGAAGGGTTCCTTTTCGATGGTGGCATGTGGGATATGCTCGAAAATGCCGGGTTCGAGGTGCACGATATAACATATGGCGACGGCTGGATTGGCGACAATACCGACCCGGAGCATTTCCCGATAACATTCACCGAATATTACGACGAAATGATTCACTTCGAATTACCGGCTGGGCAATTCTATGACATCGTAGCGTTCAAGAGTTGCTTCCCTGCATCGAATATTTATGACGACCAGATGCTTAACGATTATTATGGCTATTACGCCACCGTCAAATCGGTTACAAAGAAGCATCCGGAGACGCTCTTCATCCCCTTCAGCACACCGCCGCTTGTGCCTGCCGACACCGAGCCTGCGAATGCCGCGCGCGCGAGGATATTCGCGAACTGGCTTAAGGGGACGTATGACGATGGGGAATTCAATATGCGTTCCTATGATGTGTTCAATGTCCTTGCGGGGAATAATCCTGCGAGTGGCGATTTCAATATGCTCCGCTATGATTACCAGGGCGACCCATATGACTCACATCCCAACCATACCGCCAACACCACCGTCGCCGCCGACTTCACCGCGTGGCTTTCGGATTTGGTGTGGTGATTTATAGAAACTTACGGGAACCTACCGGGGACGGTCCTACTTTCCGAGGGCGGAGCAGGAACGTGCCAAATGATGATATTTAAGAGCTGTACCATTGTTCTATTCTGGAACCTCCCCCTTCACGTACGGATGCTTGGTAAGCTCGTCCCGAAGAATCCGCAACTGCTCAATCACGTGTTCGACCTCGGGCGCTGTAGTTTGCCCCGGGGTGATGCCCTTAACTATAACAGAGGCAATTGGAATATCCTCGTCAATATAACCTGTGCGCGCACCAAAGATGAAATACTCCTGAGTGCCCTCCGGCAGTTCGTAACGACCTTCGGGAGCCCCTGCGAACTCCGAATGGTCGAAGAAAATCTCAGGATAAGCAGCCATGTAATCAACGATATCGAGAAATGGCTGAGGAGATGGAAATTTATAGTTGAAAGACCGGCCCCCGTTGTCACCGGTCATGTCCCCGCCACTCAGGAGATATGGTTGGGGCTTTGTGCGATAGCTGAATGTGCACGTCATACGGCTCGATGGTACATCAGGATCAAAGGTGGCAAAGGTGAAATCCCACACCGTAATGCTGGAAGCCGTGTCACGTATATTGGTGATCAAATCAAATTGAAGGGGCCTTTTGACACTTTTCTTATAGGTTAATTGCGTCTTGTCACCTTCTCCGGCAGGTGTCTGTGATAAGTTTCCCCGCGGCCCTGGGGCTTGCGTCTTAGAGCAGGCATACCCCGCCAATAAGCAGATGGCGAGAAGAAGAAGGGTAAGATATGTTGTTGTCTTCATGATTTTCTCCTTAATAAAGGCAATGATGTATATTGGCTCTGACTTGCTTCACATGGGGTACATTATAATATATTATAGTTTCAACCGGGGACGGTCCTACTTCTCATGTCCGGAGCAGGACCGTCCCCAATCCTTGAAGGGGACATATGACGATGGGGAATTCAATATGCGTTCCTATGATTTATTCAATGTCCTTGCGGGAAGCAATCCAGCGAGTGGCGATTTCAATATGCTCCGCTATGATTACCAGGGCGACCCCTATGATTCCCATCCTAACCATACCGCCAACGCCGTTGTCGCCGCCGACTTCACAACGTGGCTTTCAGATTTGGTGTGGTAAAATGACTGGGGACTGTTCTGCTTCTTTCCCCCGGAGCAGTCTCGTAGCCCGGCATTTCCTTTGCCGGGACCCGATGTCGGAAATGCTCTTTCCGACGCGCTCTAATTGACCAGTCCTCAGGTGAAAGGGCTGTTGGTAACGAAGCAAAATATAATATATAATGATCCCCGGCAAAGGAAATGCCGGGCTACGTTACTAATGAGAAGTTCTGATATTTCACAACCTTCAGCGTGCTTGCGCCTCTACATCGTCCGCCATGGGCAGACTGATTACAACCTTAATAATATGTTCCAGGGGACCAGCGATATCCCTCTGAACGAGACCGGCATCGTTCAGGCTAATCAGATAGCCGCGATGCTCGACAGCATCCCGTTCGCCGCCGCTTACCATTCTCCCCTCCTGCGCGCCAAGGTCACCTGCGAGCGCATCATCAATGAAAAGTTGAAACTTGTACCCGATGAGCGGCTGCGCGAAGTCTATTTCGGCCGATGGGAAGGGGTCACGCGGGATGAGATAAAGCGCCGCTGGCCGGAGCAGTTCAGGAATTACTATTCCAACGTCGGAGCCTTCGAGCCGCCTGGCGGTGAAAAATTGCCCGAAGCCCATGACAGGGTAGGTGAGTTCTACAACGAGCTTCTAAAGCGGCATACGGAGGGGCATATCCTAATCGTCGGGCACCAGTTCATCAATGCGCTTCTATGCACTTGCATCATGGGAGAGGAAATAGCCCAGGCCTGGGATTACCGCGTCCAACCAGGTGAAGTGTTGCTTTTCGAGAATGATGGCGAGACAATCACTTACAGGCGCGTTGATTTGTGATAGGTAAATCCATTACGTTAACAGCCCTATCAACTACCCTCTGAAAATCATCTATAATTGTAGCGAATAGAGTCAATTTGCCGGCTTTTACGATACCGGTAAGACTCTGATATACATATATTAGGGGTATAAGTTTCTATTATTCTTATCTGGCGATTAGAATGATTACAAGAAATGTATTTCTGTTAATTACACTCCTCGTGGTTGCTGCAATCCTTGGATGCTCCGGCGGGGCGACGATACCTGAACCGGCGGAGGTGCATCAAGCATCATCAGCCACATCCCATCAAATTTGGGGTTTGTGGCAATTCTCCGTTGACCCTGATAACAGGGTCCTTGAGCTTACGCCTGTGCGCATCGGCGCGATGCACCTCAATGCGATTCGGTTTTTAGAGCCACCCCCGTCATCGAATCTCACAGTGGAATACTCTAAATTCAGCGGGGACACCGTCACCGCCGACATAGGGCTGAGGCATCCCTTCCTCGGGCTGACACAATTCACAGGGTTTGATGTCAGCGGCATATTCATTACAAACGGCAATATAACCGGCTTTGACGACCCGGATATACGCATGGCCGGTGAAGGGGACACTTATCTGCTGAATCCCGACGGCTTCACGCGTTGGTGGAACCCGGCCGAGTTCCCAATAGATACGGGCGATATGTTCTGTTATATAGACGGCCTTCTTGGCACACCTGATTCGGTGGGTCAATATAATTGCACCGTAAATGCTTATAAATATTATGCCGATGGCCTCGAAGCTACTGATGACATTGCCAAGCTCGACCCGACGGGACGGGGCGTATTTTCCGCGGGGCAGAAAAATGTGCGCCGCTACATTATAAAAATGGGTGCGGGACTTATATTCAATTATGCCGTCGATGCATCTTGGAGATTCCCGACCGGTAATCCACCGTGGCACGTCCCCGATGATTTCCCCCCCGATGCGAACCGTCCTGAAGCGTGGCGCATCTCTGTGACCGAGCTTGAGAATACGCTCTGGAACGACGGCTCAGATTCCGGCGGGGAGTTGAAGTTGTCGATAGATGTTTATGACCATTTCGGCGCTGATTTGAATATTGTTAAAATCGAATCGCACGGCAATTTCGCTTCCGCTGCATCATCCACTCCGGTTACCGGAGGTGTTGGATATTCCACCTATGAAATCGACATCACCGATGCAACCCCTGCCGAGGGTTCGATTGATATGTTCATCACCGTAGAATGCGACAAGTCCGGCTACGGCGGCCTGCTTCCCGGCAAGGCGCAGGCGGCATATTTTTTCTACACGGCGGAAGTATCGGCGAATTCCCCGATAAACGGCATATTCGTCGATGGCGACAACAAGGGCGACCCCGCACAGGACGGCACAAAGGCGCATCCGTATGATGACATCATGAAAGGTGTAATGGCTGCGGGGATTGCCCCGTATGAAGGCATATATGATGTTTATGTTGACCCGTACGACAACGGGGTTACTGAATATCCCTATTTCAAGTTTTACCAGAAGGCCTATGTCCACGGTTATTCCTGGAACGGCGGGCCGGGGAAGCCGCTCATCAACGCGAACTCGAATTATTTACAGGCTTATAACGTTAATGACTGTCTCATTGATAACCTTGAATACCATATCGAGCTTCCATTGAATAGTGATAATCACCAGTGTATCCAATTTTCGGGCGCAAATAATTTCACCGCTAAAAATTGCAAATTCACCGGTTACGCCCGCGGGAGGACCAGTTATCTCCTCTATTTTACCGGCTGCCAGAACTTGACGCTCCAGCACAATGAATTTGTCGGGCTGCGAAATAGATACATTGTTGTGGGGGACCCCGGCGACACCCCATGGCCTGGGATTGTCCTGTATGTGGTATACCTCGAAAATTGTTCCGGGTATGTCATTAAGCAGAATGAATTCCATGATTTCGGCTACGATGACGAGGGTGATGCGACGACTTATGCATGGACGATAACCTATATGCTATCTATGTTCGACTGCCACGATTCCGTATTCGCGAACAACCTTATCTATGATTACAACGATTTCTCCAAGGCTGACCCGTTAGGCGACCCGCTGCAATACACAAAAAATCATGCGCATCTCGTTTACTGGGGCAGCACATACCCCAACAATACGAAGAACTTCACTTTCGCCAATAATACATTCGACGACCTCAGCGTCACTGGCGGCGACCCATCGGTAAACGCCCAGGGCTCGGCGACATATGGAATAAGGCAAGATGCCGGCTGGACGTTCAAGAACAGCATATGTTCCAACTGGCATGACCTTACGGTGGTGCCGCAGGTCAATTGGCACCGTGGATTCTGGGCCGACGGGCCGGGGGATTATGTCCAGTGCAACTATTCCTGCTGCTACAACTATGGCACCCCCGGGCCGGGTGTTACCGTGAACGGGTTCACAAACATGATGCAGAAGGGGATTGGTTCCTATGACTTGGGCGACAACCAGGATCCGGCTTATAATATGGCCACCGGCCCGAATTGGTATCATGTTACTAACCCCCTGCTCAAATCCGACGACGGCACCGAGATGGGCGCATTCGGAGGTCCCGACGGCGACTGGACACCACCGAGCCAGGAGTGAAGTTGGGTTTATATATTGATGTCAAGTATAATTTAACCGATATTGATTAGCTTTGGGTCGGATTTCTATGAGAATATCGAATATATTGGGAATAAAATCGGCAAGCTTGGTTTTTTTTATCATGCTGCTTGTCCTGTTTATAGTCCTTGGTTGCTCGGGCTTAAACGGTGGGGCAGTATCCCCAGATACGGACAAACCGTCTCAATCCGCTGATGCCAATTCCCACCAGTTATGGGGCTTGTGGCAGTTCAAAGCCGACCTCGCGGGGGGGAAACTTGAGATGACCCCCTTTCGCGCGGCGGAAAAGCACCTTGACGCGCTTCGGTTTCTTGAGTCTCCGGACTCGGTTTATTTATCGGTCGATTACCTCAAGATCGGCGGCAATCAAGTTATTGCCGACATAGGGCTCAGGCATCCATTTATCGGGTTGGATAAATTCACGGGCTTCGATGTCTGCGGCGTATTCATCACAAGCGGTACTGTAACGGGCTTCGACGACCCCGACCTGCGTATGGCAGGCGACGGGGACACTCGCCTGCTCAACGCCGACGGCTATACTCGCTGGTGGAACCCCTATGAATTCCCGGTTAACGACGGGACAATGTTTTCGTATAAAGACGGCCTGCTCGGCACGCCAAATTCAGCGGGGAATTACGACTGCACGCTGAACGGCTACAAATATTACGCCGATGGCCTTGATAAGGAAGCCGCCCTGGATACCCTCGACCCGACCGGTCGCGGAGTATTCAGCGCGGGGCAGAAGAATGTGCGCCGCTTCATCATCAAGATGGAATCAGGCCTTGTTTTCAATTATGCCGTTGACGCGAGCTGGTTATTTCCGCAAGGTTCACCGCCATACCATGTGCCCGATGATTTCCCGCCCGAAGCGAACCGTCCTGAAGCGTGGAATATCAAGGTCAATGAAATAGCGAACACTCTCTGGAACGACGGCACTTCATCAGGTGGCGACTTTCTTTTGTCAATTGATGTCTTTGACCATTTCAACGCCGATTTGAATGTGGTCGGAGTTGAGTCGCCGGGTAATTTCAATATCACTACCTCCGGTGCCCCCACTGGCGGCGGGGAAGGATATTCCACCTATGAAGTGGATATCGGAGGCGCCACGCCTGCTCCCGGTTCAATCGACTTGCTTATCACTGTCGAGTGCGAGAAAACGGGCTACGGCAATCTGCTTCCCGGAAAAACTCAGGCTGCGTATTTCGGATATACAGCACAGGTTGGCAACCAGGCCCCGATTACCGGAATATTTGTTGACGGCGACAACTTTGCGGACCCACTTGAAGACGGCACCATGGCACATCCGTACGATACGATCCAGAAGGGAATCGATGCCGCTGGGGTAGCGCCATACGAAGGGATTTATGACATCTATATTGACCCGTTTGCCGGGGGCGATTATGCAACCTTCACTATGAAGGATGATGTCCAACTATACGGCAAACCGTGGAAAGCGGGTACCGGAAAGCCGGAAATCATCTTAACCCAGCCCTGGGCAGTGGCCGATAATCTGAAAAATTGCCGGTTGGAAAATTTCCTCATCACTTTTAATCATACTGCGCAGACGAGTAATGAGTTAAGGTTGTTTACATCCACAAGCTCGGACCATTTCACAATCGAGGACTGCAAATTTTCAGGCATAATGTCATCACAGATTTCCTATTTCTTCGGTTTCACATATTGTACTTTTCTTACGCTGGAGCATAATGAGTTTTCCGGCATACGAAATAAATCAACTTATATGACGGATTACCACGCTTTATACCTGATAGAACTTTCAAGTTGTGATGATGTGCTTATTCGCCACAATGAATACCATGATATCGGTTACGATGATGAGGGGCCGAGTACCACGAATAATACCACTCATCTCTCATTATGGCTGATGATGTATGTCGACTCGGGCGCCCCGCCTGATTATTGCGAGAGGGTGCGTTTTCATAACAACCTTGTCTATGATATAACCAACTACTCCTTGACGGATTCCGTAGCCGTGAATTATTTTACCCTCCTGGGCTGGTCGGCATGGATTGGTTATAATACCATTCCAGGTTTTGAATGGGTAAATAATACTGTGGATGACGTCACGGAAATTGCCGATGATGAGAACCGGCGCGGCAATGCGTTCTTCTGTTATGGCAGTGCTATCGACCCCGGATGGATTGTCAAGAATTCAATAATATCCAATATGGCTCCATTGTCTACGGCCATATATTACAACGGTCACCGCGGTTTCTGGGCCGACAGTTGCGTACAGCAGGTCCCGTGCAATTACTGCAATTGCTATAACTTCGGCCCGGTGGGGCATCCGCAGGTGCGTGACTACGTCAACTTCTTTACCAAGGGCGTCGGCTCCTACGGCCTTGCCGATTACCAGGATCCCTCTTATGACAAAACCTCCGGCCCCAATTTTTATCATGTAACAAATAGTGTGCTAAAATCCGACGACGGCAGCGAGATGGGCGCATTCGGCGGGCCCGATGGGGACTGGATAGCTCCAAGCCAGGAGTAGATTTATTATAATATAAATGTAACCTCCGAATCCCATTTCGTGGGTCCAAATGAAAAATGAATGTAACCCACGAATCCCATTTCGTGGGTTACCATCAAAGCAATTCGAATGTGACCTATGGAAATATGAACGAAAACCCAGGGCAACCTACTAAAACCAAACGCCATCCTATGTATGGCTACTTACGGCGCCAGATAGTGCCGACCATATTCTGCGTCGGATGCGGCGGCGGAACGGTGCTTAACGCATACGCTCACGCCGTAGATGAACTTGGTATCGACACAAAAAATATCGTCCACGTAACCGGTATCGGATGTTCATCATGGATACCAAGCCCCTACTTTCTCGCCGACACGCTCCACACAACTCACGGTCGCGCAATTGCGTTCGCCACGGGCGTCAAGGTGATGAAACCCGAAATGCATGTCGTGGTTATCGCGGGCGATGGCGACCTCGTCGGCATCGGCGGCAATCACCTTATTCATGCGGCTCGGCGCAACATCGGCCTTACGGTGTTCCTCGTGAATAATTTCATCTATGGCATGACCGGCGGGCAGGTCGCACCGACGACACCGAAGGGAGTCATCACAACCACGACACCGCACGGTAATATCGAGCACCCGTTCAACATCGCTGAGCTTGTCGGCGCTGCCGGGGCGAACTACTGCGCCCGTTGGACGACATACCACGCTTTCCAGCTTAAAAATGCGATGAAAGAAGCTCTACAGGTTAAGGGATTCAGCTTCATCGAGATTATCTCCCAGTGCCCCACAAGCTACGGCAAATCCGTGAAGATGCGCACCGCCGTCGATTTCATCCGCTACTTCAAGGACAACTCGGTGCCGGTCAAAAAAGCGCGGGAGATGTCAGATGATGAGCTTGAGGGCAAATTCGTCGTGGGTAAAATGTTCGAGCGCAAACGCTCGGAGCTTACCGACGACCTTCGCGCCCTGTTACGCGACAGGGAGGCGGCACTGTGAACATACGCTTCTGCGGATTCGGCGGGCAGGGTATATTGGTCGCGGGACGCATCTTGGGCGAGGCGGCAACCGCAGCCGGACGGAATGCCATGCAGACCGAATCATACGGCTCCGCATCGCGCGGCGGAACGAGCAACTCCGATGTCATCATATCCGACGGCGAAATCTACGAGCTTGAGCCGCAGGAATTTGATATCCTCGTAGCCCTCTCCCAGCAGGCGTGCGATAAATTCCTTGCAACATTACAGCCCGATGGCATTCTTTTGACGGACAGCGACTTGGTCAAGTTTGATAAGCCGCTGCCTGAAGGCATTAAACACTACAGCTTGGGCGCCACAGAACTTGCGCACCATAAATTCGGCCGCGATATTCTTGCCAATATAATCATGATAGGTCTGCTGAACAGCATCGCCAAAATAATGCCTGACGACATCCTCGAAACCGCCATCACCTCCGTCGTCCCCCCCGGCACGGAGAAGGTGAATATTGAAGCATATAGGTTGGGGAAAGGAATAACAGGTCTCAATTACACAAATTATTGACCCCATTATTTTATACATTTATCGTTTTCTAAACCCGGCAGTCCTTTGCCGGGGCCTTTAACAATGTCAAAACTTAACGTGATTAATATTATTTGACTATAAGCTCAATATAATGTATGATTCCCTAATGAAATTAAGACTCTGAATAAAGGGGCTTAAATTACATTGAAACCGTTGCAAAACTTTTTTAAAGGGTATCGCAAATCTCTGACCAGCGTAACATCGCAGTTCAAAGACCTGGGATGCCGGGGCTTTTATTACTTTTGCAACAGTCTCATATTAGAAATCAAAATCAGTAGGTGTTGTTATGGCAATTATGACTTGCTTCATGATGATGCAATTCGCAGGGGAGTACCAAAATACAATTTTTGAGAAGGTTCAAGAAGCAGTTATCAGGGCTAATGCTTTAGGGGATTATAGGATCAGATTAGTCCGTGCCGACTTAGGCCAACCCCTTGATATAATGTCTCTTGATCATCATTTGAAACAACACATTGATCGATGCGATTTTGCAATTGCAGAAATAAGCACATTTAATCCAAATGTTATGTTCGAAATGGGTTACGCAATTGGCGTAAATAAACCTGTTATCATAATGGTTCAACGTGGAATTCCTGTTCCCGCTGATTTTCGAGGCTGGCTTTATTTAGAATATTCCATTGAGGAATTAGATTTAGTGCCGCAATTATTACAAGGATATTTAAAGAGTGCCATTGAAGCTCGATTAACAGTAAGGCAAAAAAATACATATTATACAAAAGTCTTCGCAAATAGAGGCGTTTCAGACATAGAACAAAGGGCTAGAGAAGCTAAAGACAAAATTGAAATACTAACAACAAACCTTAATTCTTTTATTGAACAGGGTTTAGGTTCGATTGTTGAACAAAGATTATGTGACCCAATAGTTCCCAACCTAAAGGTCAGGATACTAACTTTGGATCCTGAAAGTGATTTTGCTGGGCATAGAGCAAGGCAACTAAAAATGTCGATACTGTATTTCCGTGAGCAATTGCGGTCTTCATTAGAAAAGACAATAGAGCTTTTTGGTAAGTTCTCTGACCGGTGTAATATAGCAACGTTTGACGAGTTTCCACCTCAGATATCATTCAGAATAGACGATAATGTATATTCAAATATTGTTTCGTCTAACCACCAAAGTAGAAATAATCTGTTATTAAGCTTTCATATATCTGACGCAGGGGTTAAAGAATCAATTACAAACCATTTTGATACAGTTTGGGGGCGGTCCACGCCATTACATCGGGTATAATTTAGCAGGTGAAAAGATTAGAGAATCGAAGCTTGGAGTCGCTTCAACGCACTTATAATGTCTTTTATCTGCCTTACTTAGCGGAATTTTGGTGCATAAAGAACGACAGTACAATGGAGGGACAAGCAGGGTTAAAGAACAAATCCCTGAAGCACGTGCTTTTTACCAAAATTACTTTCTAAAGGCATACAATGTATCTCCTGTTTGACATTTCCCCGCCCCTTCAATAAAATGAATTTCCCTTAAGGCTGAATAAGCCTGAAAGGTGCTTTATCCTTATAAAACGCGCAGGGAAAATGTTTCCGCGCACGAGGTTTTATAGACATTGCCGGGAGACGTCACGGTACGGTTGTTCCACCGGCTACGGGAGCTGGTCAGCCAAAAGACGGTGCGCATAAGCCCCGCCCCTGGGAGCATCGCGGGGCTCGTAAGCCGCTTTTTGGAACTCTATCCTGACGCTAAGGAGGAGATGCTCGAGGAGAACGGGGAGCTTTCTCACCGCTATGTCGTTGCGGTCAACGAAAAGATGATGAAGCGTACCGAGTGGGATGACGCAAGGCTCCATGACGGCGACGATGTGGCTTTCCTTACAATGCTGAGCGGGGGATGATTGAGCGACGGGATGATAGCAGCGTGGCTACTATTCTAAAAATACATTACCTCATAGTCGGCGCGGGGATCGCCGGGATTGCGGCCGCGGAAGCAATACGCGAAGTTGATAGCGTTAAGAAAATTACCCTGATAAACGCGGAGCCTTATCCACCATATTGCCGCCCGCTTATCATTGAAGTTTTAACCGGAGAAAGGTCATTCGATGATATTAAGCTGCGCGATGATAAATGGTATAAGGCCAACAAAATCAACCTGGTGAATAGCGACCGGGCAACTAAGCTCGACCCCGGCAAGAAAATCCTGACCCTTGAATCCGGCAAGGGGATTGAATTCAAGAAGCTGCTTATCACCACTGGCTCCATTCCCGCAACCCCGCCCATTCCCGGCTTAGACAAGGTCCCCGCGTTCAACCTTTACCGCCGCGACGATGTCGAGAGCCTTAAACCATTATGCAAGCCCGGTGCGCGTGCCCTTATAATCGGCATCGGCTTAATCGGATTGCAGGCCATCATTGCACTGAAAAAATTGGGGGTTGATATAGTCGCTGTAGAAATGTTGGAGAAAGTGTTGCCGCTGATCCTCGATAAGGAAGCGGCAAAACACGCACGAAAGCGACTCGAAGAAAACGGCGTCGATGTGCACATCGGTACTGCTGTCAAGGAACTCAAACCAATCCAAGAGAAACCGCACCCTTATGTGGCCCTCACCGCCAGCGGAAATGAAATCGGCTTCGATTTCCTCATCTTATCAACCGGTATGAAACCGGATAAATCTGTGCTTAACGGGTCGGGAATCGACTCAGGCCGGGGAATCAAAGTATCCTCAACAATGCAGACAAATATCCCAGGCATATTCGCTGCAGGGGATGTCGTCGAGTATCCCGATTGGATAGAGGGTGAGAACACAATCCACGCTCATTGGGTCAATGCATATCGCCAGGGGCGTATCGCCGGGCTGAATATGGCCGGCATTTCCAGTGAGCCTTACGAACCGGTGTATCTCAATTCGTTGACTATTTTCGGCCTGCCCATCATCACAATGGGCGCGAGTCGTCTCGATGACCCGAAAGGCGCAGAGGTTTATGTATCCGAGATTCCAAGCCGTGAGGCCTATACGCGTTTTGTAGTAAGGGACGGGAAACTCATCGCGGCGACATTCATAAACGATGTGGACAGGGCGGGGGTGCTTCAATATCTCATGCGCGAGAAAATCGATGTCGGCGATGTGGCCCATTCGCTTTTCGACCAGGGAAAAGAAGGATTGGAATTCCTGTATAAACTCCATAATGATATAGTCAAGGGTGATGTCGAATGGGCGGCATCGATGGACTTGATAGATAAATATAGAAAAGACATGAAACGCACTCGATGGGGAGGGAAATAAAGCTTTACTTGTAAACAATGAATAACCCAATCGGCATAATGCGCACACGCGTAGCCTTGGTTGATCTGAGCGAAGGGACTGTTCAGTATGAGGATGCATACCCCGAGGTAGTCAGCAATTATCTCGGCGGACGCGGCGTGAATGTTGCATATCTTTACAGAATGCTCCCTCCCGGAACCGACCCGCTCTCCCCGGCCAACATCCTCATATTCGGTGCCGGCGCTATGACCGGCACGGGATGCCCCAATTCGAGCCGGTTTAACGTCACCGCCAAATCCCCGGAATCTATGATATTGGGCGACGCCAACTGCGGCGGCTTCTTCGGCCCGATGCTGCGCTACTCCGGCATCGACCGCCTCATCATCCTCGGCAAAGCGCCCCATCCCGTTTTCCTCAAAGCTGTCGATGGAAAAGTGACCATCGAACCCGCTGAAAAATACTGGGGCTTGGATATTCCCGAAACTCAAGCGGCCCTCAAGAAGGATGTTGACCCCAACGCCGAAATTGCCTGTATCGGCCCTGCGGGAGAAAACCTCGTACGCTTCGCGTGTGTCATGACCGGTGTCAAGAACGCTGCAGCGCGTGGCGGTATGGGCGCAGTGATGGGCAGCAAGAACCTCAAGGCTGTCGTGGCGCTTGGAGGCGGCGGTATCGAAATTGCCGACCCCGATGGCTTCCTCGAACTCAACGAAGAGTTGAAACAATACCTGTGCGACTCCAAAATCGTGAAGGTGCTCGGAAGGGTCGGTACACCGCTCTTATACGAAGTCAGCAATTATTTGGGCGCCATACGCACACGCAACAGCCAGGACTCATCATTCGAGAATACCCTCGACGCCGAGGTCATCCATGAGCACGTATCAAAGATGATTTCCTGTCATTCCTGCGTAGTACATTGCAGGCACAGGAATACTCATAATGGCGAAGGGCCGGAATATACAACGATTGTTTTGTTGGGTGCCAACCTCGGCATCGCTGATACTGCCAATGTTATACGGCTCAATAACCTTGTAAATCATCTTGGCCTCGATGTCTCCTCGACTGGCGGTATCATCTCCTGGGCGATTGAGCTATATGAGAAGGGCATCATTGATGAATCGATAACCGGTGAGCCGTTGCGCTTCGGGGATTACGACCTCGCAGTGCGCCTTATTAACTCAATTGCGAAGCGTGAAGGGTTTGGCGCAATATTGGCTGACAGCTCTCAGGCGGCAGCAAAGTTAAATGACCCGGAGCGGAAATACCTCACGTCGATAAAGGGCCTGCCCCAATCCGACCCGCACGATTGCCGCTATATCAAAGGTTTCGCGCTCGGTATAGCGGTTGCATCGCGCGGAGCGGACCACCTTCGCAACCGTCCTACCCTCGAAGTGCTCGACTTGCCTCCCGATTTCCTTCGCGAAATTTATGGTGCCGATGTAGACCCCGACCCGACATCCTATAAAACCAAGGAAATCGTCGTCGCAACCCATGAGGACATCTACGCCGTCATCGATTCCATGGGCATCTGCAAGTTCGTATGCCACGGCTTCAATAGTCCGAAGTTGCTGAAATATGAGCATTTCTCGGAGCTTTTGGAAAAAGCATTCGGCGCGAAATTCTCCGTCGAAGATTTGCGCGAAATCGGACGCCGGATAGTCGACTTGGAGAGGGCATTCATCAACAGGGAAGGGATACGCTCCCGCGACGACACCCTCCCAAGACGCTACTTCGATGAGCCAATGCCCCACGGCCTCGCCAAGGGGCACCGCATCGACCGCGATGAATTCCAGGGGATGCTCAAGCGTTATTACAAGCTGCGTGGTTGGGATGAGGACGGCGTCGTCACTAAAGAAAGGTTGGCGGAACTCAAGGCCCCATGGTGCAAGTGCCGGAGGGGGGGCGCATGAAGAAGTGGCGGATATATACCAACCATGAGCTATGCTCCGGATGCCGCGCGTGCAGTGTGGCATGTGCAATATCACACAATGGGGTTGCGGATCCGGCACGGGGGGCTATTCAAATATTGCGCAACGCCTTCTCAGGTTATGAATTCCAGGCGATATGCCGCCTGTGCGAGGAGCCCGAATGTGTCGCTGCCTGCATGGCTGCCGCTTTATCGAAAGAGCCGGGCACGGGGCGGATTTTGTTCGATGAAGACAGGTGCGTCGGCTGCTGGATGTGTGTTATGGTTTGCCCGCATCATGCAATTGTACGCGATATAAAATCCGGGAAGGCCATCCGCTGCGACCAGTGCGAAGGGCGCGAGCTTCCCGCATGTATTGCCGCATGCTCCACCGGTGCTATACAATGCGTGGAGATTGTTGAGGATCCTGTCGGGAGCGGCAAGGACTGATCCGAACCGCGACCGTGAGGGAGCGGACAAATGTAACCTGCGAATCCCATTTCGTGGGTTACTACTCGAGTTGTAGCGCAGGCGTCTCGCCTGCAATCCCGCTTTAAGCGGGGTTTCGGGACAAGGGTGTCCCGAAACATCAAGAAGAATCTTGGCTCTACCTGGGAGCGCAGCCATCCTTGGCTGCATGCGATTCGAAAAGAACTTATATCGATGGGAGACCCGAATGGCTGTTGAGAAGTTTACGATTGGCGGAATAGGTGCGGGAGTTGTGGGCACGATATTAGCCTCGCACCTTGCGGATGCCGGTGCTGAAATAATAATCACCGACCTGCCTCATCGTACCGAGCAAATCGATAAGAACGGCCTCCAGGTACGCTGGGGTGAAAAGCACTTATCCCACAGTGTGAGAACAACACCCACTATCGCAAGCCTTGTTGCGTCCGGGCCGGATGTCATTTTCATTTCAACAAAAACCTGGGTATTGAATAATATTCTTCCTGAGGTCGAAAAATGTATCAACGATAATATCCTTGTCATCAGCGTCCAGAACGGCATCGGCACCGAGGATGTGCTTGCCAAATTCATACCTCCTCACAATGTGGCCCGGATGGTTGTGAATTACGCGGGTGCCAACAGGCCGGAGGGATATACAACCGTCAACTGGTTCAACCCGCCCAATTACGTGGGGCTTATTGCCGACCGTGAAGAGCCGCGGCTTACACTCCTTGTGGAAATGCTCAACACTACGGGGCTTACGACGAAACTCGTGACCCCGATGGAAATAAAAAAACAGGCATTCCTGAAAACAATCCTCAACTCCGCCCTGATGCCTGTTTGCGGGGTTTTGGGGCTGACCATGAAGGAGGCAATGAGCTGCAAAATAATACGCGGTTACGCGGAGGACCTGGTCAGAGAAGGCTTGGCGGTTGCAGCACGGCTCGGTTACCACTATGGCGAAAACTGCCTTGAAAACTGCTTGGAATACCTTGATAGGGGCGGTAATCACTACCCCTCGATGTGGGTCGATCTGGAAAATAAATTGCCCACGGAAATTGACTTCCTCAATGGTAAAATCATGGCCCTTGGCTGGATGTTCAGCGACCTCAGGCTGACCACCAACAGGGTCTTCGTGTCACTCGTCGTCGCAAGGGAAATAAAAAATGGCACGCGGTCCGCCGCCGATATACCGTACTACATATCGGCCCGGCATGTTTGAAATATGACATAATTAACACTTAACTATAGAAATATTACAGGAGGATACTTAAATGGCTGACGAGAAAAAACCCATGGAGTACCGAAAACCAAGGCGTAAATCACCAACGCTTTTCAAACCGAAAGCCCCTTCCGAATTCAAATTTGAGTTTATCAAGTACGAGAAGAAGGACGGCATCGCGCGGGTTATCATCAACCGCCCGCAGGTTTACAACTCTTATAACCTTAAATGCCTCCAGGAGATGACCGAGGCGTTCGACGATGTCGCCACCGATGATCGTATCGGCGTGGTAATCCTTCGCGGCGAAGGCGACAAGGCGTTCTGCACCGGCGGCGATGTTGTCGAGTATGCCAACAGCATCGTGCAGGGCAAATCGCAGGATATGTGGGGCTGGATGAATTATTTCGTCCGAGCCCACGACGCCTTGCGCAACTGCGGCAAAACATCCATCGCAGCGCTGAACGGCATCGTTGTCGGCGGCGGCAATGAATGGAACCTCAGCTGCGATGTCGCCATCATGGCTGATACGGAATGGATTGAAAAGAAGGGCGAAAAGAACCCCACGCGTTATATAAAGCAGGTCGGCGCGACTGTCGGAAGCGTCGCCGCCGGCGGCGCAACGCAATATCTGCCGCTCGTGGTCGGCCTGCGTCGCGCGAAGGAAATCCTCCTCTTCAACCGCCCCAT
>Ga0315277_10000050_pt1 | contig 172900 bp, 167 predicted proteins | sample YL17G05_15_MG_FD_203695 | JGI IMG/M metagenome (GOLD analysis project Ga0315277, IMG submission 203695) | Sediment microbial communities from Yellowstone Lake, YNP, Wyoming, USA - YL17G05_15 | ecosystem: Environmental > Aquatic > Freshwater > Lake > Sediment | place: USA: Wyoming | collected...
AGCCATTTGCAATCGTTCCTGTGTATGCAGCGCTGTTTACAAGAACACCATTAACATAGAGTTTAACCTGGTTTAAGTCATATGTTCCAACAACATGATACCACTGCCCAACTTGCGGCAGAGCATACGATACTGAAACAGCACCGTTGTTTAACATGAAATACAATTGATTGCCAATATGGTAAAATCCGTAGTCTCCATTAACGTTATTTTCCGCACCCGCTTTGTACATGATTTCTTTTGTACCTGAAAAGGATGCTGGCTTTATCCATGCAGAAACGCTAAGCACGTCTATATTCAAGCCATTCGCAGGCATGCTAACATATGATCCTCCGCTAAAGCTGAATGCCTGCCCGACTTTTCCAGCAGCATAGATTGGAGTCCCGCCCCATGTTCCATTATTTGAATCAATTGAATCTCCAGTGTTACGTTCTCCCTGCCACCAACTTAACATTCCTGTTGTGCAGATTGGAGTACAGCTCGATGTATCATACAACATGCAATCGCCCTTACATCCAAGAGTTCCACTCAAAAATCCAAGAGACTGGCATGTCTGACCATTCAAATTCGAGCCATCGCATGCCTCTCCGCCATCAACAATACCATTCCCGCATACAGGAACAACTCCGCAATATCCATTCCCTGCCTTGTTATACATATCAGAAACTTCACTCGCCGAAAGAGCTCTATTGAATATTGCTAGCTCGTCAATCAAGCCGTTGAAATAACGAGTGCTGTAGGATCTGCCGCCGATCCTAATTTTACTATAGGTATTTGTAATAGGTTGTGTATATGCAGTGCCGTTTACAAGAAGACCATTCACATAGAGCGTAACCTGATTCAAGTCATATGTTCCAACAATATGATACCACTGCCCAACTTTGGAGAGGGTATAAGCCACTGAAACAGCACCATTATTCAATGTAAACCACAATTGATTGCCTACTATAATTAGAGTATAATCCCCAGTGCTCGTTGAACCGCTTGTTCTTGAAATAATTTCATTATTAGCTGAAAGAGAGCCAGGTTTTATCCATGCAGAAATGCTAAGAGCATTTGCCACATTCAAGCCGTTTACAGGCGTCTCAATATACGACCCGCCCTTGAAGCTGAATGCCTTTCCTGCTTTTCCAGCAGCATAAGTTGGAGTTCCTGTCCATACCCCGTTGTTTGAATCAAAATTATCATTTGCATTTCCATCCCCGCCCCAATAAGAAACCATTCCAGACGGACACTGTGATATGTCTCCAATAACATTTCCAGTCACACTCGCTTTTCCGCCAAACAAACTCTTGAACATTGCGCCAATCTTTTCAAAAAATCCTGAACCTGAATCTCCGGCAGCACTGGCAGAAACCATAACTGCACCGGACAATAACATAACCACAACAACTGATAGAATAACTAAACTAAATTTTTTCACTAAAACACCACCTCTCCATTTAAACGCAGCAAATCTGGTATATAAATATATCTGGGAAGCAACCTGTAAGAAGATTTCTGAATTATTGAAGAAACTAACCAGTTAACTATCTATGTCCTTTTATATATAATGCTAGTTTTATTGATATAACTCCTTAGGAATTTTGAATTCTTTGTCTGAAAAAACTATTTCTTCACACGGCGAAATGGCTTTTTTGCAAACATCAGTCATAAAAGGATATTTGCTTTCAATTTCCTTACTTTTTATTGAAGAGCCATACCGTGCTGATTCTCTTTCATCAACATCTGACTTTTCTTCTTTAGCCCTATAAACAGTTATCCTATCAATAAATTCATCATCATAGTCAATTAAATTTATTTTTTTGGCATATCTTAGAAAAGAGGCAGTACATTTCTGGCTTCTGCTTTCAATCCCAAACTTAGCTAAGATGGCAAGAGCGCAATAATACAGAGTATAAAACCACTCTTCAGGAATTTTATAATCAAATCCCTGCTCTTTGTATAAATCGCAAAGCTGCAGATTCACTCTTGCTTTATTTAGATACTCTTTCGCGGTCTTGTCATCTGGCTTGGTTATAAGAAGTCCTTTATGTTTTTGGCCTTTACTTTCATCTTTTAGTGCATTTACAAAACAATCTCTCGTTTCTTTTTCGTTCATATTTTTATACCCCTAATGAACCTGATAAACTTTTCATGCCCAAATAAAACAATTCCTCTGTTTATTGCGTCAATAAAGGCTCTGTTTGGTTTCTCAAGCTCTTGCTTAAATTCTGCCTCTTTAAAGTTTACAGCATGAATTTTTTTAATCTGGGTTTTTTGTATTTTGGCGATAGTTGATTCAATTTCTATAAAATTATTCTTGTGTGTAATTCCCAATATATCAATATCATTAGCTGCATTAGAATAAATAATACTGCCGTAAAGTATAAGAAAATCAATTTTATTTTCTAGTTCTTTAAAATTGTCCAGCCACCTTTGGTTTTTTATAGCTTCTTCTGCTAAAATCAAGGACAAGGTTTTTTCTAAAAGAGGATTTTCCCAGTTTAAGCTTATGCTACATGTGCTTGTTTTTCCTGGTCCAAGACGAGTAAGAATTACAAGACTCTCTTTCTCTAACTTTTTAAGAGTTTTCCATGCCCCCACTCTACTCATTCCAAGTTCTTTCGCTATAGATGTTATAGTGTGCTTTACTGAAAACTCCTTTAAGAGTATTTTCAAGATTTTTGAGTTTGGCCTTTCTACTTCCATTTTACTGTTTCCATTTAGTTAATAGTTATTAACAATCAGTTAATAGCAATATTTAAATGTTTTGCTTTCTAATCTCTTGTTCAGGATCCATTAATTAATTTAAGCTGCACCTGCAATATCCTGTATTTGGCCTTTAACCAAGTATCCATTAAGGACATTGTTCATCAGCCCTGTTTTGAGTTCCCTGATTTCCTTCTTGTTCTCAAAAATATGGAGTTCAATATGCCTATGAAGTTTCAATTCATAAAGGTTTTTATTAAAATCCGAAATATCTCCGAAAACAAAAATATCCATGTCTGAATCCTTGTACCAGTCGCCTTTTGCAATACTGCCAAAAATTAATATTGTTTTTGCATTTTTCAAAGATAATAGCTTAGGGATTAACCCGCTTTTGTGAAGCTGCTCTAATGCATAAACCCGTTTTAGTGATTGATAGATCGGATTGCTGCTTCCTGCTGTAAAAAAAGGAAATTTTCTTTTTTGCTTTACCTTTTTTATTAAGCCGTCTTTGACATATTTCTTAAGCCATTTGTTTGCAACTGCCTTTGTAACATTTGCTTCCCTGACTATTTCCTCAAAATGCCATTCTTTGAGCGGGCTGTTTTCTAAGATTAAAGTTAGCACGTTTTGTTCCTTGCTTGGACTCGCCATAAAGTAGTATATCTCAGACATACTATTTAAATGTTCCCATAATTATGTAATTAACCACTTAAACGTGGTTAAAACCGAAAGGTTTATATATCTCTAAATCTATACTCTCTGCATGAATAAAAAAGTTCTAGGCTGGACAATCGCAGGAGCACTTGCATTAGGCACTGCCGCATCATTCAGCCCGCTAATATTCGCAGAAAAGCCAAGCCTAGAATGCACTATAAACGAAAAAGGCGAGAAAGAGTTCGGCAAAGTGATCAAGATTGAGAGCCTGGCTCAAATGAAAGCCTACCTTAATCAATCAGAAATTGCTGTTCTTGGTTTTGGACCCGATGGATGGACTTCTCCTTCAAAAAAAATAGATTATCAAGCGTTAGCTGGAAAATTTAAGACAGTTCCCTTTTTGTATGTAGAATTTGAAAAGCATAAAGTATTGCACAATATTTACAATCCCGCAAAAGGATTTGACATATATGTATATATTGACGGTAAAAATGTGCCAGGGTCTGATTCCTTCTCAAGATATGTAGAACCAGGGTGGGGATTAGAATTCTATATAGAAAACTACCAATTAAACAAAAAGAAAGAATTTGACCAAATCAGCTATAATTCTTTTAAAAAAAAGAAAAAAGAAGAAGAAAATAAATAAAAACTATTTATTTTTACTTTTGTAAAGGTATCCAATTCCAAGCACGACCAACACTGCAAGGATTATACCCCAAACAGAAAATTCTGGTGCCTCCTGCTGATCGCAAGATCCGCACTGTTGAAGTTCATTCCAAGAAAGTGCCTGTACAGGATAAAAATTACAGTCTTGATAAACTAAGCCAGACGCACATCCTCCAACATAACAACAAGCCCCGGTAGTTTGCTTATCTTCATTGTGGACCAAGTTCTCTGCATAGAAGGTGTGACTTCCTAAGACTCCCAAGTTATAAACTTTAATAGGAGTACTTGTTTCTTTTTTCTCAATTGACTCAACTACAACCTTGTCTCCTTTAATGTCAAGTAGCACATCTCCCACCCTGACGGAACCTGCATGTACCCACTTGCCATTGACATACATCAAATGTTCAGGAGTAACCTTTAGCTGCTTATTTATTACTAAATAATTCCCTGTAAAAATATGAATAAACTTGTTTACTACCTCCGAACCTACATTTTTTCCAGTTGTTTCGTTAAAAGATAATACTTTATCGCCCATCTGCACTTCTTCTATATTTTTGACAGAAAAGTCTGCCATTGTTATTTTTGTTCCTGGCAGAAAACACGATGCTTCTGAACAAGAAGGATCACTGTACTTTTTTACTACGTTATTTACTTTTTGGTAATCACAATTCCATTGTCCAGTATTTACACACTTTCTATATCCTGTTGATAACCAACCTGTAGCCGGTACACACTCATTGGAACTTTTTTGACAACAATTTGACCCATCACCAAGCGCACCTAGGCAAACCTCGGTGTTAGAATGCGCATTCATAACTGCACAACAATTATCTCTAGCCTCTGCTGTTGACAGACCGGTACAACAGGTAGGATTTATCTCAGTGTAATATGCATAGTCAGTGCCATATCTTGTCTTACATGTGTCTGTGCTGCACTGAACAACTCCTGGCTGATGATATGCCGCATATTCTTCCACACCAGCCTTCTTGCACTGGCAACATCGTCCATCTGCTGCAATAACCGCAACAGAACTCACAAGTAAAGTTGCCAAAACCAACATAACTAGAATCCATTTTTTCATAAAACATTCACCTCTGCAATAGAAAACGCAAATCTTATATTTAAACATATTGGTTACCAAACGGCAGGCAATCAATCTCGATTACAGCAAAACAACTCCGTCTTTTCCACCTTGGTGTAAATAAGTTCAGCTTCTCTGTGTATTTTTCCACTTTAGTGCTAATCTCCATTGCCAATAGAAGGTCAGACAAGGCCTGCGCATTGGCAATACACAAAAGTGTTACAAAAAATGTATCACTTGTTGTTTAAAGTGTTACAAAAAATGTATCACTTTAGAAAAGTTTACTGACGTTTAATCAGGAAGATGAAATAGTTGTGTCTGGCAAAAAAATTAAGCTTTTGCCTGTATTTAAATGGATGCAGGAGCCAATTCACAACCTTTAAAATCCGTTTCTCAAACTTTCAGGTATGAAATACATTTACTTTTTTTCAAAAGAGGTAACTGAAGGAAACAAGGAAATGAAGCCGCTGTTGGGCGGAAAAGGGGCTTAACTTTTGTTTGAGCACAGTTGGAATATGTTCTTGTAGAAAAATTGCGCATTATTTACGCTTTCTATTGCCGGCTCCCTGTTGGCCTGCGGTATTCTTCTGTAGGTGAACTTGCCCCGCTTATCTTTCTCAAACGCGAATATATTAAGCAGAGCATCTGCTTTGATTAGCAGACTTTTGTAGATTTTCAATAGCTCGATATCAACAATGCCCTTTTCAACAAATTTTGAAAATGCATCAAATGTTTTCTTATGCTCTTCCGGAGCTCTTGTTTTAATCCCTTTAAGGAGCAGATACGCTTTTGCTGCATAAAATATTGAGTAATATGCGTGCGATATTGCTGCACTGTAATACGTGTCTGCTTTCATGCCAAAAATTGAGACCTGCATATCTTTTCGTCACTTACTCTCACAACCATCAAAGACAGATTCAGTTCATTTTGTGCTCTTGCCAGGTAAACATTATGTTCGGAATCCATGTTTCATTCCCTCCTTAATTATATCATAAAATATTTGGTGGTTGTGAACTGCAAGATGCTTTCTTGCAATTTGTTTCCCCAGATTTTCTTCATCATTTGTGAGCATTTCCATCATTTCTGCCTTTGGAATGACGTGGGCATCTATTTCAAGCAGTGCTTTTAGTTTTGCGCTGTTAATTGAAGCAATTACTTGCTTTCTCATCTCTTCACGTTCAATAAATACTGCAACATCCAAGTCCGATGCCTTTTTCTGCTCACCTATTGAATAAGAACCAAAAATGACCAGCGAGTAAAAATTAGTAACTTCGCCTATTTCTTGTTTTAGCCGCTTTATTGAGAGTTTCACAACATGATTCATTCTTTGGTTGTTGCAAAGTGCGATATACTGATATGTTAAGTCATTATCCAAGTTAAGTGTTAATAGGCCCGACTTCCCAACTTTCTTTTCAATCAAAACTTCTTCTTTTTTAAGCGAGTTGACAGCTAAAGCCAACGCGTTGTTTGATTTCTCGTTTGATTGTTTTTTAATCTGCTTTCTAGTATATTCTGCAAAAGGTTTCTTTGCGAATACTTCAAATAGTTTAAGTTGCTTTTCAGTTATCATATTACCCACTTTGTTGGTTCATATAAACCAAATTAGTGGTTATTTATATACCTTCCGCTTTTAGCTCGAAAAACCTACGAAAAAATTAAAGCCGCACACAATTTCCCTTTTCTTTTCAACGCATCACAACCTTTAAATATCCCTTTTCTAAACATTCAGCATATGAAATATATTTACTTTTTTTCAAAAGAGGTAACTGAAGGAAACAAGGACATGAAGCACCTGTTGGGGGGAAAAGGTGCGAATCTTGCAGAAATGTCCTCAATAGGAATTCCTGTTCCTACAGGATTCACAATCACAACTGAAGTTTGCAAATATTTCTATGACAATAAGAAATATCCAAAAGAGCTAGACACGGAGCTTGAAAAGAATATTAAGAAACTGGAAAAGTCAACAGGAAAGAAGTTTGGTGACAAATCAAATCCTTTGTTAGTATCATGCCGTTCAGGCGCAGCTGCTTCTATGCCAGGAATGATGGACACTGTTTTGAACATTGGATTAAACGATGAGACAGTAAAAGCATTCCCAAACGAACGTTTTGCATACGACAGTTACAGAAGATTATTGACAATGTTTGGTGACGTTGTTATGGGAATTAAGAGAGAGCATTTCGAAGAAGAGCTGACGAAACTAAAACAAAAGAAGAATGTCAAGTTAGATACGGACTTGAATGCAAATGACTTAAAACAGTTAGTTGAAACATACAAAAATATTTATGTTAAGCAAAAGAAACCGTTCCCTCAATCTCCAATTGAGCAAATCAAGAAAGCAACTGATGCAGTCTTCGGCTCGTGGAACAATGAAAGGGCAATTTCTTACAGAAACCTTAACAAAATCAAAGGCTTGTTGGGAACCGCAGTCAACATCCAGGCAATGGTCTTCGGGAACATGGGAGACGACTCTGGAACAGGAGTTGGATTCACAAGAGACCCTAATACTGGAGAAAAAAAGTTCTTTGCAGAAGTCTTGTTCAATGCGCAGGGAGAGGATGTTGTTGCAGGAATACGGACGCCGTTGCACATTGATGATTTAAAAAAGAAAATGCCTGTTGTTTACAAGCAGTTGGATGACATAAAAAACAAGCTTGAAAAGCATTACAAAGATATGCAGGACATTGAGTTCACAATCGAGAAAGGAACTTTATACCTGCTTCAAACAAGAACAGGCAAACGAACAGCAAAAGCTGCAATAAAAATTGCAGTTGACATGGTAAAGGAAAAATTAATTGACAAGGACACAGCAGTTCTTAGAGTTTCTCCTGACCAATTAAATCAATTATTGCACAAAACAATTGATCCGAAAGCAAAAACAGATGTTTTGGCAAAAGGTTTGCCAGCTTCACCTGGAGCAGCAGTAGGAATTGTCGTTCTAACTGCAGAAGATGCTGAAAAGCAGGCAGAAGCAGGAAAGAAAGTCATTCTTGTCAGAGCAGAAACATCGCCTGAAGATATTATGGGTATGAACTCAAGCCAAGGCATACTTACATCCACAGGAGGAATGACGAGCCATGCTGCTGTAGTCGCCCGTGGTATGGGAAAATGCTGCATTGTTGGATGCGGAGACATTTCATTCAAAAACAAAACTATCACAATTAAAGGAACAACTCTGAAAGAAGGAGATACAATAACATTAAACGGAACAACAGGAGAAGTCAGTAAAGGCTCAGTTCCGTTAGTTGATCCAGTTCTTGACGACAATTTCCACACATTGATGGAATGGGCTGACAAAATAAGAGTCCTAAAAGTCAGGACAAATGCAGACACTCCAACTGATGCAAAGAAAGCAATGGAGTTTGGAGCGCAGGGAATTGGCTTGTGCAGGACAGAGCACATGTTCTTCAAGCCAGACAGGATTAAGGCTGTCAGGGAATTCATAATAGCAGACACATTGGAAGAAAGGCAGAACGCATTAAGCAAGCTTATGCCTATGCAGAAGCAGGATTTCTATGAATTATTCGAGATTATGAAAGGATTGCCAGTAACAATCAGATTACTAGACCCTCCTTTGCACGAGTTCCTGCCAAAAGAAGAAAAAGATGTAAATGAGCTTGCAAAAGAATTAGGAGTAAATCCTCAAAAAATAATTGACAAGGTTGTTTCATTGCATGAGCAGAATCCTATGCTTGGCTTCAGAGGGTGCAGATTATCAGTTGCATTCCCTGAGCTTGCAGAAATGCAGACAAGGGCAATAATGGAAGCTGCATGTGATGTTTACAAAAAAGGAAAGGATGTAAAGCCTGAAATAATGGTTCCATTAATCGGGCACATAAACGAACTAAAGGATATAAAAAAAATAATAAAAGAGACTGCTGACAAAATCTTGAAAGAAAGAGGGCTTAACTTGAAGTACAAGATAGGCACAATGATTGAGGTTCCAAGAGCTGCAGTAACTGCAGATGAGATTGCAACAGAAGCAGAATTTTTCTCATTCGGCACAAACGACTTGACGCAGATGACATTCGGATTTTCAAGAGACGATGTCGGCAAGTTCGTGCCAAAGTACATTCAGAAAAAAATATTAGAGCGTGACCCATTTCAGAGCATTGACCAGACTGGAGTTGGAATTCTTATCAAGCATGCTGTTGAAATGGGCAGGAAGGCAAGAAAAGGCATTCACCTTGGAATATGCGGAGAGCATGGCGGAGACCCTGACTCAATAGAATTCTGCCACAAAACAGGCTTGGATTATGTAAGCTGCTCGCCTTACAGGGTGCCTATTGCAAGGCTTGCTGCAGCGCACGCAGTGTTAAAAAACAAATAATCAAAAAAAAGATATTTTCTTTTTATGTTTGTATTTTGCAAGCAGTTGCTCTAAATGTTTGAACAAAATCTTGTTTCCGTCCTGATGATAGTGCATTAAATTTTTCTCGTAAATCTCAAGATTGTCAAAAAATCTTTTTATTCCTTCGTGGCTGAAAGATTTAAGGAACAATCCATAGCCAAGCTTCTCTATGCAAATCGCATTATAGATTTGCTCAACCTGCTTTTTTATTGGCACTGAAAGGAATGGTTTGTGAAGGTAGATTGACTCGCCCATCAAAGTGTAGCCTCCATTTGCAATGACTGCTTTTGAATCTCCCAAATCCCTGAAAAACTGGTCTTCATTAAATTTCCTGAAAATCAAATTCTTCTCTTTTTTATTAATATTAAGCCCGTATACAATAAATTTCTTATCAAACTTTTTCAGCACGTCAAGAAAGTTTTTTGATTTGTCAGATGTCTGGTAGACAAGAACGTGCCCTTTGTTGCCTGGCTTGCAGTCAAGTATCTGCTTCCTCAAAATCGGAGGAACGAAAATAACATTTTTCTGACTTGCTTTCGAGTTGATGAACGTGCTTATTATATAATAGTCTGCAAGAGGCGTCCAGAAGCCAAACATTAATCTTGTTGCCATGAAAATGTCCCTGTCTCCTTTCGGCATGGGGATTTCCTTGCACCTTGCAATAAAGCTGTTGTTGTCAATTGATATTATAGGGACATTAAACAATTTTGCAAAATAATAAGCCATAGGCTCCATGTCAGTTATCACAATATCCGGCTTGAAATTATTCCCTATTGTGAAGAAAATGTCAAGGTTTTTTGTCATCCTCTTTGGAAAGCCCTTGAAAAATTCATTTACAGTTTTTCCAACAAGCAGGGAGTTTCGTTCATACAGCATTCTTGCCCCTTCAATTTTTATAACATGCCCAAACTTGTGGTGAAGAATTGGATATGCGTCATTGCTTGCAGTAATCAACACATTATGCCCCTGATTTTTGAGCCATTCTAATGTAACAGAACTTCTAATTGCGTGCCCTTTCCCGTCCCCCTGAACTGAATAAAGTATTTTCATTTTGCAAGCACCTTGAAGCTTCTCTTAAGCAGGTATGCGAAACCAAGAGCAGTGTATGCGCTGTCCCTGAGCCTTATCATCAGGCTCAACCCCAAACCTATTAATGGGTTAAATGACAGCAATATAAAAAGATTTGTCTGCCCAAGCTCGAGTGCGCCCAGTGCTGCTGGAACTGGCATAATATATGCAACTGCAACAACTGTGCATACAAGGAATATCTGGATAAAAGTTGCTTCAAACCCAAATGCCAAAAGCAGGTAATAATACTCGAAAAACATTACAAAAAATGCAGCAAATGAAAGGAAAAAAGCAATAAGCTGGTCTCTTCCTTTGTGCTTCAGGAACTTTGTCATGAGGGTTTCAGAATTCTCAACATGCACCCTCATCTCGCGAATTTTTTTGAATTTAAAAGGCTTGAAAATCAATGAAACAAAAGGCTTGCCTTCAACTGTCCTTATGTAAAAAACATAAAGAACTATCGCAGATAATGCAAGAGTCATTCCAATTATCAAAAATGCATTTTTTGCAACTGTGACATTCAACAGTAAAATAACAAATCCAATTATTCCCATTAGGACATTTGCTGTAAACTCAATGTATTTGTCAATTATTACAGAAGACAGGGCAACAGGAAATTTTATTTTTTTGCTCCTCAAAAGCAGAGCCTTTACAGGCTCTCCGCCAATCTGCGCGCTTGGAGTTATGTATGAAACTCCGTAGCCTGCAAGTGAAGCTAAAAACAATCTCAAAAATGCAGGGCTCTTGCCGTGCGATTTTATAATGAATTTCCACCTTAGTACATGAAGCAAAAATATGACAAAAGAAAAGAACGCAAACGGAATAAGGTAAATATAATTTATCTGCGACATCAAATCAACAATTCCCTTGTTTTTCAGAATAACAAGAACAAACAAGAAAATGCCAACTAGCAAAGACACCGCAACTAATATTTTCTTTACCAAATTTGCCATGAACGAGCCAGGGGGGATTCGAACCCCCGACCTACAGCTTTCTTACGAGGAATTTCAGCTAACTCTCTTCCTATCGTAAAGATATGAACAAGTTTTAAGCATCAATCCCCATAGGAGGCTGTCGCCCTATCCAAACTGGGCTACAGGCTCACATTCGGGGCTAGATAGAAACAGTTTATAAACATTGCTCTTTATCTTTTGGCTTTCTTTGAGGTTTTCTTTGCAACTTTCTGCTTGATTTTTCCGCCAATAACAGTCATTCCGTCCATGTATTTTACAAGAATTTTTGGCACTTTTATCGAGCCGTCTTTCTGCTGGAAATTCTCAATAATTGCTACCAACGCACGGGAAGTTGCGATGCAGGTTGAGTTTAATGTGTGCACAAATTTATTGCCTTCTTTTGTCCTGTACCTGATTGCCAGTCTTCTTGCCTGATAATCTGTGCAGTTTGAGCACGAGCCAACTTCCCTGTAACAGTTCTGGGCAGGCATCCACGCCTCCAAATCATACTTGATTGATGCAACTGTGCCCATCTCAGCAGTGCACATCAAAACAGTCCTGCAGTGCAGGCCAAGTGACTTGAAAAAATCCTCAAGATTCTTCAAAATCTCCTGATGATGTTTTTTTGAATCCTCAGGCTTACATATAACAACCTGCTCAATCTTGTTAAACTGGTGCCCCCTGAAGATTCCTTTTGTGTCCTTGCTGTGGCTCCCTGCCTCTTTCCTGAAGTTTGTTGAATTGCCTGCAAGTTTTATAGGCAGAAATTCCTCTTCCAAAATCTCATCCATAAACATTGCAGTCAATGGATGCTCTGAAGTTGCAATCAAGTACAAATCCTCGCCCTCAATTTTGTACATCACATCTTCAAAATCCCTTATGTCAACAACACCTTCGTAAGGCTTTCTTGAAATCATGAACGGCGGCTCAATTGGGGTGAATCCTTTTTTGTAAAGGAAGTCAAGTGCATATTTTCTTAGAGCCATCTCCAAAAGCTCAAGCTCTCCTTTAAGGAACCAGAATCTTGCCCCAGATATTTTTCCAGCTCTTGCAATGTCTGCAATCTTAAGCTCTTCAAGAATGTCAACGTGGCTTTTCACAGGGAACTTGAAATTCGGCTTCTTGCCGAAAGTCCTTACAGTTTTGTTGTCCTGCTCGCCCAAGCCAACTGGAATTTCGGAATCAAGAATATTTGGGAATGACATTAAAATTTCCCGTATCTCTTTCTCAAGCTGAACTAATGTAACTTCTTTTTCAGCAATAAGTATTGGAATCTCTGACGCTTTTTTCAATAATTGCTTTGCATCCTTGCCTGCTTTTTTTGCCTCTCCAACTTCCTTTGAAATAGAATTTCTTGAATGCCTTAATGCATCAACCTCCATCTTGAGGTTTTTCCACTCAGCATCCTTTTTCCTCAGCTCGCCGACTAGTGCTATCTTTTCATTGAGCCCTCTTTTTTCCAAATCTTTCTCAACTATTTCCGGATGCTCTCTTATCAAGTTGATGTCTAACATTTGCTCAAAAAGAAATAATAGGTATAAAAAGGTTACTCAAAGCCTTACTCGCAAATCTTTACATCGCCGCCAGATGCAAGCGCTTTGTCAATCATGTCTCCAAGCTGGTTGTCAACCCTTATCCTGATTATGCCGTCGCTTCCAACCTGGGCGCTCATTATATATTCCTCGTCAACATAAATATTCAGGTTCCTGCCTGCAAACTTCGGGTTAATCTGTATCTTGATGTGCTTGTCTGTCTTTGAATAATCAAATGCAATGTTCTGCTTGAAAGGCACGAGTGGTTCAATGTTTATGCCCATGCCAAGCTTTTTCTCCAGCCTTTCAATCTTCTGCCCTTTCTTGCCGATAATTTTTGCAATTGCTCTTTCAGGGACATAAACAACGCACCTGTCCTTTGACTTCATCTCAACCCTTACAACATCTGCGTATCTCTCAAACTCTCTTTCAACACCTTTTGCAATCAAGCCTATTGAAGGGTCTTTGCTCAAGTCAACAACAGGCACAACAACAGTTTCCTCGCCGTAAGAATAAACCTCAAACTCAAGCTTCTGTGTTTCAAAATCCCTTACAGTCACAATTGGTCTTGCCAAATCTGATTCAGTCATTCCATTCGGAACCTTGACTTCCATCTTTAGCTCAAAAACTTTGTTAACAGCCCCGTCCCTGATGTAAACAACTGTATCGATAACCTGAGGAATTACTCCAAGCTCAATTCTTCCAATAAATCTCTGGATTGCGTCAATAGGGTTTGTTGCATGCACAACTCCAACCATTCCGACTCCTGCCAGCCTCAAGTCTGCAAATAAAACAAAGTCAGAAGTGTTTCTCATTTCATCAAACAAAGTGTAATCAGGCCTTGACAAAAGCAAAACGTCGTGAACTTCTTCAGGTGTTGCCCTTGTAATTGAATATTGGGTTATTGATTCAGGAAGCTGCAAATCTCTCGGAGCTTCAACTGTCTTTACAATCTTGTTTTTGCCTGCATAGTATTCAGCAAGAGCTGTTACAAAAGTGCTTTTTCCCATTCCAGGAGCTCCTGCAATCAAAATTCCTTCTGCCTGCAACGCAATCCTTTTTTTCAGCTTCTCTGAAAGCTTATAGTCTTCAAGATTAAGTTTTGTAATAGGTGTGACCAGAGTTATCTCCCATCCGTCTGAAAACGGAGGTCTTGTGATAACAATTCTGTAATGCGCAATCTGAAGAATTGTTGAGCCAGGATTGTCAACTTCAACAAAACTGTCCTCTCTCCTGTTCGCAGCTTCAACAATCTCAATCGCAATCTGCTTGACTTCCTGCCTTGCCAAAAGCTTTTCAGAAACTGCATCAAAAGTCCAGTTTCCCGGCTTTCCTCGTTTAGCATTAACGCGGCAGTTTTCTCTTATGTGAACTGACATTGTTGTCTTGTCAAAATATTGTTCAAATTCAAGCTTTCCTTGTTTCAGGGGAATTTCTGCAAAAATAAGCTGGACTCCGATAGTTTCAGCAACCTCTGCCATAACTCTGTCTGCGGTGTACAATGTTGCGCCTGTCTCAAATGCAAGCTGCCTTATCATTGAGTCAATCTCGCCCTGCTTCGCCAATTTTATCTCGCTAAGATTAGGTCTTCTGCCAGAAAACTCCAATGCAATTTCTTTTTCAGAACAAAGTTTTTTTATTTTCTTCAGCTCGGCCAACCCTACGAACCCAATTTCCCTGTTGGAGTTTGCCTGATGCTCAAGCTCGGCGATAATTGCTTCGTGTATAATGATTGTGCTGGGCTCAATTTCCTTTTTTATAATCTTCTCAGACAGCAAACCCTCTATAATTACAGATGTGTCTGGAACAAGTTTGTCAAATCTCATTTTCCCCCTCAAAATAAAAAATCATCAATCCATATAAAAGCTTAACTAAAAAGATGGCTGAAAAAATATTCTACTGCCTGCCAAAAACTGAGTTTCTCAAGAAGTATTGCAAACTCCTCGCTTGATTCATAGCCCCTGCCCTGCAAATCAGAATAATGCATAACGAGCCTGAAATTATTCTGCCCTTTCAGCAAATCAGTTCCTTTCATGTTAAGAATAAATGCCTGGTTGCTGAAATCATGTATATTCCAATCCTTTATTTGCTTGTTGTTGTCATAAAGAACGAGAGTGAAATTATCAACAGGGCTGTTTGATGTGAAATTGAAAACAAGATCAAAAACATCCTCGTATTTTACAGATTTAGGCGCAACAATAGATGCTGAAACAACGGGTTTTTCATAAACGTCAACATGAACAAAAGAAATCTTTGAAACATCCTTATTGCTTGCAGTAATCTTGAGCTCCTGCCCTCCAACGGCCGAGGGAGTAAACAAAAAGCTCAGATTATATTTCTGGTTAATCTTCAAATCTATTGTTAGGCATTTTAAGTTAAAGCAGACTTTAAGCCCATCGAGGTTTGTATTTCCGTTGTTTGAAAGCCCGCATAAAATCTGCTCATTTTCTCCAATGTAAGCTTGTTTTCGCGCACCGCACAAAATTTCAAACTCATTGGAATATGTTTTTGTTTCCTGCTGCCTGAGGCTTGAGATTAAATCTTCCATGTCTTCCATTGTGTAAACAGGAAGGTCGTATCTTAGCTCCAAGCCTGCAACATCATATGCTTTTTTTGCATTTCCCATTATTGCGTTAACTGAAATTGCTGCCTTGTACCTGTTTCTTCTATCAAGATTGCTGTGCGCCTTGACAAGCCAGAAAACTTTTTTGGTTTTCCCAGGCTCTAAAAGTACATATTGTATATTTTCTCCTAATGTGTCAAGAACATCGGAAAGGTCAGATAATATTGTGATAGGCTGATAATAATTTTTAGTGTTTGTTATATCTGCTTCAATTACATCGTATGAGCCAAAGCCTGCCTGTTCATGCATGAATTTTGCTGACACGATAATTGGAGATTCTGATAAACCTGATGCTGCAATTTTTGTAACAGTTACGTTTAATGGGCTAGTTGAAACATCTCCGCCATACCAAGAATATGATGCTGACGAAGTTGATACACTCGCACCTTTTCTCAACTCGATATGCCCCAAATCAACATCTCCTATCTGCCCGTATGTTGTGTCAAACGGCGCCCACCCATAGCCAGGGAAATAAACTTCAACCCATGCATGAGGACCCCATCCTTCTTTAATCAAACTGCTTCCTGCAAATATCTGGCTTTCTGTATATGCATAGCCTGTGACAAACCTTGCAGGTATGCCAAGAGCCCTGCAGAATGCAATCATTAAAGTGCTCATCTCATCACAGACTGCTTTCCTGTGCTGCATTACCCATGATGCTTTTTGAGACGAAAAAACAAGCTGAGGATCTAAATCATATGTAACATTCTCCCTAATCCATTTGCCAAGCTTGTGCACAACTTTGTACAAGTCATCCTCGCCAGATGCAATCAGAGTTGCTGTGCCAATTATATCGCCATTTCCATTGAAATCAACAAGTTCGTCTGATTCAAGATAGTTTTCAAAACCTGCTTCAAGCTTTAAAGGGAATTTTACTTTTGAGGAAACCTGCATAAATTTCGTGCTGCTTTTTACTTTTGAATCGACCCTAAAGCTGAGTTTTCCTGACTGAGGGTTTGGCCAGTAAAACTGATAGTTGTCTGCCTGAGGCTCAGTCTTCTCACTGATTATTTTCTGGAAATCAGAATTCAAAGGGTGCATTGTAAGATTAACCCTTAAGTCATGCACATTGCTTGTCAGCCACATGTCTGAGATAATTGAAACATCAAATTCTGCTGACTGAGATTCATAAATCCAGTCTATGTCTGCGTATGAAAATGGAACTAGCAAAACCAATACTGCAAAGAAAATCAGTCCTCTTTTTTCCATATTAAATTTTTTCTAAATTAAAAAAACGCCGAGGGAGGGATTCGAACCCTCGTGCCCTTTCGGACAGAGGATGTTTGTGGCCAAATTGTAAACCATTCGGCTTTAGCAATCTTGCAGTTTCTTAAGTCTCGTCTTAAAAAATCTCCGCTATGGCCAGGCTAAGCGACCTCGGCATCATAATAGCCATGTTTCTTCCAGAATTGGTGTTTATTTAAATGCTTTTTGTTGCTTCTGCTTTTTATTCCTTTTTTATCCACAACCTTTATAAAAACCTCGGAATTTCGGGAATAAATCCTTAGCGGGGTGGTGGCAGCTAGGAGTGCCCGTCGGGCTCATAAGGGCGTGTCCTTGAGGGACCCGAAGTCGTACCCAGGCCATTGCCTGCTTATGTCGGAAGTCGGAGGTTCAAATCCTTCCCCCGCTATTGTAGAAGCCTGGCTACTGCCGGCCAGCTTCATTTTTCTCACAAGTCACTGGACAAGCTTCTGTTAAATATATAAACCAAGGAATCTACGTTAGCAGTATGATATGTGATGTTAAATTAACAGAAAGGGACTTGAGAAAAGGGATGGTTTTGCCAAAGCACCCTTCAAGGGAATTGGCCTATTTTTGCGGAGTTTTGGCTGGTGACGGAAGCATCAACCAAAGAAAAAGCCACGGAGATTACGAAATAAAAATAGCGGGAAACCCAAAAGATGAAAAAGAGTTCTACAAAAAAGTTATTTGCCCTTTAACCAAAAGGCTGTTCAATCTCTCCATAAGGCCACAACATTATGATTCAAATACAATATATGGTGTAAGAATTTGGTCAAAAAGTCTCGTAAACTTTTTCAAATCAATAGGCCACCCTGTAGGAAAAAAGAAAGATAAACTAAAGGTCCCAGAAATATTTTATGGAAAATATGAAAAAGACTTTATCCGCGGATTGTTTGATACAGATTTCTGTTTGAGGTTCAGACGGGGCAACTACCCAGTAATTTCAGGCAGTTCTAATTCAAAGGAATTTATGAAAGAAATATCATTGATGCTTAAAAGCAAAGGTTTCAAAGTGACTGAGTATTTTGATCTGAAACAGTACGACGTGCGCTTCAAAAAAGGTTATTCAATAATCCACAGGATTGAACTTCCTGGCCACAGCAATTACAAAAAATGGAAAATCAAAATTGGCACATTTCATCCAAAAAATGTGAAGAAAATAAACTCATTTAAAGAGAACTAATCAGCACAGCCTACCGCTAAGCGAACCCTTCTTTCTGCTTTAATCCTTCCCCGCTACTATTTTTTCCAGCAAAGTTTTTATAACAAGCCTTATTGCATAAGTTTAGAGGTGGTAAAATGGAGCTGAACAAAAAAGAATTCAAGCATGAAATACAGAGTGCGCTGAAAGACCTTCTTGAGATTGAAGAGCATGCCGAAGAGATGGATTCAGATGATATCAAAGAGCTTTGCAGAAGAATAGGCTATCCGCTGAAAAGAATGCTTCAGGACATTGATTCAGGAAAAACTAAAGAGAAAAAATTTTAATTTTTTATTTGTAAACTTTCTTTATTGCCTGGGTTAGCCTTTCTTCAATATTGCCGCCAAAGTATGAGTTTGGAGTAATATTCATGTTCTTTACAAAGACTTTTTTGTTCCCGCCAAAAACTGTAACCTGAAATTCAGCCCTTCCGCCTTCAACAAACTCTACGCTTGCATCCTGCAATAGTTTGTCTATTTCTGAATCAAGATTTTCTTTTGCAACTTTCTTTTCATTCAAAAGATATGCTGAAACTTTCTTGTACGCAATAGGCTCCCAGCCTGGCTGTGGCTTAAAGCCTCTCTTGACTTCTTCAGCAAGCCTCTCTAAGTATACGTTATCTCCTGGCTTTAGTTCTTTGCTCTTTGCAAGGTCTTGAAGCGCTGTAAAAGTAAGCTTGTAAACCTTTGCATTAGGGTCGTCTCTTAAGTTTGCAAGATAAACTGCCTTTTCTACGGCATTGTTAATCCTGCCCTCGGGCATTTTTTCTTTAACTTCTTTAGGAATATCAAGTGATGCCAACACATCTTCTGCTGTTGCAATTTTTGTTGAATGTACTAATTTCGCTGAAGGCTCTTTTTCAGCAACTGCAACTGACCCTGTTGGCGGTGTTGGTGTTACTGGCGCAACTGGTATTGCTGGTGCTACTGGTGTTACTGGCTGAACCGGAGCAACTGGCCGTGGTTCAACTGGAGCAACTGGTTCTGGCTGATAAGGCTGCTGTGGTGTTGGCCTCTGTGTAATCTGGTTGTTTGGCTGCTGAACTACTATGTTAGTTTTATTTTGATTGTGCCTATGTACTAAATGATACCCTATTCCGAATGCACCAACTAGTAAAACTGCTGCTGCAACAACTGCTGCATACATTCCTCTGACTCTAGAATCCTGCTTAACTCCAACTCCTTTTCTTGCATATTCCTTTAATGGCTTTGGAGCGTTTTCAGCATCAACTACTACTTCAGCAATCTCTTCCTCTGAAAGAGGCTGTGCGTCCTGTTCTGGTATTTCTGCAGGCTCGACTGGGAATTCTGCTATTCTATCTTCAATACCTTCTTTCTTAACAGCCGGGATTTCTACAGGCTTAACTTCAGGCAGAGATGCCTGTACGGCTTCAGCTTTCGGAGCTTCGATAGCTGCAGGTGCTTCTGCAACCGGCGCTGGCTTTTCTTCTACAACCGGCTCTGGTGGCTCTGGTGGCTCTGGTGCTACTGGAGGAGCTACTGGCTGAACTGGTGCTACTGGTTCTGGCTGTTTTGGTTTCTCTGCAAACATATCATCTAATGCTCCTGCTACTGCAGCTTCATTTACAACTGGCGCAGGCTGCTCAGGTGCAGGCGCTGGCGCAGGTGCTGCTGGAACAATAATTGTAGGAGCTTCAGGCTCTTTTGGAATTTCTGGAACAACAAATCTTAATCTTCCTTCTGGCGCGATATTTGCAAAATCAAGCTTTTGCTCAAAAATTATTGCACCATCAATAGTGTATCTTTCGATTTTAAGCTCATTGCCATTTATCCGATATATGCCTACTGCTGTTTGGTCTTCGCTAAGAACAACATTCTCGCCGAGTGCGAAGCAGTCTTTAGGTCCAGGAACAACTATTGCCTTGTTCTTTTTTCTTTCAATGTGCAGCTTCAAATCGTCGTTAAGCTTATTTGTAAGCAGAATATCAAATTCATCATCTCTTAAATCTTCTGCCAGCTCAGGCATTGTCCTTACATAATCAGTCAGTTCAACAGGAATATTTTCAGGCCTGATGTCATAGTTAACTCCAGAAACATCTGAAAGAATGCCTATGCCCTTGATCTTCTTTCCTTCAAAATTAAGAACATTAAGATGCAGAGAATTATCTTTTGCAGCCAAAAGCTTGTTGTCAGGAATAAAGAACCATTCAGCATCATTCAGCACCCTTTTAAGCTTGTCAAATCTTATGTTTACCAGCTGCTCAAATCTGCCGTTTGGCTGAATCAGCTCCCAATATCTTTTTAGAGACTCCCTGTCTTCCTTTGGAAGCGATGTTTCCATCAAAACCTTCTCGACTCTTTCGCCTTTCCTCAAAAGCTTTTTTGCCTCACTGTAGCAGTAATTATCTTCTCCAGAAAGCAGCTCTCCAACAATGTTCCCTATAAAAAAACAAGCCCTGTCACTTCCAAATCGTTTAACTATTTTAGAAAGCTTGTCAGTATCGTTATTTATGTTGCTTACTACTAGCATGTCCCCCATATTGCATACTACAAATACATTCCTCTTTATAAATTTTACTCATTTTCGGGTAGTAAATATGGGGGGAATGGTAAGATTTATATATAGTGACTACCAAACAGTAGTAGATAAACATGTCTGAAGAGATTATCTACAATTTGGGAGGGGACACTGGAAGGCTCGAGCAGGCGCTATCAGAAAATCAAAAGGTTGTGCTGTGCGGGAATTTCACAGGAAAGCCTGGCAGAATCGGGCAGGACTACTGCTGCAATCCTCTTGACACAATTGAAGTCATAAAACGGAATTACAAAAAAATAATGCTTTTGGAAGGCACTTTTGAGCACAATTTGATTCGCATGATGGACAGGCTTACCGGCACAGAAAGCTCGTACAGAAGCAGGGAAGAGTTCAGGCATGATTTTGAGAGGCTCGTAGTTGCACAAGGCGGCGCAGTGCTGATGAAAGCTCTTGGGCTTGAAGACAAGTTTTATGAAATTATAACAAATAGAGTCCAGCCTCAGCTTGATTTTGACAGCTACGAAATTGAAAAAAGAATACTTGGAAAACACAATGAAAAATACTCTCTAAGCTCAGCATTTAAGAACAGGCTTGGAAGCTACTGTAATTTCCTTTGCTCAAATCTTCTTGATGCATACAAGACACAAATTCAGGGCAGAAATGTGGTTATCTTATCTGCATACCCTACTCAAAAAATAGATGTTCCTGATACAGTCACAATAATCAAAAATGAGCAGAACTATCTTGATTTTATCGAGGGACTAGGAAACCTAAGAAACCAGGCTGAAACCAAAGTAGTGCCTGACTTAAGCAATATTGAGGAGCAGATTAAAGCACTAAACCAAAAGATTGATGCGCTTAAACTTGGCGGAAATCTTGAAGAGATTGAAAAAATTAAAAGAGATATTGAAGCATTGAAAAATGCGCCTCCAGTCGCTGGTGAGGTAAGAACAATAATGGTTGGCGGGCATGTTCCCGGAGTGCCTATTGTAAGGGAAAGAAAGATGAGAGGAGACAGGTTTAGTTCTGCAGTCTCGCTAAAGAAATCAGGTCGGACATAATTCTAGCGGCGGTTTTTGAATAAATTTGAAGTCGTTCAATTTTTAGACTTTAGACTTAATTCTAGGCTTTGATTAAAAATAAATTAAAAAGAAATAAAAAAAAATTTACCACTTGTCTTCTGGGCATTCGCATGCAAACTGGTAAGCGCCTACTGCTCCTGCGTAGTTAGGGTTCTGAAGAACCTGTATCTTGACATTCCTAACGCCACGCTTGGCAAGCTCTTTCTCAACTGCGCCCGTCAATCCTTTAAGCTGTGCAAGCCTTCCAGTGAAGTACATGTTCGAGTTGAGGATTGGCTGGTCCTTTGCTTCAACAGTTCCTGCAAGTGACTGCATTTTATCTGCCATTGGCTCGACTATTGCAGTGCATGCATTCTTTACAGCATCATAGACATCTATTGTCTGGTCTCTGTAAAGAGTATCCTTTTTTTGGAAATTGTGTAGAATAGGGTCTCCTTCAACTCCATCAACAAATCCATATGCTTCCTTGAGAGCTTGAGCTTCTTCTTTTGAAAATTCAAAGTCAAAATTCTTTTTAGCCTTGTATTGTGGCCTTAGGTCCATAACAAGACCGCAAAGAAGTTCGTCAATCCAGTTTCCTGCAAGGTATTTTCCGTTTTTATCATTAACCTGCCTGTAGTCTGCCTCTTCAACATACATGTCTCCGAAGCAAATCTTAAGCTCGCTGTTGCCGCCGCCAAGATCTCCAATCATTGCCAATGGGATCTTGCCAGGGACGCCTATGCTTTCAGCAACTGAGTCAACCTGTGAGATAACCTTGCATGCGTCAACTTTTTCACATTCGCTGATTATCTGCTGAAGTGACTTTACTGCCTCAGTATTTTCTGCTCCAGCTGCCTGGTTTTTCTGCTGGAAGCACATTTCCTCAACCGGGATAGCGACAACAAGTCTCATCTTGTCTGCCCCGACTTTATTAATAGCATATTTCAGCGCTTCTTTGGCAAGCTCCATGTCGCCAATTCTTCCGCCGTTCAGAATATAACCTGTTTTTCCGTGGCCGTCTGCCCTTATGTATCTCTGTTTTTCAATTCCTAGCTGCCCTACAAAGACATCTCCGCCGTGCTTTAGTCTAAGCAGTGAGTCCTTGAATATTGTTACGTAGCTCGGGATTGTCTCCTGAGCTTTTCCGCCGTTATAGACCAGCTTAATACCTGTGGTACCAAGGTCCAGTCCTAGATACTGTATTTCTCTATCTTTTGCCATAAAATTTTCCCCCTGTGTGTTTGTTTGTAAATTTGCCCCTAACTCCCCTCTAGAATCCAGTAGAAATCAAAACTACTATTTAAACCTTTCTCAATTAACTACTTAATGATAACAACAAATAGAAAATATTTAAATACAAGTTAAGTTTACAACTATGAAAGATAGCCTTTTAAGCAAGGCAAACCTAAAAGAGAAATATGGACATCCCGGCAGAAAAACTTATAAAAGAGCAGACTGAGCTTGCAAACAAAATTACAATAGTTGACAGCTTCAAGAAAGCAAACCTTGTTGCAGGCATAGGCATTGCTTACACAGATGACAAAATAATCTGCACAATTGCGGTCTGCAATTCCAAGATGGAGCTTGTGGAAAGCAAGACTTCTGTAAGTAATTTGCAGATGAAATATGTTCCAGGATTCATGTTCTACAGGGAAGGGCCTGTTATTATAGATGCATACAGCAGGCTTGAAAAAAAGCCTGATGTTATTATATGCCCTTTCAACGGAATACTTCATCCAAGAAGGATCGGGGCAGCATCCCATCTCGGTTTGGTTCTTGACGTCCCAACAATAGGTGTTGCATCAAGCTTAATCTGCGGAAGAGAGCAGGGCAATTCAATAGTTATGGACAAGGAAGTCAGGGCTCAGAAAATCTTTACAAAAGTGTATGCAAAACCTCTTTATGTTTCTCCGGGGCACAAAATATCTTTGACAAAATCTGTTGAAATTGTTAAAGAATCTATCAGGGAGCCTCACAAGCTTCCAGAGCCTCTGCATATTGCAAACAGGATTGCAAAATCAGAGAAAAACAAGCTGATGCCTGCTCAAGAAAAAACTACTCAAGCAATCCTATAAACTTCTCTGCTTTCTGCACTATTTCCTTTGCATTTTCGAATGTAAGTGTGTTCAATGCTGTGCCCAAATTTGCCCACTTGTAGCCAATGTGCTCAGAAGACAATTTTACATCTTTTTCTTTTGTCTCTAGCAGATAAAATACAACTGTCTTGAAAACAGTTTTCCCGTCTTTCTTGAAATAGTAGCTTAAGTCTTTCTTAAAGTCAAGCATGAACTCTGCGGCAGTTATTCCTGTCTCCTCCTTAAGCTCTCTCATTACAGTTTGCTTCTCTTCTTCACCCTGCTCAACATGCCCTTTAACCAAATCCCAGTGCCCTGCACCGTAATGCAGTATAAGGTACTTAATCTCTTTTCCCTCTTTCCTGAAAACAATTGCGCCTGCTGAAGTTTCTTTTATCATGTTATCTCCTCCAAGACGAAAGTATGTGTATATTGTATATATTCTTTTTGTATAATTTTGGCGTGAATCGTTTTTAATAAAATTCAAAAAACAGCAATTCTTACTCTAACTGTGAAAGCATTTTTGCTTTTGTTCCAACTTTTTTGTTCTGGTTGTCTGCCTTAAACTCGTGGATGACAAGCCTCTCCATATTCTTGAAAGCCTTATGCAAAGTCCTTGCAAAATCCCAGTCACAAGCATGCTTTGTTTCCAGAGTTATTGCTGCAGCTATAGTATGCACCCGAACAGAGTATTTTTTCTTTTTGCCCTCAACTTTGTGCAGCTTTATTGTCACAACAAGTGTTGTTGGCGTTTCCATTGACCTTTGAATTTTGTCATGGTACTCTGAAGAAATCTGCGTCAGTGTCTCTTTTTCTGCATCATCAAGCCCGTCAAGCCCGACGTATTGTATAAGCGGTTGTGTAAGCTTCATGAGAATAGAAAGAAGGGTTTGATTTATATATCTTTTGAATCTACTCTAAGTCATGATAGTTTGCGGCATAGATGAGGCTGGAAAAGGCCCGTGCATCGGCCCATTAGTTATTTGCGGGCTTTGCATTGATGAAAAAGATGAGCTTAAGCTCAGAGTTCTTGGTGTAAAAGACAGCAAGCAGCTGACTCCATTAAGAAGAGAGATGATGCTTGATGAGATTAAGAAGATTGCAAAGAGCTACAAAATAATAAAAGTGTGGCCTGATGAAATTGACAATGCAGTTAATACCATTAATCTGAACAATCTTGAGTCAGACAAAACTGCAGAGCTGATAAACGAGCTAAAGCCTGACAAAGTATTCATAGACTGCCCAAGCCCGAACATAAAAGAATACAAGCGCACAATACAAAAAAAATTAAAAGTCAAAGCTGTTCTTGTTCCTGAGCACAAGGCTGATGCAAACTATCCTGTTGTCTCTGCATCCTCAATTATTGCAAAAGTTGAAAGGGACAGGGAAATTGAAAATTTGAAGAAAAAATTCAATGTTGAATTTGGCTCAGGCTATTCTTCAGATGAAACCACGCAAAAATTTATAAAAGAAAACTGGGAAAAACCAGAATATAAGGAGCTTTTCAGGCACACTTGGGAAACCATGAGAAGATTAAAGACAATGAAAGGGCAGAAAAGACTTGGTGAGTTTTAATGGTTACATTCAAGAGCGTAAGCAAAAAAGAGCTTGATGTTTTTCTTGCATACGGATTTTCTTTCACTCCAGTCAAAACTGAATATGAAATAGCAAGGATGGCAGGACCGTGCAAGCTTATTTTGTACAAATCGGGAAAGCTTTTAATCCAGGGCACTGAAAATGAGATAAAAAGAATGAAGAATGTACTTAACAAAATGAGAATCGGCGAAGAAATAGTCAGCGCTGACTTCAAGGAAGAGTCAGGCATAGTTATTGGCTCAGATGAATCGCTTAAAGGGGATACTTTTGGCGGCATAGTTGTTGCTGCAGTCAAGGCAGATGACCAAATCAGGGAAAAGTTGAGGAAAATCGGAGTCGAGGAATCAAAACAGCTTACTGACAAAAAAATATTCAAGATTGCAAAGGAAATAAAAAAGATTGCGCCTTATTCAATAAGGAACATCTATCCTGAGGAATTCAATAAATTTGAGCTTACCCCTTTGCTGAACAGGCTTCACAAGGAAGTAAAGGAAGAACTTGGAGCAGGAACACATATTGTTGACAAATATCCTGGCTGCATGGTTGGGGATATTGCAGTTGAAAAAGCAGACTCATCATATATTGAAGTTGCTGCTGCATCAGTTATTGCAAGAGAGGAAGCATTGAACCAGCTTGAAATTCTTTCACAAAAAGCAGGATTTACCCTTCCGAAAGGAAGCTCGCATGTTCTTCAGGCGCTTGAAGAGCTCAAAAAACGAAATCTGCCATTTAACAAGTTTGTAAAAATGAACTTTGGGAATGTAAGGCCTTACTTATAATTAAGCAAATCAATTTAAGCTAATTCTCGTCTGAATTCATCACCTTCCTGTCATCATGCTAAAACAATAAAGTTTATAAATTCGCCAAAACCCTCAAGAAAAGAAATGACTAGGATTAACAGGCTTGTTTTGAAGGGGTTTAAATCGTTCGCAAACCATACAGAACTAGTATTTGGACCAGGCTTCAACTGCATTCTTGGGCCTAACGGCTCAGGAAAGTCAAACATACTTGACGCACTTACATTTGTTCTTGGAAGAACTAGCTCAAAGGCAATGAGGGCTGAAAAAGCATCAAACCTTATCTACAACGGAAGCAAGAAGAGCGAGCCTGCAAAAGAGGCTATGGTTTCTATTGCATTTGACAACTCAAACAAGATATTTCCAGTTAATGCAGGCGAGGTTGTTGTTACAAGGACTGTCCACCAAAATGGAAACTCAACATACAGGCTGAACGGCAAAAAAACAGTAAGGAAAGACATTGTTGACCTTCTCTCAATTGCAAGAATCAACCCTGACGGGCATAATGTTATTCTCCAGGGAGACATAATACAATTTGTTGAGATGTCAACCATTGAAAGAAGGCAGCTGGTTGAAGAGATTGCAGGAATTGGCGCGTATGAAGACAAAAAGAAAAAATCATTGAGCGAGCTGCAGAGGGTTGAGGAAAGGCTGAAGGAAGCAGACATTGTTCTTAGTGAAAGGAAAGCCCATCTAAAAGAGCTGAAAAATGAAAGAGACCATGCGCTTGAGTTCAAAGGCGTTAATGGGGATTTGCAGACAACAAAAGCATCGCTTTTGAAAAGGCAGATTTCTGAAAAGCAGAATGACATACAAAAAAATGAAGACAATGAAAAATCATATTCTGAAAAGATTGCCCAGCTTAATGCCAAGAAAGATGAGATTAAAAAGAATATCGAGGAAAACAAAGCAAAAGTTGACAGCATAAACAAGGAGATTGAGATTAAGGGGGAGAAAGAGCAGATAGACCTTAACAGGACTATTGAGCAGCTGAAGGTTGACATTGCAACAAACAAGACTAAGCTTGAGTCTCATAAGAATGAGATTGAAAGGATTGGAAAAAGAAAGCTTGAGCTTGAAGAAAACACAAAGACAACAACCACAAGGATAAAGCAGCTAAAGGATGAAAAGGAGAGCATTGAGAAAGAAATCAAGTCCCGAGAAAAAGATATGCAGTCAATTGAAAAAAGCATTGTTGATTTCAAGAAGAGAAACAAGTTCGATGAAGACTCGCAGAAAATCGAAGATGAGATTGAAAAGTTAGAGAAAGAGTCAGAGGAAAAACAGCTCGAAATCCAGAAATTAAGGGAAGAGCAGCAGTCTGCTTTAAGGGAAAAAGACAAGATAGAATTGTTTATACAGAATATTGAAGACCAGGTTGACAAGCTTGCGCAAATCAAGAAAGAGAACAGCCAGCAGCTTGACGAGCTGAAGCAGAAAAGGCAGAGATTCAAGGCAGTAAGCTCTGAGCTGCAGAAATATCTTGACGAGCACAGCTCAATCGCTGAACAGCTTGGCTCTGAAAGGCAGAAAAAAATTGCATTGACGGAAAGTATTGCGAAGCTTAGAGCGCAGAACATAAGTGTTACTGAAAAAATGTCTTCTGACCTTGCAATAAGGTCTATTCTTGAGCAGAAAAACAAGATTAAGGGAATATATGGCACAGTTTCTGAGCTTGGGCAGGTTGATAAGAAATTCTCCATGGCGCTTGAAATTGCTGCGGGGAATAGAATCAAGAGCATTGTTGTTGAAAATGACCAGGTTGCAAGCGACTGCATTGATTATTTGAAAAAGAACAGGCTGGGCGTTGCAACATTCCTTCCATTAAGCAAGCTCAAGTCAAGGCTTATCACTTCTGATGTGTATGATTTGGCAAAAAAGCCAGGTGTCCACGGACTTGCAATAAATCTTGTCAGCTTTGACGAGAGATTCCAGAAAGCATTCTCGCATGTATTTGGAGACACACTTGTTGTTGAAAATATTGATGTTGCTCGAAAGATTGGAATCGGGAATGCAAGGATGGTTACAATTGACGGAGACTTGGCTGAAACATCAGGAGCAATGGTTGGAGGATACAGGCAGAAAAGGACTGGAATTGCATTCATTGAAAAAGATGTTATGAAAGAAATCCACGAGCAGGAAGAAGCTCTTGCAAAGCTTGAGGACAAGGTAAGAAAAGCAGAGCTAAGGCAGAAAGACCTTGACAGCGAAATAACAAGATTAAGGGCGGGCAAAGCAAACCTTGAAGGGGAAGTTATCACACTTGAAAAAATGCTTCACATAAAAAGCGATGAAGCAGATGATTTTGGCAGTGCAAAAACAAAGCTAATTGCTGACCAGAAAGCAGTTGACAAGAAAATTGATGACGCGCAAAACCAAATCAGCGCATTAAACAAGCAGTTTGCTGAAATCAAGATTAAGAAGCAGGAATTAAGGAACAAGATTAATGAAATGAGGAAGCCTGAGGTTATAGCTGAACTACGGGCATTCGAGGACAAGAAGACCCAGCTAAAGGAAGAAATCATCAAGCTGAACGGCGAGCTCAACAACTTCAACATGCAGATTGACACTATGCTTGGGCCTGAAGTTAAAAAGACAATTGAGATTCTAAAAAATATTGAAAAGGAAGAGGAAAAGTTCAAAGAAATAGCTGCAGAGCTCAAGAAAAAAGTAAAAGAAGACGAGCAGAAGCTGAAAGACGGCGAAGAGAATGCCCTGAAGTTCAGGGCAAAGTACAGGAAGATGTTTGAGCAGAAATCAAAATTAGACAAGGAAATACAAGAGCTAGAGAAGAATGTCGCTGAAGAGGATTTCAAGGTAAGGGGGGTTGAAGAGAGAGTAAATGACTTGAGGCTGAGAAAAGCAGCTTCAAAAGGAGAGCTTGCGGGGCTTGAAAAAGAGTTTGAGGAATACGTTAATGTTTCAATGTTTGATGAAAAGAGCTCAATTGACGAGCTTAAGCTTAAGTCAAAAGAACTTGAAAGGAAGAAAATTTCACTTGGAAACGTGAACTTCAGGGCTCTTGAAGTTTATGAGACAATTGAAAAAGAATATCTTGAGCTTGAGAAAAAGAAAGCAACCCTTGGCGAGGAAAAAGAGGATGTACTGGAGCTTATCGGCGAGATTGAGGAAAAGAAAAAGAAAGTCTTCCTTGAAACATTTGAAGTTGTCAACAGCCATTTCAAAAGCTTCTTCGAGAAGCTTTCAAAGAAAGGCGAAGGATTCCTTGAGCTTGAGAATCCGGAAAATCTGTTTGAGGCAGGAATTGAAATCAAGGTCAGGATTACTGGAAACAAGTTCCTTGACATAAAGAGCCTTTCAGGAGGCGAGAAAACACTTACCGCGCTTGCATTCATATTTTCCATACAGGAGCACGAGCCTGCTTCATTCTATGTTCTTGATGAAGTTGATGCAGCGCTTGACAAGCATAACAGCGAGAAGCTTGCGCAGCTTGTCAGAAGCTACTGCGCAAAAGCGCAGTACATAATAATCTCGCACAATGATTCTGTTATTGCTGAAGCTGACAAGCTTTATGGAATCTCCATGGGAGACCATGGCAGAAGCAATGTCACAACATTGGAACTATGAAAATAATTTTCTGGTGCGAATTTCCTGAAAAAGCAGACTGGAACAGGATTGAGAAATCTCTTTCAGAGCTCAACTACTACACAGATATCTACATCTGCGCAAAATCAAGGGAAGAGTTTGACAACCTTCAAAAAGAAATAAGAACGAAATGCAGGCACATAAAAGAGATAAATGTCTGGCCAGTCCTTAGTTTTGAGGAAGGCTACTGGTTCTCAGGCTTCTGCAGCAGAAAGAGCATCGACAAGCTTCTTGAATACGAAGGGCTGAAAATAAAGGTTGACCTTGAACCTCCAATCCCAAAGATGAACTTCAGCACCTCGCTGCTCGCATTCTATGGCATCTACAAATTGTTTAGAAGAGCAAAAAACAAACTGCACTTGGAAAACACAATAAAAGAACTTGCAAAGTCATCTGAAGTAATATCAAATGAATTCCCTGTCCCAATTGCTGTCCAAAAAAGGATTGCAGGGCACACTGACCCAAATAAAGTGCAGAATGTTGAAATCAACTATATTTCATACTCTACGTTCTTTGGCTTGCTAAGGCCTGCTGCCCGATTATATTATACAATGTTTGCAAAGCGCAGGATAAGAAAATTCAAAGGCAGAACAATGTTCTCAATCGGAATGCTCGGTCCAGGAATTTTTGGGGACGAGCCCTATTACAAGAATCCAAGCGAGCTTAGAAAAGATTTGGAAATGGTTAAGCAGGCAGGAGCTAAAAAAATCGCCATATACACAATAGAAACTCTTGCCCAGAGAAAGAATCCTTTTGAATGGCTTAAGATAATCAAAGAATATTCTGATTGAAATTTTGATTAGAATTTTCCTGAATCATACTTTACGCGGGGGGCTTTCTTGCCAAAAACATCCATAAGCAGGGCAATGTAAATATATTTCAAGCCGGTCTTGAACTTTCCTTCTTTTTCAAACCTTCTTACTGAAGTATAAATCTTTGATTTTTTCAGCAACGCAACATCGCAGTGCTTTAATGCTTTTCTTGCATAATCATAATCTTCTGCATAAGATATTTGTGGGTTAAATCCCTTTACTTTCTTGTGGATTTTTTTTGTTGTGAAAAAGCACGAGCCGTTTACTGCGGGAGTCGGTGTCCTGTTCTGGAATCTTACCCACTGCCTGAAAATAAGGTACGCCATTCTGTAAAAAGGATTTTTAGAGTCCGGATACAGATAGCAGCCAGTCACCTGCAGTTTTCGTTTGTAGATTTCTTTCAATGACTTCTCAAGAAAGTCAGGCTCAAGATAACCGTCAGCGTCAAGGAAAAGAATCCTGCTGTATGCTGCAAGCTCTGCGCCAAGATTTCTCTGATGCGAGACATTCCTTATGTTTGTCGGAATAAATTTTGCCTTATATTTTCTTGCAATCTCTTTTGTCCCATCCTCAGAGCTGCCGTCAACTACAATAACTTCAAAGTCCTTGAAAGTCTGATTGTTCAGCGACTGGAGAAGCCTCCCTATGTATTTTTCTTCATTTAATGTTGGAATAACAATGCTAATCATTTTCATCACTTAATCTTGTAAAACACTTCAGCAAACCTGCATTTTGCATTCAATCCTGCAGTAATTGCCCTTGAATATACTGCGGGAAGAAGCATTAATATAAACATTTTTTGGCTCTGGAAGCACTGCAAAGCCTTGATTTTTAATGGAAATGTCTGTGAAATGTCAACATACATCTTTGGAAGGCTTCTTTTCATCAAGTTGACTGGGTTCCACACTTCAAAAGAATAAACATCGCCTTTATAGTTCATTGATTTGATTGCATCAAAAGTTATTTTATATACTGCCTGATGGTCAAGATGCGGGTCGTCAACTGCATGCGTAAAAATCTTGTCAGGCTTGTATTTATTCACCAATGCAATAATCTTCTGCTCAATCTCATTTTCCTCAGCATCTTTTTTTATGTTTCCGTCCTTTAATCCAAGATTTATGCTTTCCTTTGTGCCAAGAATCTCATGAGACTTTTTTGTCTCCTCTTCCCTCATGCCTATTGTAAAGTCCTTTTTCATCCAAGGATGGGATGATTCACCTGTAGAGAAGATAACTGCAACTACATCAACACCTTCATTTGAATACTTTGCAATTGTTCCTCCTACGCCCAGCACCTCGTCATCAGGGTGTGCGCAGAATACCAATACTCCCCCCATAATCAATAACTAGCCAAAAAGGGTATATAAAGCTAATGCCAAAAAAGAGAAATTAGTCACCAAAAGAAATCAAAATGTTTATATAGAATTGCGCAATTATTCATGTTATGAAAAGAGTGATATTGTATCTTGTTGTTCTGGTATTATTTTCAGTTGGTGTTATAGCTCCTCCGGCAGCGCCGCTTCAGCTAAATATTAATATGCTTATTGAAGGCGCAAACGGATATTATAATCCAAATACAAAAGAAAATAATCAGGGAATGGATGGTTCATGTGCCCAAGGTTTTGATGAGTGCAATGCATTAAGCAGTTACTTGAATGACCAAAAAATCTTCATAAACAACAGGATTCAGGTTGAATCAGGAACATTAAGCGGGGTACTAATCTACAAGAATGGCATGAACTGCCAGAGCATACTTATGCCTTCTGGCTGGATAATACTAGAGCAAACTTCTGAATATTTCCTTTACTGGTATACTCCCGGTGCCAGTAGCGGACCAATACCATTGGATTTTGCAATAAACTGCGAGCCAGACCAAGGCGGTTTCTTGGTTTTGGATGAATTCATAAGCTACTGCAGAGAATGCCCAATAGGTTTCCTGTGCAAGGACATTGAAAGATTTGCACCTGAATTCACAGTCCTGGGTGTTGTATTGACTGTTGCAGTTGTTGTTGGTTTTGTATACTTCAGAAACACAAAAGGAGTTAAGAAAAAATGAACAAGGCAATTATTGTGGCTGCATTAGTTTTTCTGCTTGTAATGGCAGTTGGATGCTCAACAAAGACTGAGTCAGAGTACTCTGCAAAGAAAGTTGTTGGAGACCAGGTGGAAGTTGTTAAGATTTCTCCTAAACAGCCTGTAATCGTAGCAATTGACAAAGACTCTGAAGGGCACTTTATACCAGTTGACGGCAACACATACGTCGCTGATTAATTCTTTTCATTTAATTTGTCTTATTTAAACAAGCAAGAAGAGATAATTCTATGCGCCGGCCGGGATTCGAACCCAGATAAATGACTTGGAAGGCCATTGTCATAACCATTAGACCACCGGCGCGCAGTTGTGAAAAAATAGGGCATGTTTATAAAGTTTATTGGAAAAGATTTAAATCCTTGAAAACAAAATCCCTAAGTATGGAGCTTGAACTCAGCGGCATTATTGAAAAAATAAAGAAGGACAAGCTAAAGCGAGTATGCATTCAGCTTCCTGATGGCTTGAAGCCTCAGGCAAAATACATACAGCAGAAGATAACTGAGAACACTGATACAGAAGTCATTATCTGGCTTGGCACCTGTTTTGGTGCATGCGATATTCCTGAAGAAGTAAAGAAGCTTAAAGTTGACCTTCTTGTCCAGTTCGGGCACTAATATTTCTTGTACGTTGTAATCAATTTTTCAGCATCATCTGCCCTTATTCCAAGGTTGACCAAATCATCAACCACTTCCTTTCTTGAGCGCCCTCTTTTCAATCCGTCTTTTACAATCTGATGCATCGTTCTTTTCTTTTTTCTATCTTCTGATTCAAGGCTTCCAAGAAAATCTATCAGCCAGTTCTTCTTTTCTCCAGAACCGCTGAACCTGAATATTGCGTCATTAAGGTGCTTGCTTGCAAATCCCCTCAAGTGGAGTATCTCATAAATCTCATCAAACGATTTTTTTCTCTTCAATCCTTCCTCAATAAGTGCAAACAGCTTGTGCCTCCTCATCGTCCTGGTAAGATGCCTCAAACTTCGCGGAATAATCTTCCTGAACCTCTCGTGCCTTATGTGCTTCATCTCATTCTTTTGCTGCAATAGGAAGAATGCCTCATCAACTTTTTCTCGGCTGAAGCCTTTTGAAACAAATTCTTTTGTAATCTGGGCTTTTGTCTTGAATTTCATCAAATCAAGCTTTATTGAGGTAAAATAGAACTTCCTTTCAAAAAAGTTAAGCAGAACTTCGTCGCTAAACTCCTTTTTTTCATACCTGTAAATTGCATCCTCTACGTGCTTAAGCCTGTTGCCGTGCTTATGCAAATCGTGCTTTATTGTGTGCATGTCTTTGCCAAGTTTGATATTCTTGTCAATGTATGCTGTAAGCTTTCTTCTTCTTATTCTTCTTCTCGCCTGCCTATAGTCGTGAGCGCCGTTAAGCCCAAGATAGATTATTACAAATGCGCCAAGGGCGGCACCTAATGTTTTTAAGCCTGTCTTGATGAAATACTCCCGCCTCATCTCTCTTCTTTTCTCATCAATCCTTTTTGATGCTGCCTCAAGTATTTTTGAAATGTTTCCCTGAAGCCCTGAATCTGTAAAAGTTGCAGCATCCTGGCTGTCATTAATTTGTGCGCCTGCAGCAGTTTCATTAGAATCCGAAGATGAATTCTGCTCTTCTGCATAAACTATTGATGCAAAAGCCAGCAAAATAATTACAAAAAAAACCATTCTCATTGTATCAGCCCTTTTATCTTAAAGTTGGGGAACATTGAGTTAATAAGTATTGCTGCCAGAATTGTCAGAATATTTATAAAAAACCCAATTTTTATTTTTTTATCATCCTTGTTTAGTATGAAAACAAACAAAGTTATTGCAAAAAATCCTGCAAGGTGCGCAATATGCCCTATGTTGTCTGAAACAGGCTGCAGAACTCCCATAATGTCTGAAAAAATTGCAATCCATCCAATTACAACAATTGGAAGGGGCAGTCCAAAAATAATATAGTTAAGATAAAACGGGTCAATAATCATTGCAGCTGCAATAAGCCCTGAAATTGCTCCTGAAGCACCTATGCCGCCCTGCTGGAAAACAAGCCCTGCAATTATGTCTGAGCACACTGCTGCGCCAAAATAAATCAGTGCAGTCTTTAATGCCCCAAACCTTCGTTCAACAACTCTTCCAAACACAAGAAGGAAAAGAAGATTCCCAATCAAATGCGTTAAGTTTGCGTGCAAAAACCATGATGCTATCATGGGCATAACATTGAATGAGGAAAGTGAAGCTGGAGTAAAAGTCAGGGAATTTATTAATTCAGGGCTCCATATCCTTGACCAAAAGAACATAATCAAATTCAGCAAAATCAGCAGAAAAGTAAACTTAGCCTGGAAAGTCCATGCCGCTATTTTTTTCAGAAGCTGCGTTTCAGACTCTATTTCCCTTCTATGCGCAACATGCCTGACTTTTTTCATTTCAGCTTAAGCAGCTTTTTTAGTTTCTCCTTGTCAAAACCAACAACAATCTGCCCATCAATATCCAATACTGGAACTCCCATCTGCCCGGATTTCTCAATCATCTCGTGTGCTGCACCCTGGTTTTCTGCCACATTAACATCTTGAAAATCAATTTTGTTTTTCTTCAAAAAATCTTTTGCAATTACACAATATGGGCATGTTGGTGTGCTGTAAATTTTTACCTTTGCCATGGATTTTTCCTCAGTTTATTTCAGGTTTCCCCTTAATTTTTCTGCTGCAAGAATTTTATCAACAGCAACTATCTGCGCAGCAGTCCTCATGTCAGTATTGAACTTTTTGCTGGCGCTGAATACATCTTCAAATGCATTTTTCATTATCTCTTCAAGCCTTTCCAGAACAAGCTTTTCCTTCCAGTAGTAGCCTTCCCTATTCTGAACCCATTCAAAATAGCTGACAACAACTCCGCCTGCATTAGCAAGTATGTCAGGGATTACTTTTATGTCTTTTTTGAACAAAATATCATCTGCTTCCGGGGTTATTGGTCCGTTTGCAAGCTCAATTATTATTTTTGCCTTGATTTTGTCTGCATTGTCTTTGGTTATCTGGTTTTCAAGCGCAGCTGGAATCAATATTTCTGTTTCTAATTCCAAAAGCTCGTTGTTTGAAACTGCCTTTGCGCCACCAAATCCAGTAACACTTTTTGTAAGCGCCTTATGGGCAAGAACCTGTTCAATATCAAGCCCTTTGTCATTAAAAATCCCGCCCTTTGAATCGCTTACTGCTATAATCTTGAATCCCATTCTTGAAAGAATTCTTGCAGCATTAGCTCCTGCATTCCCAAAGCCCTGCACAACAACCCTTGAATTATTCTGCATCTTAAATGACTTTAATGCATCGTGCAAAACGTATATGCCGCCCTGCGCAGTTGCAATATCTCTTCCAAGGCTCCCGCCCAGCTCCAATGGCTTGCCTGTAATCATTGCAGGATAATGCCCTTGGTATATTTTTTCATACTCATCAAGCATCCACGCCATGATTTTCCCGTCAGTGTAAACATCAGGCGCTGGAATGTCTTTGTCAGGGCCAATATATTTATGGAATGCTTCTATAAAAGCCCTGCTTAATCTTTCAAGCTCTGCCTGTGAAAGCTCCTGCGGAGTCACTTGAATGCCTCCTTTTGCTCCACCGTATGGAATTCCAGTAACTGCGCATTTCAAAGACATCCAGAAAGACAAAGCCTTAATCTCCTGCTGTGTGACATTAGGATGATACCTTATCCCTCCTTTTGTAGGGCCTCTTGCATTATTGTGCTGTATCCTGTAAGCATAAAACTTTTTTGTTTTGCCGTTGTCAAGCTTTATTTTGAGCTTTGCGCTAAGTATAAGCTTGTGCTGTTTGATTAAATTAAGCTCCTTTTCATCCCATTTTCTTACTGCCTGGGCTTTATCAAGCTGCTTTAGAGCATTAGAAAAAACATCGTTATGCATTTCCTCTTTTTCCATCATTTCACCCCTTAAACCCTAATTCCAGAATCGGGGTTACATTATAAATATAACGTTTTTTGTGAGGGAAATGAATAAGATATAAAAAAGAAAAATAAAAGAAAAAGAAAATAAAAAAAGCTTATCCGCCGCATCCGCCTGTTGATGCTGTTTCTGTGCCTGCAAGCTCTGCAGCACACTCAGAAGGTGCTGTATTGAATGCTGAGCAGATTCCGCCCAGATATGCTGATGCGCTTCTTCCACCCGAATAGTCAACATCGTTTATCAGCACTGTTGGTGAGCCCTGCACGCCATACTTTTCATTAAGCTTGACTTCTGCTTCCAATAATGTCAGAGCTTCGTCCTTTTCACACTCTGCAATCTTGTCGCTGTCAAAGCCAATTTCTTTAGCAACTTCCTTCCAGCATGTGTCAATGCTGCTCACTGTGCATTTCTCGTTAATCTTGTTAACGTATGTCCACCATTGAGCCTGCTTGTACTTCCATACACACATCTGCCTTACATCTTCTCTAAGCTCGTTGATTCCGTGCATTGAGCAGTATTTACCGTCTCCCATGCAGTAATCATCTCCTCCGCCATTGTAATTATTGTAAATTACAAAGTGAGGCTCAGCCACAACTTTGGTTCCAAGTGCTGCGACTGCTGGCCCAAGTCCCTGTTCTGCCTGCTTTCCGAATGGGCAGAACGCCATAACGAAGAACTTTACGTTAGGCTTGTCGGTCTTAGGTATTTCTGTCTGCGCTGGAGCCTGCTGCTGGTCCTGTGCTGGCTGGCTTGGCTTTGCACTAAGCTCGAAAACCTGCCCAACCATCAAATATTTCCCGTCTTTGGAAACATATGCTTTTGCAGCCTGCTGGACAACCTTTCCGTTCTGCAGTATGTCAAAGTTCATTTCATACATTCCAAACTTTTCGTCTACTGTTGTCAAGTTTGCAGATGCAGAATTTGCAGCAAGGAATGTGTCAGTGACGTATGTCATCACTTTAGGTCCAAGCTCTTTAGGATCAACACTTCCTTTGTAAAAAGAAGCGCCAAATCCAATAAAAAATCCTACTACCAAACATAGAATTACTCCCAATACCAGGTTGCTTTTTGATGTCTTTACAAGAGTTTCGTGCTTAGCCTCATGCTTGACTTCATGCTTAACCTCGTGCTTGGGTTCATGCTTTTCTTTTTTCTCGTCTTTCATAAACAACTCCCCCTTTGAGATTTTATGTCCTCTTAAATTTAGATAGTATATATAAATCTTATGAATCACGTAACGAGAACAAAAAACAAGCTTTTTAAAGAAGGAAAACTCCCATACTGCAAATGGATCTGATTACATATATTTCAGCTTCGGTCATTGCATACCTTGGGCTAGTTTCTGGCTTGCTTCTTGCGTACAGCAACCTTGATGAGCTGAAGCCAGGAAGAAAATACTTCATACTTATTCAAAAGATGATTTTGGCTGCGATTATTATTTTGGCATTCTGCATGCTCCCCGCTTTCAATTCAGTTTTGCTTTCAGTTCTTGCGTTTGCAGTTGCAACATTTGTGTTTTTTGCAGAACTTCCCTTGGCAGTCACATATTTTGTTCTTGGAGCAGCATTCTATCTAAGCTCAATCAATAATTCAAGTTTTGCAGCAATGGCTGCACTGATATTTTTGTTTGGCATACCCTCGGGAACACTATCAAACTCAACTGAGCAGGGAAAACTAAAAAGTAATTTCAAAGAACTTGCTTACTGCCTGGGATTCTTTATCTGCATTATTCTTTTTTTGCTTTAACTTTTCCGACTGCGCTTCTAAGCATATGTCCAGTAATCTCAACATCAATTATTTTGTCAAGCTCTAACCTTTCTTTTACTCCAACAATCAAAGGATAAGTTCCAAACTGCCTGCAGAAAGTTGTGTTGCCGTCATGTATCTCTGTCCTGAGATTTTTCAATACAGTGGCTTTTGGAATTAATTTCTGCATCATTGGATAATCTATGTTCTGCCTTATGTCATTTCTCCATTTCCAGTACATCTTCCTGTTCTTTCTAAGAATTTTTTCTCCGATTTCAGCCATCTTTGTTCCAGGAAAGATTACAACTTCTCTTATGTTTATTCTTCTAAGAAGCAAGCCCTCATCCATGAATCGCTTGAGCCACTTCATGTTTTCTTCGTTTGTTTTCTTTGTCTCTCCCTTTAATCCAAACAGAAGGTTTATTCCTGGCAAAAACTTGGGCATCCCGTTTTGTCCTCTTTCTGCCCCATATTTATTGATTATTTTTACGGCCTCATACACCTGCTCAGGCTTTGCATTCAAATTATTTTCACTTACGACGTTTGCATCAAAGCTTTCTGCCCCAAATGCTGCAACATTTCCTTCTGTACAGTATTTCACAATCAATTTTGTTTTTTCTTCATCCACATTAACAGGATTTGCATTATCGACGTGCAAAACCTCATATTTAACATTGTCATGTATGCCTTTCAAGAGCTTTTCAAGCTCTTCTGCTGTGTGTTTGTAAAGATAGATGCAGCTCTGCTTCCCAAGCCTGAACTTTGTAATGCCCTGCTTGTTTAATGCAATCATTTCATCAATAATCTCTTTCTGCTCCCTGAACTCAGGCCTGCCTTTCAAAGGCTCAAGGCAGAAACTGCAACCACGCTCACGGGAACAGCCCCTGCTTGTCTCGATTTCAGCAACAACAAACTGAGGGAAAGGAAGTTGTTTTACAATCTCTGCGCCTTTTACTGCAAAATTTGAGATTCTTGGATAAGTTATATCAATTTGAATGTCTGATGAGAACTTGTTTTCAAGAAGCAAAGGAAATTTGTATTCAAGATTTGATATAACCAAGTCAAACCCTTCCTTACTGACTTCTGCTGCTTTTCTTCCGCCATACAAGCCTGAGCCAAAAGTAACTGGTCCTGTCAGGATTTTGAAGCACTGTAAATCTTTTATGTAAGGCTTGATTTCTGCAACAGTTCCTGGAATCGCAGAAAGGTATTTTCCAGGCGTGTGGACTCCTGCAACAAAAATAAGATAGTCTGTCTCGTCAAGAATCCGTGCAATGTCTGCATTTACTGTCCTGTTTTTCACTTTTATGTTGGTTTTTTGCTCAGAAGGCAGTTTTTTCTTTTTTCTTGAATCCAAATGATAGAATCTCAGGTCATCAATTGTCAAGTAAACAAAGTTATGCCCTGAATCAACTATTGCTCCTGCTATATACCTTGGATAAGTTCCAATGTATGGAGGAACTCCCAAGCCAGCTGGCTCATCTGTGTAGCAGTCAATTATTGTGAATAACATAAAATGGACTTAACAAGAGTAGAATAAAAAGCTTTTGCTAAACTATTTTAAAAGCTGGACTTTAGAGCCAGAAGCAAACAAATATCTGTCGTTTGTCATCATAACGGTTCCGCCAATTGCATCGCATGTGTTCTTCAGCTTCAATATCGCTCTTTTTGTCTCTTCGTTAAACTTGCCATAAAGAGGATTTGCATTAATTATCACAACAGAGCCTTTTCTTACCTCATCGATCACATTGTTTATGTCTGACGGATTTTTCAAAACCATGCACATTACTTTTATCTTGTCCTTGTCCCATTTAACTTTTGAAACTTGCTTGAAATCCTTTTTCAGCTGCCTTGAAACAACACTTCCCGCAATAACCAAGTCGCCATAGCTTATGTAATCGTGCTTTTGTGTGAATAATTTATTTACTTTGACAACATCATTAGTTGAAACTTCCTTTGGATTTCCATAAAGCTCCAAGCCAAGCTTCTGGACAGGATAAGGCATCCTCTTCAACTCATTTGTCAGCTTTTTCTCCTTGTCATACTGCTCAATAAATTCCTTCAAGTCAAACAAATAATCGTAGTTCATGTAAACTGCGCCTGAGCTGTCAGGTGTTTTGAATGACTCTGGCTCTTTTTTGTCAACTGCTTCTTTTGCAGATGCTACTGTGGCTTTAGGAACAACTTTATCTTTAGTTGATTCTGACTTTAATTCCGGCTTTGTTTCTGGAAGAACTTCTGCTTTCTTGTTCTTGAATTTCTCTTTCATGCCTGAAAATGATTCTTTTGCCCTTTCAATTAATGTCGGAGATTCTTCTTCAGGCTCATCAACATCAGTTTCTTCCTTCTTGTGCATTAAAACATCTATGCTCATAATCAATGCTGCAGCAAACAGTACAATAAGCGCAAGCATCAGCCAGTCTCTTGCAGTTTTCTTGACAGGCATAGGCTTCTGCGGCTCTGCAACAGAGAACTCTTTCTCAATCTCCTTTTTCTCTGTGCCGCTTTCAAGGACAACTTTTAATGTGTATTCACCTATTGCAAGAACTCCCATGTTCTCTATGATTGTCTTTGATTCTGTGAAAATTCTTGTGTTCTGCCATACTACGTCCTGTCCGCGGTAAAGTTTTTCATCAACATTTGTGTCTTTGTCAACAACCACATTAAGTGTAAAGCTTACATTACCAGTACTGAAATTATTTTCAGCAGCAAACCTGTCCTCAATACCAAGCGTTGCATCTAATACTATCTTCTTCACTAAATCAAATCTCATGTCAGCCTTGCCGTCAGCCCTTCCTGTAAGCCTTACATATAATGTGTATTTGCCTAAATCAAACTCTTTTTCATCGCCATCTTTGAACACTGCATAAGTTCCGAATACATCTGCCTGAACTGCGCCGTTTACTGTTACAATCTTGATTAAATTCCATTTTCCTTCTGACTCGAACTTGACTTTGTCCTCTTCAATCAAATTGTCAAGCTCCTTCGGGAAGTTGTATATTGTGAATGTCTGAGGCTCTCTTTCTAGTTCAATGACTGCTGAACCTGTTGTGTGCCCTCCACCTCCTCCACCGCCTGAGCCAGATACAATTATTACTTTTGAATCATCGTCATTTGATATCAGGCATTGTGTTGTAACTGTCAATGCTTCTGCATTTATTGTGTGGCTTCCTGAAACTGCAGTCCAGTAATATGTCAGGTTCTTAGTCTGCCCTGGCTCAAGAGAGTCATTGTATGATACTGTGATTAGCTCATTGGTTCCGTCTTTGATTGTCAGGTTGTAGCCAGATATGTTTAGCTCACCTATGTTTCCAACCTGCACAGCTATTGGAACTGAATCTCCTTCATCTGCAGAACCTGATGCTGTGATACTGACCTCTAAATCTGGACCAGTTACATTGTATGAAATATTGTAAGTTGTTGTTGAAAGTGTTGTGTTTGCAAAGTTCAATGCACTGACTGTCAAAGTTCTCTGCACTTCACCGCATGAATCTGTTGTTTCATTAAATGAGGTTTCATTTGATGCTCCTGCTGCAACCGGCAATATTCTGCTCTGGCTGTCAAAGTCCAAATCTCCTTTTCCTGAGCCCTCTCCAGTATTGTCGAGACTTACATTTACTGTGAACAAGTCTCCAAGATAGAAGCTTGCAGAGTATGCTATTGAAGATGTAATGTTTGGATTCTTGAAGCCTGAAATATTTATGTCATTAATTTTTCCAGTCTCTGCCCTGTCATTTGCTGGATAAAGAACCTGGACTCCGTCAAGATACCAAATAATGCTTTCATTTATTTCTGCGCCCTCGTCAGTCATATTTGTTCCAAGATTGTCAAAAGGTATTGAAACATAGTATGTGCCAGTCTGGCTGTAAGGCAAAGTTAAGTTTGCAAGAAGCTCGCCTAATGCAGTCTTTACTGTAAGATTAGTTCCGTTCTGTGCAAGATTTCCTTCTACAAAGACCTTTCCCCAGTAAAATTCAGGGTTTGGAGGCGCTGCAGTGACTAGTGAAACTAGGAAAATCAATACAGTCATCCAAATCAATAGTTTTGTTTTCATTTTACAAACAATATGTCGTCATAATACATCCATATCCAGTAAACTCTGCTCTTGTGCAGCTCATTCAGTGTGTTTCCGAAAGGCGCACTAGGGATGTAAGTCTGGAATGTTTCTGATGTCTGATTGTAATAGTCAACTCTGTAGTATGATGTGTTCAATTCTGCAAGCACTGTTGCAATTGCAGGGTTAGTTGGCTCTTTTGGCATTGCAAACAAGTTCTTGCCTGTGTGCAAGAGTACGTAATCTGAAGGCTCAACTGTGATGTTAAGCGCGCCAATGTTTACAGTAATGTTTGCAGTCTGGGTTATCAAAGTCTGTATGTCATCATACAAGGTTGTTGCCTGCCCTTCATATCCAATCTGCGCAGTCAGGTTAACTATCAACTCATTTGTGTTGTTGATTACTGCGAATGCATTATTGATTAGCTGCTGCTGTGCATCGTGCCTCTGCTGTTCTGTCTGGTTCAATAAAGTGAACCAGTTAAACAAGCCGCCAACGTAAGTGTAAGTTGAGTTGTATCTGTCGTACTCTGTGTTATTGAAGGCAAGCAGCCATGTCTTGATGTCAATAACCCTGTTCCTTGTATCTGTAATATTATCCAAAATCTGTTCAGCATCAACTGAGCCCCATTTAGTTAATATTGAGTCAAGCTTGTTTGAGTTATTCAATAGCTGGTTGTAAAGCAGAGTGTTGTTTGCTTTGATTGCCTGCAACACACTTAATCTTGTTGAGTTTGCCTCAAACTCGATCTTTGTGAATAAGCTTTTGTTAACATCATAGATTGCATTCTCAAGCCTTACAAAATATTCGAATGCAGTAATTCCTTTTCCAGTAAAGTTAAGCTCTGCTCTTGTTGCATTTGTGATTGTCTCAAGCCTTCTTATTGCAGCAAGCACTTCTGAATTATTTCCAGAGCCTCCACTTACATTGAGATTGTCAATCTTTGTCTCAATTGCATTGAGCTTAGTCATTATTTGTGAAGCATTATAGCTGCCCCATTTCGCAAGTATTGCTGTTGTGTCTGAATGGACTTGTCCGAGTGTGATATTCATTGCCTGCAGCAGATTATTGTTTGCAGTTACAGTATAGTTAATGTTAAGCAGCAGCTGAGTTATTGTTCCCTGCAAGTATGCTTCAACATTGTTTATTGTGAAGTTTGCTTCCTGTGTCAGGTGCAATATTCTATTTAGTGTCTGGTTTGTTATTCCATCGAGCTTGACTCCACTGTTGATTATTGATTGAGTGTCTGCATAAATTGAAGTCAGCCTTGAATCAACTGCATCAAACCTTGCCTTGTTTGTTGCATTTATTTTTTGTATGTCTGACCTGATTTGTGTGACTCCTGACTCAAGTGTGTCTGTGTACTGCTGGATTCTTGTCAGGTTCGAAAGTATGTTTGTGTGCCCCAGCTCAAGCGAATCAGTATATCCTTTAATCAATACTGTGTCAGTCAAAACAAGGTCTAGCTTTGGAACAACTGCCTGAGTTATGTTTGCAAGAATCTTGTTTAATGTTACATTCATCATTGCGAGCCTATTTTTCTCGTTGTTAAGCTCATTCATGATTGTTTGGTTTGACTTCAAGACATTTGTATTGACTGTGTTGACTGCATTGTATGTTGTTGTCAGGTTCTGTGAAATTCCTGCAAGCTTGTTCCATATTCTTGTGTTATTTGCCTTCAGCTGTGTCATTGAAGATTCTAGTGTGTCGACTGCAGGATAAATTGTGTTCTGCAAATATGAGTAGATGTTGTTGACAACATAGCTGACATTTGTCAAAGTCCTGTTTATCTGTATTGATGTAAGATTCAACTGCCTGCACAAGATTGTTATGTTTTCGTTGCCTTCAAGCACCTTTAATACATCATCATACAAAGTTGTGCCTGAGCCAGAATATCCTATATCTGCAATTATGCTTACACTGTTTACATATGTCAAGTTTAGCAAGGAATATACATCGTTAATCTTTTCCTGGGTGATGTTGTGCCTCTGCATCTCAGTTTGGTTCAATAAAGTAAACCAGTTGAATAATCCGCCCATGTATGTGTAAGTTGAGTTGTATCTGTCATACTCTGTGTCATTAAATGCATTCAGCCAGTTCTGCAATGAAATTAATTTGTTCCTGTTGTCAGTTATATTGTTCAATAACTGCTGTGCATTTACTGTGCCCCATTTGCCTAATAATGTTGTCAAGTCTGCTGAGTTTGAATTTACTTCAGTCAAAATGCTGCTTGCATTTCCTGCAATTGCATTATTTATCTGGCTTCTTGTCAAAGTTGATTCAAACTCAATCTTGTTCAGCACTGTTTCATTGATTAGCAAAAGCTCATTTTCAAGCTGTACGAAATAGTCATAAGCAGTCAAAGATTTTCCTTTAAAGCCAAGCTCTGTTCTTGTCGAGTTTGTTATGCCTTCAAGCCTGTTGAGTGCTGAAAGAACTGCAGTATTGTCAATAGTAAGGTTTGCACCAGTTAGATTTAGGCCATTTACATCTGTCTGTATCTGTTCCAGTTTTGTCCATATCTGGGACATATTATGGTCGTCCCATTTAACGAGGATTGTCTGGGTGTTTGCATAGATTGAAGCAACTGTTGAGTTCAGTGCCAGCAACAAATTGTAGTTTGCTATTGCAGTTTCATTTATGTCCTGCAAGTATGTTGTAACTGTGCCCTGCATGTAATCTTCCACATCGTGGATTGTTGTGTTTGATTCCTGTGCAAGAGACAAAATCATTCTCAGGGTTTGGTTTGTAATGCTGTCAAGCTTGACTCCGCTTGTCAAAATTGACTGAGTGTCGGCATAGATATTTGCCAAGTCTAAATCAATTGCATCAAACCTTGCCTTGCTTGTTGCATTTATTTTTTGTATGTCTGACCTGATTTGTGTGATTCCTGACTCGAGTGTGTCTGTGTAGCCTTTGATTGTTGTTAAGTCTGACAAGATTGAAGTCTGGCCTGCTTCTAAAGTGTCAGTGTATCCTTTAATCAATGCTGTGTCTGTTAGAAGTGTGTTTAGTTTTGGAACAACTGTCTGAGTTATGTTGTTATAGATTCTTGTGACGGTTGTGTTAATTTCATTTAGCCTGCTTCTCTGCACTGAAAGCTCATTCATTATTGTCTGGTTTGACTTGATTACATTTGTGTTCACTGTGTTGACTGCATTGTATGTTGTTGTCAGGTTCTGCGAGATTCCTGCAAGCCTGTTCCAGATGTTTGTGTTGTTTGCCTTAAGCTGTGTAGCTGAAGATTCAAGTGTATCAACTGCAGGGTAAATTGTGTTCTGCAGGTATGAATAGATTGAATTGACTGTTGCATTTATGTTAGTTGTTGTCTTGTTTATGCCTGTCAGGAATGTTGTTATCTTTCCGTTCAAATAATCTTCCACATTGTTTATTGTTGTGTTTACTTCTGTAACCTTGCCCAAAATTGCATACAAGGTTGCATTCTGCGCAGCAGTTAATCCGCCTGATACTGCAAGATTTGCCCTTATGTATTGTGTGTCAGAATATATTCTTGAAAGATTTGCATCAACCGCATTAAATCTTGCCTTGCTTGTTGCATTTATGTTTGCAATATCAGTTCTTATTTGTGTGATTCCTGACTCAACACTGTCAGTATAGCCTTTGATTGTCGAAAGGTCTGAAAGTATTGTTGTTTGTGTTGATTCAAGTGTGTCAGTGTAGCCTTTAATCAAAGCAGTGTCTGACAATATTGTGTTAAGCTTTGGAACAACTGTCTGGGTAATATTATTATAGATTCTTGTGACTGTTGTGTTAATTTCATTTAACCTTAATCTCTGGCTCACAAGATCATTCATAATTGTCTGGTTTGACTTGATAACATTTGTATTCACTGTGTTGACTGCGGCGTATGTTGTTGTCAGGTTCTGCGAGATTCCTGCAAGCCTATTCCAGATGTTTGTGTTGTTTGCCTTCAGCTGGTTGACTGAAGCCTGCAGGCTGTTGATTGACGAATTTATCACCCCAATCTTGTTTGCCCAGCTTGCAATGTGGAATGTGTCTGAGCTTCGTCTTGTCTGCCCGAGTACAGTACAGTTGTATGATGCAACATAAACTCCTTCTGTTAGCGGCGCAGTAAAGTTAGTATAATAAATTCCATTTGTCAGGTAAGGCATTGTGCCTGTCCTGTACAACGCATTATTTGGATAGTAAATGTTGTAGGTGCAGGATGCTCCAGTTACTGGGTTCTGGCTCGCTCCCTGCAATAGCTGTATCGAAAGTTTAACCATTTCTCCGGAAGCGTATTCTGTGCCACCGAATGAAACAAGCGTGAATGATGTTGTCTGATTAATTTCAGTCAGCAGGCTTGTTATTGTGCCTTCAAGATAAGATTTAACATTGTTTATAGTCAAGTTTGCTGCTGTGACCTTGCCCAAAATTGCATACAACGTTGCATTCTGCGCTGCGGTTAATCCGCCTGATGCTGCAAGGTTTGTCCTTATGTATTGCGTGTCAGAATATATTCTTGAAAGATTTGCATCAATTGCGCTGAACCTTGCTTTGTTTGTTGTATTTACATTTGCAATATCTGTTCTTAGCTGTATGATTCCTGCTTCAAGTGTGTCTGTGTAGCCTTTTATTGTTGAAAGGTCTGAAAGCATTGTTGTCTGCCCTGACTCGAGTGTATCGACATAGCCCTGGATTGTTGTCTGTCCTGCTTCCAAACTGTCTGTGTAGCTCTGGATTAAATTAAGGCGCCAGCACACTGAGTTTGTCAAAGCAGTTGAGCAATTCAAGTATGATTTAACTTCGTTAATTTTTGATGTTAAAGTTGCCTGCCCTGATTCAAGTGTATCTACATACGCAATTATGTTAGTCTGCCCTGCCTCAAGGCTGTCAGTATTTGTATTGATTGTATTTATTGTTGAGTTCATTGCTGCAACTCTGCTGCAGATCGCAGAAACATTAACTCCACCCGTGCATTTCAGCCCTTTCTCAACTTCATCAACATATCCTATTACTGTGTCAGTTTTTGTACTGATTGTAGTTAAAGTTGATTTTATCTGTGCAGTATCTGATAAAATTGAAGTCACTCCTGATTCCAAAGTATCAGTGTATCCTTTGATTGTTGCTGTGTCAGTCAAAATTGTGTTAAGCTTCGGAACAACTGCCTGAGTTATGTTTGCAAGAATCGTATTCAAAGTTGTGTTCATCATTGCAAGCCTATTTTTTGCATTGTTCAGCTCTGCCATGATTGTTGCATTTGATTTTATGACTGCAGTGTTTACTGAGTTTACTGCATTGTATGTTGTTGTCAGGTTTGTTCCAATCCTGCCTAGTTTTGTCCAGATGTTTGTGTTGTTTGCCTTGAGCTGAACCATTGATGCCTCAAGTGTGTCAACTGCAGGATAAACTGTGTTCTGCAAATATGAATAAATTGAATTTACTGTCGTGTTTGTGCTTACTGTTGTCTTGTTTATTGCGGTAAACCAGTTTGTGACTGTATTCTGAACAACACTATACATCATTGCTGAATAGTATGACTTTCCGCCGTAGATGCACTTTGCCAATACCCTGAAGTTGCCAATAGGTCTCCAAGGGGTTGTTGTCAAAGTGTTATAGTAATAGAACCCGTCTCCCATCTCAGTCATTGCGCTGTTGTCAGCTATCTTAACATTAGTTGTGTTCCATACACTTATGGTACAGGTTGCTCCGGTAGCTGGAGCATTTGATGTTGCATTCTTTAGGAAAATTGTAAGCGACTCGCTTGTTCCTGACTTTACTTCGAGGGCTGAAACTGCTGCAGCTAGCAAAACCAGCGCCAAAATCCAAATCAGGAATTTAGTTCTCAATCTCCGCCTCCAAACAAATTTCTGAAAAACAACATAAGCTTCTGCCAAAACGACAACCTTGATTCCTTGATTTTATCAACATCTTCGTTTCCCAAAAGCTGCCCTTTCAACTCAGTGCCGACATAAAACTCAGTTTCTGCACTCGTGCCTTTTGCAATGACTTTTGCCTTGTAATCCCCTTCTGTTGCATTTGCCGGAATCTTGTAAAGCAATGCAAACTGTTTTGGCGACTCTGAAAGTATCTGCATCCTCTGGGTTGAAACAATATTTCCGTTCTGCATTATCACCAAGTTTATTGATTCAACATCATTCTGAGCGTCTGCCTTGAATATCACTTCAGAGCCTGGGCTGAAAATCATTTTTTCATTCATATCCTTGCTGAAAGTCTCAAGCTTCAGCTCAGCGCAAACTGGAATTGCAAATAGCAGAACTGCCAGTGCAACTGCAAAGTATGTTTTCATTTTTTCTTCAGCTCATCCTCAATTGCCTTCTGTATAAACTCAATTAACGTTACTCCCTTTAGAGCGCACTCAACTTTTGCTTTCTTGTGCAGCTCTTCTGCAATCTCTATGTTGATTCTTCCCAAATTATCCTCTTTTTTTCAATAAATCTTCAATTGCCTTGTTTACAAATTCAATAACAGTAATAGAACGGGTAGCGCAGGCTACCTTCATCTGCTTGTGCAGTTCCTCTGGAATCTCTATGTTTATTCGAGCCATTGATAAGTTACTTAATTAAATTACACTAGTTAAGTTAGCCAACTTAACTTATTTAGCCTATTAAATAAATAAAAATCGCTAAATTAACTAAACTAAATTATTTTGCACTTATAAAGCTTTCTATTTGGCGAACATAGAGAAGATGCTGTTGAACAGATTTTCAACAAAAGAAACAGGCTTTTCCTCTGCATTCACATCATTAACAAGGTTTGTTTCCTGAACTTGTTCCTTGTCAGGATCCAGCCACTCCATAGTAAGCTCGGTTCCCGGGATTGCATAAGTCACATCAAAATAAAATACACCCCAGTACTGAGTCCTGTCGAGGTTGTTGTTTGTTGTTGTGAGCTCAGCTTTTGCCTCTGCCCTTGTTCCAGAAGCTCCAAAAAAGTTCTGGCAGTTCCATGCTTCAAGTGCAGTTACATCTGTACAAGTCACGCCAGGGTTTGCTGTTGCTCCTGGGCAGGTTGTTGTTACAGTGCTCCAGCTTGCACCGCCATTTGCGTCAACCATTATTGAACAGTCGCTTTTTGTGCCGTCACCCCACCATTCATAGCATAGCTTTACATTAGTAATTAGCTCGCAGTTTGTAATGCTCGTATTGTACTGCTTTATCCTAACACCGGCATAAGTGTATGTGCTTCCTGACCTTCTTGAAATATGAGTTTCAGAAAGTGCATCATTGCAGTAAAGCAAGTCTTTGCCAGAGCCGCAGGCATTTGGATAAACTCCATCACAGGCAGTGCTCCATGAGCCTTTTGCTGCAAGGCTTTCAGCAATGCAGGTCGAAATTCCGCCAGTAAATAGGGCAGCACAACCCGAATTTGAAGCCAAAGCTAGAAAAAAGCAATAAATTGCCATAAAAGAAACTGCCTTTAGTGCAGCTATCACCCCTTTTTGACATGACATTCAGTATACTATCCAAATTTTCTCTACCACCTCTTTAGAATCACTATACTCTCAAGTCGCAGTGTGGACACCGTCTCAATGAAAGCAAGTTATTAAATTGATTTCATAGTTAATAAACCTTTTGCCTAATCGGCAAACATGCCAAAAATAGAACCAAATACCTTCTGAACAAAAGAAACATCCTGATCTTTTGTTTGTACTTCGCCAGCCTCATTCATCTGCCTGTCAGTCTCTTCCTTGTCAGGGTCAATCCATTCCATAACCAAGCCAGGTTCTTCTGATGCCTGAACAGTCACAAGAATATTTCTTGTTATGCTGTTGCTTTTCGTGTCATTGACTTTGAGCTGGAGAGAGTATATTTTTGCAGCCAAAACAACATTATTTTCCAAAACTCCAGTCAGTGCATTTATCTTAAAGCTTACGGTGTCATTTACTGAATATTTGTCCAACAGATAGTTGTCTGTGGCGTTTAGGTCATAATAAAGGCTTGAGCCCTGCGTTATCATCCTGTCTGTTGGCAATTGCGTCCATGCCGGATTTGTTGTATCCTGCACAATGACTTTAATGTTTGTTGTCAAATTGTTGTTCATTGTATCATTAACTCTCAATTTAAGCCAATAAGTTTTCAAAGCAAGCGCGACATTATTCTCGAGAATGCCAGTCAAGGCATTAATCTTAAAATTGGTTGAGTCATTAATCAAATATTTGTCAACTGCCACATTATCTGTTGCATTCAAATCATAGTACACACTTGAACCATATTCAATCGTTCTGTCTGTTGGAGTCTGAACCCAAGTTGGAGCAGTTGTATCTGTCAGCTGGTAAGTTACATTAAAGTAAAGCACATCAGTATAAACGTTCTTTGTTGAACCTTGTGTAACTGAAAGCTCTGCAAATGCTTCAGCTCTTGTTCCAGAAGCTCCAAAGAAATTGCTGCAAGTCCATGATTCTAATGAAGAAACATCAACACAAGTTACTCCTGGGTTTGCAGTTCCTCCAGGGCATGTTGTTGTTACAGTGCTCCATGAAGCTCCTCCGTTTGCGTCAACCTTGACTGCACAGTCTGTTGGGCTTCCAGAAGTCCATCTTTCACGGCACAAAATTACTGTTGAAATTCTTGCGCAGTTTGTTATGCTTGCATTATACTGCTTAATCCTAACTCCGCCGTACTTTGTGCTTGTTGCAGTCTGTGATTCATACAATCCGTCATTGCATTTCAGCAAATCCAGTCCTGAGCCACAGGCTCTTGGGTATGTTCCATCGCAAGCACTGCTCCATGCACCTTTTGCAGTAGAATCTTCAGCTACACAAGTTGATACTCCCTCTAAAAATCCAGGGTCTCCCTGCGTCAGCAGGAATGTATAAGTGTCAGCGCCAATGCCTGCAAACCTTGTCCAGTTTCCTGCGCATGTTCTTGCAAGGAAATCCCAGTTTGAACATTTGTCAACATAACCAAAACTTCCTGCAGGCAAGCCAGAGCTTACAGTGACTGTTGCATTTGTGAACTTCATCCTTGGCTGGATTGAAAACAAAGTATTGTTTAGTTTGCCGAGCTTGAATGCATCATTCATATCTCCTACGTTCTTAACGCCCTTAACAAAGACACTTTTCACTTTATGGTTTGTTGGAGTAATATTTATAACATAGTTTCGTCCATAATCTAGCTGGAGGTTGTATGAATCAGTTGAACTGCTTATCTGAGTCATGTTTTCATAATACAGTTTTATTGTTGCAGGAATCAATGCTCCTGTTGAATTCTTGACTGTGCCTGAAACATTATGCTTGTTAAGTACTGCAAAAGTCTTGAATGCATAATAGTTGCTTTGATTCACACCATATGCATAATCGCCAAGAACAATATTTTGGGGAACTGTCCAGCTGTCTGCTATGCATCCTGTGCTGTTCGCCATTAATGTTTTTGGATATCCTGAAACAGATGTTGAAAAATGAAGTTTTATGTCAGCAATTGAATTGGTGCTTGGAGCAAGCCCGCAAGTAGTTGCAGACAAAGTAACTCCTTTGCTCAAAAACTTGGAGCTCAAGTTTATTGTTGCATTCAAAGTTATTGGCCTGAGCCCTGTTGTGACATTAACAAAAGCCTCATCAATCTTTGCAATCGCAGGAAGCCCACCATCTGCATCTGTGACATGGCAGCTGAAAGTGAGGTTATTCAGTTCATCAACTGATGAAATATTATAGTTTCTCAAATCACATCCAATATAACCTTGCTGATTTGTGGTGCCGTAGCAAATATTTGGAGTGTAGTTGCCCAAAGGACTCTTTAGCCTGAAATACAGCCTTGCTCCGTTTGAAGCTTCCCTTACATAACAGTATGCCCTTGCTGAAGAAATCATTGCAGCATAATCCGGAACAATGCCTTCTATTCTTGTCACATTTATGAATTCATTTGCTGCAAGCTGAGTGTAAATGTTGTCAATTGAAAATAAGTCAAATGTGACAAAAGAGCCGCTTTTGCTTGCAGTTAATGGGTGCAAAGTCCTTGTCTTTCCCATAACAAACTCAACTGAATCTTTTGCAGCAGCGCCTAGTGTGTTCATGCAGTAAACTGTAACATTATTTGTTCCCTCAAACCCTGACAAATAAGCAGTTGTTGTATTTGTTATAGAAATATTTGCGCCTTTGTTCAGCGAGTATTTGCACGAACTGACTGTACCGTCAAATGTTGAAAAACTTAATGGGACTGTTGAGCCGTTATACACCTTGTTTTTTGGAGTGTTAATTCTTACTGAAAATTCATCTTCAACTGCGTATGTATAATTGACAAGGACGTATTCTATATTCAGCCTCTTGTTAGCTTGGTTGTTTTTTACAATCAGAACAAGATTGTTGAGGTCATCTTCTGTGAATATGTGCCTGTCATCACATTTCAGCATAGTTGTCGCCTCGCCTGTTGCAACACTGACTGTTTTATTGCACCATTTCTCGCCAAGCTGCGAGGCTTCTCTTCCCTCAATTGTCATTCCTCCTGCAGTATTTGCCTGACTTGAGTAATGCACAATAATCTCAACTTTACCTATTCCTATGATTGGAAGTGTGCTATTGACATCAGTAAACCTGGCTTTCATTGAAGAAACTCTATTTATTGAAACTGAAGCTGCATTGTTTATGTTAAGCTGAGTTATATCTGAAGTAATCATGTCAGTAAACAAAGGATTTTCTCCTGACTCAACTTTCAAAGTTCCGACAACTGCGCCTGCTACAAGGAAAGTTCCTGGAGAAGATATTGATTTAAGGCTGTTCATGTCTTCTGCAAACACCTTATACGAATACAATCCAATTGCAGAAGTTGTATTGTACTTATGCCTGTAGATTGGTCTTCTGTCGTAAATTGTGAGATTATCAAACTCGCCCTGATAATCTTGAAGCCTGTAACCTGCAGTTCCAATGTGTATTGAATTGTCTGAAGCATTTACTTTCTGGACTCCGTTGACATAACCTCGCAGCTGGTTTCCTACTGCATAAACACTGAAATTATACCAATTGTTTATTGTTATTGTGCCTGAAGCAGTTGCAAGAACTGTATTGGTGTTGTTAACAACTTTTACGAGCCTGAACTGGGCATTATAGTTGTCAAACAAATAGTAATTTGTTTTGTTTTGGTACCTGAACACAAAACCCATTGACTTACCTGCCTCAATTGCGTCAATTGCCCTGACCATTCCAGACATTTCCAGGTCAGTGTAATTCTGGCCTTTTATTGTTGAGAAATATTGCGCAAAGTCTGCCTGGCTCTGCCTGTACACAAGATTTCCTCCGAGATTTACAACTGCCCAAGTTCCAGGATAGCTTGGGTTGGAATAAGCGGTCTGGTAATCTGAAACATTGTTGTTTTGGTAATTGTCATATCTCAGCAGCTTTGTGCCGGTGAAATTATTTTTTGTGCCGTTCGGCATTGTGACTTCAAATTCAACAGTCTTGACAATGTTATTGTCAGTAACATTCGCGTAAAGATAAACCGGCTGGTACTGAACATCTGGGTCCGGAATGTCCCAGATTAAATTTATTGTTGGAGGAGTGTTGTCTATTGTGTTGAAAGTTATTGTCTGGCTTCTGTTGTAGATGCCTTTTGTATCTGTAACTAGTGCCCTTACAGTATATGTGCCGACAAAAGATGTGCTTGAGAAGCTTCCTGTATAAATCCCATCAACATTTGGGTCAGTCAAAGTCAAACTATTTGTTGTAGTGCCGTAAGTTATATTTAATTTTACAGAACTTATGCCATCTGGGTCAGTTGCATTGACACTAAAATTAATCAATGCATTCTGGTTGAAATTGCTGCCTGTGCTTGGCAGGATTATTTTTACTTTAGGAACATCTGCCTGCGAAAATATTAGGAAATATCCTGATTTTGAAGATGCTTCGTTAGATGATGTGTCGTTTGCATAAAGAGTATAATTATAGGTGCCTGAAAGTTTTGTCATGTTAAACGGAAGTTTGTAAATTTCATTTCCTCTCATAACTGTGAGATTGTCAAACTCGCCTGAATAATCCATGAGTCTGAAACCAACTGAGCCTGACGCGAATGTGCTGTCAGTTCCTTTCATAACAAGAACATCATTGACATAGGTTTCAATTTTGTTTTTCACAAACTTTACTTTGAAATTATACCAAGTGCTTCCTGTCAACGTGTATGCCGTTGTATTAAGAACAGTAGGAAGGTTGTTCTGGAATCTAATCAATCTTAAGTTTCCAGAATAATGGTCCATAAGATAGTAATTACCATAGCTGACCCATCTAAAGATTATGCCGACTGACTTTCCTGCAGCATATGCTTCAGTAGTCCTTATCTGTGTGCTGTAAGTGAAGTCATCAAACACTTCGTTTTTTCTGTACGAAAACATAATGTCTGGCGGAGAGGCTGTTTCCTGATACACTTTGTTTGCTTTTACACTCCAGACTCCAGGGTTTGCTGGGTTTGAATAGTTAATTGCATACTCAACAGAATTTCCGTCATCAAAACCATCAAAAAGCCAAGTCTGGTAAAGTTTTTGTGAAACTATTGAGCCGTTCGGAAGCCTGACACTAAATCTTAGCGTGTCAACCTTTACATTGTCAGTAACATTTGCAGTAATTGTTACAGTATTGTCCTGCACACCAGGATTTGGAGCCGGAGTTACAGAATGTATTACTGGCCCAACACCTTCGCCGAGCCACAAAGGCGAATAATCGTTCAGGAAAGCTGATGCCCCGTCATTAAGATTATATTCAAACCTCATCCACAGCCAGCCGCTATTGTTTATGTAGCTTGCAATATTTGATGTTAATCTCCAGCCAATTGTTGACTCCAAATTATTTGCTGTTTTTGGAATTGTTGTCAAAATCTGCCATCTTGAGCCAGATGCATTATAGATGAATATATGCATTGTTGTTGCAACACCTTCTGCAGGATTTCCACCTGCGCATCCGTTTGCGTTTGATTTCGCGTGGCAGTATGTTAAGTTTCCTTCTAAAATTGCAATCTGACTTTTGTTATAGGCGCTCAAATCATATCTAAGAGACATATTTCCAACCAAGTCTTTGCCTGACGCACCTCCTGTTTGTACGCTCTGTAAGCCATAGTAAACATTATTGTCTGTTCGAGTATCAAGATAAGTTCCAGTCACTGCATTATATGTTCCTGAAACAGCGCCATAATCTGCTGTTTCAAGAATTGACGCTTTTGACATTACAGTAAAATTGCTGTACCACGGGTCTGACTGTTCTGCAGTTGTGTCGTTTGCATAAACAGTATAGTTGTGCAAGCCATTTGCAAGTGATGCTGTGTTGTAGATGTACCTGTACAAATCCTTTGTATAGTTTGTCATAGTATAATTAATACCATCAATCCTGACCCAGACTCTGCTAATGTTGCTGTCATCATCTGTAACATTCGCCGTAATTGTTACTGAGCTTCCCTTGACAACGGGGTCAGGCGAGTCTGTAACATCATTAGTCATCGGCGGCAGAACATAAGGGTCATGGATATAATCAAACTCAACATCTCCGCCAGATATTTTGAAATCAACTGTATCAAAACTGTACGTCACATTTTCAAGAGGAATATAGATTAGCTGCCCTGTTGATGAATTTATTTTTCCAGAATTTCCTATTGAAGGCGATGTGCTGCCAACTGGATAAACAACAAAACTTGCATCAGATGTTTTTTTCTTGACATAAACGTCAATCACATTGTTGTTCGTAAGGTTTTTCTGATAAGTTACTCTTACAAAATGCCCTGAATTGATTGTTTCAGACCAAACATCATCTTTCAGCTTTATCTGCTCAAAAATATTGGAGATAAACCTGTAGCTTGAATCAAGATGAAGCGCATTTGTTGCATTTACTTCGCCATATGCAGGGTCTCCCTGCGAAATAGGAATAACATATTCTGAGCCTGAAATCTTGCCTGCAAGAACCCAGCTTCCTGAACAAGTCCTTGACTTGAAATCCCAGTTTGCGCATTTGTAAAGCCTTCTAGAGCCAGACGATGTGCTTACAGTAAGGTTTGCGCTTTTGAAACTGATAAGTGTGTCAATTGCATATATGTCATTAAATCCAGAATTGTCTGGAGGAGAATCAAGCTCAACTATCTTCTGGTTGTTATTTGTAAAATTAGCATCCTTGATTAGAATCTTTTTTAATTTCGAAGATTTTGGTTTAATTGTTAAATTGTATTTTCCTTTTGCAAGATGTATTGCGTGAGCGTTCGCGGTTTTATTATAAACTAAAACTGAATCTTTTACAATTTCTATTGTTGTATTCATTTCCTGATTATCTGCATTAACAATCGTGCCGTTTATTGTTATGTTTGTGTTCAGCGGAATTATCTGCCCAACAACTTGAACATTATCAATGTAACAATTTTCATTATTCGAGCTTGCGCTTACTTTGAATCTTATTTTGAAATTTGATTTGTTGTCAGCAGATGAAGGCAAAGAATATTTCCTGAAAACATATGTTGAGCCGGTTATTGCGCTGTCAACCTGAACCCAAGTTGTGCCGTCATAATAATCTGCGCCGCAAAATTCTCCTGCATCAAGCCCGTTGTCTGCCCTGTAATAGCTTAAATTAATAGCTCTGTAGCCGGTTGTATTTACGCTCGTCTCAATATATCTTGTTCCGCCTTTAGGCTGCCCAAATGCACATTTAGTTCCAGCATAACATCCTGTTGAAGAAACAATCCAAGAAGTTCCTGTGCCAGAGTCAGTCCATCCGTTTGTTGCAAAGCTTCCTGACTCCCAAGTTTCAGAAAATGTTCCTCCAAGCTCAGCCAATCCAGGGTCATCTTTTGTCAGGACAAATGAATAATATTCTCCAGGCACAATGTCCATTAATTTCTGCCATTCACCAAGACATTTCTGCTGCTTGAAATTCCACTCTTTGCATTTCCAAAGCTCAGTTCCCTTTGCAACTGCAGTAACTGTTGCATTTCGGAATTCTATGCTTGTCGGGTCAATTGCATAAACTTCCTCCCATTTTGCATAATCTCCAGTTTCAGGAACATCATCTATCCTCAAGTCAATTGTGTCTTTGACATCTGCCCCATAAATCTTGACAGATACAACAGGCACATTCTTTGGCTTCAATTCGATGTTATATTTTCCTTCTGGCAAAACAATGTCTGTCATTGAATTCTGCTTGAAGCTAAGTTTTTGCACTCCGTTTTCAGAAACCTGCTCAATCGAGATTATCTGTGTTTCAACCTTCTCGCCTTTTGAATCAACAATTCCTCTTGGCGCTTTTGCTGAAAGATAGATTGTAAAAATCGATGCTGTAATCAAAGCTAGCACTATGAAAAGGACAACTAATTTTGTTATCCTGTTCTTCACTTTTCTATTAACACTTGTTTCTTCTGGTAAGTACATTTCCATAAGCCTAAAAATTCATCCATCTCTTTTTCATGCTCTCTTGAAACCATCAAAACTGTTTTTCCGAACTGGAAAATGTTCAGTGTCTTGATTATTCCAGATCTTCCGTCTCTTCCCTTTAACGCATAATAAAATCTGACTTTGTCACTGTTTTTCAAATGCGAAATCGCATAGGAGAAAATAGTCATCTCTTTGTATTGCGGAATCTCCTTCACCATTAGTTAAATAAGTTAACGAATAGACTTTATAAAAGTTTCTGTGTTAAATCATTTCGTTAAATTGTTTAACGGAAATAGAAAAATAATCCATATTTGTTAAGTTAGTTAACACAACCAAAACCAAACCGCAGTTCATCGAAATAGTGGAATCGCCTCAGATGGTTAGAAAATAGAATTGGTGCTGGTTGCGTTAAAAATAAAAAGAAAAAAAGAAAAAAGAAAAAATTTATACTACTATGCTGTCAGATGTTTCTACATTTCTTGTTGAGTTATAGTTCCATGCTGTCTTCACAACATTTGTCACAGTTGCAGTTATTGTTCCTGAACTTCTTGTTGTTGGTGAGCTCAATGTAACAACTCCACTTGTGCTTGTTGTTCCCGTGCTTGTGCCTGAAACTAATCCAGACCATTGCACTGTAACAGTTGCCCCTGAAACCAAAGCGCTGTCTTCATCCATTAGTGTAACAGTTGCTTTTGCATATTTCTTGGAGCCAGTAACTTTGCTCATTGCAATGTTTTGGACAAACATATCAGGTTTGTAAAGAACCTTTGTCTTGAATGTTGTCATGGTGTCTGTGCTTTGCACCTGAAGCCTTGGAACCTCAAACTCAGGGCTGTCAACTGTTGCATAAGCGTTGTTATACAATACAGCTGAGAAATAACCTGCATTTACTGCGTCAGTTATAACATCTGTGTTTGTCTTTCCGTAAGGGTATGCCAAGAACTTTACAGTCTTTGACAAGTTTCCTTCAAGAGCTGCCTTTGAGCCTGAAATTTCAGCCCATCTTGTTGCAGCATCAAGTGTTGTCAAATCTACGTGGTTCTTTGTGTGGCTCTGTGCTGTAACAAATCCTGCTGCTTCCATTGCCTGAAGCTCTGTCCAGTTGCAGTGGTCTTTGCTTGTCATAACGCCAACATAGTTTGTGTGGACAAAGTCTGTTGCTTTCAATCCAAGAGCTCTTAATCTTGGCTCAGCATATGTGCATGTGCCTTTATAGTTGTCGTCAAACGACAATACAACAACTCTTCTTGGAAGTGGGTTCTGGTTTGCGCCAGTCAAATATGCGTAGAGTTCATCGTATGTCAATACTGTGTATCCCTTGTCAACCAAAAACTGTGTCCATTGGTTTAAGTAAGTCACAGTTATATCTGAGGTTGCCTCAACTGATCCATTTACAACATCATGGAAACCAAGCCATGGAATTTGCTGCGCTGCTGAAACTAAAGGTAAGCAACACATAAACAAACCAAGAACTAAAAAACTCAAAATAATTTTGGTTACTTTCATTTCTTTTTCGCCTCTTTATGTTTCTATATCTTTAACCTGTATACACTTTTGTATACCAGATTAGCGTTAATCATTCGAATTCGTATTTAAAGATTCTCCACTACTAGAGAATAATAAAAACAAAAAACAACCAATAATATAGAGAATGAAAAAACGCCTCTGCGCAGACTCGAACTGCGGACCCCGTGATTAACAGTCACGTGCTCTACCTGCTGCTCCACGTTAACCTTTCGTTTAACATGACTGAGCTACAGAGGCATAATCTGAAAGATTTACATTCGATTTAAATATCTTTCTGAAGCAATTATCGAAAAAATTCGACACTTTCGAAAAATTCTACAGGCCACAGGTCAAGTCCATGTGAACTATATAAACTCTAAAATCAATAAAAACCGTCATGATGGCTTTGGAAATGGTTGAAAAGTTCTGCAGAATGTACTCGCAGGGAAATTCATTAAGAGCCATTGCTGAAAAGGAAAAAGTATCACCAAATACAGTTAAAAAATACTTGCTTATAAACCGCATCCCTGTTAAACAAAAAAACATAATTTACTGTGAAAAACAAAAAGATGATCTGCTGAATGGGGCGTACTGTGGGATTTGGGCGGGCGATGGAACGCAGTATAAAGATGGAGGGTACAGGATTAAAATTTGTTGTGACAGCCGAAACCTTGAATTAATGGAATTTTTCCAGAAGCTTTTGCTAGAAAAATTCGGGAAAAAATCATCGATAGTACAGGAAAAAGGAAATCGGGCTTTTGTTAGATTCAATTCAAAATATATATTCAATTTTGTCAACAAATTCTTAATTTTTGGTGAATACAAAACAAAAACAGTCTGCCTGAAAAATAAAGTCGAGGAGTATTCTGACCGATTTATTATCGGATTTATACTTGGTCTAACTTTGACTGACGGCTGTTTGAAGTCTAAGTTTCAATTTACAACAATCTCAACACAATTAGCGAAAAATGCCTTTGATATTTTAGAAAAGTTTCAATTTAATCCAAGAAGATATATTCAAAACCGGGCAAAGTATGGATGGAACGATCTTCATAATGTATATCTTAATAGGGCAGAAAGTGTAAAATTCCAAGCAAAATTGGATACAGTTTTAAAAAAAGAGCTAAGGTACGGCAAGGGCGTTGTTGCACTTAAAGTATACGAAATAAATAAATGAGCCCGTCGAGACACACAGTAAAACTGCGTTTTCCTGTAGCGTTAAACACAGTTTAACTTTTGAACTCGAGACCGCTCGATTATCAGTCGAGCACTCCAACCAGGCTAAGCTACGGGCTCGCAATCTGCTTGAAAAAGCAGATTGTTTATAAAAGTTATGCTGTAAATTTTGCTGAAAAAATGTTTTTCAGAGCGCATCGTGAAACAAGGCAGGTTTCACCTTCAACGGCAGTTGCAAAAACATTTATATAGTAGTTGCCATTTTACCGGCAGTATAAAATAATGTTATTTTAGAATGACAACAAGGGGGATGTTAAATGAAAAGTTATGTGCTTATTTTATCTGTATTGACTATGTTTATGCTTGCAGGCTGCTACAGCCCTGCAAAAACAGTTGAGCTTGGTGCTGACAACGAGACAGTCACTGACCAGGTTTTGAACCAGCTGCAGAATGTTGCAAAAGAAATTGAGCAGGAAAAGAACGAGACAACTGTTGAAGAAGACCTTCCAGTTCTAAAGGTTAATGAGACTGACTTGGTCAACCTTAAAGTTGATGCAAGCGATGCAGACAATGATAAAATCAAATACACATTCAGCGAGCCTCTTGACAAAAGCGGGAAGTGGCAGACTGACTACGGTGATGCAGGCGAGTACACAGTCACAATAACTGCATCTGACGGAGAGCTTAGCACATCAAAGAAAATACTTTTGACAGTTCTTAAGAAAAATGTTGCTCCAGTTGTTGAAAAGCTTAAAGACATAACAGTAAACGAGGGCGAGACTGTTAAGCTTGAGCCTGCTGTAACTGATGTTAACAAAGACAAAATCACATTGACAATCTCAGACCCAGTTGGAGATGACGGAATCTGGGAGACTGGCAACAAAGATGCAGGAGAGTACAAAGTTAAGATAACTGCATCTGACGGAGAGCTTTCTGTTGATGAAAATGTAAATATCAAAGTTCTTGACAAGAATGTTGCTCCAGCAATCGAAGTGCCTGAAACTGTAACAATCTCAGAAGGCGACACATTGAAGCTAGAGCCGGTCGTAACTGATGCTGATGGCGATAAGGTGACAACCACAATAAGCGAGCCTGTTGGTGATGATGGAATCTGGGAGACTGGATACACTGACAACGGCGAATATGAAGTCACAATCAAGGCAACTGACGGCAAAGACGAAACCGTAAAGGTAGTCAAGGTTATTGTTGAAGATGTCAACAAAGCGCCAGAGATCACAGACATAACTCTTGGCTAAATATTTTTTTATTTTATTTATTTTTATCTAATCAAAAAAGATGGGTGTGGGGGTAAGTAAATGGAAAAGAAGTACTTAATTATAGCACTGATTCTCTTAGTCCTAGTTCCATCTGCAATATGCATTACAACCCTTGTTGTTAATGAGACAGAAAATGTAAAATTTACCGTTGCTGCAGTTGACAAAGACAAAGACCCTCTGACATACACCTTCAGCCCTCCTATTAACTCTTCAGGAGAGTGGCAGACCACACTAAATGATTCCGGCGAATACCTGATTAATGTTACAGCCTCTGACGGCGCAAAAAACACAACACAGCAGGTTCTTTTGGTTGTGAATGATGTAAACGAGGCTCCTTCTATGATAATAGATGATGTTGAAGCAAACGAAGGTCAGCTCGTAACGCTTGAGCCTGAAGTGACTGATGCGAATAACGATAAAATCAAGCTTAAGTTTTCTAAGCCATTTGATAAAAAAGGAGAATGGCAGACAACATACGCAGATGCAGGAGAGTATAATATAACTGTAACTGCAAGCGACGGCGAACTTGAAACTTCAAAAACAATAATTGTAACAATAAGCGATATTAATGTTGCTCCTGTTGTCAGCATCCTGCCTTCAGACAAGGTAGAAGTTTTGGAAACAGAATCAGTTGAATTTGAGGCAAATGCTTCTGATTTTGACAATGATGAACTGACATACAAATGGTATCTTGATGATGAGCTTGTTTCTGAAGAAGAAACTTTCACATTTAACACTGACTTTGACAGCTCAGGAGTTTATGATTTGATTCTTGAAGTCAGCGACAAGGAAACTTCTGTCCAGGCTTATGCAGTTGTTTCAGTAATCAACCTTAACAGGGAGCCAGTAATTGACTTGTATGATTCAATAACAATAAATGAGGGAGATTTGCTTGACCTTGAGCTTCCTGCAAGAGATATTGATGGAGACGCAGTAAGCTACACAATATCTGAGTCAGTCGGAGATGACCAAGTCTGGCAGACAGGATTTGAGGATGCTGGAGTTTACGATATAAAAATAAAAGCAGACGATGGTGACATAAAAACTGAAAAGACACTAAAACTAACTGTGCTTGATGTTGACCGGGCTCCTAAAACAGATGATGTTTCTGCTGAAGTTAAAGAAAACGAAGAGATGAAGCTTAAGCTTAATTTCACAGACCCTGATGGAGACAAGGTAACATACAATATAATTGACGCTCCTGAAGGCGTGAATCTTGAAAAAAACACTTTGACATGGACTCCTGATAATGATGTAGTTGTTATACAAAACAGCTGGATTGCAAAACAGCTTTTCAAATGGGGATTGATTGAGCTTGGAAAGAACCAGAGCAAAGTTTACACAATAAAAATGCAGGCTGCTGGAAAAAACAAGACTTCAGAATTCAATGTTTATGCTGCAGTCTGGAATGTAAACAGGGCTCCTGTAGTAAATATCTCTGATGTAAATGTTGATGAGACGCAAAAAATACATCTTGAGCCTTATGCATTTGACCCTGACGGTGACCCATTAATAATCTCCTATGGCGGCGCTATGCAAAATGAGAATTACAGGACAACATATGATGATGATGGAATCTACAACTCTGTTGTGTTTGCAACAGACGGTGATTTGTGGAACCAGAAGAATTTCACAATCACAATCTATGATGTAAACAGGCTGCCAGAGCTTGTGACACAAAAGGCTGTTTTCAAGGAGAATGAGGCAGTCTCTGTCGCGCTTGAGGCAGCTGACCCTGACAAAGACAATGTTACAATTACAGCAATAAGCCTTCCTGAAGGCATTAAGTTCAAAAAAACCAATCTGACTTTCACTCCAGACTTTGATTATGTGAGCCACAACAACTCAAAATTAAATGTTGTACAGACGGCATTATTCGCTCTGTCTGACGGGATTGACATTGTCAACAAGACATTGCAGATAGTTGTAAAGGACACTGACAGGGCGCCTGTGATTGAGCCTATTGACGATATTACTGTCAACGAAAATGGGACACTAAACATCCCTGTTAATGCAACAGACCCTGACGGAGATTATGTTTTAGTTACATTTTCAGGGCTTGTAAACAAGAACAACAAGAAGCTTGGTTTTGAAACAGAAGGCGAGCACAATGTTACAGTCACTGCATCTGACGGAAAACTAAAATCATCTGTTGTTGTTCCAGTCAATGTTGAGAAGACAAACAGGGCTCCAAGAATAGTTACAAACACAGTTACATTCAAAGAAAACAAAACATCTTCAGTCCAGCTCAAGGCGTTTGATGCTGACGGCGACACTGTAAAGATAAAAGCAATAAGCCTTCCAAAAGGCGCAGTGCTTTCTAACAACACATTAACATTCACACCTGGCTATGAGTTTGTCAGCCACAATGTTTCAGGATGGGAAAAAGTTTACACAAACATAGTTGGGTACAGGGCATCTGTGCTCGCTGAGCTAACTGTTACTGACGGCGAAAAGACAACCCTGAAGAACATCACAATTATCGTCAAGGATGCAGACAGGGCGCCTGTTGTGACTGCAAAAATAATAACTGCAAAAGAAAATGAAAAGCTGAATATTTCAGTTGAGGCATTTGATGCTGACGGCGACAATGTGCAGACAAGCCTGCTTGGATTTGGAAAATATAACAATAAGGTTCTTGGGTTTGATACAGAAGGAAATCACAGTGCATCTGTTGTTGCAAATGACGGAATGCTGAAATCAAAATCAACATTTACAATTACTGTGCAGAATACAAACAGGGCTCCAAGCCTTCAGCTAAAGCCAGTAACAATATATGAGAATCAGGCTGCGCAGCTTGTGCTTGCAGGCTTAGACCCTGACAATGACAAACTCTCGTATAATATCGCAAAAGGCCCATACGGCGCATACATTGTAAACAGCACATTGTATTGGAATACTAACTTCAGCACAATCGCGCACACTGAAATTGTAAAATCAGGAAGCAAGAATGTTACAAAGAACATTGACTTGTCAAAAGCAGGGCAGCTTTCATACACTGTCCCAGTTTCGATTGAAGTTACAGACGGAAAACTGAGCGCAATTGCCAATACAACAATTAAGGTAATTGATGTTAACAGGGCTCCAGAGATCTATAACTCAACTCCATACGAAGAATTCACAGTTATGGCTGGAACAGTTATTAACTTCAGCGTATCTGCAGTTGATCTAGATGGGGACAATTTAACATACACATGGATTCCTGGAGACGGCAAGAGCTATGTTGATGGAAGCAATCATTTGAGGCTCGTAAAGTCTGCTGGCTTGAAAACTATGGAAGTAAAAGTGAGTGACGGCAAGGCTTCAAAATCATACACTTGGACTTATCTTGTAAAAGCGCTTCCAGTTCCAAAGCCTGTTGTAAAAGAACAGCAGAAGCCTCAGCAAACTCAAGTGCAGACTGTGCCTCAACCACAGCAGCCAGTTCAAAGGATAAACGTCCCTGCTGTCCAGAGTTCAGTAGTTGAAGGATAAAGGCTTTTATAGTCTTTTATTTCTTTTTTGTTTATGTCTTCAAAAAAAAAGCCAAGCGAGCCGACAATTGATTTGGTAGTTGACACTCTTGACAAGCAGAAGCAGGCATTGGTGTTTGTCAACAGCAAAAAAAGAGCTGAAAAAACTGCTGAAGACATTGCAAATGCATTAACATCAAAAGTAAAAAGCAAGGAGCTTGACGCGCTTTCTGAAGAACTAAGGAATGCCCTGCCCAGGGCAACAACACAATGCATACGGCTGGCAGAATGCTGCAAAAAAGGTGTTGTTTTCCATCACGCAGGGCTTGTTTCAAAGCAGAGAAATCTTATTGAAGAAAATTTCAGGAATGGTATGATAAAAATAATCTGCTGCACGCCCACTTTGTGTCTTTCTAAGGACACTAAAATCTGGCACAATTTTTGTGAAACAGAAGTTTACAAATTTAAAATTTCTAATCCGGTATTTGCGCTTTCAAAAAATAAATTAATTAAAATCAAAGCCAGAAAAATACAAAAAAATTACAATTCTTCAAAGCTAATCGAAATATCTTCTGTTTCTGGTTATTCGATAAAAGTAACGCCTAACCACAAAATGCTCATTAAAAGAAACAATAAGAAATTAATTATGGCTGCCAAGAGAATAAATAAAAATGACAAGATTGCGGTAATAGGGAGAGTAGACATTAAAGACCAGCAATCCCCGTCTATAAAAGAATTTATTATTGAAAACAAGCTAAAATCCCTGAACTATACATTCGGGGCTAATTTGTCATACTTTGTTGGGCTGCTGTTAGGAGACGGCTACTCTGGTGCAGAAACAACTAATGGAAAAGTAATATACAAAGGTTCTCCTTCTATCGTCGGAAAAGATGAGGAAATTTTCTTACACGTTGAAAAAGTTTGCAAACAACTTAACATACATTGCAGAAGAACAAAAACATCCGGGGGGACCCCTCAGCTAGTTCTAGGGAAAGACAAATGGTTTAGAGAATTTTTAGTTAAATCTGGTGTTGAAAAAGGCGAAAGAAAGCATATTTCAGAAAAAATAGCGTCGTCTAATTTAGAAAATAATGCATGTATCCTTAAAGGTTTGTTTGACACAGACGGTTATGTCCTAAAAAATTCAGGAATAGGCATCAGCGGCATCTCTGAAAAACTAATTATGCAAATTAAAAAAATGCTTCTCAGATTCGGCATAGTCTCTTCATTAAGAAAAAGAAAAGGAAGCACAATGCGGATTTATGGAAAAGATTACAAAACAAAACCTTGCTTCGAGCTTACAATACGCCAAAATAAAAGCATACTTGACTTTTACAGGCATATCTGCTTCGGAGTAAAAAGAAAGCAGGACTGTCTTGTTGATTTAGTTGCAAAAATTAGTTCAAATCTTAACTACGTATCTTGCAAAAATTGCAATTATAAAATTTACAGGGACTTGTTTTCTGGAAGAACAAAAGATCAGGAAAAACGGGGGATGGTCAAGCTGGAAGTCATAACACTTCTTGGAGAGAAAGGGGAACTTGGCTCAAAAAAATTAAAGGAGCTTCTCGGAAAAGACCCCCGAAATAAAGAAACGAGATTAAACCATCATTATGAATTAATCAAAAAAAGAAGAATAGGAAGCAGGAGCAATACAGAATGGTTTTGGAGCCTGAACAACATCGGGCGATGGGTATTTGAAAATATTATTAGCAAAAAGCTATCTTTAACTGACTTTTTCAAGCTTGGAAGATGTCCTATTTGCCACAACAGATTAGAATGGATTATTAAAAAAGGATGGAGGGATTCTGACTTCGAAGGAGATATTTTTTGGGACAATATCAGAGAAGTAAAAGAAGTTGAATGTGAAAATGAAGTTTATGATGTTATTCTACCAGACAAACCTGAAAATGAGCATATGATTGTAGCGAACGGATTTATAGTTCACAACTCACTTGGTGTTGATTTGCCTGCATTCAGGACAATAATAAAGGACTTGAAACGATACAGTGCCCGGGGAATGAACTATATTCCTGTAATGGAATATAATCAGATTTCTGGAAGAGCAGGAAGGCCTGGAAAAGAAAAATACGGCGAGTCTATAGCAGAAGTGTCTTCAAAAAGCGAGCAGGAAACTGTAATAGAAACATACATCAAAGGTTTGCCTGAGCCAATTTTGTCAAAGCTGGCTGTTGAGCCGGTTCTGAGGACTTACCTTTTGTCATTGATTGCAACAGATTTTGTTAACTCAAAAAAACAGATTTTTGATTTCTTTGGCAGGACATTCTGGGCATACCAGTTCAAGGACGAGAAAACAATACAAAAAATAATTTTGAAGATGCTGAAAATGCTTGAGGAAAACAATTTTTTAAAATCAAGCAAGAAAAAAGGAGAAGATGAGTTTGTTTCTGCAGCTGAACTTGAAAAAGAAGAAAAGTATGATGCAACTCCGCTCGGAAAAAGGATTGCTGAACTTTATGTTGATCCATTAAGCGCGATTTTAATGATTGAGGTTATGAAGAAAGCAATCAAGAAAGAGTTTACAGAAATGACTTTCCTTTACATGATTTGCAAGACACTTGAGCTCAGGCCTATACTTAATGTTAAAATCTCTGAATACAACAAGATACAGGAAAAGCTTGCAGAGCACGAAGATTTTCTTTTTGAAAAATTCGGAGAGTATAACGAAGACTATGATGCATACTTGAGCTCATTCAAAACTTCCCTTCTGCTTAAAGACTGGATTGAGGAAAAAGATGAAGAATATATTCTCGGGGAATACAACATACGCCCAGGAGAGCTTAACATAAAGGTTTCTAACTCAGACTGGATGCTTTATTCTGCAGAAGAGATTGCAAGGATTCTTAATTTCAAGAGCATACTGGCTGAACTGAAAAAGCTCAGGATGAGAATGGAATACGGTGCAAAAGAAGAGCTTCTGACTTTGCTGAAGCTTAAGAATGTTGGAAGAGTCAGGGCAAGAAAGCTTTACAGCAAAGGATTCACTGACTTGGGCAAGCTAAGGAAAGCAGATATTCAGGATATTGCATCTGCAGTTGGAAAGAGCATCTCAGTAAGCATAAAAGAGCAGCTTGGTGAGAAAGTCAAGGCAGATAACATTAAAGGTGAGGAAGAAAAAAAGACTGGGCAGCACAATCTTCTTGATTATAGCTGAATTCTTAATGAAATCCCATAGTTAAATTTATAAACAACTGTTTGTTTTATTTTATAAGCAAAAAATGAGGATAGATTAATGGTTGATTTTAAAAAATCTGAATATGTTATTCTAACTGTTGCAGTAGCATTATTTGCGTTCATGCTTGTCTTTGCAATAAAGCAGACATATGTTGGCTATTTTGTATTTGAGGATGGGGACAATGATGGAATCCCTGACGCAGAAGACAACTGCCCTCTCATTTATAATCCTGACCAGACAGATGCTGATAAAGACAGCATAGGTGATATTTGCGACAGCTGTATCCTAAAAACTATTTTCAAAGACCCGGACCACGTCTATTTTAATGACAATCCTTATGAAAGCTATTGCAACAACGAATCTGACGGCGAAATACAGTGCGGTAAATCCAACCAGACACGGCAGGAAGATGACCAGTGCGCCAAGACAATAGAAAATGCATTAGTTGCAAAGCTCAACCAGAGCGATGACTGGTATATTAAGATAAATGTCAAAAGGGACAAGCCAAGGCTGCTTTTCATTGATTTCTTTAATGATTTCTCAAATATATCAACTATCCTAAGTGCCACCTTGCTTTTAGAGCACAGGGAACATTATGCAAATATGACTGTTCAGGTTTATGCTAACGGCAATTTCACAAACGCCTGTATTATCCCGCAGTCACTTAACGATGAAGTGGTTGCCTGTGACCTTGCCCCATACATCGACACTCCTGAAAAGGCAGCGCATGTCAAGCTAAGGCTTTACCTTACAAAAAACGGTACCTGCAAGCAATGCAATGAATTGCTTGACCTTGCAGTCTTAAACATAACTTACTGCTCAAAATTCACCCCGCCTGTTTCAAATTCAGTTCTGCTTATTTCAAACAGCACAATTGTGCAGGGCGGTATGCTTGGAATTTTCGGCTACAATTTCTCAAAAAGCAGCACAGTTCAGATTTTAATCAGGGATATCAACGGAATAGAGGTGTTTGCATTAAACCTTACAACAGATGCTAACGGCAATTTCAACTATTCACTGAATACTTCAATACTTCCTGTTGGCAACTTCACACTTTATGCAATTGACTTTGCATATACAGCAAATAATAAAAATGTGCCTTTTGAGATTATTCCTGCACCAGTGCCTGTTTCAAATTCAGTGTTAATAATATCACCTGAGAAAGTTGTGCAGGGTGAAAATGTTTCTGTTATTGGATATAATTTCTCTATAAACAGCACTATAGGTATTGTTATCAAAGATTTAAATGGAACTATTGTGTTATCAATAAACTTAATAACAGATACTAACGGGAACTTCGGCTACCTGTTTAACACAAGCACACTTGCTCCTGGAAACTATACTGTGTTTGCGAATGACTCTTCAAACCCATTAAACAACAAAAATGCAACACTTGAAATTCTTTCCAAGCCTGTTGAGGAATCTAATGCAGTTCTTGTTATTTCGCCGCAGAAGGTTGCGAAAGGGAAAATTGTACAGATGAACGGCTATAATTTCTCAAAAAGCAATATAGTCCAGATTAAAATCAAAACCAAGAACGGGACTATTGTGTTCTCAATAAACATGACAACAAACTCAAGCGGAAGCTTCAGCTATCCTTATAACACATCAAGCCTCACACCTGGGAACTATACTGTCTTTGCATACGACATCTCAAATCCACTGAATGACAGGAATAAGACATTGGAAATTACCAAGCCTTCAGGCAGTGGTGGAGGGGGAGGAGGCGGTGGCGGCGGAGGATGCACTGTCAACTGGCAATGCGGTCTTTGGAGAAACTGCACAGGAGGTCACAAATCCAGGACATGCATAGAAATAAACCACTGCAATGATGTTGATGAAAGAGAAGAGGAAACAACTTGTGGGCAAGGCGGAACAGAAGAAGGAGGCGGGGGAACGGGTACAGGTGAAACTGGGAGAGGTGCTGAAGAGGGTATCGGCATTGAAACAGGAACAGGGGAAGAAACCACGCAGCTTCCATTTGGATTAAGAGGGCAGAAATGCCCGCCAATGGCTTGGCCTTACTGGATATTGTATTTGCTCGTAACCGGCTTAAGCGGTTTTTCAGTCTATAAGTATAAACACTTTACAAACCTAATGAAAAGGAAAAAGAATGCCCTTTGGGTACTAATTGCATGCAACAGCCTGCTTGCAGTTCTAACCTCAATTGACATGTACTGCGGGTTCAGGTGGTACATGCCTGTACTTATAGCTCCACCAGTAGCACTAAGTTTTATTATGCTCGGCTTTATTTTTAAGAAATTAAGATTGATATGAAACAATATATTATTCCTATCCTGGCTTACCTTCTGGCAGTTCCTTTGCTTGATTTTCTGAATGTTGACAACTACATAAGCTATTCTGCCAGGGCAATCTTAACGTTTGCATTATTAGTTTATTTCTGGAAAGATTACAAGATTAGTTTCAAGCTTAGTTATTTTGCACTGCTTATCGGGATTGTAACATTTATTTCATGGATTTCACTTGAAAACATGAATTTGACTTTTGGAAACGAAGCTTTTGTGCCAATAAACAATTTGGTTTTGGCTGCAAAACTATTCTCGATGATTTTGGTTGCGCCAATAGTTGAGGAATTGTTTGCAAGAGATTTTCTGGCAAGGTTCTTTGTTAATCCAAACAATTTTGAAAAAGTAAAGATAGGAGCTTTTGGCTTGCTCTCGTTTATAATAACTGTCTTGGTTTTTGGATTCTCGCACTCAAGATGGGTTCAGGGCATAATCGCAGGAATACTATACAGCACTGTGCTTTACAAAACTAGACGAATTGATGCATGCATACAGGCTCATGCTGTGACAAATATTCTATTAGCTTTGCTTGCAATTTACACTCAGAACTGGATTCTTTGGTAGAACTATAGGTGGTATGTGCAGACCTTTTCAGGCATTTCCCTTGCTTCTTCCTGAGCAGCAAGAACTGAATTTAGAAGATATGCTGTATTTCCTTTATGCTCAAATGGCTTGAAAATTACTTTTCCTGCCCTGACAGAAATTCTCTGGGGATCAAGCCTTATTTTCTTTCCATCATGCGCTTCACAGTTTTCATGGACAACAAGTTTTGTGTCTTTTGAATCTCCTAAAAGATAAACCTCGTCATCTATTGCCTCCTTAAGGGATTCAGGCAAAACAAGATGCTCAGTTATTCCTACAAACCGCCCCCAGTCTGATTTTGCATAATAAAGAATCCTGTTTCTCTCAAGCTTCTGGTCCTGCATGTCTGTAAGGAAATTGTTTATCCTGTGCGTAACAACCTTTCTCTGGACTTCGCCAAAATAATCATAATAATCACTGAAATATTCAACATCCAAAACAAACAGCGCCAAGAATTTGTCAGGGTTTGAGCTTGCCTCGCATAGTTTCATCTCAAGGTTGTTTATGATTTCTGCTTCAGGCACCTTGGGCAAATCATCCAAGGTGCTGTAATCTATGTTGTTCATATTTCCCCTAGGGATGAGAATATAAAGAACTATATAAATGTTTCTAAAAAGTAACTACTTGTAAATGGCGATTTCTTCCGGAGTTAAGCTTCGCCCCACAATCCTGTTCTTGCCGGTATTCTTTGCAGTTCTTTCCTCTTTACTGGCTAAATTAATCAAGTCATTGTAGAACTCCTGCGGCATCTCTTTAAAGCCAAGATCATTTGCAGTAACATAGCCTCCGGATACTGTAACATACCCGTGCTTCCCGTCCTTACAGTGCATGTTTCTATATTCTGAAACTTTTGTTTCAGAAACCTTTGCCCTTATCCTGTCCATTATAATTTTTGCAGCAGCCTCGTCTGTATCCGGCAATATCACTAAGAATTCTTCTCCGCCAAGCCTTACTATTACATCTGGCTTTTCTGCATCAGTCCTAAGCTGGCTTTCAATGACTTTTGCAACAGTCTTAATTGCCTCGTCTCCCTGAAGCTGGCCGTATTTGTCATTGTACTGCTTGAATAAATCTATGTCAATAAATCCTACTGAAACCTTTTGGCAGCGCTTGTCCTGCGGATTTATGTAATAGTTTATTGCAGTCTTTGCAAAGTTCTTGGTAGGTATTCCAAGCAAATCATCATTTCTGTATGCACCCAGACGGAAATAGTTTATCTGTTTTTCTAGAGGCTTCTGTTCAAACTCATAATGGAGAGGAAGCTGCTCTACAGCGGGCTTTGATTTTTCTTCAAGCTCTTTTAATGCATTTTTAATGTACTCTGGACTCACATTGAAATCAGAACATATCTTTGACAAAAGCGCGTGATTTTGGGCAGCCTGCAACTTATACCTGCCCTTAAGCTCTAATGCTGCAATAAATTGGGAAGCCATGCCAGAACTCACGTTAGTTAATGCCCTGTGCATCTTTCCAGCCTGTTCTTTTGTAACAATCTTCTCAAGCTGTGAAGTTGACATAGCTTCGAACAGCTCAGATGCATCTCTGGGCACGTCCTCTTGCAGTTTTCTCGCCAAATTATCTTCCATTTTATTGTCTCACATAGCGCTCTCTGGCGCTTGTTTATATTGTTTATGCTACGCTAATATATAAATCTTTCTATTTTTTACCACCATTAAGTGGTGATTTTTATCAGAACAAGCTTAATATATCTATGCTTATTTTAAAACAGTCAAGCCCCCGTAGTCTAGTGAACAGGACACGAGGTTGCGGACAAATACGGCAGAAACCTTGGAACCCGGGTTTGATTCCCGGCGGGGGCGTACCTAAAATGACATTGATAAGAAAGGCTGGCGCATTCAAATTCTACAAGAAAATAGGATACTCAGAAAGCAAAGAACTTGTTTTTATGGCGAAAAAGCTGAGATAAAAATCAAATTTGATTATGTCCCCTAAAAAAGAACTGATTAAGTGTCTTTTTGTCAATTAAATGTCTTTCATCTTTGTTAAACTGGTTTAGCAAGTCAAGAGAGATATTTTGGTTAAAATAACAAAGTTCTACTTTCCTGCTAAGTTTCTTAATCTCGCGCACAAGGGGTGCAAAATCACCATCCCCTGATATTAAAACTAAGGTATCAAATTTATTCTCGTAAGCAAGCCTCATTGCGTCAATTGCTAGATGTATGTCATCGCCTTTAACAATATACGAGTCTGGTCCATCTTTAGTGGTGCGTTTCTGTCTTTTACATAAAACTACATTCAAGAACCTGCCAAGCCTTGCAAAGAAACGCTGCTGTTGTGAATAAAGTCGAGGGTTTAACTGCAGCTTAAGTGGGGCATTATAATAAAATCCTGCTACAAATTGCCTTTTTCCAACAATATGTTTTACATATCGTTCAAAGTCAAACTTGAAGTCAGTGTATAATTTATCAATTAATCTTACTCCATGAAAAAAATTCAATCCATCGATAAAAAATGCAACTCTTTCTGCTATCATAAAAAATGCAAAAAATTTCCGAAAAATAAACGAGAATAATTGCCTACCTTTGCAGGCGCAAAGATAGGGAACACGTTTGCGGCATTCTGCATACGCAGATTAAAGGTGCTGCCTGGCACCTTAAGTAAGTTAGATTTCAAAATTTATAAACCTTTGCCAAGAAAATCCGGAAAACATTCGAAAACTAATTTTACAGCCACTTAACCTTAAGGAAATGCGCTGAGCATGAGATGCACGGATCATAGCTTCTAATCAGCTTTTCTATGTCAATAACAACTTCTTCCCTGCTCTTGTTCAGTATTCCAGGAAGGAATGCCTTTATGTCCAATTCAATATTCTTCAGGTTTTGCGCAGTTGGAGTTATTATGTTTGCCTTTGTCAAATAACCTTTGCTGTCAAAAGTATAGTCGTGGAATAAAATCCCTCTTGGAGCTTCTGTAACTCCAATTCCTCTTCCTGCCTTTGGGGTTATCTTTACAGGCTTCTCCTCTTTCCATTTTGTTGTTGACAAAATCTCAATTGCCCTGTCAAATGCGTGTACGAGCTCAACTGCCTGTGCTGCATTATTCAGGAAAGGCGAATAGTTTGGAATCTTCCAGTTCACAAATTTCTTTGCATCTTTGCTTAGCTTGTCATAGTTCATGTTAATTCTTGGCAAAGCCCCAACCATGTACTCTTTGCCTTCGGCTGTGACAAATTTAGCAGTTGAGCCAAGCTTGATTCTTTCATTAAAATGAGAAAGATAATCTTCAGTTGGAATGCACATGTTGCCGACACAAATTATCTTGCCTTCAAGATAACCGTATTTGTCAGGGTGCAAAGCAAAATGCTGTGTTTCCCTTTCAAACTTAGGATATTTGAGGCTTGTGAATAATTTCGCTGTCTCTAAAACATCTTTTTTTGCTTCCTTTAATCTTTTCAGCAGGATGCCAAGCTCTTTTTTGTCAGGCATTCTTGAAAAGCCGCCAACAACACATGTGAAAGGATGAACTTCTCTGCCGCCAACTGCAATAAGAATATCGTTGCCTAATGCCTTTAACTTCAAAGCCTTTGAAATCACGCTTTTGTAATCAGAAGCCATTGAAATTGCAGAACTGTAGCCTTTATAGTCAGGCAAAACCAAGAAATAAAGGTGCATAACGTGGCTCTGGACAATTCCTCCAAGAATCAAAAGCTCCCTTAATAGTTTTGTCTGGTGTGTAACTTTTGTGCCAAACGCATGTTCAACTGCAAGTATTGAGGAAATCGCGTGTATTGGTGAGCAGACTCCGCAAATCCTTGAAGTCAATATTGAAACTTCATCATATTTTCTTCCCCTGACAATTGCTTCAAAAAACCTTGCGCCTTCAATAACATTAAGCGATGCCTGCTTTACTTTGCCATTGTCAATTCTTATAGTTAAGTTAGCGTGCCCCTCTATTTTTGAAAGATGATGTAATTTTATCTTTGTGCTCATTTTTTTCCCTCTAAGTATTTTGCAAAAAATCTTGATGTGCCTGCAAACATCCTGAAGAACCTCTTTATATCATTCATCTTGATGCCGTGCTTCTTGAACAGCTTAACTTCCATCGCAAGATTTGCGTCAGGAACAGGCCCTCTGCATCCGTGGCAGATAATTCCTCTTGTCGGGCACAATGCATCACAGCCTCCGTAAGTAATCGGGCCCATGCATGGCTCTCCTTTCTGGAGCAGGCACACATTGCCTTTTGCCCTGCACTCAAAACAAACAGGGGAATCTGGCTGCTTTGGCTTTTTTCCGTGCAGAATATCCTTTAAAATCTGTACTGTCTCTTTTTGTATTGCAGGACAGCCTCTAATGTAATAATCAACCTTGACGTGGTCAGCAATTCCAGTTGCCTTTATCGACCTTATCAGTTCAGGCTTGTCATAAACCTGCTCAGTAACCTCCTTCAAGTCAAGGAAATTCTTAATGGCAGGAATTCCTCCATAAGTTGCGCATGTGCCGAATGCAATCAAAATTTTGCTTTTTGCCCTTATGTCCTTTAATTTTTCAATTTCCTTTTTTGTTGTAACTGAACCTTCAACTAAAGTAACATCATATGGGCCTTTTGCATTAAACTCCTGAGCCATTGGAAAGTTGACTATATCAAAGGTGTCAAGAATTTCCACAAGCTCGTCTTTCAGGAACAATAATGAGAACTGGCATCCAGCGCAGCTTGTCAAAGAAAATATTGCCAAATTTGGTTTTGACCTTGTATATTTTTCCCTCTTCACCAGCTTTTTTTTCATCTTAATCCTCTAAATATTTTGCTTCTGAATAGTTGAATACAGGCCCATGCCTGCAGACAAGCTTTCCGCCGACTGCGCAGTGCCCGCATTTTCCTACGCCACACTGCATCATCCTTTCATGCGAAACATAAATTTGGCTGTCATCAAAGCCCATTTCCTTCAGCTTTTCTATAATAAACTTAATCATTATAGGCGGACCGCAGGTTATTGCAATAGTGTTGCTCTTATTAATTTTTGCTTTTTCCATAAGAGGCATCACAAATCCAGTATTTCCTTTCCAGTTTGCATCTGCCTTGTCAACAGTTATGTAAAAGTTTGAGAAATTTTTCCAGCCAGAAATTTCATCCTTGAACAAAATGTCTGCAGGTGTCCTGAATCCTAAAAATATGTCAACCCTCGGATAGTTGTTTCTTGTTTTTTCAACATATTTTATAACTCCTCTTAGCGGAGCAACACCGGTGCCCCCTCCCAAAATTATGATATTTTTTCCCAAGAATCCGTCAGTATGATAGCCATTGCCATAAGGACCCCTTACCTCAACATAATCTCCTTTTTTCAAACTTGAAAGATAGTTTGTAACATTTCCTACGTTTCTAATGCAAAGCTCAAGATAGTTGTCTGAGTTTGAGCAGATTGAAATAGGAGCTTCTCCAATTCCAAACTTTCCTATCTGCACGAATTGCCCAGGATCATGCTCTATCTGAAAGTCCAGCTTGAAAAGTTTAGTGTCTGCTGTCTGCGGCTTTACATCCAAAATCTTCACTCTTTGCGGTATAAATGGGTTTATTTGCATTTTAGTTTGTTTGCTATCTTCACAATATCTATGTCTGTCGGGCAGTTTATCACACATCTTCCGCATCCAACGCATCTTGCCCGTCCAAAAATATCATACATGTACTTGAGCTTGCAGAAAATTCTCTGCTTTACTCTCTTGTCCCTGTCTTTCCTGAAAACATAGCCTCCTGCGACTTTTGTAAAATCAAGCCCCTGGCATGAAGCCCAAGCTCTCTGCCTTTTTCCTTTAGTTGCCTTGAAGTTAACGGTATCAATAACATCAAAACAAGAACATGTTGGACATGACGCAGTGCATGCTGAACAGCTCAAGCATTTTTCCTGATATTCCTGCCACATTTCTGGATAATCTCTTGCATAGATTGCGCATTTGGCTTTTCCATGCAATAATTTTTTCCTGCAGTCTGGCTCTTTGTATTTAACATCGTCGTTTGTTTTCCTGAATAATGGAGTTATCAAAGATTCTCCTTTTTTTGAGCCAATTTCAACAAAAAATCCATTTTTGTGCTTCAAAAATCTCAAGTCAAAAAAATCAACCAAGTCCATGCTTGTGCAGAAGCAGTGCTTTGTAGGAATGCATGGAATGTCAATCAAAACAGTGTTGTTCCTTAAATTAGTGTAATAAGGGTCAGGATATTTTCCTTCTGCATACATCTTGTCTACAATCAAAAGCGCGTTTGCATCGCATCTGTGCAAAAATACAACTCGTTTCTTTTTTGGCATAGTCTCATTGAACTTGCCGTTCTCAAATTCAAACAAATCCTCTTTTTGAGGAAGGAAAAATGATTTTGCAGGATATCTTGGATGGTTGTGCGATACTTCATCGCCTTCTTTGAGAACTGAAAACGTGGTTATGTTAAAGCCAAGGTCAGGTCTTGGTATTTCCAATGGGGCAATAACTTCGTATTTTTTCTTCACTAAAGAACTTGTAAATTTAGAAAAATCCTCTTTCTTTATAAAATAATGCTCCATCTTCCCTTTTAGGTATATTTCCGCTTTAAAAACATTTCTACTAGTATTTACAAAGAGATTAGAAGAAGTCAAGAAATCTCTTTTTTATATCCTTAAAATCCTGCTTGTCAAAGTCAAACCTCATTCCAGGCAGGCTGTTTATTTCATCAATCATAACATAAAATTCCTCGTCAGTAATAAGCTTTAATCCTATTTTTTTGCATTCTGCTTCAAGTTTTTCATCTGCTTCTTTGGCAGTATTCTCATCTGCAAGAATCTCTGCCTCAAAATAATATCCCCATTTTGGAACTTCAACAAGTGCAAATTCAATTTCTTTGTATTTATAGACAAAGGTTTTCGTAGCCATTGTTATTCCATGTGTCCATCCAAGTATTTTCAGGAAATCAACCATCTCATCGAACTTTTCTTTTTCAATTGGGAATAAGAACTCTCTTCTTGCATCTTTTCCGCCCCACTTTCCGTGCTTCATCGCAAGCTCTGCTTTCTTGTTTGTTATTCTTACCTTCAGGTCAATTGCGTCGCCAACTGCATCTTTTGCCCTGACGACTCTTGACTGGAAGTAAATAACAGAAAATCTGTCTTTTTCTTCTATGAATTTGGCGTTTTTATCGAAAAATGCCTTTATCTTTTTAAAATCCTTTTTGGGGATAATGCCCCTGTGTTCAACTTCTATTGCCATATTATCATTCAAAAACTAGGTTTAATAAGCCTTTTAATTATTTTCCGCTTTAAAAACATTTCTACTAAAATTTATATATAGTCTGGCTATCTTCAAGGCATGCACGAAACATTAATTGCAAACGACATAATTAATGAGGCAAAAAAGTACGGAAAGGTGATGTCAATCAAGGTTGATGTTGGCGAGCTGGCGCATATTCCTGCGCACGAGCTTGACGAATGCCTGAAAAGCCTTGTTGAATGGAAAGTTATTGTTAACGAAATCCAATCGTCAGTAAAATGTACGTGCGGTTTCAAAGGAAGACCAAGAATTATGCAGAAAAGCCATGATTCTACAGTTTTCGCCTGCCCTAAATGCGGCAGCAATATGTCTGAGATAGTTTCAGGAAAAGACATAATACTAAAAGAAGTGGAGGTTGAATAAAATGTGCCTAGCAATACCAGGAAGAGTTGTGCAGTTAAAGGGCAATTTAGCTAAGATAGACATAGGAGGACAGCTAAGGGACGCGAATGCAGAGATGGTCAGGATAAGGACTGGAGACTATGTCCTAGTAAGCAAAGGGATGGTTATAGAAAAATTAGACAGAGATGAAGCAAAAGAAAGAATGAAGCTCATAATGGAAGCTGCTAACAATGGAGCATGACGGTTTAAGGCTGCACACAAGGTACGCATACCCTGCGTTTGCATCAGTTGACAAGTACAAGGCTGATTTGCCTTTTCTCGAGCAGCAGATTAAAGAGGTTACAAACTACAAAAAGCTGATTAAATTTTTTGGAGAAAAATGCCCGTACCTTTTGCTCTATGTTCCTTCTTCGTTTGAAACTGAAGAAGTAAGAAATTATTGGATAGGTGCTGGCAAAAAATCTCACACTAATGTAAAGTTCAGGGACTGGCTTCTTGATGACATACTGCTTAGCGATTTGCCGAATGGAAGAAGTGTGAAATGCGACATTAATGAACTTAACAGATGCAATGTTATTCCTGCAGAGATTGTCCAGCTTGGGCGCGAGCCTCTTGTAAGATATTTTGTTTACAAGTATGAAAACAACAAACTCTCTCTTGTCCAGGAAATGTCCCGAATAAAGCTGCTTTTTGATTCTCAAGTTAATGTTGGGGACAGGGTTGCAAAGCACTTCAGCTATGGGATTGAAAAAATTGAGCCAAAAGAAGACCTGAGAGTAAAACTTGTTGATGCTTTCAATAACAGGGACAAGGACTATTTGCTTGAGAATATCCAGCTTGCTGAAGGATTTATTGACAAGCTTATCCAAAAACTAAGATGAAAACAATTCTTGTGTTCGGCAACGAATTTCTAAAAGAAGATTCAATGGCAAAGAAACTTGCTGATGAAATCGAGTCAAAAGAACTTAATTTTGTAAAATGCAATTCTGTTGACGATATTTTCAAGCAAAAAGGCGAGCTTGTTATAATGGATGTTGTAAAAGGCATAAAAAAGCCAATGATAATTCATGATGTTGGGAAGCTTGAGGCTGGCAGCATAACAAGCCTGCATGATTTTGACCTGGGATTTTTTTTAAAGCTGCTTAATGAAATGGGGCAGATTAAAAAACTGAAGATAATTGGTGTGCCTGAGAAAGGAAATGTTTCTGAGTTGAAAAAACAGGTTCTAAAGCTGGTTTAGCTGCAAAGATTTTTAAATAACTTGCTCTCAGCAGGCTTGGGGGTACAATGGAATACGATAAACAAATTTTGTTTAACGAAATTGGACAAAAAGGCCAGGAATTTGCAGTAAAATTCTGCAAGACAAAAGCTGCATATTCTGCAAAGCCAACAAAGAATATTAAGTTGAATTTTGACAAAATAAGAAAGGAAATGAAAATATTGGTTGACACGCCTATTGTTCTAATATCTGAAGAAGAAGGAGAGGAAATTATAATCCATAGCTATGGAGAACTTGTATTCAAAAACTGCAAAGACAATGAAAAAATCAGCAGAATATCAAAAAAAATATATGAGCTGGGAAAATGAAAGGACTATTGCTTATTTCAAGCGGAATTGACAGCCCGGTTGCAGGCTATCTTATGAAAAAGAAAGGGCTTGAGCTGGCGGGAATACATTTTTCAAACCAGCCATTTACTGACAAAAAGCCAGAAGAAATGGCATTAAGATTGTTGAAGAAGATTGGCGTCAATAAATGTTACATAATAAAACACGGCAAGAACCAGATAGAGAATCTAAGGAAATGCAATCACAAATATCAATGCCTTCTCTGCAGAAGAATGATGTTCAGGGTTGCTGAACAGATCGCATTAAGAGATGGTTTTGACTTTCTTGTCACAGGCGAGAACCTTGGGCAGGTTGCTTCACAAACACTAGATAATCTTACTGTGTGTGATTCTGTCACAAAAATAAAGATTTTACGGCCTTTGCTGTGCAATGATAAAGTTGAAACAATGAAGCTTGCCAGGAAAATAGGAACATACGAGATATCAATAGAACCTGCGGTTTGCTGCAATGTTGTCCCAAGACACCCTTCAACAAAAGCGAGGCTGGAAGATGTTCAGGCTGAGGAAAAGAAGCTGGATATCGAGGCAATGGTTAAGGCTGCGGTTGAAACTGCTGAACTGGTAATTGTTTAAGTGTATTCACCACTTAACGGTGGTAAAAAATAGGAAGATTTATATACTAGTTCTTCCTGAATATCTCCATGAGCTCAACAATAATTCAGTTTTCTGACCTGCACGCTGGGTCAAGAAAAGATTTGGACAGGCTTAATGCTGTCTGTAGCTATGCTTCAAAGAAAAGGGCAGATGCACTTATGCTTGTTGGAGATATTTCTGATGCACACGCAGACAGATTCTACAGGACATTGAATGAAGAAGAAAAGCAAGTCATTATGGGTATTCAGCAAATACCTGAAATGCCTGACTCAAAAGAGAAGCAAAAATTGATAGAACAACTTCAAGAAGCAATACAGAAACTTGGGCCTGGAATTAAGGAAAAAGAGATTGCTGCATACGCTGATAAAAGAGTTGCATCTTCAATTGACTCAAGGCTTGAAAAATTAGTTAATTCAGGTGTAAAAGTTCTTGGAGTTAAGGGAAACCATGATTCTGCTTTAGTTTCAAATCTTTACAAAAACATACAATGGCTTGATGAGAAAGGCGTTGAAATCGATGGAGTAAAATACGAAGGAACAACAAACTTAATTGGAAACGGCAGCAAAAAGGCGCATCCTGTTAAGGTGCACCAATTCTGCGATGAATTATTCCCTCACCTTGACGCAAAACAAGGCAAAATGGATTATGAAAGAATAAAAGCTGGCTGGAAAGATTCAAAGAAAAAAATACTTGTATCACATTATGCATTCCATCACCCTGAATCAGGGCACATAAATGCGCATTTCCCTGAAATGCAAAAGCTCGTTGAAGAAGAAAAACCTTCAGCAATATTGTCAGGGCACACCCATATTCCGATGCTTGGCTCAGTTGGAAAAGATACTGGAGTGTTTGTATCTTCACATCATGCTGGATACAGGCACAAGGTTGACAGCGACGGAAGGATTGCTGAAACATATAGATTCTGGCTGGTTGAAAGAGAATTATATGAAGATAATAAAGAAATGATTGACAAATGCTATAATGTTCATCTCAACGCCGCTTGAAAATCGGCTTTTTCTCCTCTAATAAAACAGGTTCTCCAGGATATTCTTGCTTTTTAGCTGGCTGCATCTGTTGTTTTTCAAAATTCTTCATAAACTCTGATTCTTGTTTTGAAGCTTTTTTCTCTGTCTTCTTTTCCCTGACAACAAACCAGATACCTCCTATCAATGCGATGCAGGCAAGTGTTGCAGGATTAAACACGACTTTCCACACAACACTCCATTCAATATAATCGTAGCCAAGAATTATGATAAATGCAACTACAACTATTGTAACTGCCCATTTTAATGGAAGGCTTTCAACATTAAAGAAATTCATTAAAAGCATAACCATAAGTCCTGCTATTAGAAGAATTGCAACATATGATGAGAACAAAAGAACATCTGAAAATTTGACAAAATTAACAAAAACCAATCCTGAGACTAGGGCAATAACTGCGCCATACCTGCTGCTTTTGTCTCCAAAAATCTTGGTTTTCACAATAAGCGCATAAACTATTGTGAAAGCGAATATGAATGGGATAACTACATCAAGAACACCAAGCCTGACCATAAACTGAACTGCTTCCTGGTAAAACGGTGACATTCAAATAGTAAAAACCTAAATGTTTAAATACGCTTTGGTTCTTGACTGGCGTATGAAATGCGCAGTTTGCGGAAACAAGGTTGAAGAAACCTTCCTGAACAAGGTTTTGGGCACGTATATAAAAGATGAAAAAGGCAAAAGACACCTTGTGTGCAAAGTGTGCCAGAAGCAATATTCAAAAGAAGACATTCTTGCAAAATTATGATGCCTCCGTAGCTTAGCAGTTATAGCGGCTGTTTCGTAAACAGCAGGTCGGGAGTGCAACTCTCCCCGGAGGCTTAAATTATACAATTTTCTATCCTTTTCCTCAATTCATCCTTGTCAGTCCATCTGTATCTCGGAAAGTTCATCACATGCTCACATATCGCTTCGTATTCTTCCAGCGTGCCGTCCTGCCCTGGCAGCCTATTTTCCTTGATATAGTTTTCAGCAACGTGCATTATAGAACTAACTGAGTTTGTTGCGTGATATATAGCAGAACTCAGCTTTAGCTGATGCTCGTGCCAAAGCTCTTCATTGTTGCCTTCAAAAGTAAGGTTAAGCGCATCCAGCACAGTTCTTGAAAAAATCTGGTCCAAGTCTAGCTGTTTAATTTTTGACTCCAAACTCGAATGATGTTTTTTTGACCTTTGGAGCTTTTCATCCACGCTTCCAAACTCAAGTTCTTCGGCAGGCAAACCTGTAAGCTCGAACAAAACGTTAAGGTAGCCCGTAACTGCTCCCTGAATTTCATAATACATCTTGAAAGAAGTGTGGTAAATCCTATAGAGCCCGTCAAGCTCATCTTCCTTGTTCAAGGCATCAAAACTGGCTCTGGCTTTGATGTAGTTCTTTTCAACCTGTTTAAAGAATAGTTCTGTTTCCATACAATAGAATTGGTATTGAAATATAAAAAGATTGCTCTGAAAAAACATCAAAAAACGCCCATTTTTGTCACTCTTTTGTGACTCTAATGCATAAATTTATATAGCTTAACTGTTTTCTAACTAGTATAAATAAAAGAGTTAGAATTTGAAAACACTATTTCTAACAAATATATTTAAAAATACACCGAGGTTAAATAAACTAAAATGGTAAAAATAGAAATATGTTCAGTCGCAGGTTATTCTGAGATTGGACGAAATATGACTGCAGTCAAAATAGATGATGAAGTCATAATAATGGATATGGGTCTGCATCTTGACAACTACATACAAGCAGTTGGAGAAGATGAGCCCGCAAAATACAGCAGGGAGCAGCTAATATCAGAAAAAGCAATCCCTGATGACAGTACAATAAAAGACTGGAAAGGTAAAGTAAAAGCAATAGTTGTAACACACGCGCATTTGGACCACGTTGGTGCTGTGCCGTATCTTGCAAATCACTATAACTGCCCGGTTATCGGCACGCCGTACACAATGGAGATTCTGAAAGCTATTGTAAAAGACAATGACTTCAAGTTCAAAAATAAAATTAAGACATTGAGCGTGAATTCCAAGTATAATATTTCAAAAAACTTGGCAATTGAACTGATAAACGTCACACACTCAGTTCCTCAGTCAGCATTAATCGCGTTGCATACTCCTAACGGAAAAATACTTTATGCAAACGACTTCAAGTTCGACATGTTTCCTGTGCTTGGAAAAAAAACAACTCCGGAAATGTTAAGCAAGCTTTCACCAGTTCTTGCATTGATTGTTGACTCATTATATGCAGATCAGGCAATGAAGACTCCTTCAGAGTCAATTGCAAAAGCAATGCTGAAAGATGTATTGATTGGGACAAATTCAGACAAAAGAGCAATTATTGTTTCAACATTCTCTTCCCACATCGCAAGGCTGTCGTCAATTGTGAAATACGGAAAAGAGCTTGGAAGAAAAATAGTATTCATAGGAAGAAGCCTTGCAAGATACACAGAGGCTGCTGAAAGAGTTAATATTGTTAATTTCTCAAAAGACGTGCACATTGTCAAGTTCAAAGGGCACGCAAGAAAGCTAATGAAAAAGATTGAGAAGAGCAGGGACAAATATCTTCTTGTTGTTACAGGGCACCAGGGTGAGCCTAAAGCAATTCTTCCACGGATTGTAGCTGGTGATTTTGACTTTAATATTCACAAGGAAGACCACGTAATTTTCTCGTGCAAAATAATTCCTTCGCCAATCAATGTTGTGAACAGGGAGCATCTTGAAGGAGCTCTTACTGCAAAGGGCGCAAGAATTTTCAAAGACATACATGTTTCAGGGCATGGAGCAAAAGAAGATTTGAGAGATCTTATTGATGCAGTCAAGCCAAAGCACATTATCCCGACACACGGAGACACTAAAAAGAAAGGAGCTCTTGCTGACTTGGCAGTTGAGATGGGCTATGAGCTTGAGAAAAATGTTCATCTGATGACTGACGGGCAGAGAAAAATTCTTGAGTAAAGATGGAGCAGTGGGAAAAGTCATACGAAAAAGAAGTTGAAATCTATGATTCTTTTGCCAAATATGAAGATGAAGGAAATAAGGTTCTCAAAAGGTTATTGAAGGATTTTTCTTTCAAAAATAAAGTGGTTTTAGATATAGGCTGCGGGTCAGGCAAATACATAAAACTTTTAGCACGAAGATGCAAAATGTATTATGCTTTGGACATTTCTAAACCAATTTTAAATCTTGCAAAAAAGACATGCAGAGGCATTAAGAATGTTAAGTACATCCACGCGGATGCTAAAAAATTGCCATTAAATAACGATTCTGTTGATGTTGTTTTTTCAACTTGGGGTTTTCCTCTGGAAAAAAAAGCAACTACTGAAGTTATGAGGGTCTTAAAGAAAGGGGGAGATTTGTGGGTTTTTGCTAATTATCATACGGGAGATTTTATGAAAATGCGGGGACCTTCAGAAATTGAGTGGGAGATAAATAACACAGAGAAGGCATTTAGAAGAAATGGTTTAAAAAAATTTGATATTGTTAAAACAAACTTTAATTTTCCATCGCTCAAGAAGGCAAAAGAAATTCTTGGTTTTATGTTTAGAGAACAAGCATTAAATTATCTGGAGATATATCCTTTTCCTAAACTAAAACATGACGTGATTATTTATAACAAAAAGAAAATCTAAACTTCTATTCTCATAAAATCAAATGCAGCTTTTACATTGTCAAAGTAAACTTTGGCATCCTGCTCGATTTCAGTTGTTGAAGTGTAGCGTTGAGAGAAATGTGTCAGTATCAGAAGTTTGGCATTTGCCTGGCTAGCTATCTGTGCTGCCTGCTTTGTGCTAAGATGCTTGTAATCAAATGCCTTGTCTTCTTGTTCAGTTGTGAACGTTGCTTCTGAAACTAAAACATCAGCATCCTGGGCAAGCTTAACGCAGTTCCTGCACATCTCAGTGTCAACTACATAAGCAAGTTTCTTTCCCTGAACAACATAAGTTGCTTTTTTTGCAGAAACTTTTTTTCCTTTCCATTCAATTGTTTTTCCGTCCTGCAAATTGCCTAGCAAAGGGCCGTCAGGTATTCCGAGCTTCTTGACATAATCAACATCAATCCTTCTCCTGTCCTGCTCTTTGATTGTGAATCCTATGCATGGCACTCCGTGGTCAAGAGCTTCTGCTGTTATTATGATGTCAGAGTCTTCAAAGATTTTTCCTTTGCTGACTTCTTTTATCTTCAGCTGAAGCCTTTGCTCAAACAAAAATGCGCTGCTCAATGCCTTTATGTGCTTCCTTGTGCCCTTTGGTCCATATATTTCCAAGATACCTTCATAATGGCTCATTCCCAATGTTTGAATCAAGCCAGGCACACCTAAAGTATGGTCTCCATGCCAGTGTGAAATCAGAATTTTTCTGATTCTTGTCGGAGCGCATTTCTTAATCTTGAGCTGCCTCTGAGTTCCTTCCCCGCAGTCTATCAGAATATCATAGTTCTTCAGACTTACAAGTAAGGCTGACTGGCTCCTTTCTGCTGTAGGAACCATGCTTGATGTTCCCAAAAATAGCAATTCCATAATGCTGTCTAAAAAGAGGATGTATTTAAAGGATTTGGCAATCTGTATATATACACCCCAAATTTTCAACAGCGGGCGTTATGCTTGCAGTCCTTGTAGTTCTTGCAGCTGGATTCTTTTTGGTTAAGAAAAAGAAAAAATAATTCATTACTGTCTGCTTTTATCGATAATCTTTTTTATTTCTCTGCGGAATCTTTGCGCCCTGTCAAGAGAGGTTTTTGCCTTTGATTTGACCAGAACAGTGCCCATGTCATAAGTAAAAGTGCCTCTTTTGATTTTCTCAAAAAAATACTCTTCCATCAGTTCGTCTGCTTTTTGCTTTCCAAGAAGTTCAGCAGCATCTTCCTTTGCTTCAATAAAATCTTCTAAAAATTCTTTCTGCAGTTTTCCTGTAAGGTAAAAATAGTAGATTACTGCATCGAATGTTACTGAATGGATGGAAAGGTCCGTCTTTATCTTAATGCCTTCATTCTCAAGCAGCGCCCTTGCCATGTAAAACATGCTGTAATAACCTGCATTAACCACCCAAAGCAAGCCGTTGAAACTGGCAAATCCAAGAGATTTGTGCGCTTCTGGATTAATTGACAGTTCAAATAATGCCTTTGCAGAATCAATAGAGTCATCTGCGTTCTTAAGAAAAAAATCAACATGCTCGGGATTGGATTTTGGCTTAATTATGCCATCCCGCATATAATTTTTAACCCTGCTTTCTGCTGCTTTTAACTTTTTTTCATCCAGCATTTATAATCGCCCCCTTTGAATTAACCGGTAGAACAGCTCTGCACCATACAAGATTATGTGTTTGTTCAAGATTTCATTCATAATATTTTTTTCATCACGCTTTGCAAGCATTTCATAAACGCTTTCAAATGCAATCACTCTTTCTTCAAATGGCTGGCTGTAATTTGATGCAATATTGTGAATGAACTTCTCGTGGAATGCAACTTTATCTGTGCTGTCCAATATTAACAATATGTCAATATCTCTTGGTTTATTTGAAATTGCCGCTGAACCAAAAACAAGCAGAACAAAGCTGTCCTGCTTGATTTTATTGATAACTTCTTCTGCAAAAAGTTTTATGTCCTTGAATTTTAGAAGAAAATTATCTCTTCTTAAATATTCTGCAAAAGCAAGAGTTTCGTGATGTATTCTGTAATTCAAACTGAGATTCTTGTGCTTGTCCTGCCCGATTATGTTTGATTCAATTAGCGGGCGTATTGCTCTGTGAGCCAGAGAAACGTGCATATTAAGCCTTCTTGCAGTTTCACGAAGGGTAAATGATTCAGTTATGCTGCCTGTAAATAATTGCAGCACTTTGGCAGTAGATTTGTTAATATACATATGTTCACCTTTATGTGAACAAGTGTTCACTTAAAAGTATATAAATGTTTTGCTTTAATTTTTCTGGTAAAAAAGAAAAAAAAGGGATTATAAGTCCCTTACTCCGTCTTCAGTTATCATGAACGGAGCCTCGCTCTCAGGAAGGTTCGGCGAGTCTACTAGTTTGGCAACCCTTGAACCCTTTTTCCCTTTTCTGAGGTATATCCTGAATGTGCTGTTATGCCCGACAATGTGTCCGCCAATTGCTTCAGTCGGGTCTCCGAAGAACATGTCTGGCTTTGCCATAACCTGGTTTGTTACAAATATGCAGACATTATAGGTGTCAGCAATCCTTGACAAGGTGTGCATATGCCTGTTAATCTTCTGCTGTCTTTCAGCAAGTGTTCCTCTGCCGATAAACTCTGCCCTGAAGTGAGCAGTAAGCGAGTCTACAATAACAAGCCTAATGTCTCTGTCCTGCTTGATAAGCTCTTCAACTTTTTCAGCCAAAAGCATCTGATGGTCAGAGTTGTATGCTTTTGCAACTTTAATGTTTTTCAAAGCTTGGTCTGTATCCATATTCAGAGCTTTTGCCATGCTGATTATTCTTTCTGGCCTGAATGTGTTTTCAGTGTCAATATAAACTGCCTTTCCTCCATCCAGCTGAACAGATACTGCAAGCTGGTGTGCAATTTGTGTTTTTGAGCTTCCATACTGCCCAAATGCCTCAATAATTGCCCCAGTTTCAAATCCGCCGCCAAGAAGCTTGTTAAGTTCTTTTGAAGGAACAGTAATTTTCATTACTTTTTTTCTTTTCTCAAGCATATCGTTGCCTGAAATAAAGCCCATGTCCAGCTTTGCCCTTGCTGATTGTATCAGTTTTCTGGCAACAGTCGGAGTCATGCCTACTTTTTCAGCCAAAACTGATGGTGAAGCTACTGCAACACCAAGCATGTCAGTAAATCCTGCTGCTTCCAATTTCTCACGTGTGGCTGCTCCTACGCCTGGAAGGTCGCTCAAGGTATTGCCTTCACCGCCCTCCAATTCAGCCTCTTCCTCTAAATCGTCTTCTTCTTCAATAAAATCCGCATCATTTGCCATATGTATCACCAACCCCCATTATTCATGTTTATTTAAAAAGCGTTACGCCTCCCTGTCCAGTGTCCAGTGGACTCTGCTTTTTGCGGTATTATTATTAGATTCTAAAATTTATAAGCCTTTGCCAAGTTTTTCCGGAATAATTTCAAAGGTTAAGCAGCTTATATAAATCAAATGCCGCAATCAGGATGAAAATTACAAATTCAATTGAAGAGTTTGTGGCAATAAAACCTGAAATCCTCTGCCTTGACAATGGATGGAAAGGCATTATTCCCTGATGAGTCAGGCAGTCAATTGCCATGTGCGAAAGATAGCCTGCAAGGACTGCAAGTCCATATAGTGGATTTAAAAAATAAAATACGGGGAATGAAAACAAAACAAGTGCAAAGACTGAATGGAAAAATCCCCTGTGCTCAAACAAAAATCCAATAATCTTTACCTTTTTTCCAAGCTTTGAATCAGGATGGTCTATATCTGGAAGTATTGAAGCAATAACAACCAAAGTCATGAACAAAATCTGGTTTGCCGGATGCAGAAACTGTATCAAGAACAAGCCTACGAGAAATCCAAACACCACATGGGTTTTGAACATCATTTTTATTCAGCTATTCACTCAACTGCTTCTTCAGGCTTGGGATCTAATTTTTTTAATTCTTCGTCAGGATTTGGGTTGTTGTCTATTTTCTGCGCAACAAAGTCAAGGTTTCCTGACATTGGGTTCTTTCTGACATTTCCAGTAACTTTCACAATATTGCCAAGAAGCTCTGATTTTTCTGTCTCAAACTGCTCAAGGTCATTCTTCATTTCAATTATACCTTTAATGAGCTTCTCTGCCTGCTCCTTGAAGCATGCAACTCTCAGTGAGCCTGAGCCGTCGTCAAGCAGAATATTCAAAACACATGAAAGCTGAGGCTCTACTGCACCGTGCTCTGCACATTTTCCTGCAGTAACCTTTTTTCTGCACTGAGGGCATAATTCAAAGAAAGTTGGATTGAATACCTGAACAATTGTGCCAAGCAGCTCAACATCCCGTTCATCTTCCTTAAGCTCGCTGACTTTTTTCCTCTTTATAGTCTTCTGCTCAACCACAACCCCTGGAGGATTTACTGCAAGTCCTGAGCGCTGCCCAAGATGAATCTCTTTTCTTCCCTGATTCTCTCTTACATACGCTCCTTTTATCCTTACAATATCTCCCTGCTTAAGCATAATAAGCTTGTCAGACATCTCGTTCCAAAGAACAACTCTAATGCTTCCAGTTTCGTCTCCAACAAGCATATTTCCGACTTTTCCTTCCCTGCTCTCAGTCTTGAATTCTCTTGGCGGGAAAACATTCATAACCCTGCCGTCCATGTCAACATTCTTCATTCCGGCAAGGATTTTTGATACTTTTAATGGGCCTGAAGAAATATCAAATACCTTAACTCCAAGCTCATTAGCAACAATATGTGCAGCTCCCTGCTCAGAAATCAAGCCTGACAGCTCATCCATTTTCTTGTGGATTTTGTCCTTTACATCTTTCTCTGACAATCCTGAACTAGCAACTATTTTCTGTAGAATTTCACTAACCGGCATTTGAAACATGGCTATTCCCCCTTGGGTTTTGAGATTTCTGTTTAATATAAAAATGTATTGGTATCACTGAATGAAGAAATAAAATAAAAATCAACCCAAGGCAGCCTCTTCTGCTATCGAAGCAATAATCAAAACTGCTTCTGTTCCAGGATGGCTCGATCAAGTATGGGGGTACTTTGGTCTGGAATTAAAGAAAGATTCCTTCGCCACCCTTTTTACGTATCCATGTTTCAGAGCACTTGCCCTGGGTTGAATGTGAGTCATATTATCTCCAAGTTGCCTTTTTTCGTGGTTTTGTAGTTTTCAGCTGTCTTTTTTAGTGATTTTTTTGCCAAGCCTATTTTATCAGCATTTTCTTCGAGCTTTTTGAGAGTCAAATCTTCTAACAGCTCTTTCCTCGAAATTTTCTTCAGAAGAATTCCCTCCTCGTCAACTGCGTAAACAAAAAAGCCGGTGCCCTCCTCAATCCCCAGTTCTCGCCTCACGTCCTTCGGTATAACTATCTGCCCCCTTGAGTCGCACTGCACCAGCCTTGGATATTTTTTCATTTTCTGAATTTCAGATAAAATTTCTTATTTATATTATATTTATTCTGTTTATCTAAACTAATTTCTGAAAATCAGAATTAATATATAAAGATTATTGTTGTGAAAACTAAAGAAAAAAATCAAAATTTAGAAAAATCTTAAATCAGTTGCTTGTCAATCCGGAATAATCAACTGCAACAACTGAAACTTGGTTTTCTCCTGCAGGCAGGGCATAGGTTTGTTCAGCATAGTTTTGCGCCCTAGGTACAGTATCTGATTTTTCCCCCTGAGCTCCAAAATAAACAACATATTCTTTAATGTCTGCAGACGGTGAGTTAAATTTAACAATATTTCCTTCAACTAAAAATTCAACAACAGGAGGTGCTTCATCTTTAATTTTGTATGCGAACTTTGTGACAACTGGCTTCATCTCATTATTAATCAGCAGATTCTTTTTGTGCTGCACGCAAATCTTTGCAATCCTGTCATCAATCCTGCACAAAGGATAGCTCTTCTGTGCGCTAGTCATGGTTGTTTTTTGTTCAACTAATACAAAATATCTGCCGTCAACAAGGTTTGGGCTTTTTACAAGCCTCTGTGTTGGGAGTGCAGCAGAATCCTCGCACAAGCAGCCTCCATCTTTTGAATCCTCGCATCTCCTTTGTATCTTTTCATACGGATACTGCGTTTCAAACTCTGCTGAATTGCAGTCAATGCTGTAAACAAACTCAGTTTGCTCTTTATTCAGCTGTTCAATTGCAAGTTTTATGCAGTCAGTAAGCGCAAATTTATCCATAACATTCAAATCCTGCAGCTGGCTGCATGTATTTTCTATGGCAGACAATGCCTGAACAATTTTTTGATAGTCAAAATCATAGTCAGTGTCAACAACAAAATTAGGAAGGACTGCATAGTTCATCGGATTGGCTGAAGTTTGTATGCTCCAGAATGGCCTTCCGTAAATCTTTTTCTGAGCCAAATCAACAATAATGTCTGCCTGAGTAATCTTTGGCATCTGCACTTTTCCATAAATAGATAGATATTTGTTTAGATTGTCTGCGATAGCTTTGCCCAATACTTTTGCAACAACTTCAACATCAGGCCAGCATTTAGAATCATTATGCATCCAGATGTTAAAATCCTCAGCACTGCCACACTTTGTATAATGCCCGTTCTGCTCAAAATCATACAATGCTTTCTTGAATGCAGAATCTGCTGACAAATCTATGTACAAAAGATGCTTTTCCCCTTCTTTTACCGCATTAAATAACGCAATCTCGTTTTCTCCAACCTTTGCACTTTTGTCTTTTCCTGCATTTGAGATGACTCCAATTGCAGTAACAAGGACTGCCAAAGTCATGACTACCAAAAGTACGCTGAAGAATGATGCTTTTTTATTACTCATAGCATGTCACCAAAATCTTTATTTTTGAAATTTTGCTGTTAATTTCTGAAGGAATGTAAAGTTCATAGTTATTTGTGCGCGTAAAGGTGTCCATTGCATGGGTGCTTTCCATCTGTATTTTATAGGCAAGACTATAGCTTTTCATGCTCAATGCAACAGTTCCAGAATCTGGCTTGTAGACAGTCATCTCGCCATAGGTGCAAGGAGGGACAAAATAACTTTGTTCAGGCTCAAGCACCCCTGCCATTGTCTGCCCTAACTGGTTAAGCTGCTCTTCTCTTGTAAGAACCTTTGGCTCATGTGTAGTAACATACCATGCAATAAGTTCTGCATTTGTCAGATTTTCTTTTATGTTGTCATTATTAATATCCGCCTGAACTGGCATCCTGAAATAGTTGTTTACCCAAGATTCTGTGCCAGACGAAATCTGGCTGCTGACTATCTCAAATGTTGTAGGTTCACTGCTTGTCCTGAATAAAATAACAAAAGCAATTACAATTACTGCAAATACCAAAAATGAGTACATGTCTGTTACAAATGTTGTTGCTATTGCTTTTTTATTCATTTAGGCACCAATAATGAAATTTCAAGTTCTGCTGGAATCAGCTTATTGTCTTTGTACAGCAAAACATCTACCTTGTATTCAAAGTTCCTTGGAGCTCCTGAGCCTCTAAAAATTCCTTTAGGCAGAAGCCGTTCATACCATTTCTGGTTCCAATAAACTGTTTTCTGAATCTCAGGCTCCTTAAACATCTCTTCTTTTGTCGGCAGTCTGCCTTCTGGCAAAGGCGGCAGAAGTGATTTTACTGTAAGCTTTGCTGCAGGAGATTCTACATTTGTATCTGAAACAAGAATATTGTCAAGATTTTCGTCTTTAAACTTGAGATAATCAATTACTCCAGGATATGCCCTGTCATTCTCATATCTAATTATGCCATTGCCGTCATACAAAATTTTGTTAAGGTAAACTTGAGCTCTCGCATATGAAGTATCCTCATACATGACAACCATGGTTTTTACAAGAGAAATAAGCACAACTATTACTATAGCAAGAAAGATTAGCCTTGGCAGCCAGTACATAATATTCTCTGCCAGCCCTTTTTTATCCAAATGTTTGTTCAATCGCATCTTTTATTGCTCCTGCTTCCTTTTTATCACAGTTAAATGATATTTTAACAGCGTATATTGGCTCAACAAATGTGTACTCAAAATACTCCTGCCTTATGTTAGCATAATCAACGTCCTTAAGCTTGTCAGCAAGCATGCAGGCCAGCTTCTGCATCACAGGCAGAGAATTGCTTATTATTACTGCAGGACTTCCACACTCAATATCAATAACAATATCCGCATTTTCCTGCTCAAAATCTGTTACAACCCCATAATTAGACTTGCCTACGAAACCTTTCATAAGCTCATTGTCCAAACTGCCATCTCCAATGAATGCAATTTTCTTTTCCACTGGAATCTCAGTATCCTTTTGGCTCTTAATCATGCAGTCATGGCCTTTGAAATCAATTTTACCAACAGTTTCATTTACTGTCCAGAAACTTTTTCCTACCTTGAAAAAATACGTAAAATTTCTTGCACTTCCTAAAGAAAATGCAATCGGATTTGAGAACGTGTGCTGGGCTCTAACTCCTGCCTCTTTCTTTAGATTCGCATTGTACAAATTCACATTAACAAAAAATTTTGTTATCTCAACCTTCAGCTTTGAAGGGTCAAGCCTGCCTGGCGCAATCTTAAATCCGAAAACCGGAACCTGAACAGCAAGACTGTTAGGGTTTGGAGATTTTGTTTCGAGTGTTATCTGATAGTTGAAAATAACTATTCCTGGAACTGAAAGAGTTGATTCTGTAAGCATTGCAAGGTCATCTGCCATCCATTTCATCTGGAAAGTTTCAGGCGCAGAGTATGAAAAAACATATTTTAGGAAAGCAAAAGTGATTACTGCAATAAGGATTAGCTCAAAAAGAATAAACATCTGCTCGCTGAGAATCTGGATTCCTCTTTTATTCATTTTATCCTGTCACATTGCCTATCACGTTGCCTGTTGCATTGGCCTGCTGCTGGCTTTTTGAAGCATTTCTTGCTTCATCTTCCTGGATTATAACATCAATTTCAGCATCTATGCTTGTTTGCATGTATAAGCTGGCGCAAGGCGCTAAACCCTCGCTTTTTTTTGTAAAGCTTAACTGGAAATCATATTTTCCGCCTTCTTTTGATATCTTCTTGATTTTCATGAAATCAACTTTCATATCATTTGAGTATATCATTACATCATATGACTTTGAATTATTAATCCAAACAAGATTTTCAACACTCTTTTGAAAATTAAGGAAAGCGAGCCTTCGCTCAATGCAGTCATTAGGCTCGGCATCATTATTGTTCCAGTCAAAGAAGTTACTGACTTTGCAAAGCAAAATGCATGCATACTCTCTGCAGACATCCGGCCTGTTCAATGTATTTTTTTTTCCAGAATACGCATCAGTAAGATTTTTTGCAGTTTTGCTGAACCCTGCAAATACCTGGTCATTCATTACTCCAAATGGAAGATAACATTCATCGACTTTGTCATTCTTAATCAATCCATTTATTGATTCCTGCACTCCATAAAAACTCATTCTGGTGCCTGTATCCATTTTCGCAGCCTGCCCGCCTAACATTTTGCCAAGCATTGGCGCAAACACCGCAAGAAGAACAACTGCTGCGAGAATAAGGTACATTAGCTCTATAGTAGAGATATCCCAGCCTCCTCTTTTATCCATATCAAATAAAGAGAAATTAGTGTATTTAAAGGTTATTGCTATTTCTTCGGCTGTGTAAGGCTGCATTCAGCAAGAGCCTTTGGCGGTGTAGATTTTGCTGCGTCTTCGCACCGCTTTACGCATGCCTCATATGCAGGCACGTCGTTCTGGTTTTTTGCCAGGCACGCTGCCTTGTACTCTAAGGGGTTTGTAACAACATTAATCTGCTCCTGCCCTTTGCCAAACCTTTGCGTGAATATCACTGCAATAACAATAAGAACAAGAACTGCCAGAGCAACAATAACTATTGTCTGGATTGAAATCTCCTGTGCTCTTTTCTTGTTTTCCATTTTAAAAAAAATAAAAAATTATATTGGAGTTGTCTTAAATCCCCTTTGCTCTGCAAGAGTCTGCTCCATGCAGCATTTAGGATTTTCGTCAGGGCAAACTAATCCCTTGTTTTCCTTTGTCTTGTAAATCTGCGATTCTGTCTGATCGCATGAAGTCCTGCACAATCCGCCCTGTGAAACACAGTTCACTGTAACTTCTTTTGCAAATACTCCAACTCTTCCTGCAAATACAACTGCAAGCACAACCAAGACTAAAACTGCCAAAGCTGCGATTACTATTGTTGTAATAGAAAGCTCCTGTGCTCTTTTCATAAATGTCACCTCGTTTTTGTTTTATTACCTGTTTTGGATATATAAATGTTATCCTTAGCTTCCAAGCTTGCTGTTTGCCACTGCCAATCCTTCCTTTGCTTCTGCATTGTCAGGATACTTTTGAAGGACTAAGGTATAATATTGTTTTGCCTTTGCGTAATTGCTTTCCTTCAGCAATGCTATGTTCGCCAATACTAATGCTGCATCTCTTCCAATTTCATCACCAAGCTCATCGCTTATCATGTGGTTAGGAAGCACAACTTCGGCATAAATTTTGGCAGCTTCGTATGCCTTCATCTTCTGCATGATATTCCCTGTCAACAAATTTATGTGGGTGTACTCATTGTCCCATGATTTGTATGTGCTTGCAATATACACCCAAAGATCGTCACGCACATTTTTGTCAACATTATTCCCGTTTACAAATAAATATGTCTCTGCCTCGCGGCCGTAAGGGTATGCTTTTGTGACTGCCTGCGGGTCAAGAACATCTGCAGCATATTTGTTCATCAATGACTTAATGTAACCTCGGTTTGCAGGAACGCTTGTTGCCTTTATCTTATCAATCACATATTTGTAATCATTTGCTGCTTCTTCCCACAAAAATCCTGAAAGCCTTTCCTGCGCTTCTGCAGCTTTCAAGTCTGCTCTCTTAACTCCAGCATCCTCGTCTTGGGAAAATGCAAGAGTCATAACCATCTTTTGGGTAATTTCATTTGCAGCTGCATAATCTTTTAATCCTAAATACTGGTCTGCAAGAGAGAATAAAAGCTGCTTAGTGTAGCTATCGTAGCTTGCTGGAGGGCCCATATCCAAAAACAGATATGCAATCCGTTTTGCCTCTTCGTAGTTCTTTGCATTGTATTTCTGCCACATAAAGTCCCTAATCAAATATTTCTCCAAGCCTGCAGAATTTTTCAAACTATCTTTCAGCTTTCCTGCAAGAGTCATAATGTAAGAATCGCATCTTGATTTCAAAGTTTCATTAAAGCTTCCATGATAATAAAGCTGGTTCTCTCTTTTGCTCCAGCAGGCATCTGCAACATACAATGTCTCTTCTGGAACAGGTGATTGCGAGTAAATTTTTTCTGCTAAATCCAAAGCAACAAACTCTTTTCCAGACTGGAACTGCCCGCCTTGTGTAAGAAAATAAAGTATCTTTCGTGCATATGCTGTATTCTTGGCAAGCTCTTCTGGCCAGCAGTCAAAATAATAATTCAAAACAGTAAATTCATCTCCTGAAATCGATCCGAATGGATAAGGATAAGTGACAGAAGGTCCTGACTTGCTCTTTATCTTTCCTGCAACAATCTTTGAAAGCATATTTTGATAGTATTTGGCATCAGTGCAAGTGCAAGCATTTGGCCCCTTTGGGAATAGAACTTTGTTATCCAACTGAGGCTCATAACATTTTTGTATGAGTTTGCAAATTTCTGGAATCTTATTAAATTCAAGTGAATTGAAAGCATTCGTTCTCTGCTTGTACATGTCCATAAAGCGCACGTCGCATCCATCTTCTGATTTTTGTGCTGAGAAAATCTTTGCAAATCCGGGAAGTATTCCTCCAAGAGCAGTTGACTGGAGAGCAATTACGACAAGTGCTACAAGAACTAATATACCTAAAGCAAATGCAACTACCTTTTCCCAGCCGCCCTCTAGCATTAGAGCACACCCAAGATTTTTTCCCAAATGCCTTTCATTGCATCTGAGTTCCTGAAAATTATTACAAGGAGAATAAAAAGCATAAGAATTACAATTGCCCACTTCACTATTGTTTCAATTGAAATGTCCCCTTTTTTTGACTTCATTTTCTTTTCAACTCACGCTTATAATTTAAATTTTTCTAGTCCATTAAAACCTGGCATCCAAGCACATGTCCAAAGCTCTGCTGGTCATATGGCACAATCACAACCCTTGAATCGTATTGAGAGCTGACATCCCATCCAAACAAAAATGCAACTCCAAACTTAACTATGCCCTCAGCACTAACTCCCAGCTGCAGTCCCTTTTTCAGCTGCGCTTCTGTGCTCCAGTCAAATGCCTGTTTTGCCTGTACAAAAACTACCGCATATTTCTGCTTTGTATCAATTGATACTGGAGTAAATCCTTGGGACGAACTATAGATCAAGTAATCTTTTGATGTTCCTGTCAGATATTCCATATAAGTTCTTTCTGTTGCAGCAACCTTATGCTCGTTCATCCAATCCAAAAACCCATCAACATTTTTGTCTCCAGTCCATCTTTCAATTACAGCGCAGATAACGCAATAAGTCGCGCTCTGCTGCTGGAAAATATCAAGCTTTCCTTCACCCATCTGCCACCAGCATTTTCTGAGCTCTTCTGCAATCTTCTTGCTTGCTTCGTCTGTGTCAGATGTATCAATTGTAAGGTATTTTGTCGGGCAGTTTATTAGTTCTGCAAAATCAATTGATGTTGCAGAAACTCCAAGTTGTTTGCCTGCAGCAGTCTCTACAGATTTCTTGCATCCGTATGTTTTTGATTCATCGCTTATCCTGTTTGCAGTATTGCCTATAAACAGGATCAGGATAAAAAGAACAATAACTATCAACGCCAAGCCAACCATTGTTGTCATTGCCATTGCTTTTTTCATGGGAAATTTTGCAGGGTTTTAGAACCCCGCATTTTAGTGCGAAATTTCACATCCCAAAAACCGCAAGATATTGTGGTTTTTGTCATTTTAAAACATCTGTCCGCAATAGTTTGAAATTCCGTTAAAAGGCGCCAAAAATACTGACTGCACAACCTCTGTGCCTTTGACAAGCTTAGCTATGCCCATAACTGTCCCAACTCCTGCACCAATTCCGCAGCCAACAGAAACTCCTGGCCCAAGAACCATCCCTGCAGCACATCCTCCTGCAAGAGCTCCTCCAAATGCCACTGTTGCAGCCTTCCATCTTTTCTGCTTGGCATAGAAAAATGTGATTGAGTAAGGTACAGGCTCGCCATTTTGTGCAATAGTTATGTCAGGAAATACTGTGCCCGATTGATAAAAGTCACTATATGGCTGTTTTGTCCTTGGATATTTCTCTGTCTGCATGAACTGGTTGAAATTATCAAGTACTGTTATCCTTGGTCTGCCGTTTTTATCCTTTACAACATCATTTTCAATCTTAATGTCAGAACATATTATGCATCTTGAGTTGTCAGCTGAAATAAACGGCTTTTTTGTGCCTTCACCCATCTGCCACCAGCAGTCCATAAATTCTTCTGCAAAAAATTTTTTCAAGTCCTTTGAATCCTGAACATAATAAACAGGATTGTTTGTTTTCAAGCCTGTATTCTTCTTTGGGTCTCCGTATTTTATTGTTACATATCTTGTTGAGCACTCGACTGGAATCGGGCTTTCAAAACCAATAAAATCAAGATTTGACTTGGAAGCAAGCTCTACTGTTGCCCTGCACTGCTGCCTTGAAAAAGCCTGTGTGACATCTCCAGCTCTTGCAGCAAGCAAAAAAATAATAAAGAATGCAACAAGTATCAAAATCATTACTGCTATTACAGGCATCGGCTTTATTTCAACCATTATCCCATCCTCTTAAGCATCTGCATCACAATTACTGTGAGCACTATAACTGCAAACAGTGTTGCAATTATATAAACCAGCGTCTTGAGCTCCATTGCCTTTTTATTCATCTTAATCCTCGCAAATATCAATCCCTATTATTAAATCTCCTGCTCTTGAAGGCAGGGGCTGTGTTGCTGACGTCCTTGAGCCGGCACATTCCTGCCCAATTTCCAAAATAATGTTTCTCTGGGCATCCATTACAAAAAAATAATAAAAAACATTGTTTTTTGTGAAAATCTCATTAAATGCATAGCTTATCTCTTCTCCTGCGTATGTGCAAGAGTCTTTTCCAAAGCAATCAACAGATTTTACTGAAGCACAGTCTTCAATTAAATCTGCAATATCCATCTGCCTGCACTCTGTTGTTGCCTGAAGAACTGCTCCAATTGAATTGTATGCCAAAAGCTCTTTCTGGTAAGTCTGCTTCAGGTTGGCATTTTCTTTCCCTGGACCTGCAAGATAGTAAAACAAGAACAAAAATGCAACTGCAATTATTATGACTATTACAACGAGCCCCATCATCTCAATCTGCGCTTTTTTTTCCATTTTAGCTGTAATATATTACCTCAAGCAAAGCTATTGTTCTTATACCTAATGGAGGATTTACTGTTGGGTCATTCAATGAAACTAATGTCTGGAACGAATACTCGTTCTTAAAATCTTCAGGAACTTTGGAATATATTGTCCAGTTCCTTGATTCCAAACTGCCCATCCTGTAAACTTCTCTAAAAGTGATTGAGCTTGAGCCAAGCTTTTCCTGATAGATGCCGAGCCTTAAATTTTCATTCTCCCTGATAGTTTTTTCCATTGCCAGTATTTTGTAGATGTCAAAACAATCAACACCTGACTCAATTCCGCCTCCTGTGCACTCAAGCTCAGGAAGGTTTGAAATAACCTGCGCAAGCTCAACTGAATGCTGCTCTGAAAGCTCAATTTTCTTTTGCTCAGCCTGCCCTTTCTGGAAGCCAAGATAAAAAATAAGCACGAAAGCAAAGATTATAAAAAATACGAGAAGCACAGCTATTGTTTCCATTGACATAACCTGCGCCTTTCTCATTTTCATTTTCAATCCATCAGTAAATTACAGGACAGCTTTGGTACTGTATGTCCCTGTTCAAATTCTCAATCTTTTGTTTTGCATCAAGCATAATCTCAACATTATTCTGCCAGTTTTCTTTTGTCTCTGTTGCAGATGCCAATGATGAAACCAAGAACTGGTTTTCTGTCCCATAAAACAGCGGGCAGACTCCTGCGTCGTAAATCAGCTTTATCCTATCCAGATAAATGCTGGAAACTGCATTAAGCTCAGCAACTGCATTTGCCATAACGCAGTTATAATCATTAAGATTTTGTGAAAAAACTGCTCCAAGCAAACCTTCCTGCGTAAAATATTTTGAATTTCCTTCAAGCTTCCATCCGGTTTTATCATACTGGTAAAACTGAAGATTTCCCTGAATTTCATTGTACATTGAAGCCTGAGGCTGGACAATAACTGCAGAAACATCATATTTTTTCATCCAATTAGGGATGTAAAGCTGCCCCTGCGCTGCTGAAAACACAACTAATCTTATTGCATAATCACCTTCATCCTGCAAAGCATTAAGGTCAGAAGCCAGTACTTTGTTTATGCTGAAAGGAATCTCGCCATAGATTTCATCAGAATTTCCTAAAAAAATATATCTTATTTTAGGGGATGTTGCATAAAGTATATTGTCAATCTTAAATGGGAATTTCCAGGGCACAGACCAAAGCAATATTTTTCCGCCCTTGATTTTTTCTGCTGCAAAAACAGGTTTTCCCAAAAGACTTTGCCTCTGGTTTTGTATTGTGTATTCATTGCAGCTAAAATCAAATTCATAATCATAAATATCTAGAGGAACAATTCCTGAAGAAACTTTAGAGCCTGTAATCAGAAGGTTCAAGTCATTCTTGACATTAAACACAATATTCGACTCACTGGCAGCTCTCTGCTTTGCAACTATTCCTATGAAAAATGCAAGTATCACTGCTCCTGCAATCATTACAAAAACCCAGTGCAGCTGCACCTCAACTATTCCTCTTTTATTCATTTTACCATTCAGAAACACTTACTTTTCTTCCAAGGGCTTCCAGCCTCAGCTTAAGCATTCCGTTTGTTGCATTGACACAGCCAAAATCATTCATTCCCTTGACATTAACTCCTATTGTGCCGACATAAAAACCGTATTTCATTTTTCCGTTTGAAAGCAAAAATACATTTCTCTTAACATTGTCAGAAATGCTGTCTTTTATGAGCAAATAAGTTTGGGGTACAAGAGATGCTGTGCCTGAAACATCAAGGTTTGCAAAACACACTAACTCATATTTTGAAGGAACAGTAAACTTTTCTTCTTTGACATCCCTGAATGAAAAAGACATTGAGTTTATTTCATCAGTTAGGCTTTTCTCAAAATCAAGAAGCTGAACCTGCTCCTGTGTCTGCACCAATCCGCGTACAACAGTATACCCGTAAAGAAGGATTGTTCCTGCAATAAATACTGTCAAAATATAGATTATAACGCTTGCCTGAACCTCTGCTCGTTTCATTTTTTCTTTCTCGCAGCTGTCTTTGATTTTGGCTTTGCTCTTGGCTTAACCATTCTTTCAAGTTCTTGTATGTCAGTAAACGCGCTTTTCTTTGCTGCAGTAATCTCAACCAATCTGTCAAACGCACCTTTCTTTTTTACAGCATTTGTAATCTTATCTAGCCTGTCAAAATCAGATTCTTTTTTAGCCAGATTTTCCAGCCTGTCGAATACAGTTTCAGCGTGCTCTATCTTCTGCTCTGCCTCTTTTTTCTTTTCCTTCGGCACCTCGCCTGGCTTTCCGAATTTCTCAAATATCTTCTGCCTTTCCTCTTCAATCTTTGCTCTCCTCATTTCCCTTATTTTTTTCAAAATCTCTTCTCTTGCTGCCTGCTCTCTTCCTGCTCTCTGTGGAGTTGAAGGCATTCCTGGCATAGAAACTCCCCGCCTTTGTTCTTGAGGCATTCCCTGCTGCTTCTGCGCCTGCTGCTGTTTTGCTGTGTAGTATGAGTAGAAATAATACCCAGCTCCGCCTAAAACAAGCAATGCAACTATTATCAATAAAATCCAGAGCCACAAGTATGATTTTGGATAATCTTTTGCATCCAAAGGATTTGTATGATAAACAACTATTTCATCATAATCTGAATATCCGTCTCCATCTGTGTCTTCTTTTGTAGGGTCAGTTCCATACCTGTACTCTTCCAGGTTTGTCAAACCGTCATTGTCTGAGTCAAGAGCTGCATCATTCACATCAGGATTTAAGCCGTACTGTGTCTCCCAATCATCAGGCATTCCGTCACAGTCTTTGTCTCCTGCGCATTCCTGGGGTTTTGGAATCTGCACCAACTGCGAACCCCTGTTCTTGTTTCCAGCAGTATCCTGAGCGTCCCAGCACACATATGAGTCTGAGAAAATTTCAAACGGCTCAGTATATTGTGTTACAGGATCGCAGTCTGCTTCAGCCAATGCAAATCCGTAGTATAGTTTTGCAAGATTGCATGCAATATTGTCCATGCACCTTATCGTCACTAAGCCGCCTGTGTCTGTTGCTTCTGCATCAACAAGTATTGTTGGAGGAGTCTTGTCTGCACTAATATTTCCAGTAAATGCGCATTCAGGTCTTGATGAATCGATTACAAACCCGTCGCTTTCAATATAGCTTGAAACCATTCCTGCCTTGTTCCTTGCCTTGACAACAACTTTGTAAGTTATGTTTCCTGTTATATTTGAAGGGAATGTTTCAGGCTTTGAGCCTGTTGTTGTCTGCCAGCTTGCATTAGCATCGCTGAAGATTGAAGCTTTCGGCATTACAATGTACAGGTAATCCTGTATTCCTGACTCTGGATCACTTGCTGTCCAAGTTATGTTTAGGTTGGTTTTCGAGCATGAAAAATCTCCGTCATTCACAGTAAGGTTTACCGGCCCTGTTAAATCAATTACAAACTCAGTCTTTGCTTTAAGCGGAGCTCCTGTGCCGAACATGCACTGAACAAACAGCTTATGCTTTCCTTCTGTGAAATTGAAAGGCCCTGCCCTGAAGCTCTTCAAGTCTGCTGTGAAATTATCAAACTGCTTTGTTGATTCAGCAGTAAAGTTCTCGTTGTTTGAATAAATGCACTGCGCCCTTTTGTCAGTTCTCACATCCAAAGGAAGGCTGGTTTCGTTGTAGAAACCGCCATCCCTTGGCGTGATAATATTTATTGCTGCGGGCAAAGATAGATCTACTGAAAATGAAACTGGTTTTATTGGAGAATTCAAGCCTGCAAGGTTCCTGCATATGACTTTGTAATTGTACTTTCCGCCGTCAGATAGTCCTCCGATAAGAACAGAATGCTGGCTGAGATAGTTCTCTGGGCTTGGGAATGCATATGCTGCAGTTTCAAAGCTGTCAAACACTTCTCCATACCTGCACGTTGTCTCGTCATCTGTAAACACATTTATTGCTGTCTCAAGAGGATACTCTTTTACAATTGCTGGAGTTGCATTAACTCTCAAAATATTTGGCGGTGTTGTGTCATACGATATTCTGAACATTTGAAGTGAATCTGGAAGGTTAGGGTCATTTGGCTCGCACCACACATACAAGTTCTGATACAAAGGATATAGTTTCTCTGCACTGAATGAAGTTATTGTGTGGGTTATGAAGTTTGACCTGTCAAATGGAGTTGTGAAACTGAACATAAAAGGCATGATGTTCTTCTGGTAGCCGCATTTTCCCTGCTTGTTTGTCTCGACAACCAAGTCAAACTGCTGTGCATTTCCTACTCCTCTTGCCGGATTCTTTAAAGTGATATTGAACAAAGGATTTGGAGGATTTGTTCCGTCAACAGAAATTCTGCCGCACTTCAATATTTCCTGATTTCCTCCATTGTCAGCTGACATATAACAGACTGTTGAAAGATTAGCAATATTGATTGATGCATTATATTTCAAGTACGGCTGGCACGCGGTGCCTGTTGTTACGCAGTACTTTGTTGTGTTGCATCCAAAGTTTACATTCTTTCCTTGGATTAAAGGATCTTCACACTGAAGCCTAGCAACTGATGCTGAATTCTCAAAGTCAGTCCAGAAGTTTCTTGAAGTAATAATCTGCCTGTTGTTCACAAAGACCTTTGTAACTGGAGCTAGAAGGTCTACTGAGAACTCGGCATTTGCAACATCAATATTCTGAGATTCCTGCTCAACACATCTTACCTGATAATAATGGTATGTGTTTGGCAGCAGCTGCTTCTGGTAGCTGTGATTATAGCTGTCTTGTGTTGTCATCAATATCTCAGAAGAGCTGTCAATCTTTATTCCGCATCCAGCTTTGTCTGATGTTTCTGCATTAAATATGACATCTGTGCTTCTTGTTGCTTTTCTAGGCCTTAATGTCGCTATCTGAATGTATGAGTCAACTAAAATTGTCTTCTGCACTATTGCTTTGTTTCGTGCAGCATCTTCGCAGACAAGAGTATAGTCATAGAATCCGTCATCTATGCCCCCTGTTAAAGGATATGTTTTCTTATATGAGTTTGAGCCAAAATATGTTGATGACTGTGAGCTTGGAGGTATGCTGAATGTGTCAGTGCAGTTAACAACTTCGTTTGAAAAGATTGTGAATTCAACATTTGAGGTCTTTGGATAAACATTGCTCTGGCAGTTTATGCATCTGACAAAATATGCAGCATCAATCTGAGGAGCTACTGGGTCAATATAGACTTGAGATTCTTTAATCAACTCCTTGTTCCTGTTAACATCTTCTGCATAATATCTCAAAAGATAGTTTTCCTGACTGTTCATTATTTCAGGATAATATGCAACGGGGTTGATTGAAATGAATTTCTGGGTTGAGCTGTCGGGGAACTTTAAAATAAAGTTCTGGCATTTTGCATCCTCAACTTTGCCTATGCAGAAATAAAATGCATAAACTGGCTCTGAAATATTAAATGTCAGCTCAGTGCCGACTGCATTTAACGATGTGCCTGTAACCTTGAATCCTGGCCTGCTTTCAGGAGGCTTGTTGTCTTCAAGGCATGTTCTTGGGTTTAATGGGCAGTCATTTACATCGTCACTGTTTCCATCCTTAAAGCACATTGTACCGTTCCATGCGCATCTTCCCAAGCCGCAGGCATCGTCAGAGTATGTTGCAGTTTCTGGAGCATTTGGAGTGTTTAATCTAAATCTCTGCATCTTTCCTGTTGCATCAATGCATGAGTCAACTGTCTTAAAATCTGCACAGCTTGCAGTTGCTGAGCATTTCTCGCAGGAATTGTCTACAGAATAGCATAATCCAAGCTTCGAGCATGTGTCCTGGAAACAGTTTTTGTTCTGGAAAACATCTGCCTTGTTTGAGCAAAGCTCGCATCTTGAAGTTAGGTTCAGTTTTGTAACATTATATTTTATGTCTGAAACCTGCCTTTTATCATAGCATAATCCTGACTTGAAATCAGAAGTTCCTAAAAGCCAGTCACAGCCTTCATATCCGCAGTTATTATCATTGCAGGCAAGCTCTGACTTGTACAAATAACAGCTTGCATTCTTGTTTGCTTTTGGGAGGCAGTTAAAGCAGAAATCTATTGTTGTAAATGAGCTGTCAAAATAGCATGCCTGTTTCTTGTTCTGGAAAGTGTAGCAGTTCTGTGGGGTATAAAATAATCCATAGAACGGGAAATCTTTTCTCTGCCCGCATCCTCCAGACTGCGCGCACCAAGTCACTCCAAGATTATTTGGCCCTGCGCAGAACCAGTCAGTGCCTGTATACTTTAAATCTGCACAGTTTGTCGGGAATACTGAAGTTGATGCAGTTATCAGCCTGTTGTTAGCATCGCATTTTGCCCGTTTGGTTGAGTCTGCGCAGAATTCATCGTTAGTGCACCTGTTTGCGCATTCAGCATTTCCTGTTGTAAATCTTGCTGTAGTCTTTGCGCTGTATCTTAGTAATGTGTCTGTGTAGAATGCCTGTATCGAATAATTATAAGTTGTATTCCATTTTATGTAATCAGTACTGTCAGTAAAATCTGATGCTTGTTTTGAAAGATACCATTGATAGCCGTCTGTCTCTCTTGTAATAACAAAGCCCTGGACATTGTCGCAGAAATCCTTGTTCCATGTCAGTTTTATTCCTGACTTGCATTTTACTGCCTGAACTAAAAGCTGCGGGACTTTTGTTGATGTTGGGTATGAGCATGCTGAAACAATCTTGTCCAAAAACACATCTTGTATTGTTTTGAGCTCGCCAACATCAAGTGCACCAACATTAACTGTAGCATCCCTGTATCCTGGCTTCTGGAATTTAAGAATATGTGAAACATCAGGAGATACAAATATGTCAAAATATCCCTCTCCCTGCTCCGTCATTGTTATGTAGCTTGATTTCGCATCAACTGTAACAAAAGAAAGAACTCCTAATCCAGTTATCCTGTCTCTTACATAACCTTTGATTTCAGCCTGTGTGCCAAACTCGCATTCTTTATCTGTAAGTATAAAGCTTCCATCCTCGAGCTCGCAGCAAAACTTTCCTGCGTTTTGAGCAACATTAACTTCTTCACTTCCGCACTGGCAGACTGGCTGGATTACATTTTTCTCTGCAATTTTCACAGGACACTGCTCCAAAGGATAGCAAGGATAAGCGCATCCAACTTTAGTTGAAGGGCAGCTTGCCTGTGCTGGAGGAATTATTCCATAGCACTGGAAAGAATAGCTGCAGCAGTCTCTCTGCTCAAGCGCCTTGCAAACTCCGTCAACTTCACAAGTATATCCTGTAGGACAGCCACAGTCATCTGCTGTTCCAGTTATCTGGTCAGAGCCTGAACAGAAATTATCAATCAGCAATCCTTGGCTTGTGCAAAACTTTGGCTTGTTCGAAGAGCATAACCCTCTCGGAGTCCCGTCTGAGCAAGGACCTGTTGACTGAAGCACAAAATTAATTACATTATTTTGCGACGAAAAATTAAAAACTCTTGAACTGGAAACATAGTTTGATGAAGGTGGTGTTGCTGTAACAGTAATTGTCCCAATCGGAGTGTTTGGAATTGAATATGCGCCTGTTGAATCTGTTGAATCATACAAATCAGGATAACCTTGGACTCTGACAACAACATTTCCCAAAGCAGTGCCTGAAGAATCTTTTACAGTCCCTGAAAGAGTTGCTGCGCCTGAAACAAGGATTATGTCAACTGTCTTTACCTCACCTTGTGCAACTGTAACAGACTGTGAATATGGAGGGAATCCTGTTTTTGAGGCAGTCAATGTGTAAGTTCCTGCCTGCAGTCCTTTGATTTCGTAAGCTCCAGTTGAAGATGATGTTGCAGAAGTAAAATCAACTGAAACAACTACGCCTGAAACTGCAATACCGTTTTTGTCCTTGACAGTTCCTTTAACTGTTGCAGTCACTGGTATTTGGATTAGAAAATCATAAACACTTTTTGTTGAGGTAATTGTTTGAGGTGTGCTTGTTAATCCTCTGTAAGATGCAGTTATTGTGTTTCCATTATTTACAAGAGTTAAAGTGTATTTGCCATCAACTCCGGTATTTGCGCTTCTTCCATTTGATGAAGTTATTGATGTCTGAAACAAAGAAGCCCCTGTCTGGTCTTTTACTGCTCCAGTTACAGTTCTTCCTCCCAAACCCTGGCATTCTTGAACACTCAATCCAGGAACAACTTTTGTGGCAGTTGCTCCTCGTGCAGCGCACGCAGCAACACATCCTGAGCTTGAATAGATATTGTCAGAGAAAACAAACGGGCTTGTGTCAGGATTGCAGACACAGCATCCGCAGTCATTTATTGCTGTGCAAAGCTGCCCTGAATAAAAAATTCCGCTTGCTGGGCACGTTTGATCGTCAGAATCCTCGCAAACAGTTGTTGCGCAGCAGCCTACTTGCAGACCATGCGCCTGCTGGGCAAATACAGCTAAAACTATAGCTAAGAATAACAATACTACTACCGTACTAGTTCTAGGCATCTATCTTTGCCCCTTTTTCAGCAATTTAAGAAAAAAACGATTTGTTTGTTTATAAAGGTTTTGTTAACTTTATGGCGCATGCCAACGTGTTATTTTAAAACTAGCAACTTTCTCCAGCATCATCCCTGCAGCACCTGTTCTCTGCAGTTAGCCATGTCCTGCCGCACTGCACGCATTTCTGCTGGCTTGTGTCAAGATCGAGCTGTGCGCATTCAATATAGTCGTCGCCTGATGTATTTTGTTTGCAGCTGCAGATTTTATAATATGCTGCGCCTGATGCTTCATAGATACATCCTTCTCCTGCAGAAGTTGGCTCGCAGTTAAATGTTGAATTGCATCCTCCATAACCATCGCATCCTCCCTGGCAGAGCAAACTGCCGCCCGTAACATTGTATGCTGACTGTGTTGAGCATTTCGTGATATTATTGCAGGCATTGTTGTCAAAATCAGGGCCATAATAATTTGTGCATGGCTGTTGTGTTGCTGTCCTCATCTTTCTCTGTTCAGGTCCCCGGCATAATCCATCAGGTCCTCCTGAATTTCCGCAAGCCTCAACTAAAACCTGAGGAACATCTTCTTTCTGCCCTCCGCAAATATTTCCTCTTGTTCCATCGCATCGCCAGACTGAGCCTTTTTTGTAAACATCATTGTCTGCAAATGCACCATATTCTGCCTGCTCATAGCATATAGTTCCAGCCGAAGCAATTCTCCATTCAGCAGAATTGCCTGACGGGCTGCCCAAGCAGCAGCTGTGGTTTCCCATAAATGAATCAGAGGATTTTGCAGAATAGCTGTCTGCTGCGCTTTCAACAAGATTAAAAGGATATGGCGGAATGTTTGAGCGGTGAGGCAGGCATTCTCTCACATTGACTGACAATGTTTTTGTATCCTGATTTACAATCCCATTAATAACTCCAGCAATAACTTTTGCTTCAATCGTGTGCAATGCCTTTGCATTAAATGAATCTCCAACATTGTTGATTAAAATATTGTTATAATTCTGGGTTTTGCCGGGAAGCCAGAAACTTTGCTCTTTTCCCTCGTAAAGTTTGCCTTCAACATTATCCTGCCAGCTGTAAATATTTTCTCCCGGATTAAAGTAATCCACTGTTACTGCCTCAAACAAGTATGGGTCTTCAGCTGAAGCAAGAGCTAAAGGAATATCTGAATAAGGATTTCTTCCGTTTGCATTAAGCTTTACTTTATCATCTACAAGAATCCTGACTATCTGATAGTCTGTGTACTGCCCGTCGCTTACTGAAACAGTAATATTATGATAACCTATATCTGCAGAAGTTAATGGAATTGTCAGCATATTATTGTTTACAATTGCAGGATTTAAAACTGGGGTTCGTTTATTCATTTTCATTGTTGAAGGCTCAAAAATCTCATCATAGTCAATCTTCCAGCCAGAAAAACTGTAAATTAGCGAATCTTCGTTTGGATCAAATCCTTGTGCAGTAATTTCCAAAGTCTGCCCTTCCAAGTACACCTCATCATAATTTGTTGTTGAAAAATTAGTGTGAATATAGTTTAGAACTGGCGGAAGGTTCTGCCTTGCAAAAACAAATGCCAAGGGCAAATCATTAATCCTGCTCTCCTGATCTGTCAAAATTGCCAAATCATCGTTTCCTTTTCTATTATATGAAACCGAAAGCTGCATTCCTGTCCTGTACCATCTTGATTTTGAAAAGTCAGTTGCAAGATTATAGTTCAAAAGCCTGTTGTCTGTCTTGATTATGTCTGAAATAAGATTGTAAATATATCTCAATCTAATGTTGTCAGAGTAAGTAAATTTTTTTGATTCTGCAACTGCGCTGCTGTCAACATAAATCTTGACTGGCAAATTAAGGTTAACAACAACATCTGCTGCACCGATATTAAGCTCGGCTTCTGGCTCGCCTTTTTCTATTTTCATGTTTCCAAATCCAAGCTCAGAAAAATTTATGCATTTTTTTACATCTTCTTCAATAAATTCTTCAAGCTGAAGCTTTATTGACTTTTCTCCCTCAAGCAAAGGCAGAGTTTCTTTTCCAAAAATAGAGATTAATGGATTTTTTGATAGTGCATCAAAATAAAACTTGCAGAAAGGCCAGCTAATTGAATTGTCAAGGCAGGGATATTTTGGAACAGCTGAAATTTCTGGATTTATTGTCAATCCGTATGAAGCATCTGCATTCGCATATCTTATAGAACCTGCAACTGTGCAGTCTGCTGCCGTGCAGTTTAGTATCGAACCATTTTGCCCAAGATAGATTCTTCCTCCCTGTGAAAAAATCTCAACAATTCCTTTGTTCAGCGCCAGCTTTACGCAGTTCGTAACATACAAATTAACAACCGACGTGTCAAGCTTGCTTTTCGCAAGCGCAATCTCCTGCCTTTCTTCTTTAGAAAATTTTCCTGTCAATGAAAATAAAACTAAGAATACAATCAGGATTACTATTCCAATTATTATGAAAACAGTTACCTGCGCTTTTCTCATCTATCCCCCTTTTTAACTTACTCTTTAACTTACTCTGGTTCTTCTTGTCAGCAAAGAAACAAACTTGTCAAAGTTCTCTGTTCCCAAAGCCTTGTCAACTGCAACAACAACATCTGTGTTTGTGTTGTTTAATCTTGTGCAGTAAACATCCTGCTCATCAACACCCTCAAATTCATTTGCAACATAAAAGTCATAAGTTGAGATTGAATCGCAGACAGAGACGGTGAAGTTTTCATATGTTGCTGTAAAGAACTGCTTCAGCTCCGGCTCTTCATATTTTGTCTCAACAAACGCCCTTATCATGGTATTGCCCTGCTTGCTTATGTAAACATCATTCAGGAGCCTTGCCCTTGACAAGAATTGAACTGTTTTCTCGCCAACAGTTATTGGAACTTGTATTCCCAAAATATTGTAAATCTGCTTAAGGAAAAAGTCATAAAGCCCTGTAAAAATATTTCCGTCCAAGTCTATACTTTTGCTTGGATCATAAATCAAAGACTGCTCTTTCTCATTCCACCACAAACCTGAGCCGCAGTCATGGAACTTGCCGTCATCCTGCGAGCATCCTGATACATCCTTGTTTATCAAATTAAATGCATTTGCTAAAACATATTCGATGCCAACTCCTGCCTCTGGATTAAATGTTGTTCCGATAACAATGTGCTCGCCGCCTAGAAGCCCTTTGTAAGACAGGATGCAGAAATTATTTAATTCAAAATTACTTGCAATATTCTCAAAAGACTCTGACTGCTGGAACTGTGAAGGCCACCAATAGTTAAGAACTTTGCTAAATGGCCCGCAGTCAAATACATAATCATTCTTCCTCAACTTAAGCATTACCTGCGCAAGCTGCCTTGTCCTTGTTGTCCATGCGCCATTTTTGCAGTAAAAGTCTGCAGTGTTCATTCCTCCTGCAACAATATTCCTGCTGTACCATCCATCTTGAACGCATGCAGTTGTATTAAGCAAACATTCAGTTTCATTTCCGCAGTATCCCCAGTTCTGGTCATACCAGTCCCATTTAATTGTGCTGTTAATCCATTCTCCGTTCATGCACCTGTATCCTGAATAATTTATAGTTTCGTCAGGGGTTATCATCTGCCCCTGCTCAATTCCATAAGGCAGTGCCTGTGTATCCTGACTCTGGTCTCCATTGCACGTTGTACCATTCCAGCAATCCTGAAGCCTGCAGCAGTCTGCTGTTGATGTGTCAGGCGAGTATTTTAATGCAGTCCTGTTCTGCGGAGCAACATACAATGTTTTTGCAAGATATCCAAGGTTGCTCCATCCCCTTTCATAGTTTGAGCAGTAGAAACTGCCGTAGCTTTCACAGACACCTCTGCCCTGAACAACCGGTGTGTTGTTGTTTGTATTTCTTATCCCAAACAAGTTTGTTGCAAAGCATCCATAGAATTTATCTTCAAAACTTAGTATTGACTTCATGTTTGAAACATTGACTATAACTCCTGAGTTGCCAACCTTTTTTCCATCCCAGCAATTGCCGTCTTTGTCAGTATAGAATTCTGAATAATACCCTGATGCCTCGTTAAGCCTTGTATAATCATCATTGCAGCAGTAGTTTCCAGTCCATTGTGTTGTTTTCTGAGCGTTGCATGCAGTTCCGTTTGATGTTGTGTCTGTGTCAAGGTCTTTTCTCCATTCTGCCTTGTCTCCGCCTTGCCTTTCTCCGCAATAAATCCCTAGCTCTCCGCCTTCAAGCCTAAAGTCTGCAAACTTAACATGAGCCAAGTCTGTAGTTGCTTGTTTTTTGGAAATGCTGAATGAGCTTACAACTTTATTATTCAATACGGTCAAAGGCACCATTACCCTGTACCATCCGTTCTTTGGCATGCCTATCAAATATTTTGAGAGAGAATCCTGCCACGAGTTTATTGAAATTGTGAAATTTCCTGAATTGTTCGGCTTTTCAAAATTAATATTAAATGTGAAATATCCATAACCAGTCCAATCTTTCAATCTTGGAGCTTTTTTCAAGTGTGTATCTGTTATTGAACTTGTAAATTCAATACAATATTCTGACTGGCAGCAGAACGGCTTTTCAGTGCATGTTCTTGGAATAACTGTAAAATATTTTGCAAGATTATCAGAAAATAGTTTTGGTATTATGTCACCAACCATATTAACGCTGCGCTCATCAAGGCTCAATGCTTCCTGCTTGTACGCGCATTCAAAAATAGACTCGTTTTTTGCCTCAGCATAACATACAAAATCATTATCATCTATCTGCTGACAGTTTGGAGTTGAGTTTCCAACACAAGGCATGTTGAAGACTCCGCTGGGTGCATAAACTTGTGTTTTGTTTAAATAAAAACTTACAGTTTGATTAGTTGTTGGATTATATGAATGATATGAAATAACCCCAGTAAGGCTTCTGTCTATATCGCAGGGTATCCATTTTGCATCTCTTGTTCCAACAACATCATAGCTTTGCGTTTGCAAATTTGATGTAAATGTTCCAAAAATTCCCGCAGTTGTGTTAATGTGATATATTGCGCCCACATTCAGCAGAGAAGGATTGTGCCACTGCCCGAGATACATTCCTGTTGAAATCCCTCTCCAAACCATATCTGGACCGCTATTATCGCAAATATAGTACTCGCTTGCATTCCTGTCAAAGAATATCAGCCCCTGGTCTCCTGCATCATCGCCGCAGCAGGCATAAGGCAAGTTATAGCTTATTGCATTAAGCTCTGTTCCCCAGCTTGTGTTTTTCAGGCCAGATTCCCTGAGGCATATGCAGCTTGCCTCTTTTTCATCATAGTTTACATCATAAACAAAGAGTTTAGATGATTCATTAACATAGCCTGAATCTGAGCTTTGAGCGTAAGAAGAAACATTTCCCTCTTCTCTGCAATAATTTTGTATTCCTCCAGAAACAAATTCAAGATTGCAAGTCCTTTGTTCATTGCATTTTGCTGCCTGTGTCCAGTTTGAATTTGGATATTTTATATAAACCTTAATCCAGTCAGGCGGCTGCCATGGTTGTGCTGAAGCAAAAGCTGAAAAAATCAGCAAACCAAAAACTAACAAAAACAAACTAAGCCTCTTTTTCATCTTATACACTTTCTATAAAATGAAGGCTTTTTATATATAAATATGTTGCTTTTGAAGATATGGAGCTTTTATTGTTTTTGCCATGCATAATCCTGCTCGGCATTATAACCAGCATACAGGATGTTAAGTTTGGCAAAATAAAGAACATATGGATAATAATTGCAATTGCAATTTCTATTATTGCTAATACTTGCTTGATAACATTTTACTGGGTAAATGGAATGCTAAACTTGGGTTATGTGACTGAGATGCTGACAAACTTGGCTTTTGCAATTGCTGTTGGCTTTGGGCTTTGGGCATCAGGAATTTGGACAGCTGGTGATGGAAAGCTGTTTATTGCATATTGTGCATTAATCCCCCTGTCAGTTTATTCTTTCGGCTACCAGAAATATTTCCCTGCATTTGCATTGCTTGTTAATTTATTTGCTGTTTCTGCTGTTATTTTGGTTGTATTCATGCTTTTCAAACTGAGGTTAAAAAATATTAAAAATATCGCCAAGCAGGCGAAATTTGAACCTAAGAAAGTTATTTTGACAATAACCAACATATTTGCAGTTTATTGGGTTGTCCAGATTTTACTTTCTTTTCTCGGGACAGACAGCTATCTTCTACGGATTTTTGCAACGATTATCTTGCTTTCGGTAGTCCAGAAAAAACTCAAGGATTATTTCATTTACATTGCCCTGGCTTTGTCTGTATTAAGGCTGGCTGTTGACAGCTCAGTTTATTCAATCCAATTCCTGATGAATTTCATAATAATCTTAATTTCATGGGGTGTTTTCGCAAGCTTTGCAAGCGGCACTTTGTCAAAGCTTGGGCGGGAGATATTCAGCAAAGAAATCAGCATAAAAGATCTTAAGCCCGGAATGGTTATGGGCGACAATAAAATCTCTGCAGAGCCTGAAGGATTGACAAAATCAGACATCCAAAAGCTGAAAAGAATGAAGCTCAAAAAAGTAAGGATATGCCAGACTCTGCCTTTTGCCCCATTTATGTTTTTGGGGGTTATAATTACGTTGATTGCAAAAGGAAATCTTTTAATAGCAGTTATGAATTTGTTTTAGAGGGGGTTTAGATGGAAAACATAAAATTAGCAAAAGATTCTGTTGAACTTGTAATTAATCCAAAAGTGTATTCTTTGGATGTTGTATATTCTGCTGCATATGTCTTTTTGGACAAGGCTTATGTATTACTGGACGGAGACCCTAAAAAGAAAATCATAGTTAAGCTAAAGCCAAAAAAAGAGACAGATTTGGAAAAGCTAGGCCTGGAGTTCATGAACGAGCTTGTGAACTATGCAGATTACTCTAAACGAGCAGAGAAGACAAAGTCATTAAGGGAATTCATTTTAAAGAGGGCATTGCTGACAAATGACATAATTGAAAACCCGAAAGAAGAGTTCGATGCCATCGCTAAAGGGCTTGAAAAAGAAGACGGCTTGGAAGGAATATCCCTGCCCTGGGAAAAGAAAAAATGAAAATTTTGCTGAACAGCAAATTCTACAAAAAAGAAGCAGTGAAGCAGGCAGTTAAGGATTTCAAGAATGCCTGCGATGCCAAAATACTTAACAGCAAAATCGAGGTTGAACTTAAACCAAAGGAGAATGTAAAAAATCTCGAGCACGAATTCTCAAACTATGTTCTCGGCTTGATGAAAAATAATGGGATTGTATGATGGAGTATACTATCAATAATTACAGATACAAGAGATTTGGAAAAAAATATTTTGTTACAACAGACCACGGAAGCTATTGCATTCTTTCTGAAAGAGAATTTGACAGCCTGAAAAAAAATAAAATTAATGAAAACCTTAGGAAAAGGCTTGATGAAGCTGAGCTAATTGTAAGCAAAGATAATCTGAATGAAGTGATAAGATTATTGCGGAACAGGATGAATTTCCTGTACAAAGGGACTTCGCTGCACATAATTGTTGTTACGCTAAGGTGCAACATGAACTGTGTGTATTGCCACGCCAGCTCAAAACCTTGCAGCAAAAACGAGTTTGACATGGACAGGGAAACTGCAAAAAATACGGTGGACTTCATATTCCAGTCGCCCAATAAGTATATCACAATTGAATTCCAGGGGGGCGAACCTCTGCTGAACTGGGAAATTGTCAAGTTCATCACAAACTATGCTATGGAGAAAAACCAGAAGGCGAAAAAAGATTTAAGAATCACGATTGTGACAAACTTAAGCTTGATGGACGAAAAAAAAATGGATTTTCTTATAAAAAACAAAGTAAGTATCTGCACGTCGCTTGACGGGCACAAGGAGCTGCACGACAAAAACAGGAAATTCGTTAAGGGAAGCAACTATGAACAAGTTGTGTACTGGATTAAAAAACTCAATAGGGAGTATGGGAAAAGAAAAATTAAGCAACATGTGGGCGCTCTTGTCACACTAACAAAAGAAAGCCTGAAATATCCTGAAAAGATTGTCAATGAATATTTGAATCTTGGAATCGATGCTGTGCACCTGAGATTCCTAAACAAATTGGGTGTTGCTAAGAACACATGGAACGAAATAGGCTATTCTGTTGAAGAATACCTTAGTTTCTGGAAAAAAGCCACTTCTTACATTAGTGCGTTAAGAAAGAAAGGAAAAAAAATAAGTGAAAGGATGGTAAACATAATGATTAACAAGATTGAAAATGAATATGACCCGAACTATCTTGACCTGAGAAGCCCGTGCGGCGCAGTAATCGGGCAACTTGTGTACGATTATGACGGCAACATATATTCCTGCGACGAAGCGAGGATGATTAAAGATGACTTGTTCATGCTGGGCAATGTAAAAAAAGACAGCTATTCAAAAATTACAACCTCGAACAAGGCTTTCTGCATAATCAATTCTTCAATTAACGACCAGTACACCTGCAATGATTGCGTGTACAAGCCATATTGCGGCGTATGCCCTGTCTGCAACTATGCTGACTATGGAAGCCTTGCCGGAAGGGTGCCTGAATCGGACAGGTGCAAAATCTTTAAGGAGCAGTTTGACTTTGTTGTCAAAGAAAGATTTATAAAACAGCCAAGCAAATAAACAAATAAAGAGGCTGAAATGGTTAAACTACCTAAAATCAATAAAAAGATTAGTTCTTTCCTTTACAAAGAAGACGGCAAGATTACAAAAGAAAACTTGATTAAAACAGGTTTGGCTCTTGGTGCGGCTGCGGTTGCCTCAGTACAGGCTGCAAGCGCGCATTCGAGCAGTTACAACCCGGACTGTGATGGGATTACTGCGCCTGATGAAGGTAGCGCGCACAGCAATTCGCTTACACTTGCAAAAGATACAAACAAACTTACATCAACACACAGCAGTTGCATTGAAAACCACTCAAGCCACAGCCACAGTACCTGCTGTTTCCCTGAAAATACTGCAATTGCAACAGCTGCCGGAAGCAGGCCCATACAAGAAATCAAGGTAAGCGACAGGGTCATCTCCTATGACATTAAGAAGAAGGAGGAAAAAGAATCTGTTGTTCTTAAGCTAGAATCTCCTGTGAGAGAAGGCTACTACAAGATAAGTGCGGGGAAAAGTGCGCTGAAAATAACAAACGAGCACCCAATTTACACAAAAAAGAAAGACGGAAAGATTTGCTGGGCTGCTGTTGACGAAATGGCCGCAATGAAAGAATCTCCTGAATCTGGAGTGATTTCGAAACTTGAGCCAGGCGACTCTATTTTTAACAGAAAACTCAACTGGCTTGAAGTCAAGAAAATAGATTATGTCAGAGGCAGCATACAGACATACAACCTCAAGAAAATAAAAGACTTCAACACATTTTTTGCAGATGATTTCCTCGTCCATAATAAAGGCGGGCCTTGCTCATGGTAAGCAGACAAACAATAATCGTGATTGTATTGGTTGCAGTTCTTGCGGCGTTCATTTTGCTGTTCGCATACAAACAAAATATTCTTCCAGCCGTGAGCCCAAAGAACATCTCTGACAGGTGTACTGCTTATTCTGTTGTTAAGATGTTTGCTGACAACGAAAATCCGACAGATATTTCAGCATACTGCAACAAAAATTTTAAGGAAGACAAGTGCAGGCTTATTTTTTATGACTTTATTCTATATAACATCAAGAATAACGTGGCAGGTGCGCTGGACCCTAATTCGGGGATAAACCTCATGTTTTTCAGCTATCTCCAAAAAGCTCAGCCAGACATCCTGCAAAGCGACTTTGCAGAAATTGGCGGACACTTTAGTTCCGGAAAGCCTATAGATAAACCTGGGTTTGCCGGACTTAATGCCGCGATAACAAAAGACAGCAAATACTGCGCAGCAAATCCTGAAGAAAACAAAATATGTGTTAATGAATTGCTCCTGCTCAATGCAAAAACATTTGAAGACTGCGAAAACATTGATGAAGCGCACATCTACCTTCTTTGCGTAAAGGACGCATCTCCCAGTGAATATCTTTCACAGATTGCAAGCTGCAGTCTCAAATAGAAGCCAAAATGAATCACCTCAACGATCTTACAATTTATCTTACTGAAAAATGCAATTTCAGCTGCAGCTACTGCTATTATAACAAGGACCTGAAGTCCAGCCTGAGCATTGAAAAAATAAAATCATCTCTGGACATTTTCTTTGAAAAATATGCAGATAAATCCAAGCCGATTTACATAACCCTGCTTGGCGGAGAGCCTCTTGTTGAAAAAAAGCTCATGTACCAAACACTCGATCTCATCAAAGGTTGGAAAAAAAAAGCAAAAATCAAAGTATACCTGTTCACAAACGGAAGCCTGCTCAGCAGGAAAGATGCCGAAGAACTGTTAAAGCGCAATGTGAAAATCTATTTGAGCATAGATGGTGTAAAGGAATCAAACGACCGCTACAGAAAATGCAAAGGAAGCTCTGCTTTCTCTCAAGCAATGAAAAATATTAGGAAATTCCCAAAACCCCTGATTAAAAAAATGGGGGTCAATATGGTTGTTGGGAAAAAGAACTGCAGCTATCTTATGAGAAACATAAAGTTTTTCAGCAAAATGGGTTTAGGCTCAATAGAACTATCATTGATGAGCTATGAAAATTGGCCGAAAAAATCACTCAAAAAACTGGTTGAGCAGCTTGATGAGCTTTACGTCTACTATAACTCATTATTTTCAGGAAAAAACAAACAAAAATTCAGAATGTACCAGCTTGGCGAGCTTTTCCACGGAGGGTGGGACAAGATGGATAACTGTACCAGAGTAAAGCTTGCGCCTGATGGGAATTTCTATTTCTGCGATGCATTTTTCTCACTGGATTCAATGAAGAGAGAAACCCATAAATTAGACAATATGGAAAAAATAGATGCGCTTAAAGAAGAGGCAAAACAGGGTATTTCAAAAGTATTCCCAAAAACATTTTCTATGCACGAACAAAACAGGATGATATACTGCCCGTACGGTGTATACTATTATTGCAAGCAGAATCACAAAGACCTGAAAACCTATCTTAAGAATTTCTATATCTCATCAAGAATATACTCCAGCTTCATGGTTCACCTTTTTGAAGATTTAAGAAACAACAAAGAGTTTTTGCAGTTTTATTCGAGCCAGAAGTAAAATATTATTTTATTATCCGATATTGAAACAAAACCAACAGGCAGTCGAATTTGTTAGATAGTTAAATAATCAGCACGTAACGACAATTTTATTAACTTCATCAATTTAACATGATAATATGAAGAAACAAAGAATCGAGCCAACTTCGGCTTCAGACAAGTTTTATGATTATTGTCATTATGAATATAAACCTAGCATGAATTTTTATAATAAATTAAGACCAGTTAATTTATTAATTAACTCATTTGATTATGCTCGATGTAAAAATGAATTCTATAATTTTGTTAATATAATCAAAAAAAGTTTTGGGTTAAACAATACAGTTTGGGGCGTAAAAAAAGTAGGCAATGATGTTCTGTGGGAGTTTTACTTTTATAATTGGCAAAAGAAAGGTACGAAAATAAATATGTCCGATTTTTTAAAGATATGCAAACCATTCTATACAACTAAAATCAATCCTAATGAAAACATTCCGTATTTCATGTTTTCAGTAGATATTACAAATGAACTGTTATTGAATAAAAAATTACAAGGATTGCATGTTTACACTGATTGTAGCTATTTCTTAGATGAACATGGTATGACATTAGAAAACCACTATAATTTTTACAAACCCAAAAAGGAAATAAAAGAATTGATTTCTAACATTAAAAAGTCTGCAATGGTTGATTTTACTAAAATTGAGCTATCGGAAATTTTATGGCCAGAATTAATCGATTGCTATTCAATCTGCAGGTCTCGTAAAAGAAACAATGATGCAATTTATTACAGCAGAATTAATATTGGCCAGTTTTTATTTTTCTTGAAAAAACTCAACTACCCTCACGAACTGGTTTCATTTATCGAAAACAACAAACCAAAATTAGACCATTTATACTATGATGTCGGATTTGATTATATTATGGAAAATAATAAACTAAAAATAATTAAGAGTGGATATTATGGAACTTTCTAATCGGAATAACTATCTTGGTGACTATATCACAATCACGATTGGATTTGACTGCAATAATGATTGTGTTAGCTGTATGCTTAGGGGGTATAAAGATAAACTAAAACCAGTTACTTTTGAAGAATTTAAAAATTTAGTAAAAGAAAAATCAAAAGAATACCCTGGCCTTATTTTGAGCGGGGCAGAAGTAACTATGAATAAAGACCTTTTGAAATTTGTTAGTTTTGCAAAAGACTATTTTAAAAATATAAGAATTCAAACAAATGGCCGTAAATTAAGTGAGCTGGAGTATTGTAAAAAATTAATCAACGCAGGAGTTAATGAATTCTATGTTAGCATATATGGCTCGAATTCACGAATCCATGATTCAATAACTGGAATGAAAGGCTCTTTTAAAGAAACACATAATGCATTATTTAATCTAAACAAACTTGGAGTTAGGATAATAACTAACACGGTTGTGACAAAATATAACTATAAGCAGCTACCAAAAATAGTTGAACTAATTTCTCAGTTTAATAATATTAAAGAGATAGAATTTTGGAATTACTGGCCCATGGCTAAAGAAGATTGCCATGATATTATTCCGCCAATTAAAAAAGTTATTGCTAAATTATCTCAAGCGTGCGGCATTGCCAATAAATCTTACATCTTTGTTTGTTTAAAATATTTTCCAGAATGCTTACTGAAAAAATATTCAAAGTACATCGATAATCATCAACCCGACACTATAATCGATGAATCATATTGGGAAAAGTATAGAAAAAATGTTTTTGGAAACTGTATTTATAAGGGTGCCTGTTCGTCAAAAGGGTGCATGGGGTTTACATTGGCATATATCCATAAATTTGGATGGGAAGAAAACATATTAAATCCAATCCACGTTATAGAAGAGAAAAAGAAATCATCTAACTGCAATAAAAATGATCAAATTCAAAAGTATAACAAACATAAAAAACAATTTAATATTAAAAACAACAAATATCTAGATTTATTTGAAGAATTGTTAAATAAATCAGATGATTTTAGATTGGAATGTTCTTGTAAACTTGAAGGAAGGACAATTTTCCCATGTAGATTTAATCTGTGGTATAATGGAAAAGAGCACGTAAAAAATATAAATCTTGCTTTCGACTTCTTAAAAAAATTATCCGCACAAGGGGCAGATATAAATTATGATTTGCTAAAAGAAATATTCGAAAAAAAGTTAAACTTAAATAAAATTAAAGAAGTTATCGTTGGTATAGATTTACGGGAAAACTGCCCCAATTCCAGAGCAAAGTTCTGGATGACAATTGACAGAAAATATTGTAATTTATTTAAAAAAGTATTGGATTTGCACGGAGTTAATCGAAAAGTAACCGAACTAATCAATAAAAATGAATTGCTTTTTGGGTTTGATTTTAGTTTTGATGGGCAGACTAAAATAAAAATTTATCCTAAATTTACCAAACGTGAGTTGAAAAATAACTCCATATTAACCAAAATAGATAAGATATTCTCACAATCAATAATACATTTAATTTCTGAATGTGGTGTGCTTAATGTTTCTTTTGAAGGCAAAGAATTTGATAGAGTTTTTCATTTTCATCCAAACAATTTGAATGGTTTTTTAGATAAAATACACAATAAAGAATTAAATAATTTAGTTAACACAATAGATTCTCCTATAAGTGGTTGTGTCATTTCACTAAAAGAAGAAGAAATCAATATGGGTAAGATTAAAAACTTAAATTTTTACTATTAAAATTGTCCCTTAATGTATTTTCTTGAAAGCTGTTCCTAAGAAAGTTTCTCGGCGCCCAAAACCCTTGCCAAACTCATTAAGTCCTTCGGGTTCCTCATCTCAAGGGGAGTTTTTGCCATAGAAGCAATCATTACCTTAACTTTGTATTTTTTGCACAGCACAAGATTCTGCATAATTCTTCCAAGCAATCCTTCCCTGTCTTCAGAATTCAATATTTCAGAAAGTGAAATCATATACGCAGTCTCTTTTTGAGCCATCTCTTTGCATATTGCTGCATCCAAACCTGAATCCCTTTTGTGCATTGAATCCCTTTTCCCCTCAACACCAAATAATGCGTCAGGCTTTTTCTTCAAAAAACTCCTGTTGTTTGATTTTAATATAACAAAATCTGCGTGCTCCATCTTTGTTGTGCAAACTACGCCAGAGATGAGTTTCAATTTAGACTTGAGCTCAATCTTCTTGTGCTTAGGGTAAACAAAACACAACCCAGAATAGCCAAGCTTCTCTGCCATCTCAATAAATCCAGATTCATTATTGTTAGGTATGACTATGTCGAACATAAATAAGAAATTCAGGCAACTAAATATAAAACTTTTGGTTAAATCCAATGTTTTTTCATCATTGCGCTTGCGCGGATTACAAAACAAGAAAGCACCGCAGTAATGCCAAAACTAAGAACTGCAAAATCACTAAAAAATTCGTCAGGAAACATTGCTTTCAGCAATTCTGTGTCTGGATTAAAAATATATGTTCCTGGCTGGAAAAACAGTTTGTGGAATATTTCAAAGGAAGTTTGGAAGCCAAAAATAAAAAACAAAGCAAGCAAAACAACCAAAACCAGCGCAATTAATGAGCCAAAGAAAAGGGAGATGCAAAACAATTTTTTGTCGGCTCTAATCATGGTAAAAGATAAAACAATAACCATAAGCAAAGACAATCCAAACAATACAAAAAACAAATCCAGCACCCGCTTAACATCAAGCAGATGCAGATTTTCTCTTTGGCCGTACTCTTCAACAGGCGGCTCGCCGTATTTCAAAAGCTGAATTGTTTCGTTCAGCACAATTTGTGAATTATTGACATCCCTTGAAACTCCAAGCTTTTCCAATTCCAAATCATAGTATGTGTGATTAAAAACAAGAATCCTGAACGGAAGCAGAATCAAAAACAGTGCCAAAAATGCAATTAGAAAATATTTTAAAATTCTTCCATTAAAGTTTATGTGCATTTTCATCTTCGATTCCAATTAGCGGCCTTAAAATCGGGAAATTGAATTCCCATTTCAAATTATTCAGAGTTTCTCCTGTAACTATTGCCTTCGCATTAGCTTGTTTTGCAAAATCTGCAAGCTCATCTTTCTTCAAAACTTTAAGCTCAAGTTTCTTTGGAGAGTATTTCTGCAAAATGGTGATGTCCTGCTGCTTAAACGCGACTGGAACTATGTCACATCCTCTTTTCATTGCAAGAAATGCTGCCTGCAATCCTTGCTTGTCTTCAATTAATGCAAGAACTGTGCCTTCAATGCCATATGGAAGCCCGCCAACTGCCTGAACAACTTCTGTAAATACGTATGCCTTGTCCGCAACCTCTATCTGCAAATCAACATCTGGATTTTCAAGCTTGACTTTCAAGCCAAGCTTTTCAACAACATAAGCTCCAATCTGGACATTCATATCCTGCGACGGAATAAGTGATTTCTGAATTCTTCTTGCAGAAATCCTGAAAGTTTTGGCATTCTTTTCTTTAATCATCTCAACTGCTTTTTCTTTTATCTTTTCAAAATCAACATCAACAACAACTGCCTTAGACAAAGAAACTATTCCAAAAACATTCTGAAGATAATCTATTGCATTCCTTTCTGCGTCAACTAAAACTCTGCCAGTTGCTCTCCTGACATCTGCCTTAATGTTGTTCTGCTCAAGACATTTTCTTATATTTTCAACAAGCTTTCTTTCAAAAACTATTCTATTGTCTCCTTTTAATGCAATCTCGCCGTATCTTACAAGAATCATTTTTTGCCCTTTACTTTTGTTTCAGCGGTTTTGTTTCTGTATTGAATAATTGCTTTTTTCAAAGCAGCTATTGCAAGGGATGAGCAGTGCATTTTCATCTCTGGCAGACCGCCAAGAGATTTTGCAATCTGTGCATGAGTTACTTTCATCGCCTGTTCTAAAGTTTTGCCTTTTACAAATTCGCAGACCATGTCTGAAGCTGCTATTGCTGCTGCACAACCGTATGTTTTGAACCGTATATCCTTGATTTTTCCATTCTCAACCTTAATGAACATCTCCATTACATCCCCGCACTTCATATTGCCAACTTGAGCAACTGCGTCTGCGTCTTTTATGTCTCCAGCATACTTCGGATTCTGGAAATGCTTCAAAACTTTCTTTGAATACATTGTTGGTTCATTGAATTGTTTCATTTTTTTGCAAATGGAGATATTTTTCTCAGGCTTTCAATAATTTTTGGCAGAATCTCCAAAACATAATCAATCTCTTCTTCAGTTGTGTGCTTGCTTAAAGACAACCTTAAGCTACCATGGGCATCCTCAATAGGCATTCCAAGCGCCATAAGAACGTGGCTTGGCTCAAGGCTGTGGGATGAGCATGCGGAGCCTGTTGATGAGCATACATTTCTTGCATCAAGGTATCCTCCGATAGCCTCTCCTTCAACATATTTGAATGAAAAGTTTGCATTGTTGCAAAGCCGCTTATCTCCGGTTGGCCCGTTTAGCTTTGAATCTGGAATCTTAAGCACACCTTCAATCAGTTTGTCTCTTAATTTTTTCATTCTCTTAACATCACCTGAACTTGCATTCTTAACTGCCATTGCAAATCCAAGTATTCCTGGGATATTTTCAGTCCCGCTTCTTAGCTTGAACTCGTGCCCTCCACCGTGCTGCCATGCATCAATCTTCACTCCTTTTCTTATGTAAAGTGCGCCAACACCTTTTGGCCCGTGTATCTTGTGCGCATTTAATGTTACAAGGTCAATATTCATTTTCCTGACATCAAGCTCTGTTTTAGTGTAGCTCTGGCAGGCATCTGTGTGCAGATACACACCATGTTTTCTGCAAATCTCGCCAAGCTTTCTTAAATCTTGAATTGTTCCAATTTCATTGTTGCCGTGAATTATTGAAGCAATTATTGTTTGCTTAGTAATTGCTTTCTCTAATTCTGCAGGATTAACAAAACCTTCTTTGTCAACATTCAGGTAAGTTACCTTGAATCCCTGCGACTCGAGCCATTTGCATGCATTAAAAACGCAGTCGTGCTCGATTTTTGTTGTGATAATGTGATTTCCCCTGTCTTTGTTTGCAAATGCAACTGCCTTTAATGCAAAATTATTTGATTCTGTGCCTCCTGAAGTAAAAACAATCTCGTCTGCTTTTGCTCCGATTGACTTTGCAATAACCTCTCTTGCGTATTCAAGTGCAAATTTTGCCTCTCTTCCTTTTGCGTGGGTTGAAGATGCATTCCCGTATTTCTCAGTCATATACATATGCATCTCTTCCACAATATTTTCATCAACTTTAGTTGTGGCTGCATTATCCAGATAAACCAGTTTCATTTTCTCACCTTTTTCACGCATTCGCCTGTGCAGAATCTGCTGACGTGCTGTTCAACAAGATTCATCAAAGGCACAATTGTTTCTGAATTTAATGAATATACTCGTTTCTTGCCTTCCTGCTTTACATTTAAGATGTGGCAGTCTGACATTTTCTTAAGATTATGTGAAATTTTGCTCTGCTCCTGATTAAGAGTTTCACACAATTCATTGACGCACATTGGCTTTTGAAGCAGTGCTTCAAGTATATTGATTCTTAATGGCGAAGATATTGCCTCAAAAAACAAACCATATGACGAACACTTCATATGATGTGGTTTTCATATTTGGTATATAAATCTTTCCCATTTCCGGCATTCGTCTAAGAATTTCGGGTTTATAAGCAAAACCTTTATAAATAAGGCATTAAATTATTTATAAACGGGGGTGCTTGTTAAATGGCAAAGAAAGCAAAAGGTGGAAAGAAACCTAAAGCAGTTTCTAAGAAAGTAGTTAAAGTTGAAAAAGAGACAAAGGATAAGGGCAACAAGGAAATAAGAATTGTTAACATTGTTGTTTCCGGAAGCTTGGACAGAAATAAGATTCCTTTGGAAAAGATGGCGGCAACACTGCCAAACACAGAGTACAATCCAGAACAGTTTCCTGGCTTGGTTCTAAGAATCAGGGAGCCAAAGACTTCAGCTCTAATCTTCAATTCAGGCAAGATTGTCTGCACTGGAGCAAGAAGCATGGAGCAGGTTGATGAAGCGATGAACAAGATAGTTGAGACAATGAAGAAAATCAACATCGACATCAAGAAAAAACCTGAGTATCAGGTTCAGAACATGGTTGCTTCAGGCTCAATTGGAATGACTCTTAACCTGAACACACTTGCAATAAAGCTTGAAAACACTGAGTATGAACCTGAACAGTTTCCTGGGCTTGTTTACAAGCTAAGGGGAACAAAGGCAACATTCCTGCTCTTCACAAACGGGCAGATAGTTTGCACAGGAACAAAGAGTGAAGAAGAAGTTCATGATGCAGTGAAGAAGCTTGTGGACGTGCTAAAGAATATTGTAAAGAAATAGCTGAAGCATGGACACAGCTGACCAAATTGACTTATTTTTTGAATTTATTGATACAGAGCTAAAGGCAAAACTTCTTGAAGTTGCAAGAAAGGATGACAGCTCGCTTAACATAGATTTTGTAAAGCTGGCAAAGTATAATCCTGCGCTTGCAGACCTTCTTCTTGAGCAGCCTGAAGATGTTATAAAAGCAGCTGAGCTTTCTATTGCAAGATTTGATATTGCTAAAAAAATCAATGTGCGCTTCTACAATTTGCCTTCAAGCGCAAAAATCCATATAAAGGACATAAGAAGCAAGCACATTGACAAGATTTTCTCAATCGTGGGTGTTGTCAGGCAGAAGACGGACGTAAGGCCTCAGGTTACTGAAGCAAAGTTTGAATGCCCAAGCTGCGGAAACATTATCCCTATTTTGCAGATGGACCACCAGTTCCACACGCCGAGCAAATGCAGCTGCGGAAGAAAAGGCAAATTTAATTTGAAAAGCAAAGAGCTTATTGATGCGCAGAAAATAGTTCTTGAAGAGTCTGCTGAAGACCTTGAAGGCGGAGAGCAGCCAAAGAGAATGAATTTTATCCTGAAAAGAGACCTTGTTTCTCCATTTAATGAAAAGAAAACAAACCCAGGAACAAAAGTGCAGGTTGTTGGGATTGTAAAAGAAGTCCCAATCCACTTAAGAACTGGCGGGCAGAGCACAAGATTTGAACTAATGATTGATGCAAACAATACTGTAAGGGTTGAAGAAGATTTTGGAGACATCTCAGTTAACCCTCAGGAAGTTGTTGAAATCAAAGAACTGTCAAGAAATCCTAATGTTTTTGAGATGCTGAAAAGAAGCATTGCCCCTAGTGTTTACGGGCATGACAGGGTAAAAGAAGCTCTCGTGCTTCAGTTGTTTGGGGGAGTAAGAAAAATAAGAACCGATGGAGTTATCACAAGGGGAGACACGCACATTCTTCTTATTGGAGACCCTGGTGCAGCTAAATCACAAATGTTGAAGAGAATATCTCTTGTTGCTCCAAAAGCAAGGTATGTTTCTGGAAAAGGAGTTACTGGCGCAGGGCTTACTGCTTCAGTTATCCGTGATGAATTTACAGGCGGTTGGAGCCTTGAAGCAGGAGCAATTGTTCTTGCAAACAAAGGCTATTTGATGATAGATGAAATGGATAAGATGCATAAAGAAGACAGGGATGCGATGCACGAAGCAATGGAGCAGCAGACTGTCAGCATCAGCAAAGCAAACATCCAGGCAACATTAAGGGCAGAAGCTTCTGTGTTGGCAGCAGCAAACCCTAAGTTTGGAAGGTTTGACCCATATATGACAATCGCGGAACAGATTGATTTGCCTCCTACTTTGATTAACAGGTTTGACTTGATATTCCCGATTAAGGATTTGCCTGACAAGACAAGAGACAAGGAAATGTCGGGGTTTATTTTGAAACTGCACCAGGGAAAAGAGCAAGACAAGGTTATTGCAGAGGTTGACACAAAACTTCTAAGAAAATATATTGCATATTCAAGGCAGAACATTTTCCCAAAACTTACAGACGAGGCTGTTGATGAAATCCAAAAATACTATTTGAAGATGAGGGGCTCTGGTTCGGATACTGGCGGAGTAAAGTCTGTGCCAATTACTGCAAGGCAGCTTGAGGCTCTCGTAAGATTGGCAGAATCTTCGGCAAGGCTAAGATTGTCTGCTGTTGTCAGCATAGATGATGCCCGAATTGCAGTAGGATTAATCCAGCACTGCCTGTCTGAAATCGCAATTGACAGGGAGACTGGAAAAATCGACATTGACAAAATCAGCTCAGGAATTACTGCGTCAGAAAGAGGAAAGATTATCGGCGTCAAGGAAATTATCAACGAGCTTGAAGCAAAGATTGGAAGATTTATTCCAATTGACGATATAATTAAAGAAGCTGAAGCGAGAGGCATTAATACTGCAAAAGTTGAAGATACTATTGAAAAACTAAAGAGGTCTGGAGATATTTTTGAGCCAAAAAGGGGATTTATCAGCAAACTTTAAGGTATAGTGAATAGCTAACAATGGCTCCTGAAAAAATACAAAGAAGCACTGCAAAAATTGTAAAGATTTCTGACATTCTTAATTCAAAATATGTTAAGCAGGAAGGTTATGCTCCTAATCATATAATACTTAACAGCGAGCAGGTTTCCAGAATAAACATAATAGGGACGGTTGTAAGTTATGGAGATGAAAAATCAATTTCTGTTGATGACAGCTCTGCTTCAATCATTGTGAGGGAGTTTGACACTAACCTGATTAGAAACGCAAATGTTGGCGAGACTGTTCTTGTTGTTGGAAAAATAAAAGAATTCAATAATGAAAAATATGTTGCTCCTGAAATTATCAGGAAAATTGATTTCAGGTGGCTTAAGTACAGGGCACTTGAGCTTGGAATTAAGAAAGAAGCAAGACTGCAAAAAGAAGAAAGCAAAGCTGATCCAAGCTTAATCCAAAAGATAGCAAATAATTCTGCTCCAAAAGTTAGTCAAAAAATGCCAACAACTGCGCCATTTGTGGTTGAAAAGAAAATTCCAGAACCTCAAAAAATCGTTGAAGAAGAGGTTGTTGATATTGTTGAGAGCGCTGAAGATGAAATAATTGCATTCATACGAAAAAATGATTCGGGCGAAGGGGTTGACATTGACAAAATCCTTGAATCTATTAAAGTCAATGAAACTAAAGTTGAAAATCTTCTCAAGTCCGGCGACATTTTCTTAGTCAAACCCGGAAAAGTTAAAGTTCTAGAATAATCCTAACTAATTTTAGAAAGAAAACACAGCTACAAGATTTGGAGTTACAAAAACTTCAACAACTGCTGCAAGAACTAACAGACCTATTGAGATCAAAATCAAGCCCGAGCTGTCAAACAAAATCTTGAAGAAGCTTCTCGAGCCAAAGTCATGGTTGATTACTGCAACAGAAATTATTCCTCCAGCAAGCCCCCCAACAAAATAAGCAGCCATCTCCAAAATTCCGTGAGGAAGATATCTCATCATGCCAAGGGCAACAGACTGCAGGGTTCCGTGCTCAATCAATTTTGCTTTTATGAACGTGCCGACAAAAGCACCTCCAACTGATGCATTCCATGTCAAAATGAAAATGGCTCCAGCACCGTAAATAAACGAAAATAATATGCAGAAGAACAATACCTTGAGGTTGTTCAGAATTATGAATGTGAAAAACTTGGAGGAATATGCCATGCTTGTTGCGGCATTAATGCTGTTAATAGTCTGCATCTGTATCTGGAACAAATTGCTTGCAACTGTCTGTGGAAGAACTGTTGCCCAGAATGTGAATGAAGCGATAAAACCCAGGAACAGGGCAAGGAAAATTGAAATCGTTTTCCCGTGCTCTTCAAGCAAAGTAAGCTCCTTGTCATACAAAACATCTTTTTTTTCTTCAGTCTTGATTAAATAATAGAAAAGGTGTGTGCTTGCAAGAACAGTAAGAAAAACCATAACCATGCTTGCCTGGTTTGGAAACATGCCCATTGCAATTACAATCGCAATGCTTGAGTATAAGAATCCAATCAGGAATACTCCGATTGGCTTTCTTTCAAGATGTTTGTTAGGGTCAAGTATTTCTTCAAGGACCATTTTGAAATTAATCTCTAAAAGTGTTTAAAAACCTTGCTGTTTTTTAGCAAGCTTTAAATAAAACATTCAAAAAATGTCTGCTATGGACTACCAGGAGATGTTGAAAAAGGCAGTAACAGAGCTTCCTCAGAGTGTTGTTGAGAAGCAAAGATTTGAGATTCCTAAAATTAAAGGGCATATTCAGGGAAATACAACAGTTATCACTAACTTCAAGCAAATTGCTAAAACCTTCAGCAGGGACATTAGTCATTTTCTAAAATTCATACTTAAAGAGTTGGCAACTCCGGGAAAATTCAATGGAGAACTCCTTATTCTGGGGAGAAAGGTTTCAGCAAACCTGATTAATGAAAAAATACACAAATATGCAAATATATTTGTATTGTGCCCAATCTGTGGCAAGCCTGACACTGTGATTGAAACAGAAAAGGGTATGTCTTTACTGAAATGCACTGCTTGCGGCAGCAAAACACACATAGGGATTGTTTAATTTCTTCTATTATTCATTTATAAATACCAAGTACGATTGTTTCTTGTCGAGAATAAGCATACTATCTGACCCCATGATTTCGCTTGGAGATTCGTTAAGGCATTTGCGTTGTTCGGCTAGTTGCACATGTAAATTACTAAAAAATGAAATAATTAATAACAAAACAAACGATTGAAAATGTGTTTTACAAAATATAAATAACATCTTATATTATCCAAAATTGATTATCAGACTAATATAATAATAAATATAGTTTAAATATAATATATATATAATAATATATATTTTCCATATAGAAAATAAATAAAATAAGAATTGCCTAAGAACGAGTTCAACTCGATTTTTGCTTAATTTGTGATCTATTTATTATTTATTTAGTATAAACTATAAATTATAATATAAATAAAGCAAAACACAGATTGCAAACGCAAAAACAAAAATAAATTTACACACAATCCTGCAGCAAACCCTAAAAACTTCCATGCGAAACCAAGGGGTGACATAGATAATCTATTACCAATATATTTATATAACCTTTATTTCTTTTGGAAACTTAGTTAGGGGGTTTATGGTGATGGCTGATAAAAATGAAAACGAACTTGTAGATTACTTTGAGTCTTTTCTCAAGCAAAAACCCCTTTTTACAAACAAAAATGTGCTTCAGTCAGATTACACGCCTGAATCTTTGAAGCACAGGGAAGTTCAGATAAACTCAATTGCCCAGATTCTTGCCCCAGCTCTAAGATTAGAGAAACCCTCGAATATATTCATTTACGGAAAAACAGGCACCGGAAAGACAGTTACAGTCAAATATACAACAGAAAAATTTCTTGAGGTTGCTAAAAAAAGAAATATTCCGATTAAAGTTATTTATGTCAACTGCAAACTTAAGAAAGTCGCAGACACAGAGTACAGGATGATTGCCCAGCTCATAAAAGAGTTTGGCCAGGAAATCCCTGCAACAGGTTTGCCTACAGAGGAAGTTTATTCACATTTCTTTAAGATTGTTGATGAAAAAAAGCAGCTTGTTATTCTAGTTCTAGATGAGATTGACCAGCTTGTTGAAAAAATAGGCGACGAGGTACTTTACTCTCTCACAAGAATCAATGCAGAGCTCAAGAACAGCCAGATAGGTATTATTGGAATAAGCAACAACCTGATTTTTGCCCAGACCCTCGATTCAAGAATTAAAAGCTCATTGTCACAGGAAGAGCTTGTATTTTCACCATATAATGCACTGCAGATTGTTGACATTCTTTCACACAGGGCAAAAACCGCTTTTGAAAAGGATGCAATAAAACAGGGCGTCATCCAAAAATGCGCAGCATATGCAGCAAGAGACCACGGTGATGCAAGGAGAGCTCTTGATTTGCTTCGAGTTGCAGGAGAAATCGCAGAAAGGGAAGGCTCGAAAAAAGTTGAGATGAAGCACATAGATGATGCAGAAGCCAAAATAGAAAAAGATTGTATGGTTGAGGCAGTAGAAACCCAGCCAAAGCAGTTCCATGCAGTTCTTTATGCTATAATGTCGATTGTTTCAAAGAGGGACGGATTTATTCACACAGGAGAGGTTTATGAAGTATACAAGGCAGTATGCATACAAACTAATTTAAGGCCCCTTACACAAAGAAGAGTTTCTGATATAATAGGCGAGCTTGACCTCCTTGGAATTATTAATGCTAAAACAATTTCAAAAGGCAGGTATGGAAGAACAAGGGATATTAGTGTAATAATAGCAAAAGAGATGGTAGAGAAAATTAATTCAATTTTAAAGAACAAGCTAGAATTATGATGGATGTTGAAAATAAGAAGAAGTACATAGAACTTCTGCTAGAGAGAAATATTCTTGTAGAGCCTTCAAAGCTCACAGCATTTACTGAGGCAGATTTTGAAGCACTGCTTAACTCCGCAGAAGGAGAGCTTAAGGCAGAAGCAAAAATTTCTGAAGTTGCAGAACCTGAGCCAGAGACGAACATTTCATCAGACTCTCCAAGAGATCACATTAGGCCTTCAAAACAAGATAAAACAGAACAAAAGCCCTTCTCGAGAGTAAAGGTTGTTTTCAACTACAAAGATGAAACCAAAAAAAGGGAAATTAAGGATTTTGTTGAATACTATAACAAGAGGTTTGAAGCATTAAGGGATATTCTGAGGCAGAGAAGAGAGATGATAAACATAACTTCAATCAACAAGCTTTTGTCAAAAAAAGACAAGGCGGAGGTTTGCGTGATTGGGATTGTGTCTGAAATAAGGAAGACAAAAAACGGGCACATAATGCTGACTCTCGAAGACAAGACCGGTACAATAAATGTTTTGGTGAACAAGAACAGGGAGGATTTGCTTGAGCTCGCAAATGATGTTGTTTTGGATGAAGTTATAGGAATAACTGGCTCAATTTCAGACAAGCTCATTTTCTCGAACAGCATAATCCTGCCGGACGTTATAATGAACAAGGAGTTCAAAAAATGCAATGACGAATGCTACGCTGTTTTTACATCAGACTTTCATGTCGGCGCGACGAAATTCCTGCCAGAGAATCTAGAAAAGTTTTTTGCATGGCTTAATGGCGAAGTTGGAAATGAAGAGCAAAAAGCAGTTGCTTCAAAAGTAAGATACTTGTTTATTGCAGGAGACCTTGTTGAGGGCGTTGGTATTTTTCCAGAGCAGGAGCAAGAGCTTTCAATAAAAGACATTTATGCGCAGTACAATGCATTTACAGAATACGTTAAAAAAATACCAAAAGACATACAAATAATCATCTGCCCCGGAAACCACGATGCGGTAAGATTATCTGAGCCCCAGACTGTGATCCCAAAAGAGTTTGTTCCTGAACTTTACAACATGCCGAATGTCACAATGGTAACTTCGCCAGGGATTGTAAACATACATTCTACTGATAAATTTTCAGGATTTGATGTCCTTTTGTATCATGGAACATCATTTATTTATTATGCAGACAAAGTTGAGTCTTTAAGGACAAAAGGAGGCATAGACAGGATTGACTTAGTTATGAAATTCCTGCTGCAGAAAAGGCACCTTGCACCAACACACACTTCAACTCTTTACATTCCTGACACAAGATCAGATCCTTTGATTATAGATTCAATACCTGACTTTTTTGTTACAGGGCACATACACAAGGTTGCAGTTTCAAATTTCAGGTCAACAACACTGATTTCAGGCTCCTGCTGGATTGAAAAAACAAGCTATCAGGAAAAGCTCGGCGTCCACCCTGAGCCGGCAAGGGTGCCAATAGTTAATTTACAGACAAGAGAGGTTAGGATTTTAAGGTTTTGAAAATGGAAGCAAGCCCGCAAATGCAGAAATATTTTGATGAAATAAATAAGAAGGTAAAGGAAGAGTACAAGATTGCTGCAAAAGCAAGAAGCATTAATCTCGACCCGAGTTCTGAAGTAGAGATTTCGCTTGCAAAGAACATGGCAGAGAGGGTTCTCGGGCTTATCTCAACAGTGGCTCCTCAAATCAAAGATTCAAATCTTGTTAAGGTTATCCAGGATTTAGAAAAGCAGTACGGTATACTTGACTGGAGGGTTGCATTCAGGATTTCTGAAGAAGTTGCAAAGCAGAACATCTGCAAATTCAAGTCAGAGCAGGAGGCAATGGAAGTCGGCATAAGAGTTGGTTTTGCGTATGTAACAGTTGGAGTTGTCAGCGCCTGCCTTGAAGGGTTCACCAAGCTCGAGCTAAAGAAAAGAAATGACAATGACCAGAAATTCTTTTCATTATATTTTTCAGGCCCGGTAAGAAATGCAGGAGGTACTGCGGCAGCAGTTTGTGTTTTGATTGCAGACTATGTCAGAAGGAAGATGGGCTATGCGCAGTATGATCCAACTCCTGAAGAAATAAAGCGAGCAGTAACTGAAGTGCAGGATTATCATGAAAGAGTCACAAACCTGCAGTATTATCCAAGCAGGGCTGAGCTTGAGTTCCTTCTCAAAAATATGCCAATTGAAGTTAACGGCGAGCCCACTGAGAAAATTGAAGTTTCAAACTATAAGAATCTGCCTAGAATCAAGGTAAACCTCATAAGAGGCGGTTATGCTCTAATCTATTCAAGCTGCATCCCGTTGAAAGCTCCAAAGCTTTGGAAAGCTCTTTCAAAATGGGGAAAAGAGTTTGAGATGGACCAGTGGAATTTCCTTGAAGAATTTTTGAAGATACAAAAGACTGAGAAGGCAAAGGCAACATCGGGAGATGCATCTACTTCGGCTGCAAAAGAAAAAGCTGTAAAGATAAAGCCAGACTACACATACATTGCAGATTTAGTCGCAGGAAGGCCTGTTCTTGGTTATCCATTGGCAAAAGGCGCTTTCAGGCTAAGATATGGCAGGTCAAGATGCTCAGGATACTCCGGACAGTGTTTGCATCCAGCTTCAATGTATGTTATGAACAAATTTATTGCAATTGGCACCCAGGCAAAAGTTGAGAGGCCTGGAAAAGGCACTGTACTCACATCATGCTCAACAATAGAAGGGCCTATTGTAAAACTGGACACAGGCGAAGTTGTTATGGTGGAGTCTGTTGCCCAGGCAAGGCTTCTTGCTCCAAGAATAAAAGAGATTTTGTTTTTAGGGGATATTTTGGTGAACTATGGAGATTTTTTCAACAGGGCGCATGTTTTGGTTCCCCCAGGATACTGTGAAGAATGGTGGGCGCAGGAGCTTGAGAAAGCAATTGTTGACAATTTTGGAACACTTGATTTTGAAAAGCCTGCAAAACTGATGGATATTGACAAAGATTTGATTGAAAATCTGGTAAAAAATCCATTAACTGCAAAAGTTTCTGCGCTTGATGCAATAACAATCTCAAAAAATCTTAATATTCCTCTGCATCCAAGATACACATATCATTGGAAAGACATAACCAAGGAGAATTTTTATCTTCTGCTTGAATGGCTGAAGAAAGCAAACATTGTTTCTGATGTTAATGTCAGCAAGATAATTTTGCCAAAATTCGAGCAAGGCAAACGTGTCCTGGAAGAGCTTGGAGTTCCTCACATTGTTGCAACAGAATATGTTGTAATTGAGAAAGACGATGCACTCGCATTTTACACCCAGCTGGGCAATTTTGATTTAGGCAGGTTTATGGAAATTGAGGCAGAAGATGTGCTTGAAATATTGAACAAAAGAAATACTGTCAAGCTAAGGGACAAGTCAGGAATTTACATTGGCTCAAGGATGGGAAGGCCTGAGAAAGCAAAGATGAGAAAGCTTAAGGGTTCTCCGAATGGCTTGTTCCCAATTGGAGAGCAGGGCGGAAAGATGAGGTCTTTGCAGGCAGCTCTAGAGAAGGGTTTTGTTTATTCAGGATTTGCAAATTTCAAATGCACTAAATGCGACAGGACAACAATATACAGGGTTTGTGAAGTTTGCGGCAAAGAAACCCAGAAAATACTGCACTGCGATATTTGCGGAGATATGGAGAAGCCGTGCGAGCACCAGCACAAGGCGCATTCTGAAAGGAAAATCGAAATCATGCACTATTTTAATGGCGCCTTGAAGATATTGGGCTTAGACAAAGAGCTTTTCCCTGACATGATTAAAGGGGTAAGGGGCACAGTTAATCAAGAGCACATCCCTGAGCATCTTGCAAAAGCAGTTTTGAGAGCAAAGCACGGTGTTTGTGTGAATAAAGATGGAACTGTAAGGTATGACTGCACTGAGCTTCCATTAACTCATTTCAAGCCAAGTGAAATTGATGTTTCAGTTGAAAAGCTAAAGCAGCTCGGATACACCAAAGATATTCATGGAAAAGAGCTTGAAAACGATGAGCAGATTTTAGAGCTGAAGCCGCAGGATGTTGTTATTCCATGCTGCCCCGATATTGACGAGCCGTGCGACAAGTTCCTGCTACAGACAACAGCATTCATAGACGAGCTGCTTGAGAAATTTTACGGACAGAAAAAATATTATAATTGCGCAACAAGACAGGACCTTGTGGGGCATCTGATGATAGGGCTGGCTCCACATACAAGCGCAGGCTCTGTTGCAAGAATTATTGGATTCTCGAAAAACCAGGGCTTGATGGCTCACCCAGTTTTTCATGCCGCACTCAGGCGCGACTGCGACGGAGATGAAGCAGGAGTTTTTCTTTTGCTTGACGGCTTGCTTAATTTTTCAAGAAAATATCTTCCAGGAACAAGAGGGGCAACAATGGACGCGCCAATAGTTTTGACATCAATTGTTAATCCTGCAGAAGTTGATGACATGGTATTTGACATGGATGTTTCCTGGAAATATCCTCTTGATTTTTACAAAGCGTGCATGGAGTATAAGATGCCTTGGGAAGTAAAGATTGAGCAGGTTAAGGAAAGGCTTGAGAAACCTGAACAATATGAGGGCTATGGCTTTACCCACGATAATGGTGATATGAATGATGGAGTAAGAATCTCATCATACAAGACTTTGCCAACAATGATGGACAAGCTTGATTCCCAGCTTGATTTGGCAGAGAAGATTAGGGCGGTTGATGCAGCAAATGTTGCAGCATTAGTCATTAACAAGCATTTCATAAAAGATTTGAAAGGCAATTTGAGGAAATTTTCGCAGCAGGAGTTCAGGTGTGTTAACTGCAACAAGAAATACAGGAGACCGCCTTTGATAGGAAGGTGTGTTTCATGCAATGGGAAAATAATATTCACTATTTCAGAAGGCTCTGTTATAAAATATCTTGGGCCAAGCCTTGCGCTTGCAGAAAAGTACAACCTGCCAGCATACCTTAAGCAGACTTTGCAGCTGACTACTGCAAGAATTGAGTCAGTATTTGGAAAGGACAAGGAAAAGCAGGAAGGGCTTGGCAAATGGTTTGCTTCAGGCTGACTAAATTCTTTTAATCTTCAATGCAATCCCAAGATTACCTAAATCTCTTTTATCAGTTATTTTGAAGCTAAACAGTTTTGCATATTTCTCAACAGCGTCAGGCCGCCTGCTGACCAAAACAACGGTCCCGTTTTTCTTAAGGCAATATTCTGCCTGGCTTAAGACTTCCCTGTACAAAACATCAGTTGACTGCCCAGAGCCAGACGGAAGGATTGTTATTATTGCATCAACACTTTTCTCATCAAAAACACAGTCAACCCAGTCAATGCTCCTGCAGCTAAGCTTTATTCCTGCATCTGCGCTTTGCGCATTAACTTTTGAATCAGCAATATTTCCTGTGTATGAGTCCATGCCGTAAATTTCCAATTCATTATTTTTTGTTTCACTCCAGTTTGCAATCAGTATTGATTTTTCTTTTTCATCAATTGATTTGAAGAATTCAGACTGAAGAATTGTGTTAAGCATGAACTTGCCGTTAGGTATTTTGTTTGCATAATGCCATGCTTCAATCAATATTTTTGAACCGCAGCACAATGGGTCAAGCAAAGTCTGTTTCTTTTTGAAGCCAGAATAGTTAACAAGGCAGTACGCAAGGTTGCAGTCAATGTTAGGGGGGTTGTTTTTCACAATGTATGTGCGTTTCTGCCCCGCAACAACCAGCTTGTTTTCTTCGTTTTCTGATGCAAAAATCTCTTTAGCACTTCTTGCAAAGAACATTAGCTTCAAAAGCTCTTTTTCATCAAGATTTATTTTAAAGAATCCCTTTGCTTTTCTTGGATTTTTTCCAATAATTTTTTTGATTTCCTGCTTGCAGATGTCCTCAAAGCCCTGCTGAAACGTAATCTTGTATTCCATTTTATTCCTTAAAATGCAGTTAGTTAAAAACCTTGCCTATCGCCCATTTACTGTTCGTTGCTACTTTAGAATAACAAATATTTAGCAAAATTTATATACTATATGTGTTTTATGGCATATAATTAAAAATCAGGCAGAGGGATTTAATTAAGTTTTAGAAGCTTTAAAAAGGGTTTCTGATAGATGCAAAGGCAGTTTTCAGCTTTAAAATGGTTATTTTAGCTGAATTCGCGGGTTTTAAGCCTTTTTTGAAAAAGTCAGGGGGTTTGGTTAAGAATGATAGTAGAAAACGCGTTTATTGATAAGTTAAGGGAATTTGGACTGAATTCATACGAAGCAAAGCTTTGGACAGCTCTTCTTTCAAGAGGATTGAGCACAGCAGGAGAGCTTGCAGATATTTCAGGAGTTCCAAGAAGCAGAAGCTACGATGTTCTAGAAACCTTGGCAGACAAAGGCTTCATAATCATAAAGCCAGGAAAGCCAATAAAGTATGTTGCAGTTGCGCCAGAGGATGTTCTTGACAGAGTCAAGACAAAGATTGACTCAAATGCAAAAGACCAGCTAAAGAGAATTGAAGAGCTTAAGGGCGATTCATTTATGGGAGAGCTTAAGCAGCTCCACAATCAGGGAGTCGAGCTTGTTGAGCTTACAGATTTGGCTGGATGCATAAAAGGAAGAGACAACCAGATGCATCATTTGCTTACCATGGTTAAGAATGCAAAGAAATCCGTTGACATAATGACAACTTCAACAGGCTTGATAAGAAAGAGCCCAGTGCTGATGATTGCATTGAAGGATGCAAAGAAGAAAGGCATCAAAGTAAGGATTGCAGCGCCAGTCACAAAAGATGCAGAAAAGGCTGCAAAAGAGCTTGCATCACTTGCTGAAATAAGAAACTGCAAGGAAACTGGAAGGTTTGTCATAGTTGATGAAAAGGAAGCATTGTTCATGCTGCACCACGACAAGCAGGTTCACAAGAACTATGATGCAGCAGTCTGGATTAACTCACCTTATTTTGCATCAACATTGTCAAATGTATTTAACACATCTTGGGGAAAATTATAATTCCCTTTTCTATTTTATTTTTAAGTAATCTTTAAATATCATCCTTGTTATATGGCAGTTGATGGTGAGGCAGGACCTAATAAATTACATAAAAAAAGAGCTTGCAGCAGGATATCCGATTTTACAGCTCAGAGATTATCTTCTTTCGCAGGGCTACAGCCAGAGGCAGGTTGATGAGGCAATTGATTCTCTTTACGAAAAGCCCAAGCCCCAGAAACTAAAACTGCCAGAGATGAAGCTTTTGCCGGTGATTGCCTTGTTTGTTGTTCTCGTTTTGTTTATTGCAGGATTTTTTATTTTAAAATCATTCCTTTCGCAAGGGCCTGAAACAATTTCTTTGCCGGAAAAAAATGTTTCACAGATTGTTATTGGCGGTGAAACTGGAACCACTCCCGCTGAAACGAAGCCAGTAACTGAAATAAAACCTCCAGCCAGAACTACGCAAACAACAACCACATCAACCCAAGTTACACAGACCCAGTCAGGCATAACTCTTGCAGTTGCTCTTGAAAGAATTGATTCAATGTCTTTGCCAGACTCAATAACTTTGTGCAACCAGTTTTCAACTGCAGAAAAAGACAGGTGTTTGAGGAAAGTTGCTTTGTCGCACGATGACAGCTCTTCTTGCGAAGGAGTAAAAGATGTTAAGATAAGGGATGACTGCTATTTTAATTTTGCATATCTTGAGGAATTCAGTGTCTGCGAAAAAATTAAGGATGTTTATCTGCAGCAGTCATGCAGGGACTTGGGCAAAGTTCAGACTTACACTTTCCCTGAAAATCAAACAAATGAAATTTAAAATAAAAAGAAATTTATCTTCTTTTTGAGAGCTTTCTCTCAATCCTTCTTTCTTCTGACTCTATTTTCTCTTCTTCAAGCTCGATTCTTTTGATGAGCTTTGCGATGTTCAAGTCGATGCTTGCAATTCTTTTTTCAAGCAGAACCATTACTCTCAATGTGTAGACTACTGCTGCTAAGACTCCAATAATTATTGCAAGAATTGACTGCTCAAGTGTTAAGCCTGCCATTATATCACCCCTCTTTAAAGAACTAAAATAGTTTATTGTATTTAAACTCTTCGGTTAGGCAAAGTCGACTGCCCTGCAATAGGCTTGTGGTGCAGCCTGCACCTTGCTTCATACTGCTCAGGACCCCCAACAAGAATTTCTGCCGGCGCTTCAGGAGATTTCGAGTCAACAATTCTTTGCGTCCTTGATGCAGGCCTTCCGCACATTCTTAATCCTTCCTTGTAGGTGCAGATTGCAGACAGCTTGATAATCTTGTCAGCTTTTGCCAAAAGCTCAGCCATTGTTCTTTCAGAATCAGCAAACCTGAATGGCTCACCCATAAAATTAAGGTTCAAGCCTGCAACAATAACCTCTCTGCCTTCGTCAGCCCATTTATTGCACAAGTCAACGATTTTGCCGTCGAAAAACTGAACTTCATCAACAACTATTACTTCAGTGTCAGGTTCAAGTGAATTCAAAATATCCTCGGAAGTCATTGCATTTATTGCCTCGATTTTTACTTTGTCATGCGAGCTCAAACATTCTTTGCTGTACCTGTTGTCAAATCCGTGCTTGAAAATCTGCATTTTCTTTTTAGTAACCTTGTGCTTCCTTATGTTTCTCAAAAGCTCATCAGATTTTCCAGAAAACATCGGGCCGGTAATTACTTTAAGAGTCATACATCACCGTGGAAAGAATGAATATTTAAAATTATTGAAAATAAAAAAAAGAAAAAACTAAACAACAGTTTCTTCTTCTTTCAAATCTCGTAGCACAAGGTATTCATATGCCTTGCCTAGGACAACCATTGCCTTCGGCAGGTCTGCGATGTTAAGGCTGTTTGTTGCTTTCCATTCTCCCCCTTTGTCCTTGTAGCTTTTCTCAAAGGAAACGTGCTTTATTTCCTTTGTTTCCCCGTCTTTTGTGACTTCATTGTTCCAAATTGTGGCAGTCACGTTGCCAACCCTGAATTTTTGTTCTGGCTTATTCATATTTTCACCCCACAGTTGATAATTTGTCTTCGCGAAGCATTGTGTTATTTAATTTTAAAATTTAAAAACCTTTGCTAGAAAAAATCGAAATATCGTCGGAGATTTTGAAGGAATTTCAGTCGTCTTTTTTCTTCAGTTCCTTTTCAATTTCCTTAATTTCCTTTTCAATTTCCTTAATTTTCCCAGAATTATCTTCCTGCTCAAGAAGCTTTCCGCACTCAGGGCATTTGTATTCAAAATCAGTTGCTTTTTCAAAATTGATTCTCATGCACTGTGTTTCGCATGTGAAGAACTGCTCGTTTTTCTCCCTGTTCAGCCTTTCTTTTAGCTTTTCTAATCTTTCTTTTCTTAAAGTTCTTAGAACATTCTTAATCTGCTTTAGTCTGAAGGTCCAGTAGTAGATGTACCATCCTTTTCTTTTGTCCTTTTTCCTTGTAAAGCTGACAAGATTGTACTTTAGGAGCCTGTAAAGTATGTTTCTGACAAAATTAACCTCAACTTTAAGTGTTTCAGCCAGGGCAAACTCTGAATAGTTCTTCTTGTTCTTAAGCTCAAGAACCAGAGGCACAGCATCTTCGCCTGCAGTCTCAATAATCACGTTTTCAATAATCTTGTTAGTCAGCCTTGTCATTTTCTCTCCCAGCAGAATCTACACCTCGAAAGCAAAATTATTTAAATCTATCGAAAATTGCAAGCAATTTTCGGAAATGCTTTGACTCTAGTCAAATCATTTATCGTTTGAAATCAGCGTCTCAAACAAAACACCTTTTTCTTTTGCAAAATTTAGTGAAATAACGAAGTTCTTGTCAGATTCATTAAGTTCGTTTGTCTTCAGGAAATACCATTTTTCTTTGTTAAAACGGACGCCAACCCAAGGCTCTGCCCCGAATAGCAGGCAGAATCTTTCCAGTTCTTTTATTCCGTTTTTTTCAATATAAATCGCAGATTTTCCTGAACTTTTTGCCTCAACAGCAACTCTTCTTAACCCGTTCCCTGCAATCACATCAGGATTTGGAATAGGCGCAGAACCTGAACCTGCAACCCTAATTGGAGCCCAGCCGTTGCTCCAGAACAAATGTATCAATTCACGCTCAGCATTAGAGCCTTTAGTCTTTCCTTTCATACCTGATTATTGGGTTGGTGAGTTTTTAAAGGTTTTTGTTTTTGCCGCAATTTTATCATAGTTTATTTTTTTAGAAAATATTAACAGCAGTATTAAAAGCACAACCCCGAGAATTGAAAGCACAACTCCAAGAATATCAAAAATTGTTTTTCCATAGTAGAGGATAACATGTTCTTTTTCAGGGAATATCAGCATCAAAGAAGGGGCTGCATAATATATTTTATTTGCGCCAATAACTTTCCAGTTAGGGAAATAAGAGATTTTTATGAGCAAAGGCCTGCCAATGCAATCTGTTTTGATATCTATGCGTTCAGCAGACACATTTTCAGAAACATTGCATTTGCTTCCGAAGACAGCCTTGGGCAAATTCTCTATTGAGCCATCTTCGTTTATGGTATCAAAGTATTTCCTGTCGTCTTCTGTGATTTTATTTGTAAAAGCAACAGGGACATTGATTTTTGAATCATTTATGAACCAATTAAACCCCACCCTGATTGGCTTGGATGTTTTTACAAGAACAGGCTTAACTGCTAAGGCTTCAACATATCCGCCGGAGAAGTTCTTTATTTGGTATATTGAAAAGCCTTTAAAGTCGGTTTCAAGAAAAACTTCACTTGTAGCTTCTGCATTCTTTTTTGCTTCTTTGGTAGTGAGAATAATTTGGTTTACGTTGTAAAGTTTGAGTCGGGGTAGTGCTCTTGTAAAGTTTAAGCTAGAGCGTTCGTAGTTTGGGAAACGCCAAAGAGAGATATCTTTGCTGATCAAAGATTGGGCATAATCAATTGAGGGAGCACTTAATGAGGACTCCTTGTAAAGCCCGCCAAGATCTGCCCTGCCTGAAAATATAGGCAAAAGTTCAAATGTATATGGCGAACCTAACATATTAATCATATTTGATGTTTCATAGAATACTCTTGGTTGAGCCAGATTGCCTTTTAAATACTCACTGATGTTTTCAAAAGTTTGCCAGTCTTCTCTGTTTTCAAATCCGCGATATTGCGAATTTATTACTGACGGAATGTAGTGTTGATTTAATGACACCAAAAAAAAGACAACGAACAAGATAAGGATAGTTAAGATGTCTCTTCTAAATAATTTCTTCACGATTTTGCTTAAAAAATATGCAGCAGGAACAGCAATAAGCAACTGTATGAACGGAAGGAATCTTATGTTTACTATTTTTGTTATTGAAATTGCATAAAAGATTGCGCTTGCAAGCATGGTGTCGAAGAAATAAATTATTTTTGAGTAATCCTCTCCTTTTTTGATGAAAAAGAGACATAATAATGCAAGAATCGCTGTCGGAATGATACTTAATGGCAAAATCTCAAACAGAGATTCCACAGAAGCTCTTCCAATATGTGTTGCAGTGTAGCTCATTTTAGTAACTAAAGGAACCAGCCAGAAAGATGCAAGCAGGGCTGCAGTGCCGGTTATCGTAAATACAGTTACAATATTCTTTGGAAATCTCTTTACCAAAAGAATGAAAGATGCAGCAACTGCCACGAGCAAACAATAGACATGGCTTAGAGATATTAGCGCGAGCAATATTGCCGAGCAAATTATGTATTTTCTTTCATTTACGCTCTTATATACAAAACCAAGATATAATACTAGAAGTGCCAAAGAAAGATTATACGAAAATTCTCCTGAAAATACGCCCAAAATGTTCCCGCCCCAGCTCGCATTCGTCATTGAAAACAGAAATGGCAGAGTAAGTATAGCGGCAAAAGCAGGCACAGGAAACTTCAGTTTGACCAGTCGCAAGGAAATATACATGCAAAGTGGCAGCAGAAATGTTCCAAGTACCGTTGCAATCTTAAATGCAACTTGTTGAGATAAAATGGGCGAGAGTATGGCAATAAGATAAAATACTAATGGAAAATAAAATTGCAGCAAAGGCATGCCTGCCAGTGTGCCCGGGTACCAGCCAAAGGGATTAGGAAAGACATTTTTTATAAAATAATCGGCAGCAGCATAATGTCCTGCATTATTTGCGCCGATTAATGTGGTTTTGGAAAATATCAAAGATGGTGTGAAATAAGAAATTAAGAAAATTAATATGGCAACCAGAACAATCGCGTCGGCAAGCCATTGTTTTTCAGCTTTTCTTTTTAACAGGTAACAAACAAAATAATAAAGAAGGACAAACCCAGCAATACCAAGTAAAAACCAGCCGTATGTATCAAATTCAAACATATCAACAGAAACTTTATTTAGATATATATACTTTTTCCAACCATTCTTGGCTAACCGAATGTGCTTGGATTTGTTCATACAAAGATATATATACGCCAATCTAGTTTGATAAACCCAAAAGTGCATTTGAAAAACTGAGATGAACTAATAGAGATTGAAAAATGGTTTTTAAAAATTTTGAAACATTTCTCAAATTTATTGGTGCAGTCATGTTCTTGACAATTATTATTCCCATTGCACACAACATTTTAAGCATCAATGGATTAGACTGTAGACTTTGTCTAACTTTGAGCAACAGACTTTATGTTTACGCCGCAGGTGGATTTTTGCTTTTTTTATTTTCAAGAAAAATCTCTGAGTTTTTATTAAATTCTAAGGTTATGAAGCCTAAAATTCATTTTGAAAGAAATATCGCTTTAGATTATCTTAGGATGACTGCAGTTCTTATTATGATAACACACCACCTCCAGCTCACACTTGACCTTACTTCGTCTAATTATGGGCGGCTGCTTAATCTTATGCTTTCATTTGCACCTGTTTTTTTCTTTACAATGGTTGGAATTACGCAACACATTTTTATAAATAAAAATAGAATGTTTAAATCTTTATATTTAACATACTTCTTTTTTGCAGCAGCCTTAATTAATTATTCTCACATTCTACATTTGGATTTCTTAATGTTTATTTGGGCAGCCATACTGATTATTCAATTGCTTGTCTATTTAAAATTATCAAAATTAAAATTGTTTTTTTTAGTCTGCTTGATATTTGTATTAAATATCTTTTTTCCAATTGCTCATTTGTTGGACCGGACCCTACACATATCTCATGTACAATTTTTAATAATTCCATGGATAATATTTCCGCTGATAGGTTTTATAGTAGGAATGGCGCCCAAAAGAAAGTACTTTTTCATTCTCGGCGCAATTGCTTTGGTATCAGTATTAGTTATTTTATTTCTTGCACTAAACCACTCTTATTTGCCTATTTCAAAAGTGGATTTATCCACTGGGTTCATTTTATTGGGGCTTTGTTTGGTTTTTTTTGTTTATTCTTTTTTTGAATTATTTAAGATAAGATTGTTTTATCCTGTTGCAGAATTCTTTTCAGCACATTTATTTGAGATAGCAGTACTTCATTTTTTTTGTATATCTCTCATTGGCGCGGTTGTAGTTCAATTTGACCTGACGTCGAAATTAAATTATCTTGGCTTAGTTGGAATATTCGTATTCAATATACTATTCACAGCATTGATGATTTATTTTGGTATGAATTTATTTAGAGAATTACAGCAAAGGTTTGTAAACTTTTTCAAATATTATTCTTTGAAATTTAATCTTTGTATTTTACTGGTGTTAGCCATTTTGGTGCCTTTAATACATCGTTATTTGTTATTGGCTACGCCATTGATGGCATATTACTGCGTATTAATCATGAAATATAACATAAATAATGAAATAAGTCAGTTAAACACAATTTTGTCAAAGTTCAAAAAATCTAATTGATTATTTTTTAAGAAATGTTGAGATGTTCTCTTACCTCTTTTGGCGAAGCTATTTTTGCTCCGTAAGATTCTGCAATGTTTTTTATTCTTTTCAGTAGCATCTCATTTGTTGCCAGCACTGTTCTTTCGTTGTCAAAATAAATGTTGTCTTCCAGGCCTATCCTTACTCCGCCACCATGGCAGATGCCGGCGACATTCATGGGAAGTTGAGAATTTCCAATGCCCCCTACAGACCAGTAAGATTCTTCAGGAAGTTTGTATATCATAAGTCCAAGATCCAAAGGATCTGCCTGCGCACAGGCAATGTTTCCTAGAATCAAGTTAAAGTAATAAGGCGGAGCAAGCAGCCCCTTTTTTATTAGATAGTTGGCGTAATTTATCATTCCAATATCAAATGCTTCAAGTTCGGGTTTTATTCCCTTGGCTTTCATTTTCTGGGCTAGTTTTTTTATAATCTCTGGCGAATTAATGCTTGCTATGTTGTTAAAATTTAATGAGCTTAATGTAAGACTGGCCATATCTGGCTTCAAATTGCCCTTAAGTTCTAGGACTTCAGATCTTTTTTCAAATTCATTATGTGTTCTGCCGCTTGTAGAAACACAAATAACCAAATCGCTGCTAAAACTTCTTATCCCTTCAATAATTTGTGCATAGATTTCTTTATTATATGCCGGGAGCCCGTTTCTATCTCTTGCATGGAGATGAACCATTGAAACACCATATTTAAGCGCAGTGCGGACATTCTCTATTATTTCTTCAGGAGAGATAGGAACGTGGGGGGTCATATCTTTTGTTGGCATCATTCCTGTTGGTGTGAAATTGATTACTAGCTTCTCCATCTTAAACCTCTTATTCAGACATATAGTTTAAAAACCTTTTCAAATCTAACTAAACTATGCATGCGCAATTCAATGAAATTTTATTGATATTTTTAAAGGTTTTCGAGTATGCCGGTTACTAACTCTTAAAAATAGGTTTATATAGTAGTGAAAATATTTACTGCAATGTAACTAACGTTACTAAACGAAAAACTAGTTAAGAGGTGAAACGAATGAAGATGAAGCTTTTAATTCTTGTTTTGGCATGCCTTGCACTGGTTGCAACACCAGTATTGGCCTGGGCTGGCCCTGACACGTGCTGTTGCAATAATGGAGATTGTCTTACTCTGAGGTGTGATAAAGGTGACCCAAACCATGGCAATGATTTTTGCAATACTCAAGTTTGTATTGAGGAAGGCCAAAATGGCGGAGCTTGCAATGATTTGTGTTGTGACTCAAAAACTCCTGAATTCACAACACTTGGTGTTGGAATTGCAGTAGTAGCTGCAGGTGGAGTAGGCTACTGGCTAATGAGGAAGAATAAGAAATAAGCTTTTCTTATTTTTTTATTTTTTAAAATGAAACTGGTAAAAATATTTCAAAACCCGAAATTTTGCTTGGCATTGCTAGTTATGGGTGTTTTAATGATTTCTTGGGCCACCTATTCTTTAAGCCAAAATGCCTGTTTTATGAACAAACTAACTACGTGGTTTAGCGGCTTTTCTACTCTAAAATAAGAAAAACTTATAAATAACTTGGCTTATTCAATAGAATAGAAAATCAGTGGGGGTTATAATGATGAAACTTACGTTAGCTGAACCAAAATACCTGAAGGAAAGTATCGCAGTCATTTCTGAGCTCGTGAATCAGGCGCAGTTCAAGATTACAAAAGACGCAGTTGAGCTTGTGGCAATGGATCCTGCAAATGTTGCAATGGTTGTATTCAAGCTATTGTCATCTTCATTTGTTGAATATGATGTTTCTGAAGTAACAGAATTATCTATCAACCTGGACAACCTGAAGATGATTATGAGGAGAATAACTCCAAAAGACATGGTAACTTTGGAGCTTGCAGATTCAAAGCTGAGAGTTACATTAAAGGGCGACACAAAAAGGACATTTGACATACCAATTTTAGAATCAGAGGACAAAGACCAGAAAGTTCCAGAGCTTTCATTCCCTGTTTCAATAACTTTGCCTTCAGCATCAATTGAGCAGGCTATTGAGGATGCAGACTTGGTTGCTGAATCAGTTCTTTTGTCAGCAGACTCAGGAAACTTCCTGATTTCAGCAGAAGGGGACTTGAGCAAGGCTTCAATTGAAATGAAAAGTGATGGGAACACAAAGATTGCAATTGACAGCAAAAAGAAAGTCAAGGCAAGATACTCAATTGAGTACCTTAAAAAAATCATCAAAGGCTCAAAAATATCTGACACAGCAGTCTTGATGTTCAACAACGACTATCCCTTAAAGGTTGAGTACAAGGTTGTTGATAAGATGCTTTTGGCATTCATACTTGCTCCAAGAGTAGAAAACGAGTAAATTACGCAAATCTCTTTTTGTGTATATTCATGTATCTTCTTAAAAAGTAATTTACAAACCCATCTTCATTCCGATTTAATGCTTTATAATATGATTTTCTTTTTGCATACTCAATGATTATCATGGGATAACCCTTTTGCCACAGAATGTGATTCATTATCAATCTTCCAATTCTTCCATTTCCATCTCCAAATGGATGAATTTTTTCAAACCTGTAATGTGCTCTTGCAGCAAGTTCAACCGGGTTTAATTCAGATTCTTTTAAAAATAAAAAAAAATCTTTCATTAGTTCTCCAACATCCTGCCAATCAGGCGCTCTGTATGCTCCAACCCGAACTAAAAAATCTCTGAATCTGCCTGAAATATCTGGTTTGGTTTCTTTAAAAATTTCATTATGCCAGTTTAACAGCAGTTTTTCTGAGATATTTTCCTTTGTTTCAAGCATTTTCAAAAAAACCTTGAAATGAGCTTCTGTTTCCCTAATGTCTTTCAGGGATTTGTTTGGCGCAGTTTTATCAACTAATATTTCACGGGTTTCCTCAAGCGTGATTGTAGAGCCTTCAATTGCATTTGTATTGTATGTGAACGCTATTGCAATTTCTTCATTTTCCCGCCGCTTCGCGCTTTCTGGACAGCGTTTCCACTCTTTTTGAAAATCATCACGTATCTTTTTGAGTTTTTTGTACAATAAATGCCTGCTTTCCATTTTCAATCCTTGTTTTATTCTTTCAATATCCTTTGGAATTTCTTTTCCAAGATACTTTTCTACTGTTATAACCTTTCTGCCTTCTCTGTACGAATGCTTGAAGTAGTAGTAATCTCCTTTCTTTACGATGCTCATACTGAACATTACCCTTACTAAGTATTTAAATATTTCTATTTAACAAATAATGTAAGGGTAGAATCTGCTTTAAACTTTCATCTCATTCAGCCTTCTAATCCTTTCCTGCATTGGTGGATGCGTAGAAAGCATAGTCATGAATCCTCTGGCGCTGAACGGATTTACTATAAACAAAGAGCTTGTCGCAGGGCTTCCGAACCTTAATGGATTATTCTTTACCCCAACTTCCAATTTGTGCAGTGCGGAAGCAAGTGCTTTTGGATTATGTATTGTTTTTGCAGCAGTTTCATCAGCTAGATATTCTCTTGAACGAGATATAGCAAGCTGAATTATCAAGGCAATCAAAGGAGTGATTATTGCCAAAGCCAGCATTCCAATTGCATTGCCCGAATCCCTGTCCCTATTACCGCCTCCAAAAATAGCAGCAAACTGAGCCATCTGAGCAAGATACGAGATAACTCCCGCGATTGTCGCAGCAACAGTGGCTATCAAAATATCCCTGTTCTTGACATGCGATATTTCGTGGGCAATAACTCCCTTTAGCTCTTCTTTATCCAATAACTGCAAAATTCCTTCAGTGCAGGCAACAACTGCGTGCTTTGGATTCCTGCCAGTTGCAAAAGCATTTGGTGTGTTTGTCGGAATAACATAAACTTTAGGTTTAGGTATTCCTGCAGATTTTGAAACTTCTTCAACAATCGAATGAAGCGAAGGATAGTCTGATTTCTTTGCTTCTTTTGCCCTGTACATAAAAAGTACGATTTTGTCTGAAAAGAAGTATGAACAAAAGTTCATTAAGATTGAAAATACTAGTGCAATCAGCAAACCAGTTTGCCCGCCAAGCAGCCAGCCAGCTCCTAGCATTAAGCCGGTAAGCAGGCCCAAAAGCAACGTAGTCTTAATTTGGTTTATCATTTTATTAAAATTAAATGCTTTGATTTAAAAATCTTGTGAAAACATAAGCTTAATAAACTAAAAAGACTCTTAAAAATAAGATATGACTAAACTAAAAAGAGCAGTAGGTTTTATTGGCCTGATTGCAGTAGGTGTCGGGATTATTCTTGGAGCAGGAATTTATGCTTTAGTTGGAAAAGGCGCAGCCTATGCAGGAAACATGATATGGTTTTCTTTTCTTCTTGCATCAATTATTGCATTATTCACTGGATTAAGCTATGCTGAGCTTTCATCCAAGTTTCCAAAGGCAGGAGGCTCGTATTCTTTTGTATTAAGGATATTTAACAGGAAACTCGCGTTTGTTGTTGGTTTTGGGATGATTTTGGTAGGGTTACTAACTTCAGCAACACTTGCTCTCGCATTTGGAGGTTATATCTCATCGTTAGTTTCTGTGCCGCTGATTACTTCTGCAATTCTGCTTGTTTTAGCTATTTCGATAATAAATTATATTGGCATAAAACAAACAGTAGGGTTTAATATAGTCGCGACAGCAATAGAAACAGCTGGTTTAATACTAATTATCTTTGTAAGTGCTAAGTTTATTGGTTCAGTAAATTATTTTGAATTGCCTGCTTTAGGAGTTATGGGTATTTTTGGGGCAATCGGAGTTATCTTTTTTGCATTTTTGGGATTTGAGGATGTTGTGAATCTCGCAGAGGAAACAAAGCACGTAAAGAAGCTGATGCCATTGGCTTTAATCATTTCCATGGTAGCAACAACTTTACTATATGTCCTTGTTTCAGCTTCAGCAATAAGTGTTGTGCCATACAGCCAGCTTGCGCAAAGTTCTGCTCCGCTCACAGAAGTATTCCAGAAAGCAACTGGTTTTCAGGCTGGAAAGTTTTTTTCAATTGCAGCATTAGTTTCAATTTTTAATACAGTTCTATTGGTTTTCCTTGCAGCAACAAGAGTAATTTATTCAATGGCTCTTACTAAAGAATTGCCATTTGGCTTAAGTGTTCTTGGAAAAAGAAAGACACCTTATGTTGCAATAGCAGTGCTTGCATTGGCAACAATTGTATTCTGCTTTATTAAAAACATAACTCTGGTTGCACAGCTTACCGACATCGTTGTTCTTATTGTTTTTATCATTATTAATGTTACAGTCATAAAGTTAAGATATTCAGATGTACATGTAAAAGGGTTTACAGTCCCGTTGCGAATTGGAAAAATGCCAGTTCTTCCATTGCTTGGCGCATTAACTTCATTATTTATTCTAATAACTACAATTATGCACGTATTGAAATTATATTAGGCAAAATTTAAATACCGATTTTGATGTTTGGAACCTAAAGGTGATAGAATGAAGCTTTTGATGACTCCGGGGCCAGTGAATGTGCCAAAGCAGGTTGCGAAAAAAGAGTCTGAGCCCCTAATCCATCACAGGAAAAAAGAGTTTGCTGAAATTCTGCAGGATGTTACGCATAAGCTTAAGAAAATTTTAAAGACAAAGCACGATGTTTTTGTGCTAACTTCTTCAGGGACAGGTGCAATGGAGGCGGCTGTTTCAAACTTTCTTTCAAAAGGCGACAATGCAATTGTATTGAAAACAGGATATTTTGGCGAAAGGTGGGCAGAAATCTGCACCGCATATGGAGTTAATGTCCTCGGAATTGATGCTGAATGGGGCAAAAATCCAGATTATAGGCAGATACAAAAGCAAATTCACGGAGCTAAAGCAGTATTCACAACTCTTGTTGACACATCTACAGGCGCTTTGCAGGACATTAAGCAAATAGGAATGATGGTTTCAGGAACAGATGCTGTTCTTGTTGTTGATGCAGTTTCTGGTTTGGGCGGGCAGGAGATTAATGCAGACGAATGGGGTCTTGATGTTGTATGCGCAGCTTCGCAAAAATCATTGATGTGCGCACCAGGATTGTCATTTATTTCTGTAAGCCCAAAAGCATGGCAGCTTGCTGAAACCTCAAATCTTCCAAAATATTATTTTTCATTGAAGCATTACAAAGAATATATGCAGAAAGGGCAGACGCCATATACTCCTGCGATTTCTCTGGTTAAATCCTTGCAGGCTGCTTTGGGCATGATTGAAAAAGAAGGGTTCGAGAATGTGCTGAAAAGGCACGAAACAATGGCAGAGGCAGTCAGGCAGTCAGTAAAAGCCCTTGGCTTGGAAATATTGGCAGAAAGCCCTTCGAATATTGTTACTGCAGTAAAAATTCCTGATAACATTGGTGCAGATTCTTTGGTAAACATAATGGATGAAAAGTATGATATAGTTATTTCAGGAGGGCAGAATTTGCTTAAGGGCAAGATTATACGTTTGGGACATCTCGGAAATTCAGGAAAGAAAGAAATATTAATGATGATTTCTGCTCTTGAAAAATCATTAGCTGAGCTTGGCCATCAGTTTGAAAAAAGTGCAGGAGTTAAGGCGGCAAAAAAAGTCTTCAAAGGTGAATAAATGCTTAAAGACTGGGCAAAAACATATTTTTTGAACAAGAACCTGCTTTTGGGAAAAAAGCCAAAGGTTGAGGAAAAGGAAGATTATATTCTGATTACAAACGAGGACGAGAGCCACGTTATTGTGATTGTAAAGGAATCTGTGCAGGACCTTAACCCTGTCTTGAAGAGGTTTGATGAGCTTGAAAAGCTTCACAAGGCAAAGAAACTAACACTAGTCCTTTACAACAAAGCAGAGAATGTGGATATTGTTGTCAAACACTGGGCAGAGCTTGTCAAGCGCCCAAGTTTGTCAGTTTTGTTCGCAAATCCTCACACAAACAACAAATGGGTGCTGACTCCATACATACACAACAAGATTGCAGATGTCAAGAATTTGAAAAGAGGGCTGCAGTCAATGTACAGCTCTGTCGAGCCTGTCTTCTGAATTCAGTAACATTTAAATATATTCGAGCATGATTTTACAAATATAAAAATGAAAAAAAGAGGGTTGTTTCTTTTAGCTGTAATAGTTTTGTTATTTTCGCAAGCCTGCTTCGCAGACATTCTGATTGAGCAGGGATGGTACAGGAACGGGGACAGCTTTCTTGCCAACGGAAAAGTATTTACTGTAAGGCTGAGCGAAACCAAGGAAAAGGCGATTCTTTCATACGGCGCAGAGCTTGATGTGATTAATCTTGGAGCATGCGTTGTTTCAGAAGATGTAAAAGTGTGCCTTAAGGCATTCGAGGATGGCGATGATTTAAAGGCAAACCTCGAGATTTACAATGTCAGGCCAGAGCTTAAGATTTCCAGGAAGTTTAATGCAACTACATTTTTTATTGGGGAACAAGTTAAAGCAGATGTTTCAATTAAAAATGAAGGAAGCAGGAAAGCCTCGGGTGTTGTTTATGAGGATGTTTTTCCAAATGGGATAAAAATTATTGATTCTGATGCAGACATTGTTAATGACTCAGTCACTAGATGGATTGGAGATTTGGATGCAGGTGAAGAGAAAAACTTAAGCTACAAGTTTATTGCAGTCAAGGAGATTGATGCATCTGACAAATCAAGCGCGGTTTTTGAGAAAACAACTTTCTACTCGAAAAGCCAGAGATTCAAGTCAAACTCCTGTTTTGCTTATGATTCAGTTTTTAACAATAAAAATGTCACAATTGGCTTGAGCTTCGGCTTTAATATTTCGCTTGAGAACAAGATTAAGGATGATCTTAAAATTGAATATTTGCGCGTATTTTTCCCAGACAGCATTAAGGCAGCTGGCGACTTGGAGCAAAAGCAGGGTTATTGGGAATGGGATGCAACAATAGGCGGACTAAAAAATAGGACAGTAAAAAGCGACCTGCTTCCTTCACAGGCATTCAGGCTTGAATTTCCAGTTAAAGTTGGAGTAACCTGCAACGATGTTTTCTATGAAAAAGAGTTTTCTGAGATTTTTGAAGTCCAAAAGCCATTGCTTGTTTTCAGGACAAATATTGATGACATTAACCAGACAGACTATGAATTCCAGAAGCTTGAGCTTGATTCTATGCAGACTGAAGATTTTATTGTAAAGATGCAGAAGCCTGACACAAAACTTGTGTTCAGTAAAGTTAATGTCAGTGCAAAAACTAACCTTCAGTTTGAGGATGGCTCAAACAATTTTTCATATTACACAGAAAAGCTCGATACAAACAATAATTTGGAAATATTCAGGTCAAAGCTTGTTATTCCTTTGGTTGCTGACAAAAAAACATTCAAGATTAACATAACAGGAACATTTGTCACACAATACGGGCAGGTTTTTGTTCAGCACAAGGATTATGAGATTCTTGTAAAGCCAGTCCAGAACATAAGAGTGACTCAGGATTTCTCGCAAACAAGAGTTGAGGAAGGTGATAAGCTTAACATAACTGTGTCAGCCAAAAACATACGCGAGATTGACCTGAAATCAGTTAAATTTTCAGATTACTTTGTCAATGGCAATGTTTCAATAAAGCTGAATGAAAGGACAATTGACTTGGATAAAGGGCAGGAAAGGACAGTTTACAAGTACATTCTTGATGTTCCAAAAGTTGCGAAGAAAACAACAATGCGCATTGAAACAAAGGTTGAGTATGCTGAAGGAAATGTAAAATATGGTTTCTCAAAAACAAGAGGTTTTTCTGTTGAGCCAAAACAGCTCGATATTACAGTTCAGCCTGAAGTTAAGGGAGACTCATTCACAGGCACGCCTTTGAACATACAGTATGTTGTTGAAAACAAGGATAGCGAGGCTGCTTCAAGCATAACTTTGTTCTTCCCGCTGCAGCAGGAAATTGATATTTTAGGGAACGAAAACTACACAATAAGCAGGCTTTCTCCAGGCGAGAAGATTGTTTTGACAGATATTGGCAGAATAAGGGCTAAAACTTCTGGAAAACTTACTTTAAAGCCTTTCTTGGTTACATATCTTGACGAAGACGGCAACTTGTTTAATCTGAGCTCAAAATCAACTTCAGAGGATGTAAAGCAGACTTTGCTTATTGGTCCAGCATTGTTTGCTTCAAAAAATACATCAAAAACAAAACTTGGCTTGAACGAGGTTTTCAAGGTTGATTTGGTTATTGAAAACAGGGGAAATGAGCCTGCAAACGCAGTTGTTTATGATTTAAACAAAACATGGGAATTTAACTTATTGCCAGGCAGGAAAAAAACAATCTCCCAAAGCTATGTTGCCGATGTTACTGGAAAATACGAGATTTCAGGCGCGAAAATCAAATATTCAAGCCTGAACCAAAGCTATGCAACTGTTTCAAACCCAGTTTCATTAATTGTGCTTGTTCCCAAGTCAGAAGAAAAGCCCCCAGAAACAAAGTTCCCGCTGCTTATTTTTACAGAACAAGAGATGAAGCTTAATCCGTTGGCAACACTTGTATTGATTGTACTCATAATCTTGACTTCAGTTGTTGCTTACATTTACTTCAAGGAATCAAAGTCCTACAAGAAGCCGTTAAAGTATTCAGAAAAAGAGAAGAAGTGGGTCAGGTTATAGTTCTAGTTGTTTAAATTGAAAAAATCAAATAGAATAAGAAAAAAGAATAAATTTATTCTTCTTCAGGCGTGTAGCTTGGTACAGCTGCCTTTGAGATAATCATGACGTCGCCTATGTTCTTTACAAGCTGGTGCGGCACAATTACGCCTTTAGCAGAGCCAAGGACACTTGCAAGGAATGAGCCCTTTGTAGCCCTTACCCGCCATCCAAAAACCTTGTTTTTTGTAAGAATGCTTTCCTCAACGTTTCCAAAATAGTCTCCTTCGTCAGTAAACACTCTCATGTTATATGTTTCAGAAATTTTTCGCATCTTCAGCATAATCTTCCCTCCTTGATTTTATCTTGCCTTGAATAATCTGTGCGATATATTTAAACCTTTCTATAAACACACCACTGGAGAATTGAGACAAATTGATGTTTTAAGAAAGTTTAAATACAAACAAACATTCAAAACAGCGAACATGGAACAGGCTTTACACAGCATTCAGATACCAAACTTAGAGATAGTCGGCACAAGCCACATCGCAAGGCAGAGCCTTCAAGAAGTCAGGTATAAGATTGAGAATTTCAAGCCAGAAATTGTTGCTTTAGAGTTGGACAGGAGAAGGCTTGCTGCCCTATTGTCAGACCAAAAGCAGAAGCCAAGCTTAAAGGACATTAAGTATGTTGGCTTTAAAGGGTTCTTATTCAACATAATCGGGGCTTATTTTGAGAAAAAGCTTGGCAAGATGGTTGGAGTAAAGCCAGGCTCAGAAATGAAGCTCGCTTACAAACTTGCAGTTGAGAAAAATCTGAAAATAGCACTTATTGACCAGAAGATTGAGATTACTTTGAGGAATTTCTCAAGAGAATTCAGCTGGAAAGAGAAGTTCAGGCTTTTATACGACATTCTGAAAGGAGTTATAACAAGGAAGCCGGAAATCTTTTTTGACATTTCAAAGGTTCCAAGCGAACACCTAATCCAGCAGCTGATTCAGAAAGTCAAGGAAAGGTATCCGAATTTCTACAAAGTTCTTGTAGAGGACAGGAACATAGTTATGGCGAATAATCTTGCGCATCTGCTTAAGGTTTTCCCTGGGCAGAGGATAGTTGCAATAGTTGGGGCAGGGCACGAGAAAGAGCTTTTGGAGCTCATAAAGCAAAAACTTTAATTAGTTTCAGGGTTTAAATAAGAATATGCAGCGAATTAAGAACTATTTTTCGTTTGACAAAAAAGAGGCCAAGCACATTCTGGCAACATGTTTAGCTCTAGGTTTTATATTCTCATTCACAGAATGGGGAATGAAGGGATTTGACCTTATCTCAGGGGTATTCGCGCTCCTGAACAGTGCATTGATTATTTTATTCTCGCTTCTTGCGCGAGTTTCAGTGCAGAAGGTTGTTGGAATTTATCGAGGATACAAGGTAAATTATGAATCTTGGCCAATTGGATTGGCAATTGCGTTGTTTTTAACATTCTTCCTTAACGGGCAGCTTTTGTTTTTCGCAGTTCCAGGAGTAATAACCTTGGCTGTTATTGAGCATCTGAGGGTTGGGAAGCGAAGGCAGGCAAAGATGCAGTCAGACACAGCGTTAATCTCATTTTCAGGTATATTGGCAAGCTTGGCAGTTGCATATTTGTTCAAAGCAATTTCAGGGTCTTTCCCGAACGTGGCAATAGCAAAGCTTGTTTTGATTAATGTCTGGCTTGCAGTAGCTTCAGTCCTTCCAATTCCGCCATTAGACGGCTTTAATATCTTTTATTATTCGAGAATAGCTGGCATTTTTGTGATTATTTTCACCATAGGTGCAGCAATAACCCTGTACACATTATCTCCTTTGCTTTCACTGGTTACAGCATTAGCAGCAGCAATTGGGTTTGCAATCTTTGTCTTAATCAGATTTGAGCTTGGTGAATGGAAATAGTCGAGTCAAAGCAAGATTCCAAATAAACAATTCTACCAGAATATTGAGTATATTGCCTTTTGTACAAGATAGATTGCAAACAAGTAGCTGAGAAGCATGCTTGATGTTCCGAACATTAGGAAAAGCGCGTATATTCCGACGATAAAATCAATGTAACTTATCCAGTTATCTCTGAAGATGTAGCCTTTCAGCAAAAGATATGCAAAAACAACTAATCCAATCCTGATGCTGACTATGTTGTTCTGCGCAAGAATCATCCACGCTGCAGCTACTAAGTCCAAAACCCCCAAAAACTTAACTAACATAAAACGTATACTGGTAGTCACAGTATATAAATTTTCCCGAAAAAGTTTATTAATTTCTCACTTTTTACGAACAAAATGACAAAATCTTATGTTGAGCGGGAAGAGTTTGACCATTTTATTAATGAATTTGAGGTCACAAGGGACACTATTCTCGACGAAATAACAAAGCTTGTGCAGGAAGTCGAGCTGCTCAATGACGAGCTCAAAACCATTAAAGAAAGCATTATTGGGCAAAGCCAGGTTCTGCACAGCAAAAAGCTTGGCTAACTCTCACTTTTGTTCGTGAATTCTGCTTGAAACTAAATCATCTCCACGTTGTACAGGGTTTTAACCTTCTCTTTGTTGCTTACTGTGAATAACTTGACTCCTGAAGGAGTATTATGCTCTTCCACCAGCCCTCTCTTTTTTAGAAGGTTCATGTTAACCCTTACTGTGATTTTGCTCTTTCCAGTCCTTTGGCTGATCTGCTCATATGTAACTGGCTCGCTAATTGAAATCATTAAATTCAGCAATGACTTTAATGGATTTGGAAGCTCTTTTGATGTTGTAAATGTTGCAAAACCAACGTTGGCAACGTTGCCAACACCCGTTGCAACACCTTTTATCAATTTCATTGTTGTAGACGTTGATTCTTCTGAATTTCGCATTCCAACGCCCGTTGGCAACGTTTGCAACGCCCGTTGCATGTGTTGCAACGTGTTGGTTTTTAGGTTTTCAATTTCTAAGTGTAATTTTTCAATTTCGTTTTTATTTTTCTGTCCGCTTTCCTGCAGATAAACAAGCCAGCTGCTAATTTTTTCAAAATTTTTTTCAGCTTTTTCACTGTCTCGTTTCAGGTAGCCGAGCCAGGCAGTCATATTCTGGATATCCTGCTTTGTGAGCTGACTCCCTGCGTGGAGGGATTTTGCAGACATCTTAAGGTTAGATATGTCAGAATGAACGCTCGAGAAGGCATTCTCCAGCCTTTCTTCCGCAGAAGTGAGACTTCTTTGCTTCGAGAACATGCTCTTTAGTGCTTCAAAAATACCCATCTACCCTCACAAGAAGAAAAATATGACGAGGGATATATAAATTTTCTTATTTTAGGTTATTTTTAGCCCAAAACTGGCTTTCTGCCGAATGAAAGTGAGAGTTCCACAACTTATTTATATTACTCGTCAATCTTAAAACACAGTATGGGGATCAAGAACTTTCAGCCAAGGCTCTATCAGCAGACTATTTTTGCAACATGTACTAAGCACAATACACTCGTAGCCCTGCCTACGGGCTTGGGTAAAACTGCAATATGCGCCATGCTCGCAGCACACAGGTTAAGTTTGTATCCACAGAGCAAAATTATAGTGCTGGCGCCAACAAGGCCGCTAATTGACCAGCATTACAAGACATTTGAAAACTATCTTGATGTTCCTAATTTTAATGAAAAATCCGAAGTCCTATCAGGCACAACCGAACCTGGCAAAAGAACTCAGGAATGGACTGAAAAACAGTTAGTTTTTGCAACACCACAGACTCTGCAGAATGATTTGATTTCAGGAAAAGCAAACCTCCGAGATGTTTCTCTTCTTTGTTTTGATGAAGCTCATCGTGCAGTCGGTGATTATTCTTATGTTTATATTGCAAAGCAGTATATGAAGCAAGGAAAATTTCCGAGAATTCTTGCTCTTACGGCATCCCCGGGCTCAGACATGGAACAGATAAAGGAGCTGATTGCCAACCTTTTCATCGAGAAAATCGAGGTAAGGACAGATAAAGACAAGGATGTTGAACCATATATTCAGGAAGTTACAACAGAATGGGTTGAGGTTGAGCTTCCTCCTGAGCTCAGGATTATCCACAAATACCTTTTGAGCTGTCTTAAGTCAAAGATTGAGGAGCTTAAGAAGTATGGCTATGCGAAAGAAGCAAGGCATTTTTCTAGGAGCGAACTGCTTGGGATGCAGGCTCAGCTTCAGGGGCTTCTTGCACAGGGAGACAAGAGTTTTGAAGTCTTAAAATCATTATCAGTTGCAGCAGAAGCGATGAAAGTTGAGCATGCTTTGGAGCTTGTTGAAACACAGGGAATTAGCCCATTGCTCGAGTATTTTGGCGTGCTTTTCGAGCAGAGCAGGCTCAAGAAATCAAAGGCAGTTCAGAACCTTGTTCAGGACATTAATTTCAAGACAGCGTATATGAAAGCACAGGGATTTTCAAGCGAGCACGAGCATCCTAAGCTTGTCAAGCTGAGGCAGGTTGTCCAGAAAGAAATCGATAATAATCCTGGCGTAAAGATGATTGTTTTCAGCCATTACAGGGACATGGCATCGAGGATTTTTGACGAGCTTGTTCTTGTTGACGGGGCAAAGCCGGCTGTCTTTGTAGGGCAAACCAAGAAGAAGGGCGAAGGAATGTCCCAAAAAGAGCAGATTAGGGTTTTAGACGAATTCAGGGAAGGAAACTACAACATACTTATCTCAACTTCAGTTGGTGAAGAAGGCTTAGACATTCCTCAGGTTGACTTGGTTGTTTTCTACGAGCCAGTGCCTTCTGCAATCCGTAAAATCCAGAGGCAGGGAAGAACAGGCAGGCTGGAGAAAGGCCGAGTTATTGTTCTTATTACCAAGGACACAAGAGATGTTGGCTACAGATGGTCAGCTCACCATAAAGAAGGAAGGATGTACAGGAGCATCAAGCAGATTAAAGATGACTTGGGGCAGGTTAATGTCCAGATGCCAAAGCTTACTGACTTTATGTCTAATGAAGAAAAGATGAAGATTTACGTCGATACAAGAGAAAAAGGCTCGAAAAAGATTGAGATTCTTGCTGACGAAGGTTTCCTTGTTGAGCTGAAGAGGCTTGACACAGCAGATTATGTTCTTTCAAAGGATGTTGGAGTTGAATTCAAGACAATTCAGGACTTTGCTGATTCAATTGTTGACGGCAGGCTCTTGAGCCAGTTGAGGGAGCTTAAGAAGAACTATCCAAAGCCCTTGATTATTGTTGAAGGAGAGCAGGATTTGTACTCAGCAAGAAACCTTAACCCAAATGCAATCAAGGGAATGCTTGCCACAATAGTTTCCTCGTATAACATCCCGATTTTGTTCACAAAGAATGAGAAAGAAACTGCCCAGTTCCTGGCAATGATTGCAAGAAGAGAGCAGGAAGAGAAAAAAGACTTTTCACCTCATTCCCAGAAGCCAAAAACTCAGCGTGAGATTCAGGAATATGTTGTTTCCAGTTTCCCTAATGTTGGAGGTTCGCTTTCCAGAGAGCTTTTGAGGCAGTTCAAGACAATTAAAGCAATTGTTAATGCTTCAGAAGAAGAGCTTAAGAAAGTCGAGAATATGGGTGACAAAAAGGCAAAACAAATTAAGGAGTTAGTTGAAAAAGATTATTTGGAAGGCTAAAATGCTTGAATTATCGACTTTAATGAAACATTATGCCAAGAAGGCTGTTCAGGAAGAGCTGATAGCAAACTCAGGCAATAGGGAAGTTGCTGTTCGTTACCCTAACGGAGGATTTGGCAAACGCCCTGATGTTTTGCAGTATCCTGAAGATATTCTTGAGATGGTGAGGCAGGGAGCTTCCTCATTCCACGCGTCTGAAGAAAGATGGCAGAATCCTTTGCTTTTGAAAACAGAAATGTCAAAAAAAGAGCTTGATGCTCAGAGAATTGGCTGGGATCTTGTGCTTGATATTGACTGCAACTTTGTTGAGTACAGCAAGATTGCAGCGCATGTTCTTGTAGAGGCTCTGAAATATCATGATATAAGTCATTATTCAGTGAAATTCTCAGGAAGGGCAGGTTTTCACATTGCAGTTCCTTGGGAAGCTTTTCCATCAACTGTTGCAGGCAAAGATGCAAAGTTATTGTTTCCAGAAGGAACAAGAGTTGTAGCAAAATATCTTGCTGACTTCATAAAAAAGCCATTGGCTGCCAAGATTCTTGAGTTTGAGCCATTGGACAAGATTAAAGAAAAAACAGGAAAACCACATTCTGAGCTTGTCAAGGTGGATGAGTTTGACCCATTCTCTGTGCTTTCAATTGACTCAGTGTTGATATCTAGCAGGCATTTGTACAGAATGCCTTATGCATTTAATGAAAAATCTGGCTTGGTTTCTGTTCCCATACATCCAAAAAACATACTTAAGTTCAGCCTGCTTCAGGCAAAGCCGGAAAATGTTTTTGTTGACAGAAAATTGAGATTCTTGGACACAGAAAATGTTATTCCAAACGAGGCAAAGAAGCTTTTAGTTCAGGCATTTGATTATAATGCAAAAAAAGTAGTTAGCGAAGAGCAGAAAAAAGCAGTTGCTGATGCAGAAAAAGAGTATGAGATTCCTGAGGAAGCTGTGCCAGAACAAAGATTCCCGCCATGCATAAAGCTGATTTTGAATGGATTGGCTGACGGCAGGAAACGTGCATTGTTTATCTTGGTAAACTTTTTGCATTCAGTTGGCTGGAGCTATGAACAGATTGAAGCTCGGCTTATTGAATGGAACAAAAATAACACAGGGCCAAGCCCTTTGCTTGACAGGGATGTTGTTGGCAGAGTAAGATATTCCAAGCAGAAGCAGTCAAATGTCCTGCCTCCAAATTGCGATAACAAGACTTACTACGTTGATATTGGTGTTTGCAAGCCCGACTTTATCTGCAAGAGAATTAAGAATCCAGTGACTTACACGAGACGTGCATTGTTTGTCGCGCAGATGAGCGAGAAGATGAACGCAAAGCAAAAGAAGCCAAAGCGAGTAAAGGTTGTGAAAGAGGCTGTGAAGGAAGCAAAGCCCGAGGCAAAGCCAGTAGACTCTGCTCAATCCTCTAAATCTGCTCAATCAAAACCTTTATAAATCAATTTTTCATTCTGAAAGTCATTACAAAAACATCATTTAAATCGAGTTTGGGGGTTTAAATGGTTTCACAGGGAGAGGGATGAGGTGCACAGCCTCAATATCTCAGTGTAAAGCCAAGGTTTCAGTTTGTTTGAAGCTGAAGGTAATTTTACTCAAAAGCTATCAAAACTGAAGAGAAATACGCCCTCTTTTGAAAAATAAAGCTCAAATAATCGAAAAGTTTAAAAACAAACCGGAAACAACTGATATAAAATGCCTACAACAAGATCACCAAGAAAAGGTTCATTGGCGTACTGGCCTAGAAGAAGGGCTAAAAAGCAGACTCCAGTAGTAAGGACATTTCCTGTGCTTAAGGAGCCAAAGCTTACTGGCTTCGCAGGCTACAAAGCAGGCATGGTCACTGTAATGTACAGGGACACTAAAAAAACATCGCCTACCTACAACCTCGAAGTTTCTCGTTCTGCCACTCTTGTTGAATGCCCGCCTTTGAAGATTGCTTCTGTAAGATTCTACAGAAAAAATGCATATGGATGGAGAGTTGTTACTGAAGTTCTTAACACAAAGCTTGACAAAGAGCTTGCCAGAAAAATTTCACTGCCAAAGGAGCAGAAAGCAGTTGACCTTGACAAGGCAGCAGAAAAATATGATGAAGTTAGAATGCTTGTTTACACACAGCCAAAGCTTACAACACTGGAAACAAAAAGGCCGCATATGTTTGAGATGGTTGTTGGCGGCACAAAAGAAGACCAGCTTAAGTTTGCAAAAGACTATCTTGACAAGGAACTGAATATAAAGGACTTTTTTAAGGCAGGAGATTTTGTTGATTTTCACGCAGTCACAAAAGGAAAAGGAGTCAATGGTCCTGTCAGAAGATATGGAGTAAGATTAAAGTCACACAAGTCAGAAAAATCAGTCAGAAACGCAGTTCTTGCAGCAGAAGGAGTTGCTAAAGTTGAATACTTTTCACACCAGGCAGGACAGCTGGGCTATCATTTGAGAACAGATTATGACAAGATGATTATGAAGGTTATCGAGGATGTTAAAGGAATGAAGCACATGAAGCACTACGGAGAGCTAAACTCGCCATGCCTTCTGATTAAAGGCTCAATTCCAGGAACTCAAAAAAGAATAGTCAGGTTCCACCACACATTAAAGCCGAAAAAGAAATATTCTACACAGCTTCCGGACATAAAGATTGTAAACTAAAATGAAACTAAAAATCGTAGACTCAAACTCGCAGGAAAAAGGGCAGATTGAGATGCCTGAGCAGTTCAGCCAGCCGGTTCGAGATGACTTAATCCAGAGGGCAGTTCTTGCAGTGCAGACAGTTGGAAGGCAGAGCTATGGTGCAATGCCTGAAGCAGGTGAAAGGGCAGTTGCAAAGCTTTCAAGAAGAAGAAGGGACTATAAAGGCTCTTATGGGAAAGGAATCAGCAGAGTCCCAAGAAAAACAATGGCAAGGTCAGGCTCACAGTTCACATGGGAGGGTGCATTTGCGCCAGGAACAAGAAAGGGAAGGAGAGCCCACCCGCCAAAAGCAGGAAAGATTCTAATTGAAAAAATCAATAAAAAAGAGAAAAGAAAAGCAATCAGAAGTGCAATTTCAGCAACAATTCTGCTAAATATTGTTGCAGCCCGTGGACATAAAGTGCCAAAGTTATATCCTTTTATTTTAGATACAAGCGCAGAAGAAATTGTAACAACAAAACAGGCTCTCGACATGCTGAACAAGCTGGACCTGGGAGCAGAGCTTTCAAGATGCGCTGACAGAAAAATAAGGGCGGGCAGGGGAAAGATGAGAAACAGAAAATATATCTCAAAAGTTGGTCCGTTGATTGTTGTTTCAAAGCCCTGCAAACTGCAGAAAGCATGCGCAAATATCCGAGGTGTTGATGTTCAGAATGTTGCAAGCATTAACGCAGAATTCCTGGCGCCAGGAACAAAGCCAGGGAGACTGACATTATGGACTGCTGACGCAGTCAAGCTGATGAAAGAAAAGAAATTGTTCATGTAAAATGGAAAACAAAGAAAAAGTTAAATCAAAGGCAGCTAAAAAGCCCGCAGAAGAATTTGATGCTTTCAAAGTTATTAAATTTCCGTTATCAACAGAAAAGGCAGTAAGATTAATGCAGTCAGAGAACAAGCTTTTGTTTGTCGTCAACAATGATGCAGACAAAAATGATGTTAAGAAGGCTATTGAGGAAATCTTTAAATGCAAGGTGCTTAAAGTGAACCTTTTGGTCAGCCCAAGAGGGGAAAAAAGAGCTTATGTTAAATTTTCACCAGAAAAGCCGGCAATTGATATTGCAACAGAGCTTGGCTTGTTATAAACTGAAAAATGGGAAAACAACTAATCCAGCAGAGAAGAGGGCGGGGCTCAATATTCAGAGCTCCAAGCTTCAACTACAAGGGAGACCCTAAGCTAGGGAGATATTACTCTGAGCCAAAGCAGGGCACAATAACTGACTTGGTTCACTGTGCAGGGCACTCAGCTCCTCTTGCAAGGATTGATTTTGAAGGTGAAAGCGTTTTGATGATCGCGCCAGAGGGAATAAGAATCGGAGACACAATTGTTTCAGGTCCAACTTCAGCAGTTGCAACAGGAAACATAATGGCGCTTAAAGATATTCCAGAAGGCACTGCAATATTTAATGTTGAAGCACAGCCAGGCGATGGCGGAAAGATGGCAAGGGCAGGAGGAACTTTTGCAACCTTACTTCAAAAAGCAGGTACAAAAGTAACGGTCCAGTTGCCGTCAAAGAAAACAAGGACTTTTGACGAGAAGTGCAGGGCTGCAATTGGAAGAATTGCAGGCGGCGGAAGGCTTGAGAAGCCAAGAACCAAGGCTGGAGTAAGTTATTATGCTAAAAAAGCTAGGAGAAAGAACTTCCCTAATGTCAGAGGACTGGCAATGAACGCAGTTGCTCACCCATACGGTAAGAAGCGTTCATCAAAGAAGGGAAGGGTTACAATCGCACCAAGAAATGCGCCGCCAGGAAGAAAAGTTGGAAAGATAAGACCGAGAAGGACTGGTAAGAAGAGGTAAGCATGGTAAAACGAGAAATACTTTACAGAGGAAAAACAATTGAAGAGCTTCAGAAGATGAATCTGAAGGAGTTTGCACAGCTTCTGCCTTCAACAAAAAGGAGAAGCATTGAAAGAGGCTTGACTCACCCTCAGAAAAATCTGCTTGAGAAGCTCGCAAAAGGAAAGGACACAGTAAGGACTCATGCAAGGGACATGGTCATACTTCCAGTAATGGTTGGAAAGATAATTATGGTTCATAACGGAAAATCGTTTGAGGCAGTCAGGGTTGATGTTGAAATGCTCGGGCAGAGGCTTGGAGACTTCGTCTACACAAGAAAAGGAGTCCAGCACTCAGCACCAGGAATTGGAGCTACAAAATCAACAGGCTCGCTATCGGTGAAATAAGAAAATGGCGCAATACAACTACAGCTGCAAAGTGGAAGAGAACATGGCAAAGGCAGTTGGAAGGCATTTGCCTATCTCAAGAAAAACTGCAGTTGAGATTTGCAATTATTTGAGAGGCAAGCCAGTTGAGAGGGCGAAGGCAATACTGAATAATGTTATTGCAATGAAAGAGCCAATTCCTTACAGGGTTTATACTTGGGGAATCGGGCACAAGCGAAAGATGGGCTCAGGAAGATATCCAGTCAAGGCTTCAAAATACATCCTTGAAGTAATTGAGTCAGTTGTTGCAAACGCGCAGATGAAAGGCTTGGCAACGGGCAAACTTGAGATTTGCCACATTTCAGCGCAGCCAGGCCCAATAATTATGCACAGGGGAAGACAAGGAAGACGGAGAATGAAGCAGGCTCATATTGAAGTTGTTGTCAGGGAATCAAAAGAGGAAAAAAAGGATACGAAAACTTTCGCTCAAAAGAAAGCAGCCAAAGCTGAAGCAAAGGCTGCTGAATCAAAAGTTGAAACTAAAACTCAAGAGGCTAAGAAAGCATGATTGAAAGGCAGCTTATCAAGGAAAAAATAAAGGAGTTCCAGATACAGGAATATATCCAGGGCAGGATGTCCGGAGCAGAGCTAAGTGCAATCACTGTAAAGAAAACTCCGCTAGGAGACAAAATCACAATCAGCTCAGCAAGGCCCGGAATGATTGTCGGAAAGAAAGGCGCAAATATTGCAGACCTGACTTCAGAGCTTAAGCAGAAATTCAATCTTGAGAACCCTCAGATTGAGATTAACGAGGTTGGAAATGTGTTCCTTGATGCAAGCATAGTTGCTGATTTGATGGTTAAGGATTTCGAGAACTATGGTTCAATGAGATTCAAGCAGATTGGAAACAAGATGGTTGAAAACATAATGAGGGCAGGAGCTCTTGGTGTTGAAATAAAGCTGTCAGGAAAAATACCGAGTGCAAGGGCAAAATCGTGGAGATTTTATGCTGGCTATTTGAAAAAATCAGGAGAAGCTTCAGCAGTTGGCATCAGGAAATGCACAAGGGCAGCAAACCTGAAAGCAGGAACAATTGGAATCCAGGTTATGATAATGCCGCCAGAGCTTGAGCTGCCTGACAAAATATTTTTGAAAGAGGATTTGGTAAAGCCTGCAGAGCAAAAAGCTGAAGTGAAAAAAGCAGAAGCTAAAGTTGAAGAAACGAAGGTCGAGGCAAAAGCAGAAGCTGTTGCTGAAAAGCCAGCTGAAGAAAAGCCAAAGAAGCCGAGAGCAAGAAAAAAGAAAGTAGAAGCTCCGGCAGAAGCAAAACCCGCTGAAGAGATTAAAGAATCTGCAGAGGAAAAGTCCGCTGTAGAAAAAGGTGAATGATTGTGAATTTCAAAGAAATCAGCTCAATGCCTGAACAGGACAGGAAGGAGAAAGAGAAAGAGCTGAAAAAAGAGTTAATGAAACTTTATGCTCAGATTGCCGTAGGGACGAATCCTGAAAGCCCGGGAAGAGTAAGGCAGATCAGGAGGACTTTGGCAAGACTAAAAACCAAAAAGGTGAATGAACAGAAAAAATGAGTAATATTTGCCCTAAGTGCGGACTTCCAAAAGAGCTGTGTGTCTGTGAGACAATAGCCAAGGAATCCCAAAAGGTGATAGTCAAGATTGAGAAAAGGGCATTTGGGAAAAAATACACCATCATTCAAGGAATCGACAACACTGAAATTGAGCTTTCAGACCTCGCAAAAAGGCTGAAGTCAAAGCTTGCATGCGGTGGGACATCAAAAGACAATAAAATTGAGCTTCAGGGAGACCATAAGCGAAAGGTCAAGGAAATCCTTGTCCAGCTGGGTTTTGCGCCTGAGACAATCGAGCTAAGAGAAGGATGAAAGCAAAGGAGATGGCCAGGCGCGAATTCATCGGCCAGGTCATTGAAATAACAAAGGCGGCAAACAAAAACCTTTTGGGAGTCAAAGGCAAAGTCATAGGCGAAACGAAAAACTCGTTTACCCTTTTAGTCGAGAAAAAAGGGAAAAAAATCATACTCAAAAACCACCTGATTGAAATCAGGATTGGCGATGTGTTGATAGATGCAGGGCGTGTCTTGGGCAGGCCCGAGGAAAGAATAAAGGTGAACTAAAAATGGCGAATAACATTGGGATTGATGTGCCGGAACCAAAGGAAACATGTCAAGATAGGCACTGCCCTTTTCACGGCGACATAAGGGTAAGGGGCAATGTATTCGTAGGCACAGTAATCGCCAGTAAAATCAAGAAGACTGCCACAGTTGAGAAAAAATGGAGGCATTATATTCCTAAATATGAAAGATATGAGGAAAGAAGATCAAGATTAAGAGTCCATAACCCTCTGTGCATTGATGCAAGAGAGGGCGAGAAGGTTTTGATAATGGAATCAAGGCCGATAAGCAAGACAAAGAAATTTGTCATAGTCCAAAAAATTGTGGAAGCTGAGAAACAATGAAAGCAGTAAGATCAAGGGTAACAAGGGCATTGAATGTTGGCTCATATCTTGACTGCTGCGACAACTCAGGCGCGCAGATTGTTTTCATTATCTCAGTAAAACGGGCAAAGACGAGCAAAGGAAGAATCTCTTGCGGAGGAGTCGCTGACCTTGTAACTGCAAGCGTCAAGAAAGGAACTCCAGAGCTGAGAAAGACAATTGTGCCTGCTGTGATAGTTAGGCAGAGAAAAGAGTATAGAAGGCCTGACGGCACAAGAATCAAGTTCGAGAGCAACGCAGCAGTTATAGTTAAGGATGATTTTGGTAACCCAAAGGGCACCATGATAAAAGGGCCGATTGCAAAAGAAGTTGCAGACAGATGGCCATTGATTGCAAAAATAGCTAAGATAATTGTTTGAAAATGAAAACTGAAAACTGGTCAACATGCTGGAAATCGAGCACAGACATTAGGAAGCAGAGAAAGTACAGGATTAATGCTCCGCTTCACATTAGAGGCAATTTTGTTTCATCCCATCTTTCAAAAGACCTTAGGGAGAAATACAAGAAAAGGGCAGTTCCTTTGAGAAAAGGTGACACTGTAAAAATAATGAGGGGCACAAGAAGAGGCGAGTCAGGAAAGGTGGATGTTGTTGACAGAAAAAATTACAAGGTTTACCTTGCAGGATTTACAACAGCAAGAAAATCAGGAAACGAAGTGCCAATTTCATTTGACGCTTCAAAGCTTATGATTACTTCACTGAGCTCAGAAGACAAGCTAAGGATTAAAGAAAAACAGAAAGTTGAAGTTAAAAAAGAAGCTAAAACTGAAGTCAAGAAAGAAGTTAAGCCTTCAGCTGCGCCTGTAAAGGAGCATAAACCTGAAAAAATTATCGTTGGCGAAAAGAAAACTAGTATTACTGTAAAACAAAAAACTAAAGCTTGAGGTTAAAAAATGGTAAAACAGCACATGCTAAGATTGTCCGCACCATATAGCTGGCAGATTCCAAGAAAAATAAAGGCATTTATCACAAGACCTATGCCTGGACCTCACGCTCAGACTGACAGCATGCCGCTTTTAGTTGTATGCAGGGATATTTTGAAGCTTGCAGACACTGAGAAAGAAGGCAACTATGTCTTGAAGAACAAGTCCATTTTGGTCGATGGAAAAAGAAGAAAGGAAAAGAAGTTCCCAGTAGGGTTTATGGATGTCTTGGCAATAAAGGACCTGGGAAAGAACTTCAGGGTGATTTTGGATTCGAGAGGAAAGCTGAGATTTAAGGAAATTTCAGATGCGGAAGCCAAATTCAAGCTTGCAAAAATTGTGGGGGTAAGGGAGATTGGAAAGAACAAGTTCCAGATTAACCTGTATGACGGCAAGAACTTTGTTTCAGCCAAAAAAGCAAAATTAGGCGATGCACTTGTTTATGATTTTGAAAAAGGAGTTGGCGAGGTGCTTGAGCTGAAGAACGGGGCTTATGTATACCTGACAGCAGGCAACCACACAAACTGCGCAGGTATTGTCTCAGAGATTTTGCCTAGAAAGGTTGCTGAGGATGAAATAATTATTGAGTGCAAGGGAGAAAAGATAAGGACTCTCAAGAAACATGCATATGTCATTGGAAAAGAAAAACCTTACATAAATGTTGATTGAAAATGAACAAAGAAAATAAGATGAGAGAAATAAGGGTTGAGAAGCTTACATTAAATTTTGGAGCAGGCAAGGAAGCAGAACTGCTCGAGAAAGGAGTTAAGCTTTTGAAGATAGTTTCAGGCAGGGACCCTGTAAAAACTATCACTCAAAAAAGAATTCCAGAATGGGGAGTAAGGCCGGGTTTGCCTCTTGGCTGCAAGCTGACGTTGAGAGGCAAAGATGCAGTTGAATTGCTACTCAGGTTGCTCAAGGCAAGGACAAACAAGGTTAAGGAAAGTTCATTTGGAGCAGGAAATTTTTCATTCGGAATTCCTGAATACATAGACATTCCAGGAGTAAAGTATGCTCCTGAACTCGGAATAATCGGATTTGAGGCAGCAGTCACTTTGGCAAGGCCTGGCTACAGGATAGTTTCAAGAAAAGTAAAGCCTAAAAAACTGCCAAAGAGCCACAGGATTACAGTTGATGAAACAATGAAGTTCGCAGTAGAAAAATTGGGAGTACAGATAGGTGAGCCGCAATGACAACATCAGATTATACTAAAGCAATGAAGCAGATTGAGCATAAGAGCGTAAAGCTTGCACGATATCTCAAGAACTGCATGCCTAAACAACGGAAATATGGCGCAGTCACAAGAAAGTGCAGGAGATGCGGGCAGTCAAACGCGCACATAAGAAAATACGGCCTGCATTACTGCAGGCACTGCTTCAGGGACATTGCAACAAAAATAGGATTCAGGCAGTATTCGTAGGTGGAAAAATGGTTCAAAAAGACATAGTTTCAAGCGCGCTGGTGAAAATCTACCAGTATGAAAAACTGGGAAGGACAATGGTAGAGCTAAAGCCGGTTTCAAATCTGCTTAAGGAGATTTTGAAAATCATGAATGAGGAAGGATATATCGGCACATTCCAGGAAGTTGAAGATGGAAGAGGCAACTACCTTAAGCTGAACCTGCTTGGAAAACTGAACAAGTGCGGTTCAATAAAGCCAAGGTTTTCAATCAAGCTTGAGGATTTCACTAAGAAAGAGCAGAGATACCTTCCAGCAAGAGGATTTGGCGTACTGATATTATCAACCCCGATGGGGATAATGACGCACAAGAAGGCAGTTGAGCAGAAAACAGGAGGCTCATTGCTTGCATACTGCTACTAAAATGGCAACAAAAAAACCTAAAAAACAAGGATTTGCAGTCGAGATTGCAGTACCTCAAGGAGTGTCTGCTGAACTCAAACAGGAAGGTGATTTTGCAGTACTTGTTTTAAAGAAAGGAGCAGTCCAGAACAAAAGGACATTTGATACAAAGCAGGTAAAAATTAAAGTTGACGCAGGCAAGTTTGTGCTAAGCGCTCCAAAAGAAGACAAAAGAAACAAGAAAGTCATGGGAACTTTTTCAGCGCATGTTAAAAATATGCTTTCAGGGCTCGAGTCGCCTCATGTTTACAAGCTTAAGATTTGCGCAGGGCACTTCCCTATGCAGGTTACACTTTCGGGGGCAGTTTTCACAATCAAAAATTTCCTTGGCGAGTCAGTGCCAAGAACACTCCAAATAAAAGAAGGCGCCAAGGTAAAAATATCAGGCACAGAGATTGTTGTTGAAAGCTCAGACATTGAAATTGCGAGCCAGGCTGCAGCAAGCATAGAATCATTATCAAGAGTTAGAAACAAAGATTCAAGAATATTCCAGGATGGAATTTACATAGTTGAGAAAGATGGAAAACCTATCTAAAAATGAGCTAAAGGAACTGATTGAAAAAAGGAACGAAGTTAAGGAGAGAAAGCCTTACTTTGTAAGACAGTGCATTTACAAAAAGAAAAGATTAAAGGTAAAATGGAGATGCCCTAAAGGCTCTGACTCAAAGCTAGGCAACGCATTCGGCGGTCATGCCAAGCGAGTCAAGGTTGGCTACAGGGGGCCAGAGGACGTAAGAGGAATTTCGCCAGCAGGATTGTTCCCCGTCATGGTTGAAAATGTTAATGCTCTTGTATTGGTTGGGCAGAACCAGGGCGCAATTATTTCATCAGTTGTCGGCATGAAAAAGAAGCTTCAGATTTTGGAAGAGGCTAAAAAGAAAAATATCCCGGTCCTAAATGTAAAAGAAATTGAAAAATACGTGCAGGATGCAAAAGCAGAGCTTGAGAACAGGAAGCAGGAACGAAAAAAGAAGCTTGACAGAAAGAAAAAGAAAAAAGCTGAGCCAAAGAAA